>Ga0315278_10005644_pt1 | contig 11346 bp, 9 predicted proteins | sample YL17G06_0_MG_FD_203880 | JGI IMG/M metagenome (GOLD analysis project Ga0315278, IMG submission 203880) | Sediment microbial communities from Yellowstone Lake, YNP, Wyoming, USA - YL17G06_0 | ecosystem: Environmental > Aquatic > Freshwater > Lake > Sediment | place: USA: Wyoming | collected... | reverse complement strand
CCTGCTTGGCGCAGCCGATGGCGAAGACGAGAAGCATCGCGGACACGACACTCAGGACCACGGAGCGAACACGCATTTCGTGAATCCTCCTTGAAGGAAAAGTTACGATCATCCTACTCTCCTGTTCGTCGGATACTCAACAATTTCCTCCCGGGAAATAATGCGGCCCGGGGGAAACCGCCACCGCGGCCCCGGCCTGCGCGAGGCGCTTCGCTGTCGCCGCCCCGATCCCGCGGCTCGCCCCCGTGACCACTGCCACCTTCCCCTTCATGTGCATGGCGTCCCCCCCGACTGGTTCCGGCCTCTTAAAAAAACACGGCACCCCCCCGTGTTCCGGGGGGTGCCGTGCCGAGATACTCCTTCGGTTCCGCTTCCTTTACTTGGCCTCCCGGATTTCCACTCTCCGGTTCAGGAACTTGCCTTCCTTCGTCTTGTTGTCCCCGACGGGATCGGCTGCACCTTTCCCCTCCGAGGTGATCTTTTCGCCTGCAATGGGGCCCTCGCCCACGAGATATTTCTTCACGGCCTCCGCTCTGTTCTCGGACAGCTTCTGGTTGAGTTTGGCGCTGCCAGTGCTGTCCGTGTATCCCACCACGTGGATTTTGGCGTTTGGGTTCTTCTTCGCGAACTCGATCGCCTTCTGCAGCTCCGCAAGGTCCGCCGGCCGGATGGTATATTTGTTCGTGTCGAAGTTGACGCGAAGGGTTACCGTCGCCGGCGGAGGCGGCGGAGGCGGCGGCGGAGGAGGAGGAGGCGGCGGAGGCGGCGGCGGAGGCGGAGGCGGAGGCGGAGGCGGCGGCGGAGGCGGAGGCGGCGGCGGCGGCGGAGGCGGCGGCGGAGGAGGAGGAACGACCACCGGTTTCGGCGCCGGAGTCTCTCCTCCGAACGGGATCATCAACCCGCCGACATACTGCATGTTGTTCCGGGTGCTGCTGTCCTGGTCATAGACGATGTACCGAGCATCCGCCCGAAGCTGCACTTTCTTCAGGAAGGGAACCGCTTTGACTATTCCCCGAAACCCGTTTTCCTCGAAGACCGCGTATTTCACGCCGCCGCCGATGTTCAAGAACGCCTCGTCGAATCCCTGATAACGGCCGGAATCACTCGCACTGATCGATCCGATCCCGGCGGCAAGATACGGAACGAATCTTTTCTCGGGCCGGAAATGATACAGGCCGTCGAGCCGGTATTTCCTGATGTTGACGGTGTTAACACCATGTTGCGGCTCTGTCCCCATGTAATCGAACGACGCCTCGGCTCCCCAATTCGGCGTGAAGTTGTACCCCAATCCCAAGCCGAAAACGGGGCCGCCATATCCCGTGGATTCGAGACTCTGATTCCCCTCGAAAACGTACCCCCCGATGTACGGGGTCAAGGTGTACGTCTTCGCTTTCACTTCGGCCAGCGCCGAGGAACACCACAGCAACGACAGAGACAAAAGCATGAGCGAAACCATCCGTCTCTTCATCGATCATCTCCTCCTTTAGAATATTTGAACGATGGAAAACAACGCTTCCCATAATACCCGCAACGCCATGCGATTCTCTGGTGTTGTCCTGTTAGCGGAATAGTATCTTCAGATGGATCCCCCGGTCAAGCACCATTTCCATCCCCAAAAACCGACAATTCATTTGCTACTAAACAGGACAAGTCTACTTGCTCTTAACAGCACCATTTCCATCCCGGGAAGGTCCGGCCGACCGTCACCGCCACCGTTGTGTGCCACCGTGTTGCCATGCGCGAAGAGAAGTAGTAGATTGAAAAAAAAGTGCGGCAGGCGGCATTTCCGAAATCCTTGAAATTTTCGTCAATTTCTCGAAATAATCTCTTCCGGGGGTTGCATCATGATCGGGAAACGTTATTTTCCGGCACTGCCGTCGGTCCTGGTCACATTCGAGGGGGAGTGCCGATGATCCGTGTGCGATTCCCGCAGAAGAAGAAGGAGATCGAGGTCCGCGGCCCGCGCCGGGTGATGGACCTGCTGGCCGATGCGGGGGTGCGCCCCACCACGGTGATCGTCACCCAGGGAAAGAAACTCCTCACCAGGGACCACCGGGTGGAGGACGGGGCGACGATCGACGTCCTCTCCGTCGTCTCCGGAGGCTGACATGACCGTTCCCTGCCGATGAAGTGCAAGCGATGCAGGGGGGCCGAGGCCGTGGTCGAGCTGCCGAGCCACCACGCCGCCTTCTGTCCCGACTGCTTCTTCCTCTTCTTCCGGCGCCAGGTGACGGAGGGGATCCGCAAGCTCCGGCTCCTCGCCCCGGAGGACCGCGTCCTCGTCTGCGTGTCGGGAGGCAAGGACAGCCTGGTCCTCTGGGACGTCCTGATGGACGAGGGGTACGAGACGGAGGGGCTCTACATCGACCTCGGGATCGACGGATACTCCGACCGGTCGAAAGAGAAGGTCCTCGCCTACGCGGCGTCGCGCGGGAAGACGCCGATCGTCGTGGAACTCGCGAAGGAGGGGATCCCGATCCCCGAGGCGGCCCGCTGCGTGCGGATGCAGGAGTGCGCCATATGCGGGACCGTAAAGCGGTACTTCTTCAACCGCGTCGCCGCGGAAGGGAAGTTTACGGTGGTGGCGACGGGGCACAATCTCGACGACGAGACGGCGCGGTTGCTCGGAAACCTGCTCCACTGGCAGCGGGACCATCTCGCCCGGCAGCACCCGCTCCTGCCCGGGGCGGGCGAAGGGCTGGTGCGCAAGGTGAAGCCGCTGTGGCGCGTGAGCGAGGTCGAGACGGCGTCCTACGGCTTCCTCAAGGGGATCGACTACGTGACCGAGGAGTGCCCCATGAGCGAAGACGCCACCTCCCTCGTCTACAAGGAGGCGCTGTCGCGCGTCGAGGACCGGATGCCGGGGACGCGGATCGTCTTCTACCAGGGATTCCTCGACCCGTCGAACCCGTTGCGGAAAGCGCCGGGGGACGCGGCGCCGGCCGATGCCGCCCCGTCGCCGGAAGGGGCGCCGGGCTCAAGCGCCGGGCCCGCGAGCGAAGCCGAGGAAGGAAATTCCGGGACACCGCGGGCGTGCGCGTCGTGCGGCGCCCCGACCTTTGCGGAGGCCTGTTCCTTCTGCCGGTTGAAGGAGCGCGTCCGGAAAGCGAGGGAACAGCGCGCGGGGAGGGCTTCCGCATGACGACGGGCGGGCGCATCCGCAGGGGCCCCTTTCAGGAGGGAGAGGACATCCTGCTGATCTCCCCCAAGGGGGAGGAGCACCTGATCACCCTCGCACGGGGGAAGGCGTTCGGCACCCACAAGGGGAACGTGCCGCACGACGACATCCTCGGCAAGGAGGACGGTTCCCGCGTCTGGACGGCGATGGGGAGCGAATACCGGGTCTTCCGCCCCACCTACATGCAGTTCATCATGAACCAGAAGCGGCACGCGCAGATCATCTACCCGAAGGACACGGGGACGATCCTGATGTGGGCGGACATCTTCCCCGGGGCCACGGTGATCGAGGCGGGGATCGGCTGGGGCGCCCTGACCATCAAGCTGCTGGAGGCGGTCGGACCGGCGGGGAAGGTCGTCTCCTACGAGATCCGGGAAGATTTCGCCGAAAGCGGCGCGCGCACCGTACAACGTTACCTCGGGGAGTGCGGGAACCACGAAGTGAAGGTACGGGACATCTACCAGGGGATCGACGAGCAAAGCGTGGACCGGATCGTCCTCGACCTGCCGGAGCCGTGGAACGCCGTCGATCACCTCAAGGAGGCGCTGGCCCCCGGGGGGATCGCTCTCTCTTACCTGCCTTCCACGATCCAGGTGAAGCAGTTATGCGACCGGATCGCGGAAACCGGCGGGTTTTCGGAGCCGGAGACATTCGAGGTGATCCTGCGCCCCTGGCACGTGAAAGGGAACTCCGTCCGCCCCGTCCAGTGGATGTTCTCCCATTCCGCCTTCCTGGTCGTCGCCCGCACGATCTCCTGACCCTGCCCCCCTCACCGGAGTTCGTAGTACCGGTGGAGGAATTCGTCCCACCGGTACCGGTTGATGAACTCTCCCGCGTTCCCCGTGTTGGTCGCGGGGTCGTAGTTCCGGTAATTGTTGTCGAAGGTCCCAAGGCCCAGTGGAGGGGGAGCCGCCTCCGGGAGCTGGAAAAAGACGATCGAAACGCCGTGCGCGTTGGGCCGCGCCGATCCGTGGTATTCGGCAATCGTCGCACCCGAAACGAGGCCGGAGATGCCCGTACCCCGGTCCAGCAACCGGTCCAAGTCGACCAGGTCCACGTAGACGTACGGCGTCACGTACAGGTCGATCGCCTGCGCGGCGGCTCGCGCCGACCCGATCGCAGTGACCGTCTCCAAGCGCGTCGCGAGGTTGTCCATGGCCGCGGTCAGATCCCCCGCCAGACGATCGACCTCCGTGGCGACGTTGTCGAGGAAACCCGTCCGGACGGCGGAGATGGTGTGCTTCCGCTCGTACCCCGGGGCCCTCAGATAGAACGCCTCCATGGAGTTCCGGTACGCGTCCACCACGACCCGGCCCAGCTCTTCCGAATCCATCCCCGGATTGGCGGCAAGGGCGGCCAAGATCGCCTTGTAATCCCACCCGGACGAGAACCCGACCTCCTGGGAGGTGACCAGCACCGGGGCCAGGTCCCGGAACTCGTACATCGCCTCCAGGGTCCCCAGGATGCTGGCGTCCGTCCCGAGGAGGTCCAGCCGGATGCCTGCGTTCCGGATGGCCTGCGCCGCCCGCTGGTTGGACAGGAACGGGGAGTGGTTGTCGTCGTCGTAGAAGACCGACCGTGGCCGGGGAGCCGCGAGGGGCGGCGTTGGCGTATCTCCCTGGTCCCATCCGTTCCCGTGGTTCCACAGGATCAGGACGGTGCGGTCCGCCTTGGGAAGGGTGTTATCGGCCCAGGTGAGGAACCCGGTCAGCGTGTCCGGGGAGGCCATGTCCCGCTCCCCCAGATCCTCCAGCAGGACCAGGTTGTCGCTTTCCACGCGATACCGCCGGGTCGGCACGTTTTCGGGCAGGTCGAGCTGGACGACGACCGTCACGTACGGCGACCCGGGCGCCGACTTCATCTCTTTCAGGTCATTCAGGGCCGCCGGTCCGAGGTTGTTGTCGCCGTCCATGAAGACGAGGATGTTCCAGGTCTTCGGGGGGGGAGGCGCCGACGAACCGCCACCCCCGCAGGACGGCAGGAGCATCGGTCCGATCCCGATCAGGAGGAAGCACAGGGAACGGAAACCGGAAACCGGAAAAAAAAGAGAGGGGGAGTTTCCCCCTCTCTTCCTGCCGTTCATATGGGAACCCCTTGGTCTCTTGCGGCGTGACCGGCGGATACCGCTCCGGTTACTTCCTCCGCCGCCGGAGCCACCCGATCCCCAGGAACGGGATCGCAAGGGGCACCAGGGCCGAGACGACCCCCGAGGCGGTCGTCGGAACGCCGTGGTGCACCACGGCGCATCCCGAACTGCTGCTGGAAAAATTCACCTGGTTGATTTCCGAGGCCTTCTTCTTCACCCCGTTGAAATAGGTCGCCAATTCGTCGGTCGGTTCGCCGAAATAGATTCTCCCGTTGATGTGGCGGAACGGCACGACGCGGAAGTAGACCATGGGAACACCCTGCATCCCCCACTTCTGATCGATGATACCGCGCCGCGCCGAGGCGGGGATATCGAAATGGATCGGGTAGTCGTAGATCGTGTTGCCGTGTTTTCCCCCATAGAAGACGCGGAATCCTTCCCTTTGTGGGTCGCTGGGGGAACTGAATTCGAAATACGCCTCCCCGAAGCCGACTCCGGGGCCCACGGCGGTCACAACCGTTTGCGGCCCGTTGTTCACGATCGGATTCGTCCCCGCCGCCACCTCGTCACCGTCGTTGACGCCGTCGAAGTCGGTATCCGGGAGGTACGGGTTCGTGCCGGCCGCCTGCTCCTGGAGCCAGTTCAGGCCGTCCCCGTCCACATCGTCGAGGACGTTGGGAGGGGAATTCGGGTCATTCGGATCGGTCCCGTACTGTAGTTCGAAGGCGTCCGTCAGTCCATCGCCGTCCGCATCGATGATTATCCGGAACATCCGGAGCGCCTCGTTGTTGCCCACGCTGACGGAGTCGAAGGACCACTTCAATCCGTTGGTTCCTGCGGGGTTCTCGATGCCGATCGTGGCTTCATCCCCGCGGCCCCTTGAAATATCGGGAGCGGAGTTCACGTTCTTGTACTGGAACAGGATGGATTGGTCCGCCTCGGAGAGGATGACCTCGAAAAACAGGTTCCCCGTGCCGGAGGAACAGCAGAAATCGACGTTTTCATACTGGACGATGAACTTCCGGCTTCCGGGGGACCCCTGGGTGGCGGTGTAGACGGCTGATTTTCCGGAGGTAATATACAGGTCGTCCCAGAAGGGAGCGATGTAGTTGTTCGGGTCCGAAGCATTCGGAATATCGGTGTTTACATATTCCGAAATTTCGGAACCAAACGTCAGGTACCCGTTCGTGCTGATCCCGACGGAGGAATGGAGATTCCCGAAGAAATTGAAGTTGAACCCGATGGGCCGAACGACCCCGGAGTCGTCTTCTTCAAGGAAGTTGATCAAGGACCCGGTGGCCGAGATGTCGTTGTAGTCGTAGTCCACCGGTTCGAAGGTGTAACCGACCGTCGAGGAGTAGACGTGGACCTCGTCGACGTACCAGCCCCGGAAGTCGTTGATTATCGAATCAATCGTATCGAAATAAAACCGCAACCGGATGGAATGACCGATGTAGGCGGAGAGATCGATCGAACGCTGATGCCAGGTATTCATTGCGTCGTATGGCAGCCATTGCAGATCTGTAAACGAACCGCCATCGACGGAAATCTGCACCACCCGCCGGTCGTAAAAACCCGTTTCCGTTTCGTAATAATCCCAGAAGCTCAGTTGGACACTTTGCGCGGCCCCCGGAGGAATGGCGATCGGCGGGCTGGTCAGTGAACCGTTATTATATCCGATGTCGTAATCGCAGGAAGAAGTCCCGTAGTACCAGGAGGCGGTGCCGTTCTGCGGTATGGCGCAGACATCGGACCCGACGACCGACCGGTGCCACAGCCCCGTGGCCGTCCAGCTACCGGCTGTTTCCATGTTGTCCCGGAACAAGGTCCCCGCCGTGGCACTGCCCGTAACGGCCACCACCAGGATAACCATCGCCAGTAAGAGCCTTCTCCCCATTTCTTCACCATCCGCGGTTATTTTATCGAATCGTACCGTTATTGATCCGGATCGCCTTTTCGTCAACGGACGGGAAGGCCTGCCACGTCAAGAACACCGGTCCGTTCACGAAAAGGCAGGGGGGGGAGGATCCCCCCCCCTGCGTCAGGAGGTTGATCGGCCTATGTAACCGCGCTCCAACGACAACGGAGGACGGTTACCTTGCCAATCCGTCTAGTGCGATCTCGTCTCCGGCCGTGTCGATATCGTTCCCGGCAACGTCCTTCACCCCGGTGACCTTCACGATCACAGGATGCACCGCCACGTCGTCGGACCCCGCGACCGTTTGCAGAATGAGGTCCGGACCAGCCCGTACGCACATCGAGTCCGGGGTTCCATTACCCACTGCGATGGACCCCAAGTGCCACCCGGTTTGCACGACCGTATTGCATACGCCGTTGGCGCCGGAGCGGACCGTGTTGTCGCCGGCGTTGACGAAATCGTCACCGCCAAGAACAATTGCCGCCGGACTCGCGGTGTTGTCCGCGATCAGGCAGACGGAGTTGTCGTACACTCCTTGCCCGAACGGAAGAAACTGGACATCGTCGGACGCAACCACCAAGCTGTTGCAGACACCGTTCGGCCCTGAGAGGATGTGCGGGGTCGTGGTGATCCGGAACGGGGTGTTGTTGTCCATCGCCGACGCCAGGGTCAGCGTCACCGATGTCAGGTCGGCGTTCATGAACGCGCTCGTCGGCGTGGGCGCGATCGGCGTGGTGCCGTTGAAGCCCAGCACGGCGTAGTTCGCGGCGACCTCGGCGGAAACCTCGTCCACCGGTTCGTTGAAGAAGACGGTCAGCTTGTTGTCCACGCCCACCCAATCGGTCCGGAAGGCAGTGGACGGGGCCGCGAGTCGCGGCTTGACGGAATCCGAGGCCGTGACCGGAGCCGACGTCGCGGATTCGTTCAGATCGCTGTTGAGCGAAACCACCTGGTAGCTATAGAGGACCTGGTTCTGTCCATTGGTGAACTGGGTTGTGGGGGGGCCAACAGGCAAAGGAGTGTCCTGATACTGGGACGCAAAGACCGGAACGGCGTTTAACTTCTTGAACGCCCCGGAGGTCTCGCTACCGGCATAGCCGCCCAGCTTCGACACCTGGGACCGGTAGACGTTGTACGCAAATGCGCCGGAGGCCGGCGGCCAGTCGAGGTTCACCGCGACGGTGTTGAAGTCGATGGAGGACGCGCCCACGACGACGACGTTCGTCGCCGCCGTCGCGGCATTGCCGGTGTTGGTCGTGAACTTGAACACCTTGTCCACGGTGGCATCCGGGCACGTAGCCGTGGAGATCGCGTTCCCGTTCAGGTCCTTCAGTTTCGTCTGCGCGTTGCAATTCAACGTCACGCTGTACTTGCTGGAAGGCGACAGCGGCGGGAAGGTGATCCCCAACTGCGTGTTCGAAATCCACGCGATCGAGTGCACGATATTCCCCGCCTTCGAGCCGTCAAAGTTCACGATCACGTCGTTCCAGAGGCCGCTGACGCTGGCCGCGCCCGGAGTCACCGCCGAGGCGTACGCCGTCGTGTTGGCGATCGGCTCGGAGAAGTTGATCAGGAACCCCAACACCGTGGTGTCCGAGATGTCGGCGCCGGTTCCGGGAGCGGTGGAAGCCACCTTCGGGGCCACGTGGTCGGTGGTCGTTACGATGACCGGGCCAGCCACCAAAAGGTCGCTAAACGTACCTTGCGCGAGGAGGGTAAGGGTCTTCCCGTCGCCCGGAGTTACATAAGAATCATCACCAAACAACGTCTTGTCGAATTTAATGGCGCTGATGAGATAATCTGTGTGCGCCATCAGGTTCTTGAAGAGGACCCGCCCGTTGGCGTCGGTGTTATCGGTGGCGACGACTGCGCCGTTAAGAAGGACGGTGACCGTGTATCCCAAACCGACCGGCACCAGGCTCGAGTTGGTCACGAGCACGTCGATGGCGGAGGCCAGTTTGCCAATCGAGAAGTTGGACGTGGCCATGAGCCCTGTGACCGGGGTGTCGTGATTGGAGCCGGAGCCGGAGCCGGGTTGGTCACCGCTCGTGTCATCAAACGAGGAGAACACCACATCTGCCGAGTAGAAGACCGTCGGGGGGTACTTGAATCCCGTAAAGGTCGAATCGTTCATCTTGACCGGGCTGGTCACGTTCCGGAGATCGATGGTCCCGACGTATCCCCCTCCCGAGTAGCCGTTGGCTTGCGAGGTCGCGGGGATGTTGAAGAAGATGTACAAGCCTGCGGCATTCGTCGTGGCCGTCGCCACGCCGATGTCGATGACAGCGCCCACGATGGGCTGACCGGTCGTGGAGTCCGTCAGGACTCCTTGTAAGGAGCCTGTGGGGTTAAGGTTGTTCGGGTTCGGGTTCGTGAGCGAGCTGCTTTCGTTCTTGGTGCCGCACCCGAATGCGACCAGGCTCATCGCGACAAGCGCGACAAGCGCAACCGAATGCCATCTCTTAGTGAAAAACCGGTGAGTCATTCGTCCCTCCTTTGGAAAAAGTTGGTTTCTGAAACTGCAGACATTTCCTTCCTTCGCTTGCGTCTTGCAAATCGGTTTCACCACCACCCCCTTTGGATTGGTTTGATAATTCGCTCTCCTCTCCTCGTTATAATAAATTCCCTGTCCTGGCCCGTTCAGCAGCGGATAAAACGACTCAGGCGGACAGAACGGAGGCGCAACCATCGTCGCCACCAGAATTGAAGGGACATTGGATTCCGCCTCCCGCACGATCATGAAAGAATTTGAATCCTCCTCCCGGATAACACCGTTCTGCCTCAGATGAATACTCCCCGGTATTCTGCCACGATGCTGGGGTGCCTTGCAAGCACCGAAGAACGACACCGCAACGGGTACCAAATAACCGCTGACCACAACCGGATGCACCTGCCTTTGCATCAAATTAGTGAAGATTTGAAAGTGTGTCAATAACTATTTCCCTCACCGAACGGCCCCACGGAGCCAAGCGAAGGTCTTTTCCATCCCGCCGCGGAATGCCACCTTCGGGTCGTAGCCGATGAGGTCCCGGGCGAGGGAGATGTCGGCGAGCGAGTCGCGCACGTCCCCCACGCGGCCGGGTTCAAATTTCGGAAGTACGCGCTTCCCCGCCAGTCCGTAAACGATCTCGAGGATGTCGAGGAGCGACACCCGTTCCCCGCAGGCGATGTTGACGACCTTTCCGCACGCGGTCTTCGGGGCGAGGCAGGCCGCAAGGTTGGCCTGGATCACGTTGTCGATGTAGGTGAAGTCGCGCGTCTGGAGGCCGTCGCCGTAGATGGTGGGGGGGACCCCTCGAAGCACCGAGGTGATGAACCGGGGGATGACGGCGGCGTACGTCGACTGCGGGTCCTGCCGCGGGCCGAACACGTTGAAGTAGCGCAGGGAGACGGTCTCGAGCCCGTAGATCTCATAAAAGATGCGCAGGTAATATTCCCCCATCAGTTTCTGCGCCGCATAGGGGGACTTCGGGGTGGGGGTCATCGACTCCCGCTTGGGGAGCTGGGGGGTGTCGCCGTAGGCGGAGGAGGACGCGGCGAAGACCACGCGCCGGACGCCGGCGTCGCGCGCGGCGACGAGCAGGTTCACCGTCCCCGTCACGTTGATCTCGTTGGAAAGGATCGGGTCGGCCACGGAGCGCGGAACCGAGGGAAGCGCCCCCTGGTGGAGAACGAATTCGATGCCCGCCGCCGCCTTGCGGACCGTTTCGAGGTCCCGCAGGTCACCCTCGATCAACTCGAAGGCGCCACCGTGGGCCTCCGCCAGCCCGGCGAGGTTTTCCCGTTTCCCGGTGAGGAAATTGTCGAGAACCCGCACGCTCTGCCCGGAGGCAAGGAGCGCCCGCGTCAGGTTCGACCCGATAAATCCCGCCCCGCCCGTCACCAGATACTTCATCCCGCCCACCTTCCCCGCGGTCACAGCTTGATGATCTTGCGGGCGTTGTGCCCTTTGAGCGCGTTGCGGGTGTCGACGATCACCTTCGCCTCGCGGGCGACCATTTTATAGTCGAACGCGGCGTGGTTCGTCACGATCACCACGCAGTCGGCCTTCCGGAGCGTCGCGGCGGAAAACGGCGACGCGGCGAGCGTCATCCCCGCCTCCCGCACCTCGGCCACGTACGGGTCGCAGTACGACAGGTGCGCCCCCTTTTTCGCCAGGAGTTG
>Ga0315278_10005642_pt1 | contig 11347 bp, 11 predicted proteins | sample YL17G06_0_MG_FD_203880 | JGI IMG/M metagenome (GOLD analysis project Ga0315278, IMG submission 203880) | Sediment microbial communities from Yellowstone Lake, YNP, Wyoming, USA - YL17G06_0 | ecosystem: Environmental > Aquatic > Freshwater > Lake > Sediment | place: USA: Wyoming | collected... | reverse complement strand
CTGAGGTCCACGACTGAGGTCCACGACTGGGTCTACGACTGGGTCGAGTCCGCGACGATCCCGCCGGTAGGATGGAGCAAAGTACGCGCTAGAACCAGAAACACGCAGCAGGAAAACCCGCGTCATCGATAGCAAGGATGCAACCGACCCGTGGCCACCAGCAAAAAAAGCACACCCCGCTACGACCTGAAAGCCCAGGACCGCAAGCGTGACCTCGCCGTCCGCCTCGGTCTGACGGCGCTCGTCGTTGTCTTTGCCGTCGGGTTGGTGCTCTACATCGTGATGGGCAGTGACAAGAAGGGCGCCGACGACGCACAGGCGGTGCGGATCACGTCCGGCACGCTGATCAAGAAGGATGGCACCGACGAGCCCAAAGCGGTGCTGTCAATTTACGAGGACTTCCAGTGCCCGCACTGCCGGGACTTCGCGAAGGAATTCGGCCCGGCGATCAACAAGATCACCGAGAGCGGCGCCGCGGCAGTCGACTACAACATGGTCTCGATCCTTAATGCGACCAACAAGGGGTATTCGATGCGTGCGGCTAATGCCGCCTACTGCGTAGGCGACGAGAACAAGGAAGCGTTCGTGCGCTTCCACTCGGCGCTGTTTGCCCAGCAGCCCATCGAGGGTTCCGGCAGCGGGCCCGACAACGCCGCCCTGATCGAGACCGCGCGGCAGGCAGGGGTGAGCGGAACCGTCGCCGAATGCATCAACAGCGGCAAGTACGACGACATGGTCAAGGGCCTGGCCGCGGCCTCGAAAATCACCGCCACCCCGACCATCCGGCTCAATGGTCAGGACATCAGCCCGGCCACGCCCGAGGAACTGACCGCGAAAGTCGTCCAGATCGTCGGTCCGGTGCCGGCACTGGCGCCGACGCCGCCCGGTCCCGCGCCGGCGTCACCGGCCCCGGCGGTGCCCCAGCAGTGAGCGTGACCACCGCCGAGCCCGTCGCGCGCGGACCTGCCGACGCGCCGGCCGACAACGGGGTTGCGGTCGGACGCCCCGGCGCGTGGTGGATCCTCATCGCGGGCGTGATCGGGCTGACGGCCTCGGCAACCCTCTTGATCGAGAAGATCGAGATGCTCAAAAACCCGGCTTACGTGCCCAGTTGCAGCATCAACCCGGTGCTGTCCTGTGGTTCGGTGATGGTGCGGCCGGAGGCTTCGGCATTCGGTTTCCCCAACCCGCTGATCGGCGTCGTCTCGTTCACCCTGGTGGTGGTGACCGGTGTGCTGACCGTCGCACGGGTGGGCCTGCCGCGCTGGTACTGGGTTGGGCTGACCGTGGGTGCCGGGTTGGGCGTGGTCTTCACGCACTGGTTGATCTTTGAAAGCCTCTACCGCATCGGGGCGCTGTGCCCGTACTGCATGGTGGTCTGGTCGGTGATAGTGCCACTGTTCGCGGTGGTCGCCCCGATCGCGCTCCGTCCACTGGCCGCCAACCCGGTGGCCCGGTTCCTCTACCACTGGCGCTGGCCCCTGGTCGTGCTGTGGTTCACCGCGGTCGCCCTGGCGATCCTGGCCCGGTTCTGGGACTACTGGTCCACCCTGATCTAGTGACTCGTCCCGGTCTGGTCGTCCACCCCGGTCTTTTTGACCGCTCCGGTCTGGTCGTCCGCTGTGGGTTAGGCGGGTGAGCATTTGACCCGGATCGTCGCCGGCGAGGCACGGGGCCGACGGCTGGCCGTTCCGCCGCGTGGAACCAGGCCGACCACCGATCGGGTGCGCGAAGCCCTGTTCAACGTGCTGGCGGTCCGCCGCGACTACGACGGACTGCGGGTACTCGACCTGTATGCCGGGTCCGGCGCGCTCGGGCTTGAGGCGCTGTCGCGCGGGGCGGCCTCGGTGCTATTCGTCGACAGCGACCGCCGCGCCGCCGAAGTTATCGGCCGCAATATCACCGCGGTCGGACTCCCCGGTGCGACGGTGCGCCGAGGGGCGGTGGCGACGGTGCTGGCGGCCGGCGCCCCGTCGCCGATGGATCTGGTACTCGCCGACCCGCCCTATGAGGTGCCGGCAGCCGAGGTGGAGCAGATCCTGGCCGACCTTTGCCGCAATGGCTGGGTCGATGCGGGCAGCATCGTGGTGGTGGAACGAGCGGCATCATCGCCACCGCTGAACTGGCCAGACGGCTGGATCGGGTGGCCATCGCGACGCTACGGCGACACCCGTTTGGACGTGGCCGAAGTCGGCGCCGAAACGAACTCCGGGTCTGATCCGGGTGCCTGCTAGCGTCAACGTCCATGAGCGGCGCCGTGTGCCCCGGATCATTCGACCCGGTGACCCTGGGGCACATCGACGTGTTCGAACGGGCGGCCGCGCAGTTCGACGAGGTCATCGTCGCCGTGCTGGTGAATCCCAACAAAGCGGGCCTGTTTGACGTCGAGGAACGGATCGCGATGATCGCCGAGGCCTGCGTGCATCTGCCGAACCTGCGCGCCGAAGCCGGGCGGGGCCTGGTGGTCGACCTGGTGAGGGCCCGCGGGTTCACCGCGATCGTCAAAGGCCTACGCAGCGGCACCGACTTCGACTACGAGGTGCAGATGGCCCAGATGAACAAGCACGTCTCCGGCGTGGACACCTTCTTCGTGGCCACCGCGCCGGAATTCTCATTCGTGTCGTCCTCGCTGGCCAAAGAGGTGGCCGGTTACGGCGGGGACGTTTCAGCGCTGCTGCCGGAATCGGTGAACCGGCGTTTGCAGGCGAGGCTCGCCGGGCGCTGAGGGGGGTTTCGCCAACTCGTGGGCGACACACCGCATCGCCACCGCAGTCACAGGCGTAACACCAGGCACACTGGTCACTACCAACAAGCCTGGAGGGTGGCGCCGTGTACCGAGTATTTGAAGCGCTCGATGAGCTGAGCGCGATTGTCGAAGAGGCCCGCGGTGTGCCAATGACCGCCGGCTGCGTCGTCCCCCGCGGGGACGTGCTGGAACTGGTCGATGACATCAAGGACGCGATCCCCGGTGAACTCGACGACGCCCAGGATGTGCTGGATGCGCGTGACTCGCTGCTCAATGAGGCCAAGGAGCACGCGGACTCCACCGTGACCGGCGCCAACGCCGAAGCAGAGTCCCTGCTCAGCCATGCGCGCGCGGAGGCGGATCGAGTGCTCTCCGACGCGAAATCCCAGGCCGACCGGATGGTGACCGAATCACGCGCCCACAGTGAGCGCATGGTGGGCGAGGCCCGCGAAGAGGCCTCCCGGCTGGCGACCACAGCCAAGCGCGACTACGAGGCGGCCACCAGTCGGGCTAAAGCCGAGGCCGACCGTCTCGTCGAGAGCGGCAACATCTCCTACGAGAACGCCGTCCAGGAAGGCATCAAGGAGCAGCAGCGGATGGTGTCTCAGACCGAGGTGGTTCAGGCCGCTCACGGCGAGTCCACCCGGCTCATCGACGCCGCCCACGCCGAGGCCGACCGGCTTCGGGGCGAGTGCGATATCTACGTCGACAACAAGCTGGCCCAGTTCGAGGATTACCTCAACGGCACCCTGCGCTCGGTCAGCCGCGGGCGGCACCAACTGCGCACGGCGGCCGGCACCCACGACTACGTACAGCACTGACTTAAATCTTTTAGCGAACCGGGCGGAATCTTTTAGCGAACCGGGCGGAATCTTTTAGCGAACCGGGCGGCCTGACCGCGAGGTTCGGGGCTCCGACAGCGCCGATAGGATCGCAGCATGTCGACGCGTCGAAGATCAGGACCGCATCCTGATCTGAGTTCGCCACTGGTGTTCGACATATCGCGGCTGGGTCGGCGTCCGGGCTCCATGCTGACCGTCAGCCAGACCGTGCCCAGTCCGCTGCGCATCGGGTTGGATCTCATCGCGATCGAACCCGATGCGGAGATGGATCTCGATCTTCGGTTCGAGTCGGTGTCGGAGGGCGTGCTGGTCTCCGGCACCGTGCACGCACCGACCCGTGGTGAGTGTTCGCGATGCCTGGGACCGATCACCGATGAGGTCGAGATCGCGCTCACCGAGTTGTTCGCCTACCCCGACAGCGTCACCGAGTCCACGACGGAATCCGACGAAGTCGGCCGCGTGATCGACGAGACCGTTGATCTCGCACAGCCGATCGTCGACGCCGTTGGCTTGGCGCTACCTTTCGTCGCGCTGTGCGCCGAGGACTGCCCGGGGCTGTGTTCGCACTGCGGGGTGGCTCTGGCCACCGCCGAAGCCGGCCACAGCCACGAGATCATCGACCCGCGCTGGGCCAAACTCGCCGATCTGCGTTCCCTCGACCCGGATGGGACCGATCCGGACGGAACGCCGTCGTGACCGCCGCGCGGGCGGACCTGCTGCGTGCCCTGGGCGTCGACCTGCCGGCCGAGTTGTTGACGCTGGCGCTCACGCACCGCAGCTACGCCTACGAGAACGGCGGTCTGCCCACCAACGAACGTCTCGAACTGCTCGGTGACGCCGTGTTGGGTCTGGTGATCGTCGAGGAACTGTTCCGGCGCCATCCCGACAACTCCGAAGGGGATCTGGCCAAGCTGCGCAACAGCATCGTCAACAGCCACGCACTGGCCGGGGTGGCCCGCGGCCTGACCGGGACGGGTCTCGGCGAGTATGTCCTGCTGGGGCGTGGCGAGATTCAGACCGGCGGACACGGTAAGTCGTCCATCCTGGCCGACACGGTGGAGTCCCTGATCGGTGCGGTGTACCTGCAACACGGACTGCAGGGCGCCCAGCAGGTGATCCTGAGCCTGTTCGACGATCTCCTCAACACCGCCCCGACCCTCGGCGCGGCCCTGGAGTGGAAGTCCAGCCTGCAGGAACTCACGGCGGCCCGCGGTCTCGGGGTGCCCCGGTACGAGGTCACCTCCGAGGGCCCCGATCACGAACGGTGGTACTCGGCAGCGGTGTACGTCGAAGGGCGGGTGTGCGGCCGCGGCGATGGACAGTCCAAGAAGATCGCGGAAACCAACGCCGCTGCGCAGGCCTGGACCGCCCTGGATTCGGTACCGGCGGCCGCAGATCCGGATGCCTGAGCTTCCTGAAGTCGAGGTGGTGCGGCGGGGCCTGCAGGCGCATATCGCCGGCCGGACGGTTACCGCGGTGCAGGTGCTTCACCCGCGCGCGGTCCGTCGGCACGGACCCGGCGCCGCAGACCTCATCGCGCGGTTACGCGGCGCTCGGATCACCGGGACGGACCGGCGCGGAAAGTATCTATGGCTGTCGGTCAGCTCAGACGGGAACGACGATGGTGCCGCGCTGGTGGTGCATCTGGGGATGAGCGGCCAGATGCTGCTTGGTGCGCTCGAACGTACCGAGCACCTTCGGATCGCGGTGATGCTCGACGACGGCACCGCGTTGAACTTCGTCGATCAACGCACCTTCGGCGGGTGGCAGCTGGCCGAATTGGTTAGCGTGGACGGCAGCCGGGTGCCCGAACCCGTGGCGCACATCGCCCGCGACCCCCTGGATCCACGTTTTGACCGCGAGGCCGTCGTTAATGTTATGCGGCGCAAGCATTCTGAGATCAAACGCCAACTCCTCGACCAGACGGTGGTGTCTGGAATCGGCAACATCTACGCCGACGAGGCGCTCTGGCGGGCCGGGGTCAACGGTGCCCGCGTCGCCGACAAACTGACCCGTCGGCAACTGGGGGAGTTGCTCGACTCCGCGGCCGAGGTGATGCGCGAGGCACTCGGACAGGGCGGCACATCGTTTGATTCGCTGTACGTCAACGTCAACGGTCAATCCGGATATTTCGACCGTTCGCTGAACGTCTACGGCCGCGAAGGCCGCCACTGCCGGCGTTGCGGTGCGGTGATCCGCCGGGCGAAGTTCATGAACCGCTCGTCTTTCTATTGCCCCGTCTGCCAGACCCTCCCGCGTCAGCCGCGGCCGCGCACACGGTAGAACAAACCCATGACGGAGCTTTGGGTGGAACGTATGGGGATCCGCCGCTACACCGGCCGCAGCAGCCGGGGCGCGGAGGTCCTGATCGGTTCGGAGAGCGACGAGGGGGTGTTCACCCCCGGCGAGCTGTTGAAAATCGCGCTGGCCGGCTGCAGCGGATTGAGCAGCGATCAGCCGCTGCGCCGCCGCCTCGGTGACGACTATCGCGCGGTGATCCGGGTTGCCGGGCCGGCCGACCGCGACGAGGAGCGCTACCCGCGGCTGGCTGAGACCCTGGAGATCGATCTGACGGGATTGTCCGACGGGGACAAAGAGCGCCTGCTGCTGGTGATCAACCGCGCCATCGACGGAGTGTGCACGGTCGGGCGCACGCTCAAGGCGGGCGCGGAGATCTCCTTCGAGGTTGCCGACACTGGGCTATGACGGACCCTGGGCAATGACGGACCCTGGGCAATGACGGACCCTGGGCTATGAACGACCCTGGGCCATGACCGATGTCGAGCCCGTCCGCCTGACCGCCTGGGTGCACGGCCACGTCCAAGGCGTGGGTTTCCGTTGGTGGACCCGCTCCCGGGCCCTTGAGCTGGGCCTGGACGGCTATGCGAGCAACCAGCCCGACGGCCGGGTGCTGGTGGTCGCCCAGGGGCAGCGGGTGGCCTGCGAGGCACTGCTGGCGCTCCTCCGGGGCGGTGGTACGCCCGGTTCGGTGCAGACCGTCATCGCCGAGCTCACCTCGCCGGGACAGGACGCGACACCGGTGGAGTCGGGCTTCCGCGAGCGCTGAGCCCCTCGCCGGTAGGCTCGCACGACGTGTACCTCAAGAGTCTGACGCTGAAGGGTTTCAAGTCCTTCGCGTCGCCGACGACTCTGCGTTTCGAACCCGGTATCACCTGCGTGGTCGGGCCGAATGGCTCCGGTAAGTCCAACGTCGTCGACGCCCTGGCCTGGGTGATGGGCGAGCAGGGCGCCAAGACCCTGCGCGGCGGAAAGATGGAAGACGTCATTTTCGCCGGCACCTCCTCGCGTGCCCCGCTGGGCCGGGCCGAGGTCACCCTGACCATCGACAACTCCGACGGCCTGCTGCCGATCGACTATTCCGAGGTGTCGATCACCCGACGGATGTTCCGCGACGGCGCCGGCGAGTACGAGATCAACGGCAACAGCTGCCGACTGATGGACGTCCAGGAACTCCTCAGTGACTCCGGTATCGGCCGGGAAATGCACGTCATCGTCGGGCAGGGCCGACTGGCGCAGATCCTCGAGTCGCGTCCGGAGGACCGCCGCGCCTTCATCGAGGAGGCGGCCGGGGTGCTCAAGCACCGCAAGCGCAAGGAGAAGGCGCTGCGCAAATTGGACGCCACCGCGGCCAATCTGGCCCGGCTCAGCGACCTGACCACCGAACTGCGCCGTCAACTCAAGCCGCTGGGCCGGCAGGCCGAGATGGCAAGGCGCGCAGCCACAATCCAGGCCGACCTGCGCGATGCCCGGCTCCGGCTGGCCGCCGATGACCTTCTCATCCGTCGAGGCGAGTTCGCCGGTGCCGACGACATCGAGACCACGCTGCGACGCGAGCACGACGAAGCCACCGCACGGCTGGCGACGGCATCGGAACAACTCGCCGCCGGTGAAGCCGCCGTCGCCTCGCTGTCGTCGCGATCCGAGGCCGCACAGCAGACCTGGTTCGGACTCTCGGCACTGGCCGAGCGGGTCGGCGCCACGGTGCGTATCGCCTCTGAACGAGAGCAGTACCTGGAGGCGGAGCCAGCTGCGAGCACCGGTCCGGATCCCGATGCGCTCGACGCCGAGGCCGATGAGGTGGCTGAGCAGGAGCGTGGACTGCTCGCCGAACTTGCCGGTGCCCGATCGGCACTGGAGGCCGCGCGGGTCGAACTCACCGCGAAGGAGAGCGCGGCCACCGAGGCCGAACGCGCGCATCTGGCCGCTGTGCGGGCCGAGGCAGACCGTCGGGAAGGTCTGGCCCGGCTGACCGGTCAGGTGGAGACCGGCCGTGCCCGGGTCGAGTCGATCGACGACACGGTGGCACGGCTGACCGCCGCGATCGATGAGGCCGCGGCCCGCACCGAGGCGGCACGGGCCGAGTTTGAGACCATCCAGAGCCGAATCGGCGAACTCGACCAGGGTGAGGTGGGCCTCGACGAGCACCACGACCGATCGGTGGCCTCGATGCGCGCCGCCGACGAACGGGTGGCGGAACTGCAGGCTGCCGAACGTTCCGCCGAACGGCAGGTGGCCTCGTTACAGGCCCGGATCGATGCGCTCGCAGTGGGACTCGAGCGCCGGGACGGCGCCGCGTGGCTCCTGGAAAACCGCAGTAGCGCAGGGCTTTTCGGAACTATCGCCACGCTGGTGAAGGTCCGCGCCGGCTTCGAAGCGGCACTGGCCGCGGTACTCGGCGCGGCGGCCGACGCGGTGGCGGCCGACGACTTTGGTGCGGCCCGGTCGGCGGTGCGCGCTCTCAAGGACGTTGACGGCGGACGCGCGGCGATCGTGTTGGCGGACTGGCCGATGCCAGCGGGCCAGGACCTCGGTTCGCTTCCCGATGGTGCCCGCTGGGCCATTGATCTCATCGAGGCGCCGCCGCGACTGCAGGGCGCCATGACGGCCATGCTTGCCGGGGTCGCCGTCGTCGACGACATCGGCGCCGCACTGGACCTGGTCTCGGCGCGTCCTGGGCTGCGCGCGGTGACCCGCGACGGCGACCTGGTGGGTGCGGGCCGGGTGGACGGCGGCTCCGGCCGCAAGCCCAGCACTCTGGAAATCACCGGCGAGATCGAGAAGGCCCGGACCGAACTCCTCGCCGCCGAGACCCAGGTCGCCCAGCTTGCCGCGGCGCTGGCGGGCGCCGTTGCCGAGCAAGCCGACCGCAAGGACGCCGCCGAGCAGGCGCTCGCAGCGCTCAACGAGTCCGACGCCGCGATGTCGGCGATCTATGAGCAACTTGGCCGGCTCGGCCAGGAGGTCCGGCTGGCCGAGGAGGAGTGGCGCCGGCTGCAGACGCAGCGCGACGAACTCGAGTCCGGCCGGGTGCAGACCGTCACCGAACTCACCGAGCTCGAGGCGCGACTGCGTGCCGCCCAGGAGAGCCAGACCGACGTCGAGACGTCGCCGGGGGAACGAAGTCAGATGCAAGCCTCGGCGGAACAGGCTCGCGCATTCGAGGTAGAGGCACGACTGGCGGTGCGTACCGCCGAGGAGCGCGCGGATGCCGTTCGCGGACGGGCGGATTCGCTTCGGCGATCGGCGTCGGCGGAGCGCGATACTCGTCTGCGCGCGCAACAGGCCCGCGCCGCGCGTCAGCATGCCGCGGAGGTTGCCGCCGTGGTTGCCGAGACCGGCCGCCGCGTCGCCGCGCACCTCGTGGTCGTCGTGGGGGCGGCCTCGCGGGTGCGGGACCAGCTCGCCGCGGAGCGCCTGGAGCGAGCCGCCGCGATGACCGCTGCGCGCGCGGAGGTCGCCGAGCTCAACACCCGCATCAGCGCATTGACCGAATCCCTGCACCGCGACGAGGTCGCCAAGGCCCAGGCCGAGCTGCGCATCGAACAACTCGAGCAAATGGTGCTCGAGCAGTTCGGCATGGCCGGTGATGATCTCCTCGCCGAGTACGGCCCGGAGGTGTTATTGCCACCGACGGAGTTGGAGATGGCCGAGTACGCCCAGGCCCGCGAGCGCGGCGAAACGGTGACCGCGCCGGTGCCGATGCCGTTCGACCGGCCCACCCAGGAGCGTCGCGCCAAACGCGCCGAGCGTGAACTGGCCGAACTCGGCCGGGTGAATCCACTGGCGCTGGAGGAGTTCGCCGCACTCGAGGAGCGCTACAACTTCCTGTCCACCCAACTCGAGGACGTCAAGGCCGCCCGAAAAGACCTCCTTGACGTGATCGCCGGTGTCGATGAACGGATCCTGCAGGTGTTCTCCGAGGCCTATGCCGACGTCGAGCGGGAGTTCTCCAAGGTGTTCGCCACGCTGTTCCCCGGCGGGGAGGGACGGCTGCTGCTGACCGATCCCAGTGACATGCTGTCCACCGGCGTTGAGGTGGAGGCCCGCCCGCCGGGCAAGAAGGTCAAGCGGCTTTCCCTGCTGTCCGGAGGGGAGAAGGCGCTGACCGCGGTGGCCATGTTGGTCGCGATCTTCCGGGCGCGTCCCTCACCGTTTTATGTCATGGACGAAGTCGAGGCCGCCCTCGACGATGCCAACCTGGGCCGCCTGATCGGATTGTTCGAGCAGTTGCGCACCCAGTCCCAGCTGATCGTGATCACTCACCAGAAGGCGACCATGGAGGTCGCCGACGCCCTGTACGGGGTGTCGATGCAGGGTGACGGCATCACCGCGGTGATCTCCCAGCGGATGCGTGGGGAGGACCTGGTCGGCAGCGCTAGTCCGTAGCCGCAGTTCTGTGCGGGGGCCAAATTCTGTGCGGGGGCCAATTGTTGTCAGCCGTTTGTCCTAGTATCGAACACATGTTCGATAATGAACTCCGCTCGGTGGACGATTCAGCCGTCGTCGCCGCCATCGAGCAGTGGGCGAGCGCCGAAGCGTCCGCCGCCGCCCGGCGACTCGCCGCCGTCGCGGAGTTGGCCCGCCGCCGCTGCGGCGACGACGACCGTGCCGACTGGGCGTGCGACTCCTGGGATGCCGCCGCCGCAGAGGTGTCGGCCGCCCTGAGCATCAGCCATGGACGCGCGTCCGGTCAGATGAGGCTCGGGCTCACGCTGGCCCGCAGGCTGCCGGGAGTCGCGCAGATGTTCTACGACGGTCTGCTGGGCTACCGGGTCGTCTCGGCGATCGCGTGGCGCACCCAGCTGGTCGAGGACGACGACGCCCTGGCCATCATCGACGCCGCCCTCGCCGACCACTGCCGCACCTGGGGCCCCCTGTCGGACCACAAGCTGGAACAGGCCATCGACGGTCTTGTCGACCGAGCCGATCCCGGGGCGTTGCGTCGCACCCGCGCCCGGGCCCGCAGTCGTGACGTTCAGATCGGCGGCCGCGACGACGAATCAGGGACCAGCGCCATGTGGGGCAGGTTGTTCTCCACTGATGCCGCGATTCTCAAGAAGCGGTTGACCCAGATGGCATACGGAGTGTGCGACGCCGATCCCCGTACCGTCGACCAGCGCCGCGCGGACGCCCTCGGCGCACTCGCCGCTGGATCTGACCGGCTGCCGTGCCAGTGCGGTTCGTCTGCGTGTGAAGCGGCCGACGGCGCCGGCTCCGCCGCCGCGATCGTGATCCACGTCCTCACCGAAGCTACTGCGTTGCAGCCCGGCGGTGAAGGTGCTGCGTCGGACCCCAACCTGTCCGGGCGGCCGCAGTCGCGCCCCTACACCCGCGGGATGAGCGTCCTCGACTATCTGGCCGGAGATCCGGAACCCGAACCGATCTGCCCGCCATCGACCTCAGTGATCGCCGGGGGCGGGGCCATTCCGGCTCCACTGTTGGCCGAGTTGATCCGCGC
>Ga0315278_10005641_pt1 | contig 11347 bp, 7 predicted proteins | sample YL17G06_0_MG_FD_203880 | JGI IMG/M metagenome (GOLD analysis project Ga0315278, IMG submission 203880) | Sediment microbial communities from Yellowstone Lake, YNP, Wyoming, USA - YL17G06_0 | ecosystem: Environmental > Aquatic > Freshwater > Lake > Sediment | place: USA: Wyoming | collected... | reverse complement strand
TCGCGCCCGGCAGAATGTTGCCGATCCACCGTCTCATGCCGGCCCCTCCATCAGCACGCGGCGGGTGTGGCGCGCGATCATCAGTTCCTCGTTGGTCGGAATCACCCAGGCGGAGGCACGGCTGCCGACGGCGCCGATGCGCGGACCGTTGGCTGCATTGGCGTCGGCGTCGAGCTGCACGCCGAGCCATGCCGCGTCCCGGCACACGCGCTCGCGCAGCCGGCGGCTGTTCTCGCCGATGCCGGCGGTGAAGACGATCGCATCGAGACCGTCGAGAGCTGCGGCGAGCGAACCAAGCTCGCGTCCGATGCGGTAGACGTAGAGATCGATCGCGGCTTTCGCGCCGGGCTCGGGGCTGGCCTCGAGCGTGCGCATGTCGCTGGAAATTCCGGATACGCCGAGCAGTCCCGATTGCTGGTAGATCAGCTTCTCGATCGCGCGCGCGTCCATCCCGACCTCGTCCATCAGGTAGAGCACGACGCCGGGATCGAGGTTGCCGCAGCGCGTTCCCATCGGCAGCCCGTCCGCCGCCGTGAATCCCATGGTACTGGCCACGCTGCGGCCATCCGCGATGGCGCACATGCTGGAGCCGTTTCCGAGGTGCAGCACCACGACCCTTCCGCGCGCGGCCTGCGGATCGTAATACGGCAGCACCCGGGCGATGTATTCGTACGACAGTCCGTGAAATCCGTAGCGGCGCACGCCGCGATCGGTGATCGCCTTGGGCAGCGCGAATGCCTGTGCGACCGGGGGCTGGCCGTGGTGAAACGCGGTGTCGAAGCACGCGACCTGCGGCAACTGCGGCGCGTGGTCCAGCAGCACCTTGATCGGCGCCAGGTTGTGCGGCTGGTGCAGCGGGGCGAGCGGGACGTACTTCTCCAGCGCCGCGAGCACTTGCGCGTCGAGGCGGACCGGCTGGGCGTATTCGAGCCCACCGTGGACCACGCGGTGGCCCACGCCAACCAGCCGATACTCCACCAGTTCCGCGCGCAGGAACGCCACCAGATGGTCCAGCGCGCCGGCGTGGCCAAGCTTCACGCCTTCGCCCCACGTTTTCTCGCCGAGGATGTTTCCGTCGAGATCTTTGGCCACAAACCGCGGCGCGGTGTGGAGGCCCTCGGTCTGGCCGCGCGCGACGAGCTCGAGCTCGCGGCCCCGCTCGGCGAACAGCGCGAACTTGATGGAGGACGAGCCCGCGTTCAGCACGGCGATCGCGTCGACCACGTCAGGTCACCGCTTTGGTGCCCGCCTTGGCGGAAATATCGCAACTGCGGGATGCTGGTCGGATCGGATCCATCAGCGATTCTCGAACAAATGAGGGCTGCATGCCGCGCTCGGTTTCCAATGGGAGGCCGCGTTGACCTTGACCGCACGGGACATCGAGATCGATCGCCGCAAATGCTGGTGACCCACTTTCACAACCTGCGGCGACGCATCATCATCGCTCCTCGGTTCCCGATGATCGTTGATGCCCGTCAAATCCAGGCTGAGGGGCGCGCCTGCGCCCGGGGAGCGTCTGCGGCGCCCTCGATCCGGACCATCGCTCGGCCGGTACGCCATTTCCCGGAGCTGCCACTTCGAAGCGAGACGCAACGCGCCGGCGGCTCGCCGCGCGGACGCCCCTTGGCCATGGCGGGCAATCGGGAATAAACTGGTGTTGTCGCGCGCCGGCCCGCGTTTCGGCGCGGCAATGGTGGGACGTCGGCGCGATCAATTCCCTTGCCAATGGGGCGGAACCATGTTCGATTCCCCATTCGAGTTCTGCACCGTCTGCAGGGCTTATGTCCTTCTCGACCAAACGCAACGACAGTGCGCGCGCGAGCATGAATGCGCCCCGGCGTCGCCTTGTCCGCTGCAACGGTTCTTCACCGGAATCGAGTTCGGTCGCGGCAACGACGCCGCCAGCAGCCCCGGGCGCGGCAAGCGACGACGGGACAGCACGAGGTGAACACGCCCGTCAGTCCCGGTTTCACTTCATAGCACGGCGTCGATCGGGCCGGGACGAGCGCAAGCCGCACGGGGCAGCCGGCACGTCGACAACGATCGGCTCCTCCCTGTAAAGTGCGGCTGCCGCAGCCGGGGGGATGCGGCCAATTCGTCCTTCCCGCGCCTCCCTGAAGGCTCGCCGATGAAGTTCATGAACGCCGCGACGCGCCCCGCGCGCGCATTGTTGCCACTGCTTGCCCTGGGCGCCGCGATGCTGCTGGTCGCGGGTTGCGGCAAAGAGGAAAAGAAGGAGGCGGCACGGCCGCCGATCGAAGTGACGGCGCTCACGGTCGCCCCGCGGGACGTGCCGATCACGTCGGTGTTCGTCGCGCAGACGCAAAGCTCGCAGGCCGTCAACATCGCGGCGCGGGTATCCGGTTTTCTCGACAAGCGCGTCTACACCGAGGGTTCGGTGGTCAAGGCGGGGCAGGTGCTGTTCCGGATGGACCAGAAGCCGTTCCAGGCGCAGGTCGACGGCGCGGCGGCGGCGCTGCAGCGAAACCAGGCGGCGCTCCAGGTGGCGCAGGCCAATCTCGCGCGCACCAAGCCGCTCGCGCAGCAGAACGCGCTGTCGCAGAAGGACCTGGACGACGCACAGGGGCAGTACGAGCAGGCGGCCGCGGCGGTCGCGCAGGCGAAGGCGCAACTCGAGTCGGCCCAGCTCGATCTCTCGTATACGACGATCGCCTCGCCGGTCGACGGCGTCAGCAGTTTTGCGGCCGTCGCCGACGGCACCTACGTCAACGCGCAGAACAGCCTGCTGACGACGGTGTCCGTGCTCACGCCGATGTGGATCAACTTCAGCCTTTCCGAGAACGAGATAGAGCGCATCCGCGGCCAGGTGCAGAAGGGGCTGGTCAAGCTGCCCGAAGGCAATCAGTTCGTGGTGGAGATCGAACTCGTCGACGGCACCTTGTTTCCGTACAAGGGCAGGATCACGTTCGCGGACCCTTCGTACAACTCGCAGACCGGAACGTTCCTGATCCGCGCCTCGGTCGACAACCCGAAGGGCGTGCTGCGTCCGAACCAGTACGTGCGAACGCGATTGCAAGGCGCCGTCCGGCCGAACGCGATCCTCGTCCCGCAGCGGGCGGTGCAGCAGGGCGCGAAGGGTCATTTCGCCTGGGTCGTCAACAAGGGCGGCAAGGCGGAACTGCGGCCGGTCGTTGTCGGCGACTGGTACGGTGACAGCTGGTTCATTGCGCAGGGCCTCGCCGCCGGCGACCAGGTCGTCGTCGACGGCGCGCTCCGGCTCGCGCCGGACGCTCCCGTCAAGGTGACGGTGTACACGCCGAAGCCGGACTCGCCGGAAGCTGCGCCGGTGACGCGCCCACCCGGGGCGACGCTCGTCGTCAACTTCGCGGCGGGGAAGGCCGCACTCGACGCAGAGGCGATCCGGCTTCTCAAGGGTTTCGCGCCCGGGATAAAGGCCGGCTCGAACCCGATCGACGTCACGGGCTTCGCCGATCGCACCGGCAACCGCGCCGCCAATGTCGATCTCGCGAAGCGCCGCGCGACGGCCGTGCGCGACGCACTGGTCGCCGAGGGTGTCGCCGCCGACCGGGTACGCCTGAAGCCGCCGCAGGACGTGACCGGCCCCGGCAGCGACCGTGAAGCCCGGCGCGTGGAACTCTCGGTCGGCAAGTAGCCGAGGCGAAGCCGAATGTTCTCCCGCTTTTTCATCGAACGGCCGATCTTCGCCGCGGTCGTCGCGATCATCATCTGCCTCGCCGGCGCCGTCGCGATGGTCGTGCTGCCGGTTCAGCAGTACCCGACGATCACGCCGGTGCAGGTCACGGTCTCCGCGACCTATCCGGGCGCCGACTCGAAGACGCTGGCGGACTCGGTCGCCTCGCCGATCGAGGCGCAGATCAACGGCGTCGACAACATGCTGTACATGTCGTCGACGAGCTCCGCCACCGGCCAGCTCACGCTGACTGTCTATTTTTCGCTCGAGACCAATCCCGACATCGCCCAGGTGCAGGTGCAGAACCGGGTCAATCTCGCGCTGCCGCAGCTGCCGTCCGCGGTGACCCAGCTCGGCGTCTCGGTGCAGAAGAAGTCGTCGTCGATCATGATGCTGGTCGGCGTGTTCGGCAAGGGCGACCGCTACAGCGCCGACTACATCGCGAACTACGCGCAGGTCTACGTGCTGGATGCGCTGAAGCGCGTGCCCGGCGCCGGCCAGGCGTCGATCATGGGCGTGCCGGACCAGGCGATGCGGATCTGGATGAATCCGGACCGGATGGCCTCGCTCGGCATCACCACCAGCGACATTGCCAACGCGATCAAGGCGCAGAACGCGCTGTTCGGCGCCGGTCAGATCGGGCAGCAACCGACGGCCGGCCCGGTCGAGCTGACCTTCCCCGTGGTCACGCAGGCGCCGTTCACCGACCCGCGGCAGTACGAACAGATCATCCTGCGCGCGAGCCAGGAAGGCAGCGCGATCGTCCGGGTGGGCGACGTCGCGCGCGCCGAGGTCGGCCTGCGCCAGTACATCGTCGATTCCAAGCTCAACGGCACGCCGACGACCTTCATCGCCGTCTACCTGCAACCGGGCGCCAACGGGCTCAAGGTCTCGGCGGGGGTCAGGAAGACGCTGGAGGAGATGAAGACGCGCTTCCCCGAGGGCCTGGACTATCTTGTCGCGCTCGATACCAACGACTTCGTCAAGCTGTCGATCGAGGAAGTGATCAAGACGCTGTTCGAGGCCGTCGCGCTCGTCGTGCTGGTCGTCTACCTGTTCCTGCAGAGCTTCCGTACGACGATCATCTGCACAATCGCGATCTTGGTCTCGCTGATCGCGACGTTCGCGGGCATGCTCGCGCTCGGCTTTTCGGTCAACCTGATCACGCTGTTCGGTCTCGTGCTGGCGATCGGGATGGTCGTCGACGACGCGATCGTCGTCGTCGAGAACGTCGAGCGCAACATGCACGAGCATCATCTGGCGCCCAAAGAGGCGACGATCAAGTCGATGCAGGAGATCTCGGGGTCGCTCGTCGCCGTCGTGCTGGTGATGGCATCGGTGTTCATCCCGGCGGCGTTCCTCCCCGGCACCACGGGCCAGCTCTACAAGCAGTTCGCCGTCACGATCGTGATTTCGGTAGCGGTGTCCGGCTTCCTCGCGCTGACGCTGACGCCGGCGATGTGCGCGGTGATGCTGAAGCACAACCCGCCGCCGCAGCGCGGGTTCTTCGCGTGGTTCAACCGCCAGGTCGACGCGGTGACCCGCGGTTTCGGCCACGCGGTCGAGCTCGTGATCAAGCGCGCGGTCCTCGCGCTGGTGCTGTTCGGCTTTTTTCTCTGGAGCATCTACCACCTGTTCAGCATCCTGCCGACCAGTTTCGTCCCGAACGAGGACCAGGGCTACGTGATGGCGGCGATCATCATGCCGGAGGCCGCGAGCATCGACCGCACGCAGGCGGTGGCCGAGAAAGTCGACGCGATCTTCGCCAAGATACCGGGCATCGAAACGCGTGCGATGATCACCGGCTACAGCCTGCTCGACGGCGGCTTCAAGACCAATGCCGGCGCGTTCTTCGTGACGCTCAAGGATTTCAAGGAACGCTACGGTTCGACCGAGTCCGCGAAGACGCAGAACGCGCGGGCGGTGCTCATGAGCTTCTATCGCGAGGCCCAGGGCATCGCGGAAGCGATCGTCATCCCCGTGGCCCCGCCGCCGATTCCCGGCATCGGCACCACCGGCGGCTTCGAGTTCTGGATCCAGGACACCGGCGCCGGCGATCCGGCGCAGCTCGATGCCGTGACGCAGGACTTCCTGAAGACGGCGCGGACCAACCCCGCGCTCACGAGCCTCTCCTCCACGTTCCGGGCCAACACGCAGCAGCTGCGCGCCATCGTCGATCGCGACAAGGCCACGCTCCTTGGCGTGCAGGTGGAGGACGTCTACAGCGCGATCCAGGCGCAGTTCGGCTCGCTGACCGCCAGCCAGTACAACCAGTTCAGCCGCGTGTGGTGGGTGATCGTCCAGTCCGACGCGAAATACCGGCAGGAACCCGGTGATCTGACGCGCCTGTACACCCGCTCTAGGAACGGCAACATGGTGCCGCTGGCCGCGCTGGTCACCACGCAATGGGTCGCGGGACCGGACCTCCTGCCCCATTTCAACGGCTTTCCGGCAGCGAAGGTCAACGGCAACCCGGCCGCGGGTTACAGCTCCGGCGATGCGATCGCTGCGATGGAGGCCGTCGCGAAGGAAGTCCTGCCTCCCGGCTACACGTTCGCCTGGTCCGGCATCGCGTTCGAGGAAAAGAAGTCCGGCGGCACGTCGATGATCGCGTTCGTCTTCGGCCTCATCATCGTGTTCCTGGTGCTCGCCGCGCAGTACGAGTCGTGGACGCTGCCGGGCGCGGTGATGTCCGCCGTGCCGTTCGGGATCCTCGGCGCGCTCATCACCATCTGGGCGCGCGGCCTCCAGAACGACGTCTATTTCCAGATCGGCTTGCTCGTGCTGATCGGGCTCGGCGCGAAGAACGCCGTGCTGCGCGTCTCGGCCGCCGTCGAGTTCCGGCGCCAGGGCAAGACGATCATGGAAGCGACGGTCCTCGCCGGCGAGCAGCGGCTGCGGCCGATCATCATGACCTCGCTCGCGTTCGCCGCCGGCTGCCTGCCGCTCGCGCTCGCGCTGGGCGCCGGCGCCAACGCGCGGCACTCGATCGGCACCGGAATCATCGGCGGCATGATCGGCGAGACCACGCTCGCGATGCTCTACGTGCCGCTGCTCTTCTATTTGTTCGACCGGTTCGCCGAGGGCGGTGATGAGAAGGCGGGCAAGGCGCGGGCTGCACCTGCCACGGCGGCCGCAGCGCCCGGCGGCGGCGGGGGCGCCGCGCCGCACGCACCGCGGGAGGGCGACTGACATGCTCAAAGTCGCTGCTCTCGCCGCGACCGCCGCCGCACTGGTCGCCGGCTGCACGATGGGGCCCGATTACGTGCGACCGAAAGTCGATCCGCCCGCCGCGTTCCGGTTCGAGCCCGCGAAGGTCGCGGAAACCGCGAACACCGCATGGTGGAAGCAGTTCGGCGATCCGGTGCTCGATCAGCTGATCGACACCGCGCTCGCCAGCAACCTCAACGTCAAGATCGCGGCGGCCAACGTCGAGCAGGCGCTCGCGGTGATCACGCAGACGCGCTCGGCGCTGTTCCCGCAGGTCGGCTATGCCGGGAGCGGCGAGAAGGCGCGCGTGCCCGATACCGGGATCGTCGCCGTACTTCCCAACTACCCGAATCCGCAGACCACGTACCAGGCGCTGCTCACCGCGAGCTGGGAGATCGACCTGTGGGGACGCATCCGGCGCCTCTCCGAGTCAGCGCAGGCGAACATGCTCGCCACCGACGAGGCCCGCCGCGGCGTGATCCTCACGCTCGTTTCCACGGTCGCGACCAACTACCTCACGCTGCGCGGCCTGGACGAGCAGCTGGCGATCGCGAAAAGCACGCTCGGCACGTACGCCGAATCGGTGCGGCTGTACCAGCTGCAGTTCAAGTACGGGCAGACGTCGCAGATGACCGTGTCGCAGGTGCAGTCGCAATACGAGACCGCCGCGGCGCAGATTCCGCAGATCGAGTCGCAGATCGCGCAGACCGAGAACGCGCTGTCGATACTGCTCGGCCGCAACCCGGGTCCGATCCCGCGCGGCAAGTCGATCTACGACCTCGCGCTGCCGACGGTGCCCGCGGGCGTCCCCTCCGCGCTGCTCGAGCGCCGGCCCGACCTCATGCAGGCCGAGCAGTCGCTGATCGCCGCCAATGCGCAGATCGGCGCCGCCAAGGCGCTCTACTTCCCGACGATCTCGCTCACCGGCGCGCTTGGCAGCTCGAGTTCGGACCTGTCGAACCTGTTCAAGGGGCCAACCCGGGTGTGGAATTACGCCGGCCAGATCATCGGGCCGATCTTCACGTTTGGCGCGGTCAGCGGCCAGGTGGCGCAGTCCGAAGCGGCGCAGCAGGCAGCCCTGCTCAACTATCAGCTGTCGATCCAGAACGCGTTCGCCGATGTCGACAACGCATTCGTGGCCAACCAGAAGCTGAAGGAGCAGCTGGCCGCGCAGGAGCGCCTGGTGGTGGCGCTCAAGGACTATGCGCGCCTCGCCAAGCTGCAGTTCGACGGCGGTTACGCGCCCTACTCCACCGTGTTGCAGGCCGAGCAGTCACTGTTCCCCGCCGAACTCACGCTCGCCGCGGTGCGCGCATCGGTCTTCACGTCGGCCGCCAACACCTACAAGGCGATGGGCGGCGGCTGGGTCACCGAGGCGGACCGGCTCACCGGTGCCACCGTGAGGCCCCTCTCCGAACGCCCCGCAATGCCGCCCTTGTTCTAGTACCTGTCGAGTCAGGGCTTCGGCAGTTCCGCCGCCGCGAGGTCGCGCGCCAGCTCGGCGAGGATCTCCGAAAATGCCGTGTTGAGCGTGTTCACGTAGGCCTCCGTGCTGGAGGACACGAACGGCACATGCTTCCGGTACGCCTTCGACCATACCGGCGCGCCGACGCCGCCGTTGTCGCGCGACAGGTAGTACGTCACCTGGATTACCGCCGCGGGCTTGGCCGGATCGCGGGCATCGGCGTACAGCGCGCCGACGAAGCCGTCGAGAACCCAATCGGCATCGACGGCCACCCCGGGCCGCCCGACGCTGCCGAAGACCTTCGCCGCCGCAAGCGCCCGCCCGGTCGCATCGGCGATGATCACGCCCGGCGGCACGAAGAACTCGTGATAGAAGTCCGACTCGAATTTCAAGTCGGTTTCGCGAACGACAAAGTTGCGGCCGCGGAAGGGCGCGCCGACGTTGACCACGCCGATGCGCAGCGATCCCGGCTGTCCTTTGGCGACGGCGGCCGGAGAGGCGGGATCGAGCAGAAAGGTTTCCTTGACCGGGGCTGGCCGGGTGATACTGCAGCCCGTCGCCACGGCCAGCGCGATCAGCGCAACCAGGGTCGCCACGCGGCGCACCGTGCTTCGTTGGCGGGACGTCATGGCTTGCGCTCCAGCGGAGGCGGCGGCGCGCCGAAGAACACGTTCGCCGGATAGCGCTTCGTTTCCTCGGTCAGGTCGCGCAGGTTGTCGGTGATATGGTGCAGGTTCTCGATCGTCGTCGTCAGGTCGGCCTCGCCGACGCCGAAGATGCGGTCGAGCCGGGTTACGGTCCGTTCCAGATTGCCGATCGATCTGGCGAGTTTCGGATCCGAGACCAGGCTCTTCACGCTCGCCAGCGCTGCGGCCGTGTCGTCCGGCAGTTTCTGCAGCGCCGGGTTCGCCAGCGTCTTCTTCAACTCGGCATTCGACTCGCGCATCTCGGCGAGCAGCGCGACGGCCTCGTCGGACAGCTTCTTCGAAGCGATGCTGTCGAGCGTCGTCTCGACCTTGGCCAGCACGCGCTCGGTGCGCTGCGACAGCGCCTTGGTGTCGATCGCGTCGATCCGCGTGTTGGTCGTCACCATCAGCTGATTGAGGTTCGCGAGCGTCCCCTCGACATCGAGCTTGTGCAGACGGTCCATGATCTCGGATGCGGAGTTGATCAGCGCCGTCACCGTCGATGGCGCGCTCGGGATGTGAAGATTGTCGGGCGTCCAGTCGAACGGCAGCAGCGGCGGCGGCGGATCGATGTAATCGATCTCGAGATAGTTGGTGCCGGTGATGCCCTGCGCCGCGCTGCGCACCCGCAATCCCTTTTCGACCTCGAGCTTCATGCTTTCGACGTCGGTGATCTCGCTCGCCTGCCGCCCGCCGAGGAGTCGCGGCTGCAACTGCGCTTCGACCAGCACGTAACGCAGCCGCTCGCTCATCGGCTTGTCCTGCTGGTACCTGACGTAGGTGAAGGTGATCTTCGTCACGTCGCCGATCACCACGCCCCGATACTTGACCTTGGAACCGATGTCGAGGCCCTGCACCGATTCGTTGAAGTAGGTCTCGATCGTGATCTTCTTCTGGAACGCGCGGCCGGAACCGACGACGATCAGCAGGATCGCGGCCGCGACCACCGCAGCGATCACGAACAGTCCCAGCTTGAAATAGTTGGCTCTCAGGCTCATCGGCGTGCGCTCTCGAGGGGTCCGGTCAGGCCGCCATCGGCTCGACTTCGCGTCGGAAAAATGCCCGCACGCGCGGGTCATCGGACTCGTCGCGCAGCCGGCGGGGATCGCCCTGGGCGATGATGCCTTTGGCCTTGCGGTCCAGCAGGATTACGCGATCGGTGGCGACGAAAATGCTGCCCAGGTCGTGGGTGACGATTACGAACGTGACGCCGAGGTTCTCCGCCAGCCTCCGGATCGTCGCGTCGAGCGATGCCGCGGTGATCGGATCGAGGCCGGACGAGGGCTCGTCCATGAACAGGATCGACGGATCGAGCGCCATCGCGCGGGCAATGCCGGCGCGCTTTTGCATGCCGCCCGACAGCTCGGACGGGAGGTGGCCGGTGAACGCCTCGAGTCCGACCAATTCGAGCTTCATCCGCGCCACGAGGTCGATCGTGTCGTCAGCGAGGTCGGTGTACTCCTCGAGCGGCAGCCGCACGTTCTCCAGCAGCGTCATCGATCCGAACAGCGCGCCCGATTGATACATCACGCCGAACTTGCGCAAAATCCTCGCTTCGGTCGCCTCGTCGGCGGTCACGATGTCGTCGCCATCGATGTAGATGTGGCCGGCGATCGGCTCGTTGAGGCCGATCATGTGCTTGAGCAGCGTGCTCTTGCCGCAACCCGAGCCGCCGAGGATGCCGAACACCTCGCCGCGGCGGACGTCGAAGTTGATGTTCTTCTGGATCGCCACGTCGTCGTAGCCGGCGTCGACGTTGACGACGCGGATGATGATATCGGGCAAGTTCACGGGCGCGCGGGTCAGATGTTGAGCAGGTAATAGGCGACGGCAAACAGCCCGTCGACGACGACGAGCAGAATGATGCCCGAAACCACGGCACGTGTCGCGGAATCGCCGACGGCCGACGCGCCGGCGCCGGTCTGCAGCCCGCGCAGGCAGCCGATGCCTGCGATCAGCGTGGCGAACACGAATGACTTGACGAAACCCGCGAGAAAATCGGTCAGCGTGACGGCGCTGTCCACTTCGGTGACGAAGGTCTTGAACGGAATCCCGAACGACTGCATCGTCACCGCCCCGCCGACCAGCCCGATGAGGCCGGAGAAGATCGTCAGCAGCGGCGTCATCAACACCGCCGCGATGATGCGCGGCGTCACCAGAAAACGTACCGGGTCGAGCCCCATCGTCGTCAAGGCGTCGACCTCCTGATTGACGCGCATCGTCCCGATTTCCGCCGCGAACGCAGCGCCCGAACGCCCGGCGATCAGGATCGCCGTCATCAACGGTCCCAATTCGCGCAGCATGGAGAGACCG
>Ga0315278_10005637_pt1 | contig 11351 bp, 8 predicted proteins | sample YL17G06_0_MG_FD_203880 | JGI IMG/M metagenome (GOLD analysis project Ga0315278, IMG submission 203880) | Sediment microbial communities from Yellowstone Lake, YNP, Wyoming, USA - YL17G06_0 | ecosystem: Environmental > Aquatic > Freshwater > Lake > Sediment | place: USA: Wyoming | collected... | reverse complement strand
ACATGATAGAAGTAGTCTCTGACGCTTTTCATCGCCAGTTCGGCCATCCGTTTTTCGAGCCGATTCTGGACAAGATACATCTTGTTTTCGGCGAAGAATATCCCGCTCTTCTCATGGATGAAATCGCGGATCATCAGAAACTCGTCCAGAGTCATATTGAGACCATTGTTTACTTCCGAACCCATACAGCCCCTTTTGGCACCCGCACAATCGGGTGATCTCCCCCACTATCCCCTTACGCTTGGCTTTCCTTAATCTTGGCTTCAAGCACCTTGTAGAGCTGGTTAATGTTGAAAGGTTTGATGATATAGTCGTCAGCTTTGTGTCGGAGCGCAGCCACGGCCGTATCTACCGAGGGAAAGCCAGTCATAATCACGATCGGCATCTTCGGAAAAGACTGCCGGATGTGCCCGGTCAGAGCCAGGCCATCCATTTCGGGCATCTTGACGTCTGTCAGGACCAGGTCGAACTTGCGGGCGTGAGTCATCTCCAGCGCCTTATCTCCACTTCCCGCCACGGCGATATCCCAGCCCTGTCCCGTGAAGAAGTCGTACAGAAGGTCGCGGATGAGCAACTCATCATCGACCACCAGAATGGAAGGTTTGTTCATGTTCGGTTTCCTCCAATGCTGTCTAGTGCCTTCTCCGCCATGTTAGCCAGATCACGGTTCTTGTCACCCTTAAGTTCGTTGAGCATCGGAACGGCATCCCGACACCCCATCTGCGCCAGGGCTTTGGCGGCCGCGAGTTTGATGATATCCAGATCGTCCTGGAGACAAGGCATGATGTGCTCTGCCAGCTCGCTGCGTCCCAGGTCCCCCAGCGAGCTTATCGTATGGTATCGGACCCAGACGTCGGAGTCGTTCAATAGCACCGCCACGTCATCTATGGCCTCCATACCGCGAAGCGCCAGCAGGGCGGTTACAGCTGCCTTGCGAACGCCGCTGTTTTCATCACTCAACGCCAACCTGATCGACTCGACATCTGAAACCTCGCCGATTCTCACCAGCGAGTTGATAGCCGACTTACGGACTCCGGCGTCCGGGTGGTTGATAGCCTTGAGAAGCGGGTCGATCACCTCGGACTCACCGATCCACCCCAGCGCCGTTACGGCCAGTCGCTGACGCTCGACTGCATCGTGGTACAAATCGGCCGTCAGTTTGGCCACGACCCTGGGGCCACCAATGATGATTAGTGCACCTACGGCGGCCTCGCGGACGTCCGAATACTTGTCGTCAAGACCGCCCATGATGAAGTCGGCCTCTTCTTCCGAACAGAGCCAGCCGAGAGCCGCGTAGGCAGCTGCCCGCACGTGACCATTAGTATCTGTGGCCAGGGCTTTCAGAGGTTTGATAGCGCCGCTGTAACCGGAACTGCCCAGAATATGGGCAATCTTCTGCCTTATCTCTGGATCGTCATGGTGAGCATAAGACAGCAGCTCCGGAGCCATCGTCTCGTCAGAGAATTGCGCCAGAATATCCAGCATGCGCCCCTGGTGAGGAGTGGAAGCATGCGGCAGCTTCGCCAAAATAGGAGCGGCTATCGAGGAGCCAACCTCGCCCAGCAGTCCGGTAATGCGCTTTAGATCATCTTCTTCGACGTACTCCAGGACGTCGAGCAGACCCGCAATTACCTTGCTGCCAAACCAGTGTGACAGCCGTGAAAGCGTGAACTCGGTAATCGCGTGGTCACGGTTTTTTATGCCATCAAACAGGAAGTCGGTAAAGTTGTCCAAAGGCAGATCGATGTTGATTCGATCATTGTTGAGGCGGCTGACAGCGATGATCGCAGCCATGGCCGCCTCAGCGGTGGCTCGCTCGCTCGAATTGAGATACGGTGTCAGGTGGTCAATAGAATCAACCTGGCCGATCTGGCCTACGGCTTCAATAGACACCAGTACGACCATCGGATCGTCTGACTGCAAACACTGGTACAGGTAGTCGAGCGCTTTCGGATCGCGGATCTTGCCGAGGGCTTCGATCGCAGGCAGCAGACAGTCCTGGATTTTTCCGGCGACGGCAATCAAACTATCAACTGCGCGGGGAGATCTAACCCGTCCCAGCGCCTCTGCCGCGGAGCAAACCACATTCGCGTTGTCATCCCACAGGTGCTGCATCAGGGCATCGACGGCACGGGAATCACCGATCAGCCCGAGTACATCGCAGATGAATTTGCGGACGTCGTGGTCGTCGTTTTCAATGTTATCCAGCAGCGCCGGCACCGCTTCAGAGCCGATCTTGATCAGGACTTCCGAAGCCAGGTTGCGGGTGCCGATATCGTCGTGCGCCAGAAATCTTATGAGCAGTTGCGACGCCGTATCGCCCTTGAGCTTGGAAAGGTAGTTCGCCGCTATTTCCCGGATGCCCAGGTCTGGATCTTCCATTGCCAGCACCAATCCGGCGATGGCCTCGTCGCAGACATTGGCCCCAAGGCCATGCACAGCCTCTTCCCTTTCCTCAGAATCCGGCGACTGCAACCTGCTTAAGAGCCGACCAACACTAACGGCGAGTTCGTTCATATGGTAACCCCTCCACAGCCCATCAGCATCAGCGAGCGGCAACCGCCTGATAAGTAGCCAACGCCTCTGCTTCCGTCGAGTAAATCTCAAAGATATGAGAGAGTTGTGTTATCTCGAAAATCTCCTGAACGTAGCTGGCCAGGTTCGAAAGCGTCAATCGGCCCTTCTGCAACCTGACTTCCTTCATGACCGAAACCAAGGCTCCCAAACCGGAGCTGTTGATAAACTCGACTTCCGACAGATTGAGATGAACCTGAGTCGTGTTCTTCTCGATCAAACGCTTGACCTGTTCCTTGAGCGTAGCACCACTGGCCAGATCAAGGCGGCCGCTGAGTGACAAGACCGCCAAGTTGTCCTGATCCTTCATCTGGATTTCCATCATCTCCTCCTGAACCCTATACTAAATCGTACTTATACTTTCCGTGGCTGAGAAAACAGATGGTCACCTGCAAACCACCGTTCTCGGTCTCCTTAAACTGACACGAATCGGCATAGTGCCGAATCAGGTCGACTCCTCGGCCACCCTCATCGAGTTCCCTCGACGGCCTTCGGGATTCCACCCGCTCCAGTCCTCCCATCCCTTGATCTACTATATCGGCAGTAATCTGCTGGTCCTTCACTTCCAGGCGCAGAATTACGAATTTGGCCGCATCCACCCGGTTCCCATGGACTACCGCATTGGTGAAAGCCTCTGATACAGCGACACTTATGGCATGTCGCAGGTGGCGGTCAATTCCGCACTCGGCCAAACTTTGAGACAGATCATCGAGCATTAGATCGTGAGCCTCATCGGTTGAAGGATATGTGAACTGATAGCTTGGCACCCTACTTCACCTTCACCTGCATAATCGTAAAATCGTCGTGGCTATCTTCAGCCGCTCCTTCCGAGAAACGATCCACCCACTCTTTGACCCTGGGACAGAACTCGGCCGGAGACAACCCGATCTCGCTGATAAACACCTGTTCGGCTCGCTGCCTTCCGAAGAGTCTGTTCTGATCATCCGCGGCTTCGGTTAACCCGTCAGTAAACAGGAACAACCTGTCTCCGGACTTGAGGTCACGCTCGCCCTGTCGATACCGGACGTCGAACTGACCCACTATCGGACCGCCTTCCTGAAGCGGCACGATTGACTGTTCGGAATTGTCCCAGAAAAGCCCCGGCAAGTGACCCGCGTTGCAGTAGGTCAGTTTCATCTCGTTCAGATCGAACCGGGCGTAGAACATCGTTACGAACATGTCGCGCTGTCTGATAATGCTGGAGACCATTAGACGGTTGACTGTCTCCGCCAGAGTGGACACTGAGATACCCGGATTCACGTGGAGAGTGGATTTAATTACTCCGGAGCAGGCCGACATGATCAGCGCCGCTGGAATGCCCTTGTTGGAGACGTCCCCGATAACGACGATGAACGCGCTGTCGTTGAGCTTGATGACATCGTAGAAGTCGCCCCCGACTTCCCCCGCCGGGAAGTAAACGGCGCCGATTTCGACCCCATTGAAATCGTCGAGACCGTGACCCAGAATCGTCTCCTGTACCTGTTTGGCGATGATCATTTCCTGGGCCATTTTCTGTTGTTTGAGCTTATCCTTGACCAGGTTGGCGTTCTCAACTGCTACGGCCACGAAGTTCAGCAGCATCGACAACGACTCCACGTCGGCCTCGCTGAAACTACCGCCGCCGAACTTGTTGATGACAATCATTACGCCGAGACACTTATCCTGGGTCTGAATCGGGCAGGCCAGAACCGACTGGAGAACGATCCCTTCAGGAGACTTCATGTCCAGATCGGATAGAAGCACCGGGGTGCGCCGCTGAAAACAGTAAGTGGCGATGTCCATGCCGTCTTCGTAGAGCAGCGACTTGACGAACTGTTCGCTTACACCCCAACAGATTTGATTCTTGAGCTCCCCCTTGTCCTCGATGAGGATCAGACCGACCTCACCATTCACCAGGCGTATGCCCATGTCGACCGTCACCGAAAGAACAGCTTCGGTTTCGAGAATCGACGTGACCACTGCGCCCATGGTGGCCAGATCGCGCAATTCCGCTTTCTGGGCCTCCAGGCGGGCCTCAAGCTCTTCAATGAGCGCTGTTTGTTCGAGAGCCAGCATCTGTCAGATTATCGACAGGTGCCCTAAATAGATTGACAGCCACGGATCGGCAAAAGGGCTCTGGCGCGCGGTTTTTTGGATCAACGCGGGGAGGAAATCACTTCCGTCGACATTTTAGACGAATCGGCGATCCCTCGAAGCCAAATTCCGCTCGAAGTTGATTCGCGAGATAACTGAGATACCCTTTGTCGACCAGTTGCGGGTGGTTGCAGAAGATCACGAACGTCGGAGGCGCGACTTCGGTCTGCGTGATGTACTTCAACTGGATGAACTTCCCCTGCTTGGCGGGAGGTTTGCGGCGGCCAAAGGCCTTCTGCAAAAGCTCGTTCAGGTCCGAAGTGGAAATCTGCTTGTTGTGCTCGGCATGGACTTTCTTCACCATTTCAAGCGCTTTGGCTACTCGCTGTCCGGACAGCGCGGACAAGTATATGAGTGGCACGAAAGCGAATTTGGCCAGAGAGTCTTTGATCGCAACCGAAAACTTATCCGCCGTGTGCGTGTCCTTCTCAACCAGGTCCCATTTGTTGATAGCGAGGACGGCGGCGTGGCGCGACTCCAACACTTGCGCAAGAATACGTTGATCCTGCGACGTATAGCCGTCGGCGGCATCGACCAGAACAATCGCAACATGGCACTCTTCGATGGCGCGTTCTGCCCGGAGGTTGGTGTAAAACTCGATGTTCTCCTGCACTTTATAGTGTCGACGCAGACCGGCGGTATCGATGAGTACATAGGCCTGTCCGTCCAGAGAAAACGGAGTATCGACCGCGTCGCGGGTGGTGCCCGCCACTGAGGAGACAATCAGGCGCTCCTCGCCCAGCAGCCGGTTAATGAACGAGGACTTCCCGACATTCGGACGCCCCACCAACGCTACTCTGATCGCTCCTTCCGGTGAAGCATCCTCTTCAGGCGCCGGAAGACGAGAAACGATTTCATCCAGCAGATCTCCTATCCCCCGGCCGACCGTGGCCGAAACCGGCCAGGGGTTCCCCAGTCCCAGCGAAGCGAGCCGGTAAGTCTCATTCTCAAGAATATCATCATCCGCTTTATTGGCGATCAGAACACAGGGCTTGCCGGATTGATGGAGAATGCGCGCGAGACGTTCGTCGTTGTGATCAGGACCGACCTGAACATCCACCACAAACAGGACCAGGTCCGATTCATGGATCGCGAAATCCGACTGATCCATGATCGCCTTTTCCATGACGTCGCGCGTACCGGGCACCATCCCGCCGGTGTCGACCAGCCGAAACTCCCGCCCGTTCCAGTCACAAACGGCGTAGTTGCGGTCACGAGTAACTCCCGGCTCCGGGTCGACTACGGCCAGTCTCTTTCTAAGGAAGCGATTGAACAGGGAGGATTTCCCCACGTTCGTCCGCCCCACTATGGCAACAATGGGTAAACTCATACAAACACTTCCCGAACCGTCCGGTACAAATCGTAACTACCAACCACAACTGCCTTGTCCAGAGTTCGACGAAATTGCTCCAGCGACAGATTGTCAAGAAAGAGGTCTTCCTGATTCAGACAGTTAGGCGGCAAAACGACAACGTCGGCATCCCCGCCGAGATGCCGCGCCGCCTGAAGCAGGTCCTGTCCGGTCAAAAGGCCCGACACCGTGACCGTCTCGCCCCAGAAGCGATTGCTTACAGGCTCCAGCTTGAGGCGAAGCCCCAGTTCCTTCCGCAGGTAGGGCAGCAATCGGCTCTGCCAGAGTGGAAACGAGGAATGCCCAGTGAGAAAGAGCGCCCTGTGACGCGACCTGACACCGCGCAGATGGGAGCGGCGGCGATTGAACCTGGTGATGAACTCACGCGCCAGGCCAACCCCATTCTCGAATTGCGGCATCTCCTCGTAAGCCGCATGCGAGGGAAAATCCCGACTGGCCTGTATGTAGAACTCATCAGCCGCCCAAACGAAACGCGTACCAAGTGACTCAAGGAAACTCTGCTGACTTGTTTCTATTTCGTCAATGATCGCGCCTGCCTCCATCTTTGTGTAGGGTCGCAGTTTGGTCAAACGCTCCCGATATCGCGTCAGACCAACCGGTACGACTGCCAGGCTCTGAACGCCCGGATGAAGTTGCGCCAATTGTTGAATTGTCTCATCGAGATGGGCACCGTCGTTGATACCCGGACACAGCACCACCTGAGTATGAAGCTGAATCCCATTATCCACGAGATATTTGAGACTCGGCAGGATCGGAGTCAGTTTGTCGTTGCGCAAAACACGGCGACGCAGGGCGTCGTCGGTGGCATGGACCGAGATGTACAGCGGCGACAATCGCTGAGCGACCATCCGCTTCAGATCGTCGTCGGTCGCGTTGGACAGAGTAGTGAAATTGCCGTGAGTAAAGGAAAGCCGGTAGTCCTCGTCTTTGACATACAGCGCCCTGCGCATCCCTTTCGGTTGCTGGTGAACGAAGCAGAAAATGCAGTTGCACTGACAGACCTTGACCGGCGGTTCTTCGAACGTGAGGCCGGATTCGTCGCCCGAGCCGAAGTTGAGATTGAATACTGTCCTCTCGCCGCCGGTAGCCTCGAAGACCAACTCCACCGTTTCATCCGCGGTGCGAAAGCGGAAATCGATGACATCCTGAACCGGCTGCCCGTTGACTGAGATCAGCGTGTGATTCGGCCGGACACGGCCGAACAGAGGCGAGTCAGGATGTACCGCGGTCACTTTCATCTTTCCAATCTCGTCGATAGGCACAAGAAAAGCGGGCGATGGGGCTCGAACCCACGACGTCCAGCTTGGGAAGCTGACATTCTACCACTGAATTACGCCCGCAAAACTCAGGCTCAAGGTACCGAGTACCGACGGCGTTGTCAAGCGACCGGCGACTTTGGGTTTTCCGGATGGAGATTCCCGGTTGCAGAAAAGCTGTCCAGCCCTTATATTGTAATGTACTGCCGTTTTCAAGACTACTAGCGACCGTAATTACCTGCCGGAAAGACCCGCGTATGTTCTTCTCAAAATTGTCATCATGTTGCTCCCAAGACAAGCGTAATCAGACGTGTTTTTCTGGTCAGCCATCATTTATCCGCGCGACAGTTGTACTGATGCTGAGCTTCGTTGTGTTGGCACCAGCCGGCGCCCTCTCGGCTGAGTTGGCTGCCCCGGACCAGATGGAGACCGTCTGTATCAACTGGTTGGTACAGTCTGTCACTGAACGTGGTTCCTGGGCTGGTGCCACCAGCCCCACGATCGGCCAGGCGCAGGAAATCATCAAGGACGGGATCCTGTTGGCCGGATACTACAGCGTCCAGCCGAGTGGCTTTATCGTAGTGCCGACCATGGTGGATTTGCCACCAGTGAAGATGTACTCGGAAACAGGTTCGCTAAACATCGCGGATACGGACGGCCCGGTTCAGATGCTTCGAGACTTGCTCTACGACCGATACCTCTATCTCAACTACAATCAGCAGGTGACCTCGCCTTCGGCACGCGACCAATGGCGCAGCTTAAGTATATCAACCAAGGAGTTCCGACCTAACCAGAGCCTGTCGGTGCAACAGGCCGGCCCGCTGGTGAAATCATCCTGGCACCAGAGTGCACCTTACAACAACTACTGCCCCCAGGGTCAAACAGGCCGGACGGTAGTCGGATGTGTGGCAACCGCCGCGGCTCAGATTCTTAATTTCTGGGAATGGCCAACAGCAGGTTTTGGCGGCCACCAGTACGTCTGGTCGGGCGACAACAGTTGTGGCGGCGCTCCGACAGCGCTACAGACGTTGAGTGTAGATCTCTCCGATACCTTTCAGTGGGCCGACATGCGCGACAGTTGCGATGATGCCCTCAATTGCAACGGCGGCCAGCAGGCCGCCCTGGCCGAACTGAGCTACGAAGTCGGCGTTGCCCTGAACATGGACTACGGCTCCTGTGGTTCCGGGGCGTCCCAGGCCCAGGGTCTGAAGACCCTGCCGTTTAACTTCAAGTATGACTGGTCGATCGAAAACGTATGTCGCAAGGATTATGACCTCGCGGGCTGGTTCGCCATCATTCAGCAGGAGATTGACGCCGGTCGCCCCATCTGGTACGGTATCCACTCGCACATGATTGTCTGCGACGGCTGGCGCACGGACGGAATCACGTACGAGTTTCACATGAACTATGGCTGGGGCCAGGGACATAACACCTGGTATGTGCTCGATCATCTGTCCTGTTCCTGGGTGACCGGGGGGGTGTGTCCCGCCGAAATGGAAGCCATGGTCATACATCTCCAGCCGGAGAACAGCTCGTACATGACGTATGCCGGGAGTATCGTCAGTGAAGCGACGGGTGATGGGGATGGCTACGCCGACCCGGGAGAGACGATTGATATCCGGGCAGTCGTTCGCAATCTGGGCTGGAATGTCACCAACCCCTCGGTCACGCTGATCTCCGGCGACCCGCACCTCTCAGTGTCGACCACCGGAGCAAACCTCCAGTCAACCCTGACCCGAGGCGAATGGGACACTACCATTACGCCAGTCACGGTTGAAATCGCGAGCGACTGCCCTGACCCATATCTCGGTTCGCTAACGATCCACGTTCAGGAGGATGGCGGTTTTTCAGGCAACTATCCCCTCGTGCTGCGGGTCGGTGATGCGCGTGGTTTCGAAGATGACATGGAATCGGGCGAGGGCGGATGGCGGGAGCGCCCGGTCACGGAGAGGTTCGCCAACCAGTGGCACCTGGAAACATATCGCAGACACGGCGGAACCACGAGCTGGAAAAGCGGCGGTATCGGCGCTGTGGATTATGCGGATGCTTCAGACGGCGGTCTGGTGACACCGCCGATCAGGTTAGCTCCCAATTCCGAACTCAGGTTCTGGCACCGGATATCGGCAGAGTGCGGCTCGACCGCCCCTTCGGCCTGGGATGGCGGTATTCTGATGATCTCTCAAGACGGAGTGCCCTGGTCCAAAGTGTTCCCCGTGTCTGATTACACCCATACTACTGCTGGTACCGGCTCAGAGCTGAACTTCGATGGCAGCGACGGTCTCTATTCCGGTTCCACTAACTGGAGTGAGGCGGTTTTCGATCTCTCGGCGTGGTCCGGGGAGGTCCGCATCATGTTCAGGTTTGATTCTGACGGCGCCGTGTCCGAAGAGGGCTGGTATGTTGACGACCTGTGGGTCGGCAATACCGACGAAGGGATCAATGTCACAGTCGCGGCGGCAGATGGACTCAACCTCACTTTCGCGATCATTGGTGGTCGAGGGAATACCTGGGCGAATGAAAAAACTACCGGGCCTGCTCTGCCAGCAGAGTATTCTCCCGTAGCAGGATCGGAGCCGACGTTCTATTACCCACATTCGACCGCACCCTTCTTCGGATCGGTAGATATTAGTCTTATGTACGACGAGACTCTGCTTCAACACAGCGAAAATAGCCTCACTTTGATGGCCTATTACGACGGGGCCTGGCATGACGTGACTACTGACCGGTTTACTAATGAAAACAGAATCACAGGTCAGGTCGGGGAGCTCTGTCCTCTGGTCTTGGCTGAGCCATCAACTTGCTGCCTTGGCCGCGTGGGTGACGCCAACGGTTCGAATGAACCTGCGGACGAAATAACCTTGGGTGACATCATGCTGCTGGTGGACGTCAAGTTCATTTCTGGCGATTGCAGCAAGTTGACGTGCCTAACCGAAGCGGATGTGAATCAGGATGGCGGCGCCAATCCGAACTGCGATGACCACGTGACGCTGGGTGACATTATGACGCTGGTTGACTTTCTATTCATCACAGGCCCGGAAACAGCGATCCTGCGTGATTGCTTATGAGGATACGGAGGAGAGTGGGTCCAATACGACTGTGACAAGACCCCTGTAACTCGTTGATACTCCTATGAAGCCATGGGGGGTAAGCCCTCCCTTCCTCACCATGATACACGCCTCGGGGTAAATCAAACCCGGAGGCGTCTTCTATTGACGGCATTTCTGCCCGACCCGTCGCCGAAAAATCTTGCATCACGGAAGGGGTATGGTATACTGTATGCAGAGTCACATCTCTTTATTTCGAGGTGTTCGCCGCCCGCCACAGGAGGTTGTATGTGTACTACCAGCCCACGCCGCTACTTCGGTATGCTTCTCGGAGCGTTCTTATCACTGATGCTCGCGACAGTCGACTCTATTGCTGCCGATGAGCCGGAGGATCATCAAGACAGAATCAGTCGTTTCAATGTTGTGACCGGCGCACCGGTAGGCCGGTCGGCCTGGCCGTATGCGGTCAGACCACCGGCCGCAACACCTAGGCCCGACAGGCTCTCGGTTGGCTCGGTGCTCAGCATTAACCAGGGACTTGGCCCGGGTGAAGATGTTGATTTGACCTACGATGACGCCCAGTACACGGTCGGCCAGGGGCGACATATCTCCCACTGGTGGAACGGACAGACTGGGGAGGGTGCGGAGGTCGACGTGCACTTTGCCTATCGCGACATGCAGGAAGTAGCTCCCGGTCAGTTCCGATCTTGGTCAGGTTATAATGTTTATACGCCGGAATATGGCGGTGACTGGCCGGCGGGCCAGAATGTCGGCGCCCAACTGCAGACGTTGGACCCCCAAGGCTGGGGCGGAATGCCAAGTCTGGATGTCATGGGGAACGGCCGGGTAGTCATGGGGGCTACCAGCGCTTTCTTTCGCGACCGTTCTGATGATACTCGACTTGTGGATCATATGATCTACTATCAGGCAGGTAGATGGTCTGCTGTGTATTCCATATCGTTGCCTAACGTC
>Ga0315278_10005636_pt1 | contig 11351 bp, 5 predicted proteins | sample YL17G06_0_MG_FD_203880 | JGI IMG/M metagenome (GOLD analysis project Ga0315278, IMG submission 203880) | Sediment microbial communities from Yellowstone Lake, YNP, Wyoming, USA - YL17G06_0 | ecosystem: Environmental > Aquatic > Freshwater > Lake > Sediment | place: USA: Wyoming | collected... | reverse complement strand
GACCGCCTGGAGAAGGAACGAGGGAAGAGCAAGGCCGAGGAGATCTTCCCCAAGCTCGCAGAGCACAAGGGGGGGATGCCCCTCATCAAGGACCAGCTCCCCACCATCTTCCACGCCAAGGGTCACCCTCCCGGCGAGATCCAGGAGGTCGTGCGGGACGTGCTAGCCGGATACCGCGCCACGCTCCCATCCGCGTACCAGTCCCTGCTCGACCGCTACGAGCTCAGGGACGCCGCCATCAAGGTGGTGGGGATCGGCAGCGTCGGGACCGCTTGCTGGGTGCTGCTCTACATGGCCGGGGAGGGCGACCCCCTCTTCCTCCAGGTCAAGGAGGCCCGCCCCTCGGTCCTGGAGCCCTACGCGGGGAAGAGCGCCTTCCCGAACCAGGGCCAGCGCGTCGTGAACGGGTACAGGCTCATGCAGCCCGCCAGCGACATGTTCCTGGGATGGACCCGGAGCCCGAAACGCGACTTCTTCGTCCGCCAGCTTCGGGACATCAAGATCAGCGTCCGGGTGGAGACCTTCGGCGTCACCTTGATGGACCTCTACGCCACCTGGTGCGGGAAGGCCCTCGCGCTCTCCCACGCCCGGTCCGGGCTCTCCGCGGCGCTCAGCGGGTACATGGGGAAGAGCGACGTATTCGACGAGGCCATCGCCGCCTTCTCGATGGCCTACGCCGACCAGAACGAGAAAGACCACGCCGCCCTCGCGCGCGCGGTCAAGAAGGGCACCGTGAAGGCGGTCTTCGAAGAGGAGAAGTGATGGCGTCGGGGGAAGGAGCCCGCATCCGCGTGCGCGCCGCGCTGGCCGCGCTGCTGCTCTGCGCCGTGGGCGTGCCGGTGGCGAAGGCGGCGGACCCATGCCTCGACGACGTGGTGCGTCTCTGCTCCGAGAGCGGCGTGGACAAGGGCGCCGTGAGGAGTTGCCTCCGGAGGAACGTGGCCACCCTCGGCGAGGCGTGCCGGGCAAGGCTCGAAGCGGACGACGCGACGGCGCGGAGGGTCATCCGGGAATTCGGTCAGGCCTGCCGCGCCGACATGAGTCAGTTCTGCCCGGCCGTGGAGCCGGGCGGAGGCCGGATGCTGGGATGCCTGACCCAGCACCAGCTGGAGATCTCGGGCCCCTGCCAGTCGGAGCTGGGGCGAATCGGCGAGGCGCGGGACCGCGTGGCGGCCTTCCGGAGCGCCTGCGGGAGGGATCTCAAGGCCCTCTGCGCCGACGTGCCGCAAGAGGCCGGGCCGCTCCTCGAGTGCGTGGACCTGAACCGGGCGCGCCTCTCGCCGGAGTGCATCGCGACCGACTTCCGCCTGGTCTGGGAAGCCGCGGCCGTCGTCGAGGTCATCGAGGACATGACGCGTCGCGAGCGCGTCCGTGAGGCGCTGGAGATCTTCCAGGGGCTCGACGCGGTGGCCTTCTCCCGCAGCCAGATCCTCCTCCAGTTCGACAGCTTCCAGTCGCTGGCGGAAAAGGGGAACGGGGGGCGCATGCTCTTCAACCCCCAGTTCGTCTTCGGCAAGGAGGGCGAGTTTGCGCTTCAGATCAAGGTCCCCGTGACCGCGCTCTATCCGTATTCGGCCGGCGCGCCAACCCAGTTCGGGCTGGGTGCGGTCAGCACCGCCTTCGCCTGGAACTTCGATGGCACCGGGCGCGTCCGCCAGTTCCTGGCGCTCGGGCTGCAAGTGGAGACGGCGTCGACCCCGGCCATCGGCGGCCCCTGGGCGCTGGTGCCTTCGTATGCCATCGCCATCGGCGTGACGCGCTGGCTTGCGTTCACGACCCAGGTCCAGTGGTTCCGCTCCCTGGGATCGACCGGTACCTATCCAGAGCTCAATATCCTGATCGTGCAGCCCATCCTGGTTTGCAAGCTACCGGGCCGCTCGTTCGTCGGTCTCGACACACGGCTGGGCTGGAACTTCGCCACCGGCACCTTCATCCCGATCATGAAGGGCATGGCGGGAATCTTCATCGATCGCCAGAAGTCGCTGTCGGTCTCGGCGTGGTACCAGGCGACGCTGACGCAGGCCGCCGCGTCCCAGTTCTTCAAGTACGAGGTGGGCATGGGGCTCGCCTACTTCTTCGACTGGTGATCATGGCGTCCCGGGCGCACCAGCGGTCGGGTATAGTTTCGCTCCATGGTGCTCCGAGCGGCCCTCGCGTTCGCCGTGCTGGCTCTGGCAGTGCCCTCGTCCGCGCAGGACAAGGGAGCCAGGGCGTCGCCAAAGGCCCAGGGCGCAGGCGCCGAACTCTCCGTCTTCAACCGGCACATCGCGACCTTCCGGGCTCCCGTGCTGGGAATCCATCCCGAGGACCGGGTCGAGCGGGCCACCAAGCAGATCGAGCAACTTCTCGAGCGGTCGGGAAAGCATGCGGTGACCGAGAAGGCGACCCCCCTCGGCCGGGTGGTCAGCATCGACGGAACGTTCGCATTCGTCCTCGTCCCAGAGGACGTCGATCCCCTCAAGGAGGAGGACTTCGACGCGGCCGTCGAGAAGGCGGTCCAGGCGGTCCAGGTCGTCGTCGAGGAGACCCGCGAGAGCCGCGACCTCCGCGCCCTGTTCCGGGGAGCGCTCATCTCCCTGGCGGCCACCGGGATCCTGGTTCTTCTCATCTGGGGGATGCGCCGGCTCCGGCTCGCACTCACTCGCCGGCTGACGGCCCTGGCGGAGACCCACGCCGGAAAGCTGCGGCTCGGGGGCTCGGAGCTCGTGAACCGGGAGCGGCTCCTCTTTCTCGTCCAGTGGCTCGTGAACCTCGTCTCCTGGGTCGTCACGCTGCTGCTCGTCTACGAGTGGCTGGGCTTCATCCTGGCGCGGTTCCCATACACCCGCCCGTGGGGCGAGGGGCTCATCCGGTTCCTCTCCGGCATGGTGGTGAAGGTTCTCTCTGCAGTCGTGGAAGCGATCCCCGGCCTGGTGCTCGCGGCGGTGGTCTTCCTCGGCGCGCGATTCGTCATCCAGCTGCTCCGAACCTTCTTCGACCGGGTGGAGCGCGGCGACTTCGTCGTCCGCTGGCTGGAGCCCGAGACCGTCATGCCCACGCGCCGCATCGCCAACGTGGTGGTCTGGCTCTTCGCGCTGGCGATGGCCTACCCGTACCTTCCGGGCGCGGGGACGGAGGCCTTCAAGGGGCTCTCGGTGCTGATCGGCCTGATGATCTCGCTCGGAGCCTCCAGCGTGATCGGACAGGGTGCGAGCGGGCTCATCCTCATGTACTCCCACACCTTGCGCGTCGGAGATTACGTCCGGATCAACGATCACGAGGGAACGGTGGTAGAGGCCGGCCTCTTCATCACGCGGGTCCGGACCGGCATGGGAGAGGAGCTGACGCTTTCCAACGCGCTCGTCGTCGGCGCGGTCACCAGGAACTACTCCCGCGTGGTCAAGGGTCCCGGGTTCGTCGTCGACACGGTCGTGACCATCGGCTACGACGCGCCCTGGCGGCAGGTGGAGGCCATGCTCCTCGAGGCGGCCCGACGCACCGAGGGCGTGGTCCAGGAGCCCCCTTCGCGCGTTCACCAGACCGCTCTCGCCGACTTCTACGTCGAGTACCGGCTGGTGACCTACGCCGTGCCCGAGAAGCCGGTGCCCCGCGCCCTGGTGCTCACGGCTCTCCACGCGAACATCCAGGACGTCTTCAACGAGCATGGCGTCCAGATCATGTCGCCTCACTACCTCGGCGATCCGGCGCAGGCCAAGGTCGTGGCGAAGGCCGACTGGTACCCCGCGCCGGCGAGTCCGCCGGGCGCGAAGGGTGGCGGCGGGGGATCGGGCGCGGCCTGAGCTGTGGCCGCCTCATCTGGACATGATGAGCCCAAGATCGCGCGTGTGGCTTGATCCGCGGTCGTGGTCCAGGCAAGGTTTCGCGTCCAGTCGCCAGCGCGGGCGAGAGGCTCCGCGCCGGCTTATGACCATCCTGCACGCATGAGTTCGGGGTTTGTGGCCAGGTCCGAGCACTACACGCTCCGTCGGCGGGCGCTGCGGGTCGCACTGTCGTGCCTCCTCGCCCTCACGGGCACGCCCGCTGCGTCGGCACCTCCCGGAGCCCGCGGCGACCCGGACCCGGATCTGGCTCCCCGGAATCTCCGCGAGCCGATCGCCCAGATCACGATGGGGATCCTGCGAGCACAGGCACACCTGCTGGATCTGCAGGAGACGGTCGGCGAACCCGGCGTGACGCTTCCCACGATGCAGCGACCCGACGCTCGTCCCGGCTCGTCCGCGTCCGTGGACGACGTGCTAGCCGCCGTGGAGCACGAGGTGGGCGCCCTCGAGAGGATCCTGGATTCGGGTCGTGGGCCCTCGTCCGGGAGCGGGCTCGCCATCGCGGACGGATGGTCAAATGCCGCCCTGCTCCGGGATCCCGGGGACAGGGCGCTATTTAGGGATGAAGCCGATCACCGCGCCGCGCTCTTCCGGCTTGCCGATGCACTGCGAGGACAGGGCCTCTGGGCAGGAGCGCTCCCTTTCTACGAGCGATTGATGACGCCGCCCATGCCCGAGGCGGCCGTCGCGCTGACGGGCGCGATGGAATGCAGGTTTCGCCTCGGGGAGTTCCGCGAGGTCGTTCAACTGCTTGGTCGCACTCGCCGGGACTGGAGCGACCCGGGGGCGAGTCGCACGACGCCCCCGATTCCACCCGAGGCCACCTACCTGGCGGGGACCGCGGCCTTTCGTCGCACGGACCTTCAGCCCAAGGTCCGGGACCGCGAGGCCCTCGAGATCCTCCGCGCGGTCGAGCCGCCGTTCGACGTCCCTGCCGCCTACTACCGGGGCGCCCTCCTCGTGAGATCGGGAGATCAGGACGCCGCGATCCAGGAGTTCGAGGCCTGCGAACGCCTGTCCGCGAAGGGGCCGCGACACCAGGCACAGCAGGAGATGTGCAGGCTCGCGCTCGCCCGCATCGACGGCGCACGATGGCCCTGGGACGCGGAGCGCTACTGGTACGGCAAGGTGCCGCCCGAATCGCCTCGCTTCCAGGAGGCTCTCTACGAGCAGGCCTGGTACCACCAGCAGGCCGGCTCGGAAAAGCTCGCGCTCGGACTCGTCGAAAGGATCGTCGGCGAGGATCCGGAGTCGCTGACCGCGCAGAGGACGGCCCTGCTTCGTGCCGAGATCCTGTCCCGCGCCGGGCGCTACTCCGAGTCCGTCGAGGCCTTCGGCCGGATCCGCCGCCAGTCCTCGACGATGCGCGACCAGCTCGACGAGGTCCTCCGGGCCGAGCGGGGGCCGGCCGCCTACCTCGAGTGGTTCACGGATGGTCCAGGTCACGTCGTCCCTCCTCCGAGGATGCCGCCCTCGGCGATCCGCAGGGCCCGCGCATCGGTGGAGGTCACGCAGGCCCTCGACCTCTGGAGCGTCCTCGAGACGGCCACGAGGGCCTTGGCACGAGCGCGCGCGTCCTCCGATCGTCTGGATGCGATGGTCTCGCGCGGCGTGGGGCGGTCGACCCCCGGGCTTCCCGGGCCAGACGTCTCCTGGGCCGGCGCGCTCGCGGACCTGGCGGAAGGCCTCGACGCGCGGGTGGCCGCCGAGGAGGCGAAGATCCCGGGCGGCGCAAGTTCGCCCGATGGCCTCGCCGGCCCGAGGAAGGATCGCCTGCAGGCGGCGAGGACCCTGCGGCTGCGCCTCGGCCACCTGCGCGCGCGGGCGCGTCGGGACGAGCGAAAGCTCGTCGAGCTTCGCGGAAGCAGAGATGGCCAGCCGCCCGCCGAGATCGTCGAGGAGCAGAGGACGCTGGCCGACGCCGATCGCGAGCTGGGCCGCCTCCGCACGGAGGCGCAGGAGATTCTCGGCCTGCAGGTCTACCGGGCCCTCCTGGACGTCCGCACGCAACTGGACCGCACGGTTCTCCAGGCGGATCGAGGAGTCGTCGAGGTGGCGCTGGCCCGGACCAAGGATGCGGAGAGGCGGGTCGAATCGCTCGTGTTCCGTCGCAAGGTGGAGGAGAGCCTTCCCTGGCGGGAGGACCGCCCCGAGGCGCTCGCAACCCTCGAGAGCCGGAGCCGCGACGCGGAGGCCGAGGACCGGCGCGTCCGGGAGGAGGCGATCGCGCAGCTGAACGATTATGTCCTGTTGCACGAGGACGACCCCGTCTACACGCCACAGGCGCTCTCGCGGCTGACCGAGCTTCAGGTGGGGAGCCAGGGGCCAGCCAGTGGGCGTCCCTCCGCAGGAAGTCGCGTGGCCGATACCGGGCCGGGGGTCGGATCCAAGGGCTGCGCGACCGTGGTCGAGCTCCACCGGCGCCTCGCCAAGGGATTTCCCGACTACCGGCAGAAGGATGCCGTGTATTTCCTGGCCGCCTACTGCCTGGGCGAAGCGGGCAAGGCCTCCGAGGCCCGGCAGACCTATTCCGACCTGGTTCGCAAGTATCCCGAGAGCCCCCACGTTCCCGAGGCCTGGGTGCGCATCGGCGACCTGGACTTCGAGGAGGGACGGCCCGATTCGCTGGCCAGGGCCGCGGACGCGTACGCGAAGGCGGCCGCCCGAAACGATCACGCGCTGAACCAGCACGCCGCGTACATGCTGGGCTGGACCCAGTACCGGCTGGACGATCTTCCGCGTGCCGTGGAGACGCTGCGGACCCTGCTGGATCACCAACTCCCCGCGCCCAGGGAGGCCAGGGAGGATCTCCCGGTCGGTGCGGTGAACCTCCTGGGATCCATGCTTGCGGACCCGAGATGGGATGGCGTCGCCAAGGCGCGGGTCCTGTTTGCCAAGGGAGGCAAGCACCCGTACGAGGTTGTCGTCTACAGGCGCCTGGCGGACGAGCTCTTCGAACAGGGTCGCTACGTCCAGGCAGTCGAGGCATACAAGCTCGCCATCGCGCGGGCCCCCTTGGCGGCGGACGCGCCGAGGCTGCAGGAGCGGATCGTACTCTCCTGGTCGAGAGAGGGGCGGTCGAAGGAGGAGGCCCTCGAGCGGGAGCGGCTCGTCGCCACCTACGATGAGTCCAGCGAGTGGTCGCAGCGAAACCAGGGGGCCGGGGCTCGCCCCGTTGAAGTCCGGGAGATGGTCGAGACCAGCAGGGCGCAGACGGCCGCCGCGCTCCACGCGCAGGCAAGGGATCTGGCGCGAGCTGGCAAGCAACAGGCCGCGGTGGCCGAGTACCGGCGCGCCGCCCAGGTCTACGCGCGGGTCTTGCAGACGGCGCCGGGGGTGAAAGGCGCCGAGGGCATGGCGCTCGCCCGGGCCGAATGCACCTTCGGCGCCGGCGAGTACGAAGCGGCCGCGCACCTGTTCGAGGCAGCGCGAGACGCCTCCGCCGACCCCAGATACCGTGTGGAGGCGGCGCGGGAGGCCGTGCGGTCCTGGGAGGAGGAGACGGCTCGCCAGCAGGAGGCCGGGCTGCTCGAGGGGCGCGACCTCCCGCTCCCCGGCGTGCTTCGCTCCCTGGTGAGCTCCGCCGACGCCCTGGTGGCTCGATTCCCCGACGACGCGAATTCGCCCGCGGCGGCCTTTCAGGCGGGGGAGACCTTCTACCGGTATCAGGACTGGGCCGAGGCTCGGCGCCGGCTCGAGGAGGTCGCCGCGCGGTGGCCGGGATCGGAAGTGGCGAACAAGGCTTCCCGACTGGTGGTCGAGAGTCACCTCGCTTCCAGGGACTGGTCGGCCGGGGAGGCCGCCGCGAGCCGGCTCCGGCAGCAGGCGTCACCCCGGGACGCGGCCCTTGCAGCGGAATTGCGGGGACTGGAGCTGGCCAGCCGCTTCCAGCGCGCGACCGAGCTGCTCAACGAGAAGAAGTGGAGCGATGCCGCCGCGATCTTCCAGGCCATCGCCGACGAGGCGCCCCGGCATCCTCTCGCGGACAAGGCCCTCTACAACGCAGCGATCTGCCAGGAGAACGACCGCCACTTCCAAGCGGCCTCCTCGCTCTTCGGACGGATCGTGGCCGAGCATCCCGACTCGCCATATGCGCCGGAGTCGCTATTTCGCCAGGCGTTTCTTGCCGAGGCCGCGTTCGACTTCGCGAAGGCCGCAGAGCGCTACGAGGTCCTGATCGAAAGATATCCGGACTCGAAGCAGATGAGGGATGCGCTCTACAATCGCGCCCTGTCCCTGGAGATCCTCCAGCGCTACGAGGAGGCCGGGCTGGCCTTCGAGCGCCACGCCTCCCTGATCCCGGCCGCCGGCGATGCGCCGGCAACGCTGCTGCGCGCTGCCGAGGTCCTCGAGAAAGGCGCGGCCTGGCCGCGCGTCGTCCGGACCTTGCAGGAATTCCAGCGGAGGTACTCGAAGGCGGGGGATCCGGAACTGCTGGTGGTTGCCCACCTTCGCGCAGGGCGTGCCGAGAGCGAGCTCGGGCACGAAGCGGCGGCGAGAGCGGCGTATGCCAAGGCCGTGGCGGAGTTCGCCCGGCGCGGGCTCGAGCCCGGGGCGAACCCGGCAGGGGCTGCGGCTGCCGCCGAGGCGCAGTTCCGCCTGGCCGAGCGCGAGCTCCAGCGGTTCGATCGCAGCGTGCTTCCTGCGACCAGCCAGGCGGGCGCGCTGGAAAAGGCCCTCAAGGCCCAGCTGTCCGAGATGAGCAAGCTTTCGTCCCGGTACGAGGAGGTGAAGCGCTTCCAGAGCCCGGACTGGACGGTGGCTGCGCTCTACCGGCAAGGATACCTTTCCGAGCGCTTCGCTCGCGCCCTCCATGAGGCTCCGGTTCCTCCCGAGTTCAAGAGGGCCGGGCAGGAGCCGTACCTGGCGGCCTACCAGGCCCAGCTGGCGACGTTCGCCCAGCCCTATGACGCGCAGGCCGTCGAGGCCTACACGCGGTCCATACGGCTTGCGCAGGAGCGACGCGTCGAGAGCGAATGGGCCAGGCGGGCTGGCGCAGCGCTCGCCCAGCTTCGCCCCGGGGAATTCGCGAACCTGCGCAGGGCGAAAGGTCGATTCCTGCCGGAGAGTCCTCCGCAACTGGATGAAGAGGAGCTCGCGGCCCGAAAGGCCCTTGCGAAGGACGATCGCGACGTGACCGCCATGGTCAAGCTCGCGATCGTCTCCCTTGCCCGGAAGCGGATCGAGCTTGCCAGCGCGATCCTGGCGAGCGCTCACAAGGTCGCGCCGGACGAAGCGACGGTGTGGAACGCCCTGGGACTGGTGGATCTCGCGCTCGGGGCGCGCGCGCAGGCCCAGGCGAGATGGAAGAAGGCCGTCGAGATGAACCCTGACTGCGCGGACGCCCAGGCCAACTACGGGCAGTTGCTGGTCGAGGCGGGCGACTTCCAGGGCGCCGTCGTAGCGCTCGAGCGGGCCGTGCGGATCGCACCGGGCAGCGCGCCCGCGTGGCTCGGGCTTGGAAGTGCATACCGGGGACTGGGCCGGGTCGACGACGCGCAGCGAGCCGGCGGAAGAGCGCTGGCACTGGACGTAGGCAAGACACCCGCCACGGGAGGGGTCCAATGAACGCACTGCGCGTCACCGTCCTTCTCGGGGCTCTCGCCATTCTCGCGCCGGGCGTGAGCCGAGCGGAGCCTCCCGCCCGGCCAGTGAATCCCCAGGAGACCGACGCCAGGAAGGTCCTGCGTCCCGGGGAGGTCGAGATCAGGGGCAAGGTGCGGAAGCCGACGGCCCCCTCGATCACGCCTCCGAGCCTTGCCATCCGTAAGCAACCGGAGCGCCGCGAGTCGTTCCTGGAGAAGATCGTCGAGGCAGTGGACAAGGAGCCGTTCTGAGGGCGATCCATACGCAGGCCACGCGCGACCGCCGGCAGCGGAGACAGGAACGGATCCTCGTGCTCTGCCTCGCGGGCTCGCTCGCTGCCCACCTGCTCGGCTATGGCTGGGTCGCATCGATGAGGGTACCCCTCGCGAAGAAGATCCCGGACGGATTCATCGTGGTCGAGCAGTGGCCCGCGTTCCGGCCGGCGCCCGCGGTGCCCGAGGCCAGGAAGCCCGAAGGGGAGACCGCCACGGCCCGCGCGGCTCGGACGAGACCCGCCGTTCAAATCGCGCGGGCCCCCGCCGACGTGGCCAGCGAAGTTCAGCGGAAGGGCATCCTCCGCGCGCTCGAATCCATCGGCAGAGGGCCGATGGCAAGGGGTCTTCCCGGGACGCTCGCAGGCGGGGATCTCGCCTCGGGACTCCCGGACGCGCGTCGCACGCAGGTGGACCCGGGCGCCGTACCCGAGAGAAGGGGAGGAGGGGGCGGCGCCCCCGCCGTCCTCGGCGATCTCGGAACTGGGGGTGGTGGCGGCAGCCTAGCCTTTGCCCGCGGCGTACCGACCTCGATCGGGATCGGGGCCAGCCAGGTCGGATCGGCGGAGGTGGATCAGGGCAAGCTGGATTCCTTCGTCCGCGCCCGAATCGGAGGACTCCGGGCCTGCTACGAGACCCAGCTCAAGCTCGACCAGCGCAGGGACGGGATGGTACGGATTCGCTTCGCGATCCTGCCCACGGGGGAACTCTCCGACGTCGTTGCCGCCCAGAACACGCTCGGATCGGCGGTGATGGCGGACTGCCTCATCCGGATCTTGCGAACGTGGCAGACTCCGTTCCGGCCGTCCGAAGCCGTCTCCGTGGAGTATCCATTCGTCTTCCGCCCGAGCGGAGAGTGATGGCCCCTCCTCAGTGGCAGCCGAAGCAGGACGACCGGAACCGGGCCTGCACGTTCACGACCCCGTTGATGTGAAGGGACAGGTTGGTGATGGCGGTGCCGCGCCCGCCCGTGCCGGTGGCGTCCGGGTGGCAGGACTGGCACTGGTTCATCGCCGCCGTCGGGCCGCCGGCATGCTGACCGCTGTGCCAGGCGCCGTTGCGCGGAGGGTTGCCGTGGCAAGCGACGCAGCTGTCGCCGGTGGTGTGGAAGCTCGGCGTCGTCGCGTACGTGCCGCCGTAGTCCACCGTGTTGAAGGTGGGCTCGCCCGAGCCGTCCGGGAAGAAGTAGCTGAAGGTGCCGGCCTTGACCCCGTGGCAGGCCACGTTCGAGCACGTGCCCAGCCCGATGTCCCACTCCACGATGGTGGGCATGGGCGGATTCGGGTTGGCTGCGGTCGGCTGGATGTACGCCGGGCGAGGCTGGCCGGTGGCCGGGTTCACAGGCTGGTCGAACCAGAGGAGCGCGAAGCTGACCGCCCAGTCGATGCGGTGGCAGTTCTGACAATCGTTCATGAACGCGCCATGGGTCTTGTGACCCTGGCTGCTCGCGCACATGGAAGTCGTGGCGCAGTAGTCGGGGGCCGCGCTGACGACGGCCTTGCTTCTCGACGCGGCGCTGGCGCGGAGGAGATCGCTCGCCTCGTAGTAGACCTCCACCGTGTCGTCGTGCGGCACCCACTCGGCCCCGTCGAAGATGTACTCGCGTCCAGTGGCGGGACTCGTGCGGAGTTCGCCGAATCCGGCGCGGGCGGGGAAGGCATCGACTCCTGGC
>Ga0315278_10005633_pt1 | contig 11354 bp, 9 predicted proteins | sample YL17G06_0_MG_FD_203880 | JGI IMG/M metagenome (GOLD analysis project Ga0315278, IMG submission 203880) | Sediment microbial communities from Yellowstone Lake, YNP, Wyoming, USA - YL17G06_0 | ecosystem: Environmental > Aquatic > Freshwater > Lake > Sediment | place: USA: Wyoming | collected... | reverse complement strand
TAAAGAAGTTGCTATCGGGTTAAAGCAATTTCTGCAAGGATTAGCATTGTAGGATCATTATTTTTGGACTATAACTGTTTAAACAAATATGAAACGGGAAATATGACTAAAAAAAAATTATGGACCATCTTAACTCTCATTATTTTGGGACCACCTTATGTTTTATTGAAATATCCCGCCATGGAGAATATACTGCTGACATATAAAGATGACTTCATTAACGGAAATGTCGTGGCAGAAGCAGTATGCGGTCAGATTCCTATCGGGGGCAAACTCCCGGTTTCACTTGGCAACATTGCCTCCAGAGACGAAGGGGAAACATTACTAGATTCGTGTTTCCAGTTGCAGGCCGTTGATTATCACTCGCATCTTCCCCATCCTGAATACCTTGATTCATTAAAGCAATTCCTGCAAAAAAGTATCGCAGACAGTGCTTTCCCCGGGTGTGCCATTGCCGTGGGATTTCAGGGAGATCTTTTGCTGCAGGAGGGTTTTGGACATTACATCTATGATCCTCAGTCTAAAAAAGTAAATTCACAATCGATTTTTGACCTGGCATCACTCACCAAAGTTGTGGTCACAACCAATGTGACCATGATTTTATACGAACGGGGTTTACTAAAACTAGACTGGAAAGTATCTGAAATAATTCCTGCCTTTAAGGGCCCGGATAAAGAAAAAGTTACTATTCGTCATCTCCTGACACACAGCTCCGGACTGCCTGCCTGGCAAAAATTATATCTGAATATAAAAGGTAAGGAAAATATTGTGCAGGCAATCTGTGAAACCGGGCTCGAATACCAACCCGGCACAGATTATGTTTATAGCGATCTGGGGATGATATTAATGCAAGCCATCATTGAATCAATAGTGCAAAAGCCGCTGGATCTTTTTTTTACCGAAAACATTGCAATACCCCTGGGATTAAAACGAACATTTTATAATCCGGAATCCCGCTGGATCAACGAGATTTTACCTACAGAGATCAGTGACTGGCATAAACGGCTGGTGCATGGATTCGTTCATGATGAAAATGCGTATGCCATGGGGGGTGTCTCCGGACATGCCGGCTTATTCAGTTGTATCGAGGATCTCGCAGTAATTTGTCAATTATATCTGAATGGCGGGATCTATGCGCATCAGCGAATCATAAACACAGGGACCATTGAACTTTTTACACAACGACAGAATTTGGTAGCTGGAAGTACACGTGCTCTGGGCTGGGATACGCGTTCTGAGCAGGGCAGCTCTGCTGGCGATTATATGTCACTCCGGGCTTTCGGTCATACCGGTTTCACAGGCACTTCCCTTTGGATCGATCCTGAACATCAACTGTTCGTTGTTCTTTTAACTAACCGCGTCTATACGACCCGCAATAATCAAAAAATCCAAAAAGTGCGGCCCCTGGTTCATAACTACGTGATGAAAGCTATCCAGGAATTATAAAGGAGAAAATATTCTACGACCTGTGGCTAAAAATAATAATAAGAAATTCCCGGTTTTTAATTCTACCGGTTAAATCATTTTCAATCGTTTTATCGGAATATTAAATCTTTCTCTCTGATTTTATATGTTTATAGATCAGGTACAGTCCGGTTCCAATTAAAATTACTGACCAATATTTTAATATATGGGAAAACTTTAAAATAAACAGTAATCCCATACCAACCAGAATGGAAGCTGGTATTAATAATCCTTTTTCTTTCTCACCCAAGAAATACATTAAATAAAATCCCATTCCCGGTCCGATCAGGAAGAAGGGCCATAGATATTGCATATAATACCAATCATCGGCGGAACAATACCAGAATACCAGACCATATACGATCAGGATGGTTCCCGGCATGATCAACCCATAATTTTTCCTGTTTTGAAAGTAACCGATCCAGAATGCAGCCCCACCCAGAACCATTAGAAAAGGCCAGATGTCTGCAAAATCGATGGTGATATAGTCCAGATTATCTGCTAAAAATAAAATGCCCAGAAAAATTAATATCCCCCCAATAATAATATCTGATTTTTTCATACCCTTCTCCCTGTATTTTAAAATACTCTTTAACCATCAAAACCTGCCGGCAGGCAGGCCTTAGTACCTTTTAATATCTGCGTTAATCCGCGTTTAGCTGCGGTCAATTAACCAACAAGATACCAGAACACTAATGAATTTATAAAATTGCACATCTTGTGGCAACAACAATACTGGTATTGATCATACAAAGTATGAATATCTCTTTTAATATAAGGCCGGTATTCTTATATTTTATCAACGTTAGCTAAACATAAAGTAAAAATCAAGAGGAAGCGTTATGGAAAAACGTGTCTATAATTTCAATCCCGGACCCGCGGCTTTACCTTTATCTGTTTTAAAGGAAATCAAAGAGGATCTGATCAGTTATAAAGGGGAAGGCCTTTCCATTCTGGAGATGAGTCACCGGGGGAAAACTTTTGAATCCATCATCAAGCAAGCCGATTCTTTACTCAGGGAAGTTATGGCAATTCCCACCGGTTATAAAATTATTTTCATGCAGGGGGGTGCAACATTACAATTTGCTGCTGTCCCGCTTAATCTTTTACCGGATAATCAGAGTGCGGATTATGTCATCACAGGATCCTGGGCAAAAAGTGCCTTTAAAGAAGCCCAAAAGCTTAATAAAAAAGTGCGATCCGCTGCCAGTTCCGAAAGTTCCAATTTCGATCATATCCCTGCGGAATTTTCTCTTGATCCCAATGCCGCTTATGTACATATAACTTCCAATAATACGATATTTGGAACCCAATGGCATAAATATCCGGAAACCAGCTTGGTCCCTCTGGTTTGCGATATGTCTTCCGATATCGCCTGTCGCCCGGTGGATGTAAGTAAATTTGCCCTGATCTACGCCGGAGCGCAAAAAAATATCGGCCCCGCAGGTATTACGATCGTTATTATTCGCGATGACCTGCTTCAAAAAAGTCCAAACAATATTCCTACCATGACTAATTACAAACTGATTGCTGAGAAAGAATCTCTCTATAATACACCTCCCACCTTCTCTATTTATGTATTGAAACTGGTTATGGAGTGGATTAAAAAAGAGGGGGGTCTGGATAAAATCGGCAAGATCAACCAGCAGAAAGCCGATCTGGTTTATAATGTCATCGATGCCGGTGGATTCTATCGCGGCACGGTACAAAAAGCAAACCGCTCGATTATGAATGTAACCTTTAGATTGCCATCGGAAGACCTTGAAAATAAATTCGTCAGTGAAGCTAAAGAAAAGAACATGATCGGTCTGAAAGGTCATCGCTCGGTTGGTGGTATTCGCGCCAGTCTCTATAATGCGGTGTCTTTGGAAGCAGTCCAGGCACTGGCTAATTTTATGAAAGAATTTGAGAAAAAGAACGGCTGAGCAACAGACTCTCTATTCCAGAATTTATTCTTTAGTAAAGACCATCCCGCCCGGAAAGGTCGGTACTTATGGACAAATTGCAAGATCAGCCGGATTGGGTAAGAATTACCGGTTGATTGGTTATGCGCTGCACAATCTCCCGGATAATTCGGATGTTCCCTGGCATCGTGTTATTAATCGTCAGGGTAAAATCTCGTACACTCCATCCCGGGGAGGTTATGATCATCTTCAGAGAATTCTTTTAGAACAGGAAGGAATAATCTTTGATAAAAACAATAGCATCGTTTTATCAAAGTACTTGTATCGCGGAGGCAGGTTAAAATCATCTTCTGCAAAATAAAAATTAAGGTAAAATAAAGGAGGATAATTTACATGGATGACAAAACCACATTTAACTTCGATCAAATTAAATTGCCGACTCAATTTCCTAATCTGATCCGTTATGGCTTCATCGCCATGCTGGTTCTCATTTTCCTGTTTTCATCTTTTTTCACAATTAGTCCTGAGGAAGTGGGCGTCATACTGAGATTTGGTAAGTTTTCCCATATTGCCAGTCCGGGACTTAATTTCAAAATACCTCTGGGGGTTGATAAGTTGTATAAAGTTCCGGTACAACGTCAACTCAAAGAGGAATTCGGATTTCGAACTACAGAAGCCGGTATCAATACCCGTTATTCCCAGGAAAATTTCCTGTCTGAATCCCTCATGTTGACGGGTGATTTGAATTCTGCTGAGGTTGAATGGATCATTCAATTCAGGATCGATGATCCCTACAAATATCTTTTCAAGGTCCGGGATACCCCGCTGACTTTCCGGGCCATGACCGAAGCAGTCATGCGTGAAGTGGTCGGCGACAGAACCGTAAATGAAGTTTTAACTATCGGGCGCCAGGAAATTAGCGTGGCGGTTCAAGTCAAGCTGCAGGAGCTGTGCAACCAGTATGAGACCGGCATTAAAGTCGACCAGGTGGTTTTACAGGACGTAAATCCCCCTGAACGGGTGAAGCCCTCCTTTAATGAGGTTAATGAAGCCCAGCAGGAGCGGGAAAAACTGATTAACCAGGCCCGTTCTGAATTCAATAAAGTGATACCCCGTGCCAGCGGTGAAGCAGAAAAGATGATCCAGGAAGCAGAAGGGTATGCGCTGGAAAGAGTTAATAACGCCCGGGGAGAAGCAGCCCGTTTTAGTTCGCTCTATGAAGAATATCGCCGGGCAAAAGAGGTAACCAGGATGCGGATCTATCTGGAAACGATGAATTCAATTTTACCCAGGGTCGGAAAAAAATTAATTATCGACGAAGATGTTAAAGGACTTATACCTCTCCTGGACTTAAAAAAGGAGATCAGTGATGCCAAATAGCAAATATATCTTTTGGGGTGTCTTATCGTTCGTTTTAGTACTCTTCTTATTTTCTTCTACCTTCATCGTTACTGAAACCGATCAGGTCATTATTACCCGATTTGGAAAACCTGTACATGATCCTATCACGACCCCTGGTATAAAATTTAAATTACCTTTTATCGAAGAGGCTAACTTTTTCGAAAAGAGATTTTTGGAATGGGATGGAGCTCCCAACCAGGTTCCCACCAAGGATAAACGTTTCATCTGGGTTGATACTTACGGACGCTGGCGTATACATGATCCGCTGCTCTTTTTCCAGCGCCTGCGGGATGAGCGGAGTGCCCAATCCCGTTTGGATGATATCCTCGACGGTGAAACCAGGACTGCTGTCGCAAATCATGACCTGGTTGAGGTGGTTCGCTCCTCAAACCGCATACCTGCTTTCGATCCAAATATAATCGACACCGATGAGGTTGATTCTCTTAAGACAATTAATCGGGGAAGAGAAAAAATTACCCGTGAAATTTTAACCGCAGCCGCTGATAGAATCAGGGATCTGGGGATCGAATTGCTGGATCTGCGCTTCAAGAGGCTTGATTATGTCGACGAGGTTCGTGAAAAAGTATATGACCGCATGATATCCGAAAGAAAACGGATTGCCGATAAATTCCGCTCCGAAGGGCAGGGAGGAGCCTCAAAAATCTTAGGCGAAAGAGAACGGGATCTCAAACAGATTACTTCTACTGCTTACCGCACATCGCAGGAAATTAAAGGCCGTGCCGATGCCGAAGCGACGAAAATCTATGCCAATGCCTATAATCGCAGCGATGAAACCAGGGAATTTTATCGTTTTCTAAAAACTATGGAATCATACGACTCTACATTTACCGCTAATGACTGGTTGATCATAACCAGCAAGAGCGATTTCTTTAAATACATTAAATCAGAAAGCGGACGTTAAGTTAGAATTAAACTCTGTTTATCAATCAGATCGCGATGGAAATCTCTCCATCGCGATCTATATAGTTATCGATATAGAAGAATAATTTTCCCCTTAGTTTAATCCTCTTGCAACCCCTGATTTGTAAATACAGAACTACGATTTCTTAGATCGCAATGGAGATTGCTCCATGGCGGGTAATGAACGGGATATTTATCCCGCTACATTTCCCATCTTTAAAGCAATGGGTATCCGGACCGCAGAATTACGAATTCTTGAGTAATAAAATTATTCCGATTGCCACCAGAATAAGAGGGGATAATAAAACCAGCAAGCCAAGCGGTACCAGCACCAGGCTAATCAAAGCCCCGGCTAAACCTAATGGTACCAGAATTAAGCCGACCAATAGTACAGATAGTATTATTCCTAATATTTTAAACGGAAATGTTAACATGAAAACACCTGCATGCAGAAAGAAAGCAAGTATTTTCAGGATGATAAACGAAAACAGAATGATTAACAATACAGCGATTATTTCCATTTATCCCTCCTCACATAAAACAAGAAATTATACGTATAAACGTTGGCAAAGATTCACTCCGGTACGTCACCAGGGATGGTAGGCAATTAGCGCTGTTATTATAAGTTTTCAGACGGATCGTGATAGAGATCTCTCCATCACAGGTAATAAGATGGGGATATACATCACATTTTAGGCATACGATCGCCTGCCGTTGGCAGGCAGGTCGGGAAGGACGTTTTGTTTTACCAACACTTCCAATATGCCGGAAGTGGATGATCTATAAACCTCATCCCCCACTTATGGTTTAAGGGCTTGCCTGGCGTCAGACCGGGGGACTGAGGGGGGCAGAACCCTCACTCCAACTGAAACTCATCTCCGTAAACAGGAATAATCGTTTCCCAATTTAAAGTTTTGCGGATTTTTTCAGCCAGCGCCTGCGAGGTGGCTGGTTCGCCGTGCACTATAAAGGTCTTTTTCGGTGGGCGGTTAAAGCCCATCAACCAGGCTAAAATCTCGTTATAATCGGCATGAGCCGAAAAGCCGGGGATATTTTCAATCCGCGCCTTAACTGCTATCTCATTCCCATGGATCTTCACCGTAGGTTGCCCTTCTAAAATGGCTCGTCCACGTGTACCCTCGGCCTGGTAGCCGATAAATAAAATGGTATGGCGTTCATCCGGCAGGCGGTGCTGTAGATGATGCAGAATTCTTCCGCCGGTGACCATGCCGCTGGCTGAAATTATAATAGCCCGCGATTTCAGATCGTGCAGTTTCTTCGAATCCTCCACATCCCGGGTAATATGCAGCAACCGGGGCTGCAGAATCTTCTTCCCCTGCAGTTCGAGGATCTTGGCTTGAAAATCATAATCGATCTTATGCTGCTCAAAAATTACACTTGCCTGCGCCGCCATCGGAGAATCCACATACACCGGAATAAAAGGAATTTTCCTCTGCTCTTCTAACTCCCGGATAGCGAAAAGCAAGGTCTGCGTCCTCCCCACAGCAAAAGATGGGATCACTAAAACGCCATTTCGCTCAACTGTTTCATTGATCACCCGGGCCAGCGCACTGACCGTGTCCCCCTGCTCATGCAGCCGGTCACCGTAGGTCGATTCCACGATCAGGTAATCGACGTTAAACACCTGGGTCGGATTTCGCAAGATCGGCTGATCCGGCCGTCCCAAATCCCCACTGAACAAAATTCTTTGTGGTTGGGAATCCCGGATTAGTTTTACATCGACAAAAGCGGAACCGAGAATATGACCGGCATCCCGGAACTTGAGACGCAGGTTATCAGTGAGAAATAAATCCTCTCCGTAATAGACCGGAAAAAACTGTTTAAGTGCTTTCTTCGCATCATCCACCGTATACAGCGGCAGAGCAGGGTCATGTTTGGTGAATCCTTTTTTATTGGCCCACTCGGCATCTTCTTCCTGCAAGTGCGCTGAATCCTGCAAAAGAATATCACACAGGTCACGGGTGGCATAGGTGCAGTAGATCTTTCCCTTGAATCCGTTGCGGCATAACCTTGGCAGATAGCCGCTGTGATCGATATGGGCATGGGTCAACAACACGCTGTCGATATCGATCGGTGATACCGGAAAAGGCTCCCAGTTGCGCTGACGGTTTTCTTTCAAACCCTGAAATAAACCGCAATCCACCAGCAAGCGCTTGCCCTGCGTTTCCAGAACAAAACGTGAACCGGTTACCGTGCCGGTCGCACCATAAAAACTTATTCGGGCCATAAGCGTTTTACCTCATCGTATTGTTCCAAACAAAACGGATAATTTCTTATTTAATCTATCACTCTGCCTCGTCTGATCCGGCGGTACAAAAGATTTCTTGCTCTCCTGCTCCGCGGGATCACTCGAAATAACCGATAAGGTTTTATTTCGAACAGAAGGGTTCACCAGGATGAAATCCCGAATGTATAAAAATAACTTACAGGTATGATTCTAACGTGCTGTTCTCGAACAATCTCGACACCTGTTTTTCCGCGTCGACTATCTTCATCTTATGATACATGCACCCTTTACGCATGCACCCTTCCACAATGCCCCCTTTGGGCAGATGGAAAATGAACAGGGGGGCTGAACATGACTGGCATGTATCGGCGGGATCTTTGAGGCTTATACCGCACTTGGGACAAAACATTTCCACGATATCACCCTTGGCGATAACGACCCCTTCTTCAATGTTGTCATAACTGCCGTAAACCGGATCCAGGTACAGTACCCCTTCCTTACCTTTACACTTAATATTCACTTTGATTGCCGCATCACCATGAATTTTCACCTTGTCGTCCCGCAGCGAATGCCCCTTGGGACAGGATGTGTGATGCACGTGAAGTGTCTGGGAAGGTATTTCCACCTCGATCTGTATTTTTTCTTTATTAGCCATATTCATCTCCATTTTTTTTAATATATAAAAAATATGCAGAGAGTGCATGAATTTGTTGGGTATTTTATATTAAAAAGGCACTCCGGCACTGAGGCACTAGGTAAATTAATTCTCACCCAGAGTGCACAGAAACCCTAGGAAATATATAGATATAATCTTGGTGCTTTTGGTGGTTAAATAATCAACCGCAGATGCACGCGGATTAATGCCCCTAAATTATTCTATTTTATTTTTTTCCTGGCGTTCTTGGTTTATTCCTCTGCGCCCTTTGCGGTCAATAAAAATATACCGTTACATTACTTATTCATATCTCAAGGCCACTATCGGATCAAGTTTGGATGCTTTGGCCGCCGGATAGATGCCCGCAAACAATCCCACCACGGTCGTCACACCAAAAGCCGAAACCACGGCCCAGATGGGAATGGCAAAGGGAATATCAAATATTGAACTCACCAGTAAGGCCAGAAAAAATCCAAGCATAATTCCGATAAAACCTCCGATCAGGCTCAAAAAAATCGATTCACTTAAAAATTGAAGCAGAATGATCCTGCGTTTGGCCCCGACTGCTTTCCGCACCCCGATTTCACGGGTTCTTTCCGTGACCGTGACCAGCATGATATTCATAACACCGATACTGCCCACCAGCAATGAAATCATCCCAATGACTACGCCCCCCAGTTGGATCATTGTCGCCGTCTTGTTAAAGGAATCCACCAGCGAGTCATTGGACCAGATCTCAAAATCATTGTTTTTGCCCGGTTGAATTTTACGAATTTGCCGCAGTACCCCGGTAACCTGTTCCTTGGCCTCTTCCATGTGCTGAACATCGATAGCCTGCACCGTAAGATAAACTGATCTTTCGCCGCCAAAAACATCTTCATAGGTGGTGATGGGAATAACCGCCTTATTATCCTTGCTCTGGCCAAAGGTCGAAGTTCCCATTCGTTCAATGGTACCCACCACTTTGAACTTGGTACCGGATATACGGACTATTTTCCCCAGCGGATCTTCGAAAGGGAACAACTGATTCACAATATCCTGCCCGAGAACCGCTACCCGGGCATTGGATTCAACATCGCTGCGCAAAATTGCCCGGCCCTGACCGATGGGTTCGGCATTATTTTCAAAGTATTCCGGCTCACCGCCGGCCAAATAAAAATTCGGATTGGTCTTTTTATCCTGGTAGTGAAAGGCGATGTTATAGTACCAGATTTCCGCCCCCACGAATTTGACTGCATCGCAGCGCTCCCGGATGGCTTCAGCATACTCCCGCTTTAAATCTTTTCTTACTTCCCGGCGTTCATGATCCATATGGATTCCGGCGTTACGGTCATATTTCTCCACCTGAAAAACATTCGCCCCCAGCAAATTCAATTCAGCTGTAATGTCTTGCCGATACCCTTCCAGTATGGATACGATAAAAATAACCGTAGCAATGCCTATCGAAATGCCCAGGGTGGTTAAAAGGGATCTTAGTTTGCTCCCTTTCAGTTGAGTCCAGGCCACCGCCAGATTTTCATCTATGAACATACTATCACCTATCACCCTACTCGAAATGTAAAGAATCAATCGGATTCATCCGGGCCGCTTTCCAGGCCGGATAAAAACCGGATACCACACCGACAAAGGATGAGAATCCATAACCAACCAGAATTGAAGTAAGACTCACCCCGGTGCTCAAATCCATCTGCGCCAGAACCGTACTGCCCCCCAGATACCCGAAAATAATTCCAAGAATACCCCCCACCGAGGCGATAGCCACCGATTCAATCAGGAACTGCGACAATATATTCCGGCGCCGGGCTCCGATCGCTTTACGAATACCAATTTCCTTGGTTCGTTCGGTCACGCTGACCAGCATGATATTGGTTATTCCGATACCCCCTACCACCAGCGAAATACCACCGATGACAAATACAATCCCAAACAAAGTACTGGTCAGGCTTTTATACAGATCAGTCAATTGATCCTGCTGATTGAGTGCAAAATCGTCCTCATTCCCCGGTGCTACTTTTCTTACCCGGCGCAGAATTCCCCGTGCCTCGTCTTTCATCGCTTCGATCCTGGAAACATCTTCTACCGTCATGGAGATCCGCATATCCCAGTGACTGTGCCCGCCAAATACGCGTTTAAAAGTGCCGATAGGTACAATGATAAAATTGTCCATGCTCTGCCCGAAAACTTTCCCACGCTTCTCATTGACCCCGATTACCTGATATTTATCATCATCGACCTTGATTCTTTTTCCCAAGGGCGGTTCGTCCTTGAATAAATTCTTGGCTATATCAAAACCAATCACACATACTTTATGGTTCCGGTGCACATCTAATTCGGTTATAAACCGGCCGCTGGCGGGATTGACATTATCCGTATCTTTATATTTTTCATTGGTCCCGATTATCGGGATTTGATCAAAAGTTTCGTTTTTATATTTAACTTTTTTAAGCGCAAAAACCATGGGCGAAATATAATCGGCTTCTTTGGAATATTTTTCCAGCGCTTCGTATTCATTGTAGGTTATCTCTTTCCGGTTGCGATACTTCCACCAGTCATTGGTTATTACCCACGGCCATCGCTGAACATAAACGGTCGACGATCCGATATTCGACAGTTGACCTATCACATATTCATTCAGACCCTGGATGGTGGTAAAAATGGTGATAATGGTAGTAATACCGATAAATATACCCAACGTCGTGAGAATGGAACGCAATTTATGTGTACTCAAAGCCTGCCAGGCCATCTGCAGGTATTCACCAAT
>Ga0315278_10005632_pt1 | contig 11355 bp, 12 predicted proteins | sample YL17G06_0_MG_FD_203880 | JGI IMG/M metagenome (GOLD analysis project Ga0315278, IMG submission 203880) | Sediment microbial communities from Yellowstone Lake, YNP, Wyoming, USA - YL17G06_0 | ecosystem: Environmental > Aquatic > Freshwater > Lake > Sediment | place: USA: Wyoming | collected... | reverse complement strand
GTGGGGTCGACGTCGCCGCCCCAGTTCCAGATGAAGACGTCGAAGTTCGCCGTGCCCTCGCCCTCGGGCGGCAGCATCAGCTCGACGAGCGTGTCGGAGTCGTAGGCCTGGGTCGTCACGTCGATGCCCAGCTGCTTCCACCAGTCGGTGATGAACTCGGCGCTCTGCGCATAGGTCGATGAGGTATCCGGCACGACCATCCGCAGGGTGATGGGCTCAGAGTCCTTGTCGAGCCGCTTCTCGTTCGCGTCGAGCTTGTAGCCGGCCGCCTCGAGCTTCTGCCTGGCGACCTCGATGTCGAAGGTCCGGAGGTTCGGAGGCTCGAGGTGCCACTTGCCACGAGCCATCGCGGGCGGGATGTGGGTCGAGCCGACGATGCCCTTGCCCTTCAGCACGCGATCAACGAGCAGTGGCTTGTCGATCGCGTAACCGAGCGCATCGCGGAAGGCCGGATCCTGGAGTGCCGTGGTCGAGGCACCGCCATCCTTGATGGGCTTGCTGTAGGTATTGAAGCCGAGCTCGGTGAAGGCATTGGCCTCCGCGTGCGTCGCAGATCTGGCGCGCACGATGCCGGGCAGGCCTTCGAGGGAATCGAACTGGTCGGGCGTCGGATTGCGCGCATAGTCGATGGTGCCAGCCTTGAGCGCCTCGGTCATCGCCCCTTCGTCGGCGAAGTACTGGATGAAGATCTCGTCGGCGTACCCGCGCTTGCCTCGGTACTCCGGGTTCCGGACGAGACGGACGTACTCGCCCGGCTTCCACTCCGTGGCCTGGTAGGGTCCGCTGCCGACGACCGGCACGTCGTTGGGGTCCTCCTCGATCTTGCGGGTCTCCCAGATGTGCTTGGGCAGGATCGGAAGGTACGAGGTCAGGATCTGCGTGTTGGGCCATTCCGTCTCGATGACCAGCGTCTGCGGGTCCGGCGAGGAAACCGCCGTGACGCCGGCATAGGTCAGGTAAGGATCGAGGTAGCCGGCACCGACGTAGCCATCACGGGCCTGCACGTCGAGCAGGGTCTGGAGCGTCCAGCGAGCGTCTTCAGCGGTCGCCGGCATGCCGTCCGACCACTTCAGATCGGGGTCGATCTTGAAAGTCCACGTCGTGCCGTCCTGCGTCCAGGAGGACACGAAGCCCGGCGCCGGCTTGCTCTCCTGGTCATAGCCGACGAGGAGGTCGTAGTTGAGCGTGAAGACCTCGTAGTCGCTGAAGAGCGTGCCCAAGTAAGGGTTGATGGCGGTCACGTCCTGGGTCTCGCCGACGCGCAGCACGACGGGGTCCGCGGCCGCGACTGGCAGGGCGGATGGCAACAGCATCGCGGCCAGCGCGGCCAGGATCAGGACCGGGCGCCAGACACGGGCGCGTGCAGACGTGAGCATCGTTCCTCCTCGTACAGCGGCAGGCCCGGGCGACACGGTCAGCCCCGCTCAGGTCTCGTCCGCTCCCCCGGGACGCGACCGGTCCAGTATCCCCACTGCGCGCGTGAGGGTCAACCTGCGAGATTCGTAAGGAATGATGACGATTCGGACGCGTTGCGCAGGTCGGAGGCTCACAGGAGATCGCGCTCGAATGACTCGTCCCAGGTCTGTTCGTGGACGACCGCGTCGCCCTCCCTGACGGAGAGCTCGATGTGCAGGTGGATGCGCTGCGCGTCGCATGACTGGAGGATGCGGCCGGAGGACGTGTAGGCCGTGCCGTCGCGATATGTGAGGCGGATGCTCGCCCGGCCCTCGGCGCGACACGAGGCCGGATCGGTCTCGCCGATCGAGATCCGCAGGTGCTCGTCCGACCACCACGTCAGGCCGCGATCAGGGAGCTGCCAGGCATCCTCGGAGTCGAGTGACAGCAGCCAGCCGCCTTCGGACTGAGGCACGACGCTCGACCTCGAGGGTGCGATGGTTCGCGTGGCGGCCGCGGACGGCCAACCGATACTCCCGGCGGGCAGCGGCTCGCTGAGGCTCGGGAGGGGCTCCGGGAGGCCCAGGTCGGGGCCGGCGGTGGTCAGACCGCGCTGGACCGGCAGCCGGATGGCCGAGGGATGGGCGTCATCGTGGTGAAGCGTCAACGTTGTCGGGTGGGGCGGTGGCCAGGCGAGCGGCCAGTCGGCGCCCGCGATGGCGATGCGCAGGCGATGACCGGCCGGCACGATCGCCCCGCAGACCTGCAGGGGCACGTCGACCCGTTCGATGCGGCCGGGATCCATGGGCACCGCTGTCGAAAGGCCGCCGCGTCGGGTCAGGTTGAGGACGCCGCGAGCGACCAGCGCCGACGTGCCGTCCGGCGCCACGTCGGCGACCTTGACCGCGACCTGCGCGACGGGCTCCGAGGCGCTCAGCCAGAGCTCCGCTACCGGCCGGCCGAGCAGCACAGTGTCCTCGCCCAGCGGTTCGGAGGTCCAGCACATCGACCGGGCTTCGTCGGGACGCTGGTCCACGGACAGCCCCTCCGGCGGGCCGCTCCCGGCCCAGAAGGGCGCCGTCACGCCGACCCACGGCGACCCCTCCCAGGTGATGCTCCGACTGCCATCGGGGGCGCCAGGCGGATACCCGATCGCCAAGGGCGGAGCCCCGACCACCCACTCAGCAGCGAGGATCCCCTCCGTCGCGAGGATCCCCTCAGCCCCGAGCCGCCACGTCGGTGCCTCGCGCGCCGGCGGCCACGCGTCGGCGAACCACCATCTGCCCGGCATCCGCTCTGGGTATTCGACGGCCGGGGTCGGCTCGGCGAGGTAGGCGGCCAGCATCGGCTCGCGGTCCACCCCGTTCTCGATCCCCTTGAGCCAGCGATCCCACCAGCGCGTCATGAGTCCCAGACCATCGATGGACGGCTCCGGCCAGCCCGCATGTGGCCAGCTGTGCCCCCACGGGCCGAGGACAGCGCGGCGGGGCACAGAGAGCTGCTCCAGGAGCTCGAGCACGAAGTCGCGATAGCCGTCGTTGAATCCGTTCATCGCCAGCACCGGCGTCTGGATCGCTTCGTAGTCCACGAACGGCGAGCCGTGGCGCCAATAGTCGTCCCGGCGCGGGTGCCGGAGCCACTCCAGCGCCCACTGTGGCGTCGACTCCAGCCGCCGTAGCCATTCGTCACGCCAGCCCGGCCCGAACCGCTCCGGGTCGGGCGGCAGGGCGTTCTCGGCCACCATCTCGACCGGCCAGGTGACCGACTCGTTGACGTGGAGCGTGCCACCGACGTAATGGACGTCGAGCGCATAGCGATCGTGCGTGGCGCCGACCGGGATGATGGCCTTGAGACCAGGGGGACGGCGCATGGCTGCCTGGAGGGCGGAGAAGCCGCCCCAGCTGATCCCGAACATGCCCAGCGAGCCATCGCACCAGGGCTGCTCGCGGAGCCAGGCCAGGACCACGAGGTTGTCGGTGATCTCGGCCTCGGTGTACTCGTCCTCCGCGACGCCCTCCGACGAGCCGGTGCCGCGGATGTCGAGGAGCACGGAGACGTAGCCGCGGGCCGCGAACTCGCCGTGGATCGGCAGGTGGCCGGGGATCAGCCAGTCGTCCTTCCGGTAGGGGATCGATTCCAGCAGCGCCGGGAAGGCACCGGGTGCGTCCGGCCGGTGGATCGTGGCCGCCAGGTGGACGCCATCGGACATGCGGATGCGAACGTGGGCATCGACAGCCACGGGGTACCGGGAGGTCACGGCAGGTATGGTGCCACGCGGCGATGCTAGGATGCCGGCCCGAGTCATGTGCGGGATGGGCGCATCGGAGGACCGTCGATGACCTCCTTCTTCGACAAGGCGCGGCAGGCCGCGGAAGAGGCCAGCCGCGAGCTGTCCGAGCGCGCCAAGGCGGAGGCCCCGGGCGCCAAGGTGCGTGCCCGCGAGGTGGCGGGTCAGGCCCAGAGCGGCGCCAAGGAGATGGCCGGCCAGGCCCGGCGCCAGTTCGTGACGGCCATCGAGCGCATCGACCCGGCCATCCTGGCCGACGTCGTCATCAAGGCCACGGCCCTCCAGGAGAAGGCGAACGCTTCGCTGCGAGGCAAGTCGTCCGCCTACCGCATCGCGGAGATCGTTGTCACGGCGACCATCCCACCGCAGATCAGCTTCGGCATCCAGCGCATCCATGACCTCGAGCTCGAAGGGCCTGAGGAGGTCATCGATTCGGCTACCCTGATGGCGACCGGCGCCGTCGACGATGCGCCGGACGTGGTCATCGACCTCGACACCTCGGGCGCGGTCCCGACCGACCCGGGCTGATAGATCCTGCGGAGGGAACTCGTGCTCCACCAACCTCGTCTGCGGCCGATGCTCCGCCCGCTGGCGCTCACCGTGCTCGCCGCCATGTTGATCGGGGCCGCGTGCCAGTCGGAGCCGGACCTCAGCGGACGACCGACCGAGGCCGACGAGGCGGTCATCAACGTCTCGCGCTTCAAGACGGGCGATGGTTCCGAGACCCGCCTGGCAACCCTGCCGGTGGGCACCATCTACGGCGACGGCCGTGTCATCCGGCCCGGTCCGCAGCTCGGCATCGGGGTGCCGCCCGCCCTGCCCTCCCTCCAGGTCACGACACTCGACAGCGCCGGCGTCGATGCCGTGCTGGCCCAGGCGAGCGAGGCCGGCCTGGTCGGCGCTGATCGCGAGCTCCGCCTGCCGACCGAGAAGGATCCGACCATCACCGCCTTCGACGTCTTCCTCGACAACCAGCGCCTCCGGACGATCGTCGAGTCCCTGGCCGAGGTCGCCCCGGACGATCCACGCCTGCCGCCGAAGGGTCAGGCCGAGCGCGCGGCCATGAACGCGGTGGTGGCCATGCTCACTGACCCCGCCTCGTCGCTGGCCGGCAATGTCGTGGGCGAGGATGTGGTCTATGCGCCGACCGCGGTCCGAGTGCTGGTCTCGTCGGCGGCTGACCAGGAGCCTTCGACGGGTGCGCCGACCGTCGCCGAATGGCCGTTGGCCGAGCTGGCCACGATCGGCGAGGCGATCGAGAGCGCGGATGGCTGGCGCTGCGTCGTCGTGGACGGCGAGGATTGGACCGCGCTGCGGCCGGTCGCGGCAGGGGCCGATCGGGCGACTCGATGGTCGAGCGGCGGTGCCGAGTACACGCTCCGTTTCCGGCCCCTGCTCCCGGGCGAGTCCGGCTGCTAGGTCCGCGGACCGCGCTTCAGGCTCCAGCCCCGCCGGCCACGGCCGGCAGGATGTGCACCGTCGCCCCGGGATGCAGCGGGCTGTCCAGTTCGGCAGGCTCGCCGTCCACGTAGAGGTTGACGTAGGGCCGACGCGTCGGCCCCGGCTCGCACAGCCGGTCGCGCATGCCGGGGTGGTCGGCATCGAGGGCCTCGATGAGCGCCAGCACAGTCGCCGCATCCGGTCGCGTCATGCGGCGCGCGGTGCCCGGGAAGAGGGCGACCAGCGAGCTCGGGAGGCGGACCTCGATCATGGGCTGAGCGGGCCGATCAGCTGCGTGCTGGTGGGGCGCCCGGCCGGGATGTGCGCTCAGGCGTCGGTGACGAGCGTCTCGACCGAGGAGATCGAGGGCAGGTGCTCGGCGATGGTCCGCCAAGTGGCACCCTCGTCGTCGCTGGCGAAGAGCTCGCCGCTCGTCGTCCCGAAGTAGATGCCATGCGGCGACAGGGTGTCGACCGCCATCGCCTCGCGCAGGACGGTCAGGAAGGCGCCCTCCTGCGGCAGGCCGATGCGCAGGTCCGTCCAGGTCGCCCCTGCGTCGGTCGTCTTCCAGACCGCCGCCTGGCCCGCCGGCATGTAGCGACCCGTGCTGTCGCCGTTGAGCGGGATGGTATATGCGGTGTCGGCGTCGCGCGGGTGCGTGACCATCGGGAAGCCGAAGGTCGAGGGCAGCCCGTCCTCGAGCGAGACCCACGTCCGCGCTGCGTCATCCGAGCGGTAGGTGCCGCAGTGGTTCTCCTGATAGAGGCGCTCTGGACGGCCGGGCGCCATAACCAGCTTATGGACGCATTGGCCTGTGACGGGATAGGGATCTGGCAGGAAGTCGGCGCGGACGCCTGTGTTGCGCGGCTCCCAGGTCGTGCCACCATCCTCGGTGGCGAAGGTGCCCACGGCTGAGATGGCGATCCACATCTTCGATGGGTCAGACGGGTGGGGGACGATCGAGTGCAGGCAGAGGCCGCCGGCGCCGGGCTGCCAGGTCGAGCGCGATGGGTGATCGGACAGGCCCGTGACGTGCGCCCAGGTGCGGCCGCCATCCATGCTCTTGAAGAGGCCGGCAGGCGCGACACCGGCGTAGAGCGTGTCGCCAGCCGGGGTCAGGTTCCAGACCGTCTCGATGGCCGGCCCGTCCTCGCCGTAGGTCAGGCCCTCGCTCGAATGCGTCCAGCTGGCGCCGAGGTCATCGCTGCGCCAGACCGCCGGCCCATACCACTCGCTGCCGCCGCCGGCGTAGATCTGGCCCGACCTCGGGTCCGCCGCGAGGTGGCGGATCGGCCAGCCCTCGTTGAGCGGCCCGCGGAGCGACCAATCACGCCGCTCAGCGTCGCCATCGAGGATGAAACCACCCTTCTTGGTCCCGACCAGGATCAACGCGCGCTTCGTCATGCACGGACGATACCGCGGCCACGCAAGACGGCAGCCACGTAACTGCGCGCGATGAGCAGATCAGTTCGGTCGAGGACCCTTGGCACGCTGCTCGTCGACGGCCACGAGGGCGTCGCGCAGGCCGCTGATCCAGTCGCTCTCGTGCTCAGCCACGAGCTTGACGCACCAGGCGAGCGCCTCGGCGCGGCTGCGCGCGACACCGGCCGCGACGAGCGTGTCGAGCGTGGCTCGCTCGTTCATGCGCAGGCGGGTCATGGCCGGCACGGCGAGCGTCGTGAAGTCGCGCTCCTCACCACCGATGCGGACAGCCCACGAAACGGTCCGCCCGAAGCGATGCTGCGCGTCCTCGGCCACCTCCATGCGCTGGCCGCGGGTCTCCTCGCGAAAGGCGTCCACGCGGCTGCGCAGGGCGGCAGCACGCGTGGCTTCGCTGGCGTCCTTGGCCAGCTCGACGTCGGCCAGCTCGCCGACGACGAGGATCTCCTCGCGATCGACGCGGACCTCGGGTGCGGTGGTGAACCAGTCCTCGGTCAGGCGGCCGGCGAACCAGCCGGCGATCTCGTCGTGATCGGCGTCGCGATGCATTGTCATTACCTCAGGTATGCGATTACTGAATTACAGAATACTCAAGGCCGCTGAGCTCGTCAAGCCGCGACCACGATCGCGACGGAGGCGATCACCGCACAGCAGTGGCTACGATCCTCGTTGAAAGACGGAGGCCAGCATGACCACACCACGCACGATCGCGGGACAGGCCGCTCTCTCGGGGATGCGCCCCCACGTCAAGCGTGCCCTCGCGCAGACCATCCTCGCCATCGAGGCCGAGGCCATCGCTCCCTACGTGGAGGCGCTGCGGGAAGCCGACGGGGTGCTCCGGTCGGTCGCCGCCAAAGACGCACGCTCGGTGTGGGACACTGCGATGAGGCTTGACCTCGTCGAGCGGGCTTACGCCGCACATCGGCTGCTGGGGCCGCTTATCGTGCCGGCTGATCCGCTTGAGGGCGGTTGATCATCGATGGATGCCATGAGCGACGCATCGGCTGACGGGACGTGGCCGGCGTTCCGCTTGGTGCTCCCAGGGGTACGCTGACCGTCGAACGAAGGTGGAGGTGGGCGGATGGATGGGCACGTCGCGGTCTCCTGGGGGCCTGGTCGGATCGACCGCTTCTGGCGAGACGCCGATCGCGCACTCTGGCACCAGGTCGGGGATGGCCGCGGCTGGTCGGAGGCCGAGTCGCTCGGCGGCATGCTCGCCTCGGCGCCGGCGGTGACCGCCTGGGCCGTGGACCGGATGGAGGTCTTCGCGGTCTTCGACGACGGCCAGCTCTGGGATCGCTACTGGGACGGGGAGAGCTGGCACCCCTGGGAGTCGCTCGGCGGCGAGCTGACCGGTGACGTCGCGGCCTCGAGCTGGGGGGCCGACAGACTCGATGTCTTCGCCCGCGGCCACGACGGCCTGACCTGGCACCGCTGGTGGGATGGCAGCCGCTGGATCGAGTGGGAGCGCCTGAAGCCCTGATGTTCGTCGCCGAGCACGGCCCCGATGACGGCGTGCCGATCGTCTTCCTGCACGGCTCGATGGTCGCCGGCTGGATGTGGATGGGGCAGGTCCAGGATCTCCCGGAGTTCCGCTGCCTGCTGCCCGACTTCCCGGGCATCGGGCACAGCGGCGCCGAGCGATGGGTCAGCCTGGCCGACACGGCCGACCGGGTGGCGGAGTTGGTCCGTGCGCGCTGCAGCGACGGCTCGGCGCATGTCGTCGGCCTTTCGCTCGGCGGCGTGGTCGGGCTTCATCTCGCGGTCCGCCATCCCGAGGTCGTCGGCTCGCTGCTCGTATCTGGCGTGCCCTACGGCACGATCCCGTGGCCCCTTCGCGCGCTGAGCTCGGCGATGATCGGGCTCTACCGACGGCCCTGGGGAGCGCGGCAGATCGCGCGCATGTTCGGCATCCCGGACGACGAGTCACTCGAGGCGTTCATGGAGACTGCCCGCCTCACCGACCCGGCCGCCCTTCGGTCGGTCACCGCCGAGGTCAACCTGGCACTGCTCCCCCCCGGCCTGGAGACCATCGCGGCGCCGACGCTGGCGGTCGTCGGGGCGAAGGACACCGCGCCGGCGCGGCGAGCCGTGCCGCACCTTCAGTCGGTCATCCCGGGCGCCATCGGCCGGGTCGTGCCTGGCGTCGGCCATCAGTGGAACGCCGAGGATCCCGCGCTCTTCTCGGCCATGGTCCGCCAGTGGGTCGGATCGGGGCGCGTCGACGACCGCCTCGTTCCGCCGACCGCGGAGCCCGCCTAGCTCGAGGTCGAGCCCGGCGCTCCGCCGCCCATGCCGACCACGATGTCGTGGTCCTCGGGGTGCTTCGCCAGGTACGAGCGAACGTACGGGCAGCTGGCGATGACGCGCAGCTCGCGGCGGCGGGCGTCGTCGAGGGCGAACCGGGCAAGGGCAGCGCCGACGCCCCGCCCCTCGAACGCCGGTGCGACCTCGGTGTGGACCAGCGCGATCCGGCCGCGTTTGACGGCGTACTCCAGGACGCCGGCCAGCTCACCGTCGAGCGACGCCTCGTAGCGCTGCGCTTCGGGAGCGTCGGTCACGACGGGGGACGTCGCCATCGTGCTCAACCGATGCCGGCGTCGTCGAGCCAGGCCACGAGGGCGTCGAGGGCCTGATCGAGGACCGGCACCAGCCCGTGGCCGAGGCGGGGCCAGGTGACCAGCCGGCCGTGCGCAAGCTGCGACATCGCGCCGCGCAGGAGTTCGATGCGCGCGAACGGGTCAGACTCGCCCTCGAGGATGAGCGTCGGGACCGCGATCGCCGGCCAGTGCTCCGTGCGCAGCCCTTTCTCCGGCTGTCCCGGCAGGTGGAGCGGATACGAGAAGCAGGCGAGCCCGACCACCGGCGGCTGCTGGCCCTCCGGCACGTTGACGCCGGCGACCAGCAGTGCGGCCACCCGGCCACCGTAGGAGTGCCCGCCGACGACCAGCTGCCGATCTTGTGGCATCGGCGGGAGTGCTGCAAGCGCGGCGAGGTAGGCGGGCACGGCGTCCTCCGCCTTGCGCTTGGGCAGGTCGATGGCGTGGGCGTCGACACCGCGGGCCAGCAGGCCGTCGACGTGCGGGCGCATCGAGGCCGCGCTGCCGGAGGCGCCATGGGCGAGCACGACGCGGACGTTGCGACGTGGCTGGGCGGTCGGTGCCATCCCATCCACCTTACCGCCACCGCTACCATGTGCGGCGACCCTCCGCGCCGACGTCTCTGCGGAGGACCTTCCCCGGCGATCCGGCCAGCGGGGAGTGGGAACCCGCCGGCTCGAGCAGACCTCCATGCCCTTCGATCCCATCGGGCGCGCCCGGCGCTGGAACGAACGCTGGCGCCCGATCGTGCCCATCTTCGTGGCCGAGTTCGTGGCCGTGATGGGCTTCGGGGCACTGCTGCCTGTGCTGCCGCTCTACGTCACTGAGCAGGGCGTCGATCCCGCCACGCTGGGCGTCATCCTGGCCGCCTGGCCGGCGGCGAGGCTCGTCTTCGAGCCCATCTTCGGCTGGCTGGCTGACCGCACCTCGCGCCGCGGGCTGATGCTCGGTGGCCTGGTCGTGCTGACGTTGGGCACGCTCCTGCCGCTTGCCTTCCACGGCCCGTTCGAGCTCTTCGTCCTCCGCTTCGTCTCCGGCATCGGGGTCAGCATGTACGACCCGGCGGCCCGCGGCACGATCGTCGAGGAGACCGAGGAGGACGAGCGGGGCGAAGCCTTCGGCCTCTACTCGGCGGCGCAGATGGGCGGCTTCATCTTCGGGCCTGTCATCGGGGCCGTCGGAGCCGCGGTCGTCGGGTCGTTCGCCTTCGCCTTCGTGGCGGCAGGCGTCGGCTGCATCGCGGCCTTCGTCTACCTGGCCGTCGCCTACCACCCTCGACCTCGCCCCGGCGCCCTCGTCGGGGCTCCGACCCAGCGCACGCCCCAGGTCGAGGGCTCATACGCGGAGTACGGCGCCGACTCGCCCGAGGTCGCCCAGCGGGTCATCGAGGCCGGCCAGCGCGACGCGGCCCGGAGCCGGGGTGCCACGGGCCAGGCACCGATGCGCGAGCTCTGGAACCGGCCCTTCGTGGCCGCCCTGATCATGAACTTCGGGCTCTACTTCGCGATCGGCGTCTACGAGGTCGTTTGGGCGCTCTACCTGCAGGGGCTGGGCGGCTCCGTCGAGTGGATCGGCCTGACCTACGTCCTCTTCGCGCTGCCCGTCGTCTTCCTTGCGCCGCTTGGCGGCCGGCTGGTGGACCGGCACGGCGCCACGCGATTCGTGCTGGTGCCTGGGTTGCTGGTGGCAGCCTGCGGCGTCCTCTACGCCGTCGCCTCGGAGCCGCTCCTGCCCGGGGCCATCATCGTCGTCGAGGGTGGCGCGGAGGCCTTCCTGGGGCCGGCACTGTACGCGGTGCTGGCGATCGGCACCCCGCCCGGCCGCGCCTCGACCGCGCAGGGCATCTACGGCTCAGCCGGCACGGTCGCCTTCATCGTCTCCTCGCTGGCCGCAGGCTGGCTCTTCGCCATCGACGATCGGTATCCGTTCATCTTCTTTGCCTTCGTCGTGGTCGCAGCGACCGCTGCCTTCTGGCTCATCACGCGCGGCGTGCGCCTGACGGCGCGGCCGGCGGCCAGCAGCGGCCCGACCGCGGGGCCCGCCGGCGGCCTTGCAGCGGGCGGTTGACGGCCCCACGAAGTCGCTACCATTCGAGACTCGGATGACGCAGCGAGCGACGACCTGGGACGAAGGATGAGGCGCTCACGCATGCTCGCGCCGCGGGCCATCGGCTGATGGATGCGCCGGTCGGGC
>Ga0315278_10005629_pt1 | contig 11359 bp, 8 predicted proteins | sample YL17G06_0_MG_FD_203880 | JGI IMG/M metagenome (GOLD analysis project Ga0315278, IMG submission 203880) | Sediment microbial communities from Yellowstone Lake, YNP, Wyoming, USA - YL17G06_0 | ecosystem: Environmental > Aquatic > Freshwater > Lake > Sediment | place: USA: Wyoming | collected... | reverse complement strand
CCGTCTCCGATGCATTACTGAATAAGGCGGCTGAAACTCTCGGGAACGAGGGTATGGAGATCATGCGGGGGCCAATGAGCTTCTCAACCAATGAGGAATGCGGCCTGCTGCTTGAAGGGTTTGACAGCCCGCCGATGCTCATGATGCCTTACAACCCGCCTTATTATCACGACCTCATGGAACACTATGGCATGAAAAAAGCAAAAGACCTTTTCGCTTATATACTCGACACTCCCGAGGAACTTCCGAATAAAATTCTCAGGGTTGCTCAAATAGCCGAGAAGTTCGGAATTACCGTAAGACGGATCGATAAGAAAATGTTCGAACGCGATATGATGATATTCAAAGAGGTATACAATTCCGCCTGGGGGAAAAACTGGGGGTTCATACCCCTGACGGATGAGGAAGTTGTTCACCTTGGCAATAATCTTAAGACCGTTTTAGAGCCCGACATGACGATAATCGCTGAAAAAGATAACAAGCCCGTCGGCTTCCTGGGTTTATTGCCGGATTTTAATTTTGTACTGAAACATATGAAAGGAAGCGTAAATCCGTTAAGTATTGTGAAGGCCCTTTACTATTCAAAAAAGATAAAAGACCTCAGAATGCTTTTGCTCGGAACAAAAGCGGAATACAGAAACAAAGGCGTAGACGCCCTCATGTTCCGGGAGGCTTTCAAAGGAGTAAAAAAAGGCGGATATAAACGCGTGGATTTCTCATGGATACTCGAAGACAATATCCCGGTCCAGAGGCTGATTCAGATGATAGGCGGCAGTCTTTACAAGAAATACAGGATCTATGAAAAGAGGCTATAAGCCTAAAAAGTCCTTCCATGCACCCATCCCGAGTCAACACAATAAGTGCACGCATAGCATCTGTCTATATTAGCAACGCTATAATGATGATGACAATTTAGACATAGCTGCTGATTTCCACAGTGAGCCCCATTGGCAGTGAAGGTTAGATTGAATTCCGGGACATATATTGAAACAGTCTTATCCGAGTGGTAATGGCATGATGTACATAATTCCTGCGGGCTGTCCGCAGTGCGGTTGTCGATATTCCATGTCGGAGGTGAATATTTGCCGTTTGCCGTAACACGAAGGAGATAGGCGTTCTGTGAACCATGAGGCTCATGACAGTCGGTACAATTAAGAATAAAATTAGCGTAATTGGCTGTTTCATAAGGCGGCTTGAGCCCTCCCCACCATCTCTGAACATCTACCGGGTTCCCGGTTGTTTTGGAAGTACAGTCACATCTGCCGTATTCAATATTGTCAGGGATAGAATTAGCGTTGGCGTCTGTTGTATCAGCGGCACAGACAGGTTTTCTTTGATATGCGCCTCCGGATTGGGTGTCACATTCATCCTTATAGTAATCCGGCGAATGAGGATGTGTACGAAAATTGCTTTCCACATAGAAGTCGCATTTTCTCCATTGCCCGCCTATCTTTCCATCAATATCACAACATCTTGAGATCGAACCGTGCATATCTCCGGGCATATTATAGACGCGGTTTTGATTGGACCAGTCGATTGTAAACAAGTTCCTCCCGCTGCATGTACATGGATTAACCGGGTAATTCATATGCGGCTGGGGGATATAGGAACTGTATATGACATTGGTGGCATTATGGCAATCGGAACAAAATGTAACATAATCCGGCACATTTGAGCCGTTGGTTATGCCTGAACCCTCGGGTTCAAATGTTGAAGTTGAGCCTTTACGGTAAGGCGCATGATACTGCCCCCCATGGGCAGCGGCAAAGTCACTCATATGCTCACCGTCTGAATCTCCCCATATATTGTTTCTGTCGGTCGGCCTCACTATCGGATAGCCGCGCTGCGAAAGATGCGGGTTATGGCAGGCATTGCATGGATTGGATTCATTCCCGAAAGTCCCCGGCCATTTTGTCTTTACAAAATTAAGGACATCCTGGAGATTATGCGTAGAGCCCTGGCAACAGTCGGCAGGGGAAGGATTGAATGCATCGTAAATATTATTCGGCGTTGTTAAGGTAGTATCCCCTCCGAACCAGTAACTATAGTTGTAGTTTATACGCGAAAAAGAGGCCTGAACCGAACCACTCCCTTTATGGCAATATAAACAGAAATTATCGGACTGGCTTGTAAAATTTTTTTCAAAAAGCAGATGGGGAGACGGGCTTCCATTTACAGGGTTCGGTTCCGATCCATTGATTGAGGCATGCTGCTCATGACAATGGGCGCAATTCGCCTTTGAATAACCGAGATTGAAGGTGTCGATACGGTTGACGCCATACGAGGTATTTCCATGTGCGGAATTCAGATACACGCCGCTTTCCAGAATATCAGGGTATAAAATCAGGCTCAAAATAATCATGCCGATACCCGTAAACAGTACCTTTGTTTTTATGAGTTTTTCAAGTCTCATATACCCTCCGTATAAAGAACTGACATTTAATTTTTTACCGTATGACATACATTGCATCCATTTGGCCAACCATTGGCAGGCCAACCTTTATAATCCCACCTCATGAGTTTTGAATATGGCGATCCGTGTGCACGGTGACACGAAAGACACATCACAAGGTCTGTCCCAAGTCTTACAGTACTGTCCGGTACCGTCCAGCCATTTAAAGATGGCCGAGCAACAGGCACAAGCGGATTATATGCGCCTATACCTCCGCTTGCATTAAATGCGCCTGCAAACTCACCTGAATTAGGGATAACGGCATCCGAAGGGTGCCTTACCCAAACACTGCCTTCCTGCTCGATATGAAAATTTCCGTGACAACCTGTACAATATCCCGTCATTGTATCACCTATGGCGGAAAAACCTCCTGCGCTTGTCTTGGTTCCGGAAAATCCAAGATATTCGTTATGATCGGTACTGCTTGCCGTATATTGCCAGTCAGTATCAATCAATCCTGTTACGCCATGACCGGCGCCACTCTCGTGTCCTGACAGGAATCTAAACCAGCCAGCAGATGCGCTGTTCTTCAAAAGATTCGAATCATTTATATGGTGATAACCTTTCGGCAGGTCGCTTCCTGTCATGTGGCACTTTGTACATCCCTGACGCAAGCTTTTAAAGCCGAAAGAGGTTGAGGGTGTGCTCGAATATAAATTCTTATGGCATGCGGTAGTGCCTCCGCATGAGCCTCCGCCAATATCTCCCGGCGCCTCATTAAGATTATTGTCCGGGTTGCCGGAAAATATGTTATGTCCTTTTGTATCATTTTCATTGCTTGCAACACCGGGAGAAACCCAATAAAAATTACCGCCAGAAAGAGCGCTGATAGGATACCCGTTTGTATTAAAAACGATTGGGACCTTCATACCTCCCGGTAACGTTTTTATCGTTTGACCGTCCGACGAACTGTGGCAGCCGAGACAGCTTGCTATCAATAAATTAGGAATGGGATTATCCGAAACATTCGTTTCACCCCAGGCTGAATCCCCCCTGTTAACAGGCTGCCCGTTCTGGCTGTTGTGCATAGTATGGCAGTTGTAGCAAGGCCCTGTAACCCCTGCCTCTGTTGATGAAGTAAAAAATATCGCCGCAAAAAGCGTAAAAATCAAACAGGTTACAGCTTTTACTGAGTTTGCTCGGTTTGCCGGGTTCTCTATATTCTTTAACACGGTAAAAAGTTTAAACACCATAAACCGGGTAAACTGTTTTATCAACAGTCTCATAACAACAACAATATTTATAAAATCCCTCCTGACCTCCCTTTGCCAAAGGTCCCGAAAGCTTTCGGGATTTGGTAAAGAGGGGCAAGGGGAGATTTTCTGATTTATGTAAATTCAATTTTGAGACACTTAATAACTGTGTTAACCGCGTAAACATTTTTATTTCTTATGGCACTGAATACAGAGTTGTCTTTTCCGGTCGAAATAGAGCATGAATTCGGCTTTAGATGAATGCATGCCGTGGCATGTTATACAGGTTAAGGGCTGACCATCGCGGGGGTCTTTTATATCATTACCAAGCGGATGGGTAACTTTATGCTGCCCCTCGTGACAGCGGGCGCAGAACTTGATCTTATCTTCCTTCAAATACAGGGGCCTTTCCGAATGAGGCGGCACATGACACTCAAAACATTTTCTGTCTTTCACCGGAATGCATTTAATCGACTTCAATGCCTTTTCCATAAGCATCGTCTTTTTCTCAGTTTTTTCATGACACGCAGCGCATGCATCCGATTCACTTACAGTCAGATTCTTCTTTTTAGACGCATGCTGCTTGTGACACATGATACAGCCGCCTTTTTCATTTGTCAGATGAATATCGTTGTCTTTTATTTTCAATGTGTCCTTTTTATGGCAGCTTAAACATAATTCTTTGACCGGCATTTTTACTGTTATCTTCGCATCGGCAAGAATAGGATTATGGCACAGCTCGCATTTCTCCTCGAGAAAAGCGGTATGCCCGAAAGGTCCGAGCAAAGCTTTAAATGAAGAGGAATGCCCGCTGTGACAGGAAGTACAGTCCGTCTTTTCTACCATCCCGGCTATGGAGACGCTTCCCTTCTTACACCTCGGAGGATGACATTTTCTGCAGCTTTTATTCGCGAAATCCATGAGCTGATATTTTTCGGTGGAGGCATGAGGATTATGGCAGGTTGAACACTCTCCGTCTTTGAACGGACGGTGAACCGAAGAATTCTTAAGCTGTTCTTTTAAAGACTCGTGGCACAGCCCGCACAAATCCTTCTGCTTTTTCACTAAAAGATATTTATTCTCTCCGCCATGCGCATAATGGCAATCCGTGCAGACGCCGTTTTTCAACGCGCGGTGTACGAACTTTTGCTTTAGCTCATTCTTTATCCCTTCATGACAGCCGAGGCACAATGTCCTGATATCTTCCCTGACTAATCCCCTTGCATTCCCGGCATGTGAATTATGACAGGCAGTGCATTTGCCTTGCTTGAAAGGGAAATGGACATTTGCGCTTGAAAGCCTGTCTTTCAGCTTTATATGGCATCTATAGCATAGATCAGGCACTTTTTCCTTGAGTTCACCCTGGGCGAAAACGAGACCGGCGCAAAAAATAAGCAACCCGCATATAATTAAAAATATTAAGTTTCTTTTATTCATGGCAATCCCTGCAATCTCCCTTGGCAAAGGGACTATGTTTTATATTCCTCAGCATTCCCGGATTTTCCGTTACATGCGGTTCGTGGCAGGCAAGGCAACGATTTATCTTCTCTATAGGCTTCAGATGCACTTTTGTCAGTCTTGCCGAATCCGTTCCATGACACTTCACGCATAAAGCCGGATCTTTTTCAGTGATCAGATGTGCGGAATCCGAAAAGTGCGGCTTGTGGCAGCTTGTGCAATCGCCTTTTTCCATAGAGATATGACCTTTTCTTATATTGGTTGTAACTATTCGTTCATGGCATGACAGACAGAGTTCTCTCGGTCTGTTCAAAAGCAGACCGCTAATTTTCGATATATGCGGATTGTGACAAGCGGTGCACTTACCTTCTTCTACAGGCAAATGCGTAACGCCGGGAGACATAGATTCACCTTCCATTTTTTTGTGGCAGTTATAACAGAGCCCGGGCATCGTACCGGTAGTGCAAGCTACATAATCGCTTGCGTGAGGATCATGGCAAGTCATGCAGGAATTCTCACTGAACGGTTTATGGGCAATCCCGTCTTTAGTATCCGTAAGCATACCGGCATGGCAATTCATACAGATCTGGTTAGCGGGACTGCTTAAGAGTTTTTTATTGGAAGATGCATGCGGTTTATGACAGGAAAGGCACTTTTTGTTGTTGACAGGAGTGTGTATGTATATCTTAAAGAATTCCTTCTCCTCTTTTTTGTGACAGGTATAACAAAGCTCGGATAGATAAACTTTCAGCATATTTTGGTTATTGCTCCCGTGCGAGTCATGACATTTCATGCATTCCATTCTTGAAAACGGCTTATGTACATTACTTTCGCCAAGCTCTTTCCCGGTTTTTACATGGCATGCAAAACATATCTCTTTCGCGGATGATGCAAGTAAAAAAGTATTTATTGACGAGTGCGGGTTATGACATGCCGTGCATCCTTTATCTTTAATGGGTTTATGTAAAGAGCTCATTTTTAATGTGTCGGCTTTTTTCTTATGACAGGCGATGCACAGGTCATTCACAGGCATAAGCGTTACTTTCGGAAAATCAGTCACATGAGGGCTATGGCATCCAAGACATTTACCCTCTTCTACGGGACGATGCCTGTGTGCCCCGCTGAATTTCTTATCCTCTTTCTTATGGCAGGTGTAACAGAGGGCGCCGCCTTTTGCAATTAAACCGAAGGGATCATCAGAGGTCGGGGCCTTATGGCACGAAGAACACTGACCAAGTCTTAAAGGCTTATGTATGGATTCCTTTAATAATTTATCGTTTGTTGAGCTGTGCGCGGTATGACATTTAGTGCATTTTCCATTCTGAACGGGATAGTCCCGGTGCGCTTTTTTAAAGCCGGGCGTCTCGAAACTGTGGCATGATTTGCAGAGGTCCGTTTCCTGCTTTACAAGATTTTTATCATACAGGGAGCCGTGAGCATTATGGCAGACAAGGCATCCGTCGGCCAGCGGCTTGTGCTGTTTTGTTCGCACAAAAGCATCCTTTTTATGGCATACGAGACACTGCTCGCCGCCGGTTTTCTTCTGCAGATACTTATTGTCGGATGCATGAGGGCTATGACAGGGCAGACATTTACCATGCTTTAATGCGGTGTGAATATGCGGCGTTTTACTCACGGACTCTGCAAACCGGGTGTGACAATTTAAACAAAGCTTCCGCTCTTCTCTCTCTTTCAGACTCAGTACCGCTATTTTCCCGTGTCTTAAATGACAGGCGTCACAGTCTTTTGCAGCCATAGGCTTATGGATATACTTTTTTTGATACTCTATAAGCGTTTTTTTATGGCAGTCCAGACAGGGTTTCTGTTCAAACCCTTTTCTTTTCACCGTTTGATCAGGGGTGCAGGCATAAGCGAGGCAAACCATAAATATCAGGATAAGTTTAATTAAGATTTTCATAACGCTAATATTCCTTTTAGAATGTATTAACTTAATATTAAGCATGCGCTATAAGTCAAGCCTGTCTTTACTTTTGCAACCCGGCCTCAAGCGAACTTATCTCCTCGTTGTAAATAGTTATTTCCGTATCTTTTTTCAATTGAGTCAGATAGTTTTCCAGTAAAGAATTTATACGGTCGTTAAAAAACGACTGTTGAACGGATGCCCGAACCTTATCATATTCATCAACTTGTTCTTTATATTTATCTTGTAACTTTATAATTCTAAAAGTATTATTAGTATCGCTAACAATCGGGCTTATATCTTCAAAATTCATAGTATCTATAATCTCTTTTACAGACTTCGGCAGATCGGCCTTTGTAACCCATACCGGTTCTCCGCCTTTTGAGACAGTCGGGTCAACGGATTTTTTTTCTGCAATCCATGAAAAATCCGCACCGTTTTTCAGATTAGCCAAAATCTCCCGCGCATCTTCCTCTTTCTCAACCAAAATCTGCTGTACCTTATACATTGCAGGTTTAATATAATCCTTTTGATGGCTTAAATAATATCCTGTCAAGGCTTCATCTGTTACTTTAACTTGTGGCTGAATTATCCTTTTAATATAAGTAATTTTTAGCAATTCATTTTCATATCGATTAGCCATCTCCCTCAAGTCGGTCCGGCTTTCATAATGCCTGCCCAGCGCCTCGATGTCTATCAGTTTACGTTCAATCCAGTTATCGATGATGTCCTTTTCCGAACTCTTCTTTGTCTGTTTCATAATGGAAATGAATTCACCAGTCGTCAAGACTTCCCCGTTTACTTCAACAAGAGGCTGTTTTTCGTCCGGGTTATTTCCGGCTTCTCTTTTCGCCATATCCGCCTTTGAAGCCGAAAGCAATTCATCCCTTATCGTGATCTTTGCCTTTGCGTGCAAAGCCTTCAGGTATTCGTCACTGCGTTCTTTTTCCTTCTGTTTTCTCAGAGCTTTCCGTATACCGTCCTTTACTCTATCAAATTCAATATCGGGAGTATTCTCCTTGCTTAATAATTTTATTCCGGGACTGAACCGTTCACGGTTTTTTTCGTAATATTCTCTGAGATCATCTTCAGTTACTGCGACCTTATCAATTATTTCTTCCTTATGGAGCCTTACAACGGACTCCCTCAGAATGTAGGCCTCAAGCGCCTGTTTTATTTCCGGCAAACGGTCCATACCGGCAGTTCGAGCTTCGTGGACAAGCAGCCTGTCGTCTATCAACTTGTTCACGTAGCGGGAAATATTCAGAGATCCGGCAGATGAAAGGTCTTCCTTCCTGTGTTTTATGGTAAGTGAATATTGAAGATCTTTTTCCGTCACCGGATCACCGTCAACCAAAGCGAGGACCCTATCTTTTTGACCGACCGACACACATCCACTAAACAGTAATAAAACTGCCACGCTTATTAACAGTCTCATAATAATTACAACATTATTTATAAAATCCCTCCTAACCTCCCTTTGCCAAATGGAGGATTTATACCCCTCTTTGGCAAAGAGGGGGAAGGGGAGATTTTCTGATTTATTGAAATTCAATTTTGAGACCCTTAATAAGAAGTTTACCGTGGTTACCGGGTTTGTTACTTTATTCAACTCGATAAACGGTATAAACTGTTTTGACTGTTTTCTCAACGCCATTTCACCTTCCCCATATTTTTTACCAATTTTTCAATTGCCTTGTACGCTACATTCTCCGGAGACCGTATTCTTCCCCAGTCAAGCATAATTAAATTATCATCGCCTTTTGCGTGGTAGCTGTTATACCACAATATCTTGCCTGTTCCGGCGCTTACCAATCTCGCCGATATTTCCGCTTCAGGCGGTACCGCTAAAGCGGAGCCTTCCCGGTAGAAATCCACGGAACCGACGACAATACCGTCCACTCCAGCCGATCCTGCTATTGCCCCGGTATTTATAAAATCGATCTCGCCTTTGTCTTTAAGCCTCAGATCAATGACAAGTCGTCTTACATCACCGTATTCAAGAGGTATGAATTGTTTATTCTTGAAAAGTTCAACGATGAACATAAACGTAGCCATCATACCCATATCTTTCACCTTGCTCTTGTTCTGAAAAGGCATAACGGCAATCCTGTAAGATAATTCGGAGTCTTTTTCAGGAGGCGTTGCGCTAAATGATTTAAAAAGGATGTCGAGGACCCTTTCGGAAAGTTTATTGAGCGCCTCTATCTTCCCGATCCCCAGTATTTTTTCAAAATCCTCACCGTCTGCAGCCCCATGGTTTGCCCATATCAATGAACCGTCCGCGGTATTGATAAGACATACCACTAATCCCACCCTCGGATCGTTTCCGTCTGAAAAGGTGTTCACTGCTCCGGTCAGAATCGTTTTGACTTTTAATTCGTTGCCGATTTTCATTGCCGTCTCTTTTGAAACGCACCCCGCATTCCTGATCCTTTCTTTGAGCAGAAAGGCGTTTAGATCTTCTTCTTTCAATACCGAATGGCCCTTCTTTTCCAGCCTGCTTCTTATCATAGGCACAAGGACTTCCGGCGCTCTTTTATCTCCGCTGAAATTTTCGAAAGGGAAAATGGCAATCTTCTCGTCAGGGTTATTCTGAAAAGCATATGCAACGTTGGCAATAAGCAACCCGATAATGAATATCAATAGTAGAAAGTTTCTATAGTTCATATTTAATATTTATATAAAGTTTGTAAAGCCTCTCTTACAACCAGAAGCACGGTTTCGCTCATTGTAGCGGACCGCGCGCCGAAATGTCTTGCCAAAAAGCCTGTGCCGCCACGTGTCTTTGTTATCGACCAGATTATGCTGCCTGAACCCGCATCAGCCATCATCAAAGTAATGGCAACCTCGGGCGAAGATATATTTCCTTCGCGGACCTCTCCGCATTTGTTGACCGCTCCGAGAACAACGGCCTGGACGTTCAGCAATTTTCCCACAGCCTTTATTTGTTCGGCATTAAGCGCCTGGCCTGGTTTTATCTTCATACTTTCAAGGGCAGCTATTGCATCACCGGGACAGGAAACTTCCACAAGTCCGGTTGCAAGAAGTTCGCTCATAACAACATGCCTGACCGCGTCACCCGCAAATTTATCGCCGGTAAGATTATCAAGCGGAAGCACCGCAACCTTCTTTATATAGCTTAAGTCTATATCCTGGTTGATATAAAAACCTGGATTGCTTTTACCCCCGCAACCGCAAACTATAAGCAGCATAAAGAGCAACCCAAATAGCAAATTTTGCTTAAGATATTGCATCCTTAAATACCTCATAATAAATTTTAAAAGAATGTATTCATCGACTCTCTAACGACTTCCCCTGCAGCCTCGCTCAACGACCTCCCCTCCGAACCGAAGTGCCTGGTCCAGAAATCGGCCCCGCCGGAAGTATGCCGCACGGACCATAGGACCTTTCCCGTAGACGTTTCCATCAATTTGAAATTTGCCGTAACTTCCGGATAGGTGACGGAAACTCCGCGCGATATGCCGAAATATTCCACCGACCCTATCATAATCGCATATGCTCCGGATGCCTTTCCGATCTCCTGCAACTCCGACGTCTTCATTGAACTTAAACTTTTAATCTTAAACTCCCTGATTATCCTTGTTATCTCTCCCGGTTCGACTACCTCGACGACTCTTGATAAAAGGTCCGTAATAACGATTCTCCTTATTTTTTCAGCGGCATATTCATCGGCGGTAAAATTTTCAAACGGCATAACAGCCACCTTTTTAATTCCGGCAGGGGCGACTTTTTCGCGCACATAATGTTTCGGACCGCATCCTGTTATCAGTAAAATAAAAATAAGAAGGGAAAGAAGTAAGTTTACACTGTTTGCACGGTTTACAATGTTTAAACTGTTTAATATGTTAATAGGGATTACCGAAATTTTTAATCCGAAAGCTAATGAGATAACCCGCATCAGAGCTTCAAGGTATCTCACAGGTCCCCTCCCTTGAGGGGAGGGGATTAAGGGGAGGGTGTTGGAAATAATTCCCATCAAACACCCTCTCCCTAACCCTCCCCCCTCAAGGGGGAGGGAATAATTGGGAAAGCCCGAAGCACGGCTTCGAGTAATTCTTTTGATTAACCGTGTAAACTCATTTTTATTCATAAATTTGTTCCTCTTTTATAATTGCAATATATATGCCATTACCAGAACCTGCAGGTTATATTTCCTCCCAGGCTGTAAATTTCTTTCCTGATATATTTATTTTCCTGGTTATAGTTGTAATTAAACTGAAATTCCAGAAACTTTGTTATGTACCAAATCAGATACCCGCTGAAAATATTTACTGTCCTTGAGTCGGTTTCAGTAAAACCGTGCTGGTAGTT
>Ga0315278_10005628_pt1 | contig 11360 bp, 8 predicted proteins | sample YL17G06_0_MG_FD_203880 | JGI IMG/M metagenome (GOLD analysis project Ga0315278, IMG submission 203880) | Sediment microbial communities from Yellowstone Lake, YNP, Wyoming, USA - YL17G06_0 | ecosystem: Environmental > Aquatic > Freshwater > Lake > Sediment | place: USA: Wyoming | collected... | reverse complement strand
CGTTGTTCGCTGGCCGGGCGGATGCTATGTCAGCGGCTATCACTGGGAAGCTGGGGTCGGAAGGAAACGCAAGCCGACGGATGACATGGCATGGGGCGTGGTCGAGCCGAACACCTTTGGCACGGACGAGTATGTCGAGCTGTGCCGGCTCATGGGATGGGAACCGTACATCTGCAACAACGCAGGCAACGGCACGGTCGAGGAAATGAGGAACTGGGTCGAGTACTGCAACGCCACCGATGGGAAGTATGCGCAGATGCGGAAGGCGAGCGGGTACGGGAAGCCGCGGAACGTCATCATCTGGAGCATCGGCAACGAAAACTGGGGCCAGCATGAGATTGGCTACAAGCCCATCGAGCAGTGGGCTCAGCTGGTGCTCGGGGCGGCGAAGGCGATGAAGTCAGCGGATCCGCATATTCAACTGACCGCCGCGGCACTCCCGTCGAGAGAGTGGACTTTGCCGCTGCTGAAAGCGGCGGGACAGTACCTTGACTACATTTCAATTCATGCGTACTGGCTGGGTTTCTGGGGACAGAATGAGATGCCCGAGTACCTGACGTGCATCATGACAGCGGATTCACCGGAGAAGACGATTGCCGACTTCACCGGCGTTCTTGACGAATCCGGGTTCCGCGGCCGGATCAAGATCGCGTTCGACGAATGGAACCTCCGCGGTTGGCATCATCCGGGCTTCCCGCGCAAGGAAGTCCAGAAGTACAACGATCCCGAGGTCATCAAACTGGTCGCCGCGCGGGCAAAGAACGACATTGCTTCGCAGTACACCATGGCGGACGCCTTGTTCTCCGCTTCATTCCTCAATGCGTGTCTGAGGCACGCCGAGGACGTGGGCATGGCCAACATAGCCCCGATCGTGAACACGCGCGGGCCGCTCTATGTGCATCCGAAGGGGATCGTCAAGCGGACGCACTTCCACACAATGGCGATGTATGCCAACGAACTGGAGGACCGGGTCGGCACGCTGGACATCAAGGCGGACAAGCTTGCCCACGGCGACAAGTCAGTTTCCTTGGTTGATGCCATTGCCACCGTGAACAAGTCTGGCAGGAACTGGGCAATCGCTCTGGTAAACCGGCATCCGGACAAGGAAGTGGCCTGCACGGTCAAGATGAAGGACAAGCTGGTTGAGGGCACATTCGATGCAATTGTCCTGTCCGGCGATTCAGCCGAGGCATATAATGACATCGAGCATCCCAACCGGGTTGTGCCTGAGAAGACTAAGGCGACGTGTGGAAGGGGTGTGGTCAGTCTGCCGCCACATTCATTGACCATTGTCAAAGTGGGGCTGGACCACTAAAGAAGGGAACCTCTGCCACCACGTCACGAAGACATCAGGAAGAGCGACGATGATAGTACAAGACGGGGCAGAAGACCTCATGATGGCTTGGGAGCGGGCGGCTGGTGCGGTGTGTGCCGCTTCCTGGCGGGTGGCCTGAGTTTGCCGAGGGGAAGCGTAAAATCAAGCGTGCCGATCCGGATGATGCACTCGTCTTTCGATCGGTTGAGGGAGATGACATTGGCAACGCTCTTGAGTGCGGGGACAAACACGCGGTCGCCTGGCTTTAAGGAATCGAGGAACAGGCGGAGCGCCTCGGGTGTGTGCGGCTGAGGCGGTTCGTTTTCCAGCTCGGGCTGTGGGGCGGGAGACGGTCTCGGTCTTGTAGTGCGTGCGGTGGCGCGCGTATCGGCCTGGGCAAAGGGTTTCTCGGCAATATGGCTGAAAGGCACGTCGCAGACCACGCCGTCAACAACGATCCGCATCAGTTTCTGCCGCTTCCTGATCTCATGGACTTCGCCGAAGGACTGGAGGGAAGTCACATACACCGTCTCGCCCGGCCGGACGGACTGGACAAACCGTTCCCTGAGTTCGGCAAGCGGAGTGCCCGCGGCAATGTCGCGGACGCGTGCGCGGAGTTCAGCGGCCTTGTCAGCCCACGGGCTCGGCGCATTCCGCGCCGCATCGGCAAACTCGTCGACAACCTTTGCCATGTCGCCGATGGTATACTCGATGAGATGCTGAGCGTGATCCCGCGCACGCTGTCCTTCACGGCTGACCTCGTCCACGCGGCGTTGGAGGGCGGACTGGAGGTCGTGGGCACGCGCGCGCGCCTCCTCGGCCTCGACCCGTGACTGCTGGACTTTGGTGATGAGGTCCGCTGCGCCCGTGGCGCCCTGGCTGAGAAGCTGGGCGGCTGAGTCAATGACGTCTCCGGGCAGGTTCAGCCTCCGTGCGATTGCCAGGGCGTTGCTGCTGCCCGGCTGGCCGATGATAAGGCGGAACGTGGGCATAAGCGACTCGAGGTCGAACTGCATCGAGGCGTTCTCGGTGCGCGGCGTCGAGTAGGCATACAGCTTGAGGGCACCGAGATGAGTCGTTGCGATCACCCGTGCGTGGCGGAGGCGGAGGAAGTCGAGGATGGCGGTTGCGAGTGCGGCGCCTTCGGCGGGATCGGTGCCCGAGCCGAGCTCGTCGAGCAGGACAAGGGTCTGTGGCCCGCTTGCGGCCAGGATGCGGCTGATGGTGGTCATATGAGACGAGAAGGTGCTGAGGCTTTGCTCGATGCTCTGCTCGTCGCCGATGTCCGCGAAGACATTCGAGAAGACGTGGAGCGAGCTGCCATGGTCGGCCGGAATGTGCATGCCTGCCTGGGCCATGAGGGTGATCAGGCCCGCGGTCTTGAGCGCGACGGTCTTGCCGCCCGTGTTGGGGCCGGTGACGACCAGGCAGTCGAAGTCGCCTCCGAGCCTGATGGTCATGGGCACCACGCGCGAGAATGCCGCGGCAGCATCGCGCTGGAGGGCGAAATGGAGGAGCAAGGGATGTCGCGCCGCATGCAGCTCGATGACCGGCTGGGCCGAGAGGCAGGCCGGTGTCATCCTGAACTCGGCGCTGAACCGGGCCTTGGCGCAGGTGAGATCGGTCGTTGCCAGGATGTCGAGGTTGAGAGCGAGGGCATGGTGCTCGGCCGAGGCAAGCCTGGTCAATTCCCACAGGATCCGCGTGACCTCGCGCGCCTCGTCGAGCCGGGCGTCTTCGAGCTCGTTGGCGAGGGTGGTGACCGCATGTGGCTCGACGAACAGAGTGGCGCCTGTGTGTGACTTGTCGAGAAGCGAGCCCGCAACAACCGTGCGGGCCCCCGCCTTGACCGATACGACCGGGCGGCCATTGCGTGAGGATATGTTCCTGTTCTCGAACGCGTGGAGGAGGGCGGGATCGTCGAACAGGCGGCGGAGCCGGTCGGCGATCTGGTTCCTGAGCTGGGCAATGCGGCGGCGGAGGTCCCGCAGCAAGGGGCTTGCCCCATCGCCAACAGTCTTGTCCGGCTCGATGCAGCGGCGGATGGCGTCGAACAGGGCTGGACATGGCGCAAGACGCTCGGCATGCCGCCACATCCTCGGTGCATCATCGCGCTTCGCCTCGAAGAACATCCGGACTGCCGTTCCTGTCTCGAGCAACGCGGCAATATCGAGCAGTTCGGGCGGTTCGAGTGGTGCCGCAGGGGATTCAAGCTGCGCGATGACCGGCTCGAGCGGGCCGATTGAGGCGAGAGCCGGCAGGCTGCCCGCGGCACGCAGCCGTGTCATCTCGGAAGTCTCGTCAAGCCATTCGGCAACTTGCCCGGCATCCGTAGACGGGCGGATCGAACGGGCTCGCTCCCGGCCTGGCTCAGTGTAAGCGAACGAGGCAAGCAGCGCGGCGAGCGCGGGAAATTCGAGGGCGGCAAGCGAGTGCTGCTCGATGGGCGGTGTCATGGCTTCCGGCGTAAGGCGCCATGCGGCCGGGCCAAGGCGTGCCACGCGGCAGCCATGCCGCGGAAGGTGAGGAGCGGATCGAGCGTCGCGCACGGCCAATCCAGCCGCAGGGAAGACCAAAGAGCCGGGCCTGTACCGCCCGTGATCACGATCCGCGCGAGTGTGCGGCCAAGCTGCCGCTCGACACCGGCAATGATCGCGGATACCGCGCCGGGAATGCCCACATGGACGCCCGCGGCGATGGCCGATGCGGTGGTCGTGCCGAATGCGCGTGCGGAAGAGGGGAGTGCCGCAACACAGCCAAGCTGGGCGGTGCCTGTGGCGAGTGCCTGGAATTGCAGCCTGCTTCCCGGCATGATTGCCCCGCCGATGAACCGATGCTCGGCGTCCACGACCTCGATGGTGATGGCCGTGCCCGCATCAACCGAGCACGCCGGCAGCGGGCACAGCGTGGACAGGGCCATCGCGTTGGCGAGCCGGTCGGCGCCCGGCGCCATGCGCGGAACCACGGCGATGTCCATGATGGTCTTGAACAGGCGGTAGTCGAGGTGTGTCACCTCGGGCACACAGCGGCGGGCGAGGATGGAGAGTTCCCTGGCGACCTTGGGCACGACGCTGGCAACGGCAAGAGCAGTGGGGGAGTGGCGCCGGGCAAGGCGGCGGAGCATCGGGGCCGCGCCGGCATGGCCCGACGCGGCAACAGCGCGGACAATCCCGGACGACGGCGAGACCGCCCATTTCACCAGGGTGTTGCCGATGTCGGCAAGAAGGAGCATGGGCTACCGGGCCCGGAACAGTTCGCCCATCTTGTTGCCCAGGATGGTGCCTGTCACCACAAGGCTGATGGAGAGGATGATCATGCCGATGATGCCCATGGCGCTGGCGATGTTGGGCCCGTCGACAAGGCGCATATTAAGGAGGTAGATGGCCTTGGCGATCGGGTACTGCTGCTCGCGGAAGGCGAGGACGATCGTGCTGCCCACCTCGAACAGCGCGAACGAGAAGGTGAGGATGGCGCCCGCGATGACCTGGGACGACACAAGCGGCACGGTGATCCTGCGCAGGACGCAGCCGGCTGAGGCGCCGAGGTTCCGTGCCGCCTCCTCGAATGTCTCGCTGAGCTGCTGGAAGCCGGCATACGATGCGCGGACCATGTACGGCAGCCTCCGCACACTGTAGCAGATGATCAGCAGCGGGAATGCATCAACCATCGGATCGAGCGTGAACCGGCCGAAGGAAATGTCCTTGAAGCAGGCGAGATAACCGAAGGCGAGCACAATCCCCGGTATCGCCAGCGCCAGCATGACCAGCGAATCGAGCCATTCGGTCCACAAGCTCCTCCGCCGGACAAACAAATAGCCAAGGGCAACGCCGACAACGACATCAACCAGCGTCGAGACGGCGCTCAGCACAAGCGAGATCCGGATGCTCGATGCGGCAAGCCGGTGCGTCACGGCCAGCCTGAAATACTCCGTCGTGAACTTCTCGGGCAGGATCGTCATGAACCACCGGTCCGACAGCGCCACAAGCAACACGGTGACGTGCGGTATGAGCGCGATGAGCGTGGTGACGGTCAGCAGGAAGTAGATGACGGCGTAGCCGAGCATAGTTGGCACGCGCTCGGATGCAAGTGCCGCGCCCTTCCCGGAGGGGATCACGGTCTTCCGCCGGGTGATCCATTTGGACAACAGGAAGAACGAGACGGAGGTGACCAGTGCGAACACGACCAGCACATAGCCGACCGGGTTCTCGTTCATGTCGCTCAGCCGGTCGAAGATCTGGACCGGGATGCAGGCGCGGTACTCGAACACCAGGGGCGCGCCCGGATCCGTGAACGCCCAGATGAACACCATGACCGCGCCGGCGAAGAAGCCCGGCATCATCAGCGGCAGGGTGATCCTGCGGAAGATGGTCCAGGGTTTTGCTCCTATGTTCGCCGCGGCCTCCTCCATCACCGGATCCACACTCGACAGCGACGCCGCGACATTCAGGTACATCATCGGATAGAGGTGGAGGACCTCGAGAAGGACAACGCCGAGCATGCCTCCCGAGCCGAGCCAGTCCACCATGGGCAGGCCCAGCGACTCGAACAGGAGGTTGAACGAGCCGCACCGGGCAAACACCTGCTTGAGCCCAAGCGCTCCGACAAAGGGCGGCATCACCATCGGCACCAGCATCAAGCCGTTCAGCAGGGGCCTGCCCGGGAACCGGTACCGGACGCAGATCCAGGCCAGCGGCAGCGCAATCACCGCGCTCAGCACCGTCGAATAGACACCGATCTGGATGCTGTTCCACATCCCCTCTCGGATTCCCGGATGAACAAACAACTGGGCCATGAACGCGAAGGTGAAGTGGCCCTTGAAGTACACTGCCTTCACCAGCACCACGGCCATGGGCAGCAGGAGGAACACGCCCAGGAAGAGCGTGACCAGCCCCAGCAGCACCGTTGATCCATCAAGTTTCCTCATCGTCTCATTCCGCGTCAAGGATGCGGACATGGGCGGGATTCACCGACACATGCCGCTTGTCGCCCGGCCTCGGATGCGCGCCGGCGGTGTTCAACATCGTCATCCGGAGCACGGCATCGCGCGTCCTGCAGACCAACTGGATCACCTCGCCCAGGTACGTCGTCTCGGCAATGACGCACGGCCAGACGTTTGCCCCCTGCGGGTCGGGCGTGAGATGGAGGCCCTCAGGCCTGATGGAGACCGTCACGGCTGACCCCGCGACGTACTCGCGGGCCGCCCGTGCCGTCGGGCACAGCAGTGCCCCGGACAGCAGATCGACCGCGAGCACGTTCTTGTCGTTCCTGGTCACGCGGCCATGAAGAATATTGGTCTCGCCCACAAACTGGGCCGCAAAGACCGAGCTCGGGTTCTGGTACATCTGTGCAGGCGTGTCAACCTGGATCATCACCCCGCAGTTCATCAGTGCCAGCTTCGTTGCCAGCGAAAGCGCCTCCTTCTGGTCGTGGGTGACATAGATCATGGTGAACCCGAGTTCGTGGTGGATCCGGTGGATCTCCTTCCGCATCTCGATCCGCAGGCCTGCATCAAGGTTGCTCAACGGCTCGTCCAGCAGGACAACGTCCGGCCGGACAACCAGCGCGCGCGCCAGCGCAACCCTCTGCTGCTGGCCCCCGGACAACTGGTGCGGATACCGCTGGGCATAGCTGTTCATCCGCACAAGCGTGAGCGCGTCGGTTGTCATCCGTTTCTTGTCTTCGCGGCTGAACCCTCGGACATCGAGGCCGAACGCGACGTTTTGCTCGACGGTGAGATGTGGCCACAGTGCAAAGTTCTGGAAGACCATGCCCGTGTTGCGGCGGTGCGGCGGCACGCCCCTCATGTTTCTCTCGCCGAACATGATGGTGCCCGCGGTCGGCTCGGTGAATCCGGCGATCATCCTGAGCAGCGTGGTCTTGCCGCAGCCCGACGGGCCAAGCAGGAAGAACAGGTCGCCCGGCTCAACCGACAGTGTCATGTCGGTGATCACTGGGGTGATGCCGTACTGTTTGCTGACGTTGGCGATGCTGACGTTGACCATGGGAGCAGGGCAGTGGCGTTATAGGATACTGGCCTTCGCATAGCGCTTCCGGGCTTCCTTCGCCCAGTCGGCCGTGAGCCGTGCGCGCAATGCGGGGTTTGGATAGGCGTTCGTTGCAAGGTCCAGCAGCGTCTCCTCGGTCAGCGGATGACGGAAGAACGCCTGCCGGCGCTCGTCGCCTGCGGGCAGGCGGCTCACGCGGCTCCAGGCTTCCTTGCATTCCGTGTGCGCATCGATGAACAGGCAGCCTATGTAGTCATTCAGTATGTTCCAGCGTGTCGAGCCCTTTGCCGAATCGTACATCACGGCGTTCGTCCATGCAAACGGCGAGCTGGTGAACACCGTGTTGCTCCGGTACGTCTCGAACAGCCGTGGCCATACCGGCATCTTTGTCAGGGAGAACTCATGGGGCGAGCCCGGGATGGTGTCCTTGTCCAGCATCCACAGCTTCTGGCCATCCTCGGACATGACGAACATGATGAACTCGCGGGCGAGCTCGCCGTGCGGGGCGCCGCGCAGCAGCGCAATCGCGTCCGGATTCACCACCGTCTGCCCCTGCGGCATCGAGAACCCAAGCCTGCCTCCGCCCACTCGGGCTACGGTGTTCCAGGCATACATGTCTATGCACAGCCCGGCCGCGATGTCGCCCATGGCGATGTCCTTCGGAACCGAGCCCGCGCTCTGGCTGAAAGTCCTGATGTTGCCCGACATGGCGCTGATGATCTCCATGCCCTTCTCCCAGCCGTATGCCTGGAGGATGATCTCGTACATCATGTGGACCGAGCCGCTCTTCCTCGGGTCGGCCGAGCCAACCCAGCCCCGTAATTCAGGCCGCGTCAGATCGTCCCAGCTCGTCGGAGTGGGCAGGCTGAACTTCCGGTTGATCACGTTGTTGTACAGCACCCCGAAGCCCGACAGCGCTGCGCCGTACCACAAGCCGTTTGTCTCGTATAGCGGCACGCCGAACAGTGCGGGCGGTATGTTCTGCATGATGTCCTCGGGCAGCGCGCACGGGGCAAACAGGCCTTCCTGCGCAAGGACAAGGTAGGGATCCAGGCCGCCGCCAAACACGATGTCTATCTGGCAATTGTTTGTCCGTTCCTTAAAGAGCGAACGGAGGTACCGGAGGATATCCGACGTGCCGCCCACATCAATCCACTCGATCACCACAGGCGGCTCGCCCCGCCGTGCACGCCATTCGTTGAACTCACGGCCAAACTCGATCCGGACTCCCTCCCAGTGCGGCGTGATCACCCGCAGGTCGCCGCTCACGCTGCCGCCCAGGAGCCAGATGACCAGGATGATCCCGGCTGCAAACAAGACCGCCCCGACCAACGGCAGTGTCCGCGTTACACGGGCTATGGTCATCCAGCCTTCCATATCCGCACCTGTCTGTGCAGCGTTAGTCCTGCAGCGCCGTGAGCGCCGACACCACCACAATGTCCTCGACCGAGCAACCGCGGCTAAGGTCGTTCACAGGCCTGCCCGCTCCCTGGAGGACGGGGCCGTAGGCACCGGCCTTTGCCAGCCGCTCGGTCAGCTTGTAGCAGATGTTCCCCGAGTTCAGGTCAGGGAAAATCAGCGTGTTGGCCTTGCCGGCAACAGTGCTCCCGGGCGCCTTTTTTGCCCCGATCGCCGCGATGATCGCCGCATCGGCCTGAAGCTCGCCGTCAACCTGGAGCTGCGGCGCCCGCTGCTTAACCAGCTTCGTCGCCTCGATCACCTTCTCGAGCAGTGGATCGGTCGCGCTGCCCTTCGTGCTGAACGACAGCATCGCCACCACCGGCTCGACCCCTATCAGCGTCCTGCACGACTCGGCCGAGATGATGGCGATGTCGGCAAGCTGTTCCGCAGTCGGATTCGGCACGATCGCGCAGTCCGCATAGATGAACATCCCGTCCGCGCCATACGTGCACTCGGGCACCACCATCAGGAAGCAGCTCGACAGCGTCTTGATCCCCGGCTTCGTCTTGTGGATGTGGAGCGCCGACCGAACCGTGTTGGCCGTGCTGTTCACCGCGCCCGCAACGTAGCCGTGTCCCACCTTCTCCTTCACCAGCATCGAGCCGACATACAGGTAGTCCTTCAGCATCTCGCGCGCCTGCTCGGGCGTGAGCCCTTTGCCCTTGCGCAGCTCGACCAGCTTATCGACCATGCCGTACTTGGCGATCGCCTCGTCCGGATCGAGCACGGGGATGGTGCCGAGCGCCACATTCTCCTTGCCGGCAAGAGCGGCGACCTCAGCCGGCTTGCCCACCAGGATTACACTGGCAAAACCCTCGGCGGTGATTTGTGCGGCGGCCTTGAGCGTCCTGATCTCCCACGTCTCGGGAAGCACGATAGTACGATGGAGTGCGCGGGCCCGCTCCTTGATCTCACGAACAATGTCTCTCATGACGGCAGGGGGGTGAAGGTTATCGAATATCATCTGTGGTGATTATACCAAATCCGGCCTGAAATGCAAAGAGCCAGCCGGATCCCAAATCCGGCGGCAGAACACCGATGCGCCTTCGCAGGCGCATCGGTGCGGGCAGGGAACGACCCACGCCGCCTGTCTGCCGTGCCCGGCACAGGCAGGCAAGGGCGTGGGGGTCTGCCGCCGGATTTAGCCTGATCGCCTCGTGCCGCGCCGCCTCGTCAGCCAATCTTGACCGGCGCTCCTTTCTTCGCGCTTGCGTAGATCGCATCGAGCAGTTCCATCACCACAAGCCCTTCCTCGCCTGTGGCCGTGTGCGGCTTGTTCGCGACGATGCACTCGATGAAATGGTGCATCGAGCACTTGACGGCGGGCACGGGCGGATGCAGCTTCATGTCGAACGGGCAGCCGTTCCTCTCGAGGAACAGCTCCGCCTCGAATCTGTACCCTTCGCCGACGTTGCGCTGGACGAGGCCGGCTTCGGTTCCGTAGAGGCGCGTCTCCATGAACTCAGCCTCGGCTATGTTGGCCGCCCAGGACGCCTCGATCGCAAGTGCCGCGCCGTTCTTGAAGCGCACGAAGCCCGCGGCAGCCGTGCGCCGGCCGCGCCTGGAAATTATAGCAAATGCCGCGAGCAATAGCAACCGTCCCGCACGTCCCAAATCCGGCTGCCGCCGGATTTGGACACGTCCCCTGAAATTCCGATATAAGGTTCTTAGACCCCCGCGGGCTTGCCCCGTGGGTGAATAAGATTGAGACAGATGGGCCAGCCGCCCCCCTCTTTTTCCCCCGCTCTTTTTCCCCCGCGCATCAGTGGCGCGGGGGGCGGGGCAAAAAGAGGGAGGAGGGCGGCTTTCCTTGGCTTTTCTGCCTCAATCTTATTCACCCGTGACACAAGGTCACGGGTGTCTCCACCTTATATCGGAATTTTAGCACGTCCCAGTTCGCGCACACGTGCCGCGACCTGTCCCGTACACGGACATCGCGCCACGTACGTTGCCCTTCCGTCCTTGTTTTGGTACAATATCTCCCGACAACGTATGCTCCGGGAATCACCAAGGTGAACCAAAGGAAAGGGCGATGATGAACAAGCGGGAACGGTTTCTTGCCTTCGCCGGGTTTGAACCTGTTGACCGGGTTCCCCGTCACGCGGGGTGTGTCCAGAACCTGTACGACAAGATGGCCGCATACCTCGGCAAGGATCCCTATGGATATTTCGACATGGATCAACCGGGCGGCGCAGGACTGCGCGCACCGGAAGGCTTTGCATTCCCCGACTATTCCGGCTATTGAGAGCATAGGCCTCACTGCCGATTTTCCCGCGCGATGCAGGTAAGTAGGCAGATTGGGGAAGATGGTGACAAGTGACACGTTTGCCCCTCAGCAGCGGGGTGGCCACGGCTGGGCCGTGGCGAGTGGTGACGGCTATGCCGTCGAGATCAGTCAGACACGGCGAAGCCGTGCTCACATGCCACGGGAAACCCGTGGCCACATGTTGAACACGGACGCAGCTGAAATTCCGATATAAGGCTGTTTCCCTTGTACCGACCCCCACGAGCTTGCCTCGTGGGTGAAGGAGATCGAGCCAGAAAACATCGTGCTCCCCGTCTTTCTTTCCCCCCCCCCC
>Ga0315278_10005627_pt1 | contig 11360 bp, 6 predicted proteins | sample YL17G06_0_MG_FD_203880 | JGI IMG/M metagenome (GOLD analysis project Ga0315278, IMG submission 203880) | Sediment microbial communities from Yellowstone Lake, YNP, Wyoming, USA - YL17G06_0 | ecosystem: Environmental > Aquatic > Freshwater > Lake > Sediment | place: USA: Wyoming | collected... | reverse complement strand
GGTGGACTTCATCATCGACGACGTGCGGATCGCAATCGAGGCCAAGTCCACCACGAAGGTGAACGACGGACACCTGAGGGGGCTGCGGGAAATCGGGCTGGAACACCCGCGCGTGAAACGGCGGATCGTCGTGAGCCTCGATCCACGCGCGCGCCGGACGGAAGACGGAATCGAGATCCTGCCGGCGCGCACGTTCGCAGAGCGGCTCTGGGGAGATGGACTGATCGAACTCTAGGGTGGCGGACGAGCGCTTTCTCGCAGGCGCAGGGCGGCAGCGACTTCCTCGCGTAGTCCCATCAGCGCCTCTCGACGCCCCGCCCAAACCCTCGCGCCGAGCCGCCTTGCCGCCCCCACGCCAGAACGGGCCCCTGTGCTTGCGCGCTTCTGCGAGATTCGCGAGCACGAGGCGGAGATGCGCCGGCGTCTCGTCGAGGAATGGGAGCGCCGGAAGCAACCGCCGTTGCCTTGGCTCGCAGCTGCGAGGCGCGCGGGCGGTGAACTCGTCCGAAACGTCCTCGGCGGGCGAGCATCGGCGGCTTCGCAGCGAGAGTTGGCAGGCCGCCTGCGGATTGTTTCGGCCGAGTCCCCCGCCCGCGCTTGGCCGCCATCGCTGCGATAACCGAATACATCGAGGACCTCTACGACCCTCGCCGGAGGCATTCGTCGCTGGGCTATGTCAGCCCGTTGGTGTTCGAACTGCAGCACGCCACGGCGGCGTTGGCTGCATGATCACGGTGTCCACAAAATCGGGGCAGGCTCAGTTGTTCAACCACGCGCTGAAGCCGCCCGGTCGCGCGCACGCTTCGGCGATCGTGATACCGTACTGCCACGTCGCTCGGACGCCGCAGCCAACATGGACCGGAGCGGAGAACGGATCGAGTGAACCATAGCGAGATCGTCAGCTTCCTCTGGGGTGTCGCGGATCTGATTCGCGACACCTTCAAGCGAGGCAAGTACCAGGACGTGATTCTTCCCCTCACCGTCCTGCGGCGGCTCGACTGCGTCCTCGCGGCGAAGAAGGTGAAGGTTCTAGAGACGCAGGCCAGGTTCAAGGGCAAGCTCGAGAACCTCGAGCCGCAGCTGCGCGCGGCGTCCGGCTTCGCGTTTTACAACACGTCCCGATATGACTTCGAAAAGCTTCTCGCCGATGCGCCGCACCTGGCGGCGAACCTGCGCAACTACATCGCTGGCTTCAGCCCGAACATGCGCGAGGTGCTGGAGAAGTTCGATTTCGACAACACGATCAGCAAGCTCGACGAGGCGGGGCTGCTCTTCCAGGTGCTGGAGCGTTTCAAGAACGTCGAGCTGCACCCGGACAAGATCGACAACCCCACGATGGGCACGATCTTCGAGGAGCTGATCCGGAAGTTCAACGAGGCGCTGAACGAGAATCCGGGCGAGCACTTCACGCCGCGCGATGTCGTGCATCTGATGGTGGATCTCATGCTCGCCGGTGACGAGAAGGAGATCCGCGCCAAGAAGGCGATTCGAACCGTCTACGACCCCTGCTGCGGCTCCGGCGGCATGCTGATGATCACCAAGGAGCACATCACCGTCGGTCTTCGGAAGAACGGCGGACTCCTCCGGCCCGCGATCAACAAGGACGCCGAGATCCATCTCTTCGGCCAGGAAGTGAACCCCGAGACCTGGGCCGTCTCGAAGTCGGACCTGTTCATGAAGGACCCGACCGGCCGCGACGCCGACCACATCAGCTACGGAAGCACGCTCTCCAACGACCGCCACGCCGGTACGACGTTCGACTACCTGATCGCGAACCCGCCCTACGGGAAGGACTGGAAGCGCGACGAGGACGCCGTGCGTGCCGAGCACGAGCGCGGCGCCGCGGGCCGGTTCTCGCCGGGACTTCCGCGGATCAGCGACGGTCAGCTGCTCTTCCTGCTGCACATGCTCGCGCACGCCAGGGAGCCGAAGGAAGGTGGCTCGCGCATCGCCATCATCATGAATGGTTCGCCGCTCTTCACGGGCGATGCCGGCAGCGGCGAGAGCGCGATCCGCCGCTTCATCCTGGAGAACGACCTGCTGGAAGCGCTGATCGCGCTCCCCGAGCAGCTCTTCTACAACACGGGTATCGCGACGTACGTGTGGGTCGTGACGAACCGCAAGGCGCGGGCGCGGAAGGGCAAGGTTCAGCTCATCGACGCCACCTCGTTCTGGGTCCTGATGCGCAAGAGCCACGGTGACAAGCGGCGCGAGATCCCGCTCGAGCGCTCGCAAGACATTCTGCGGATCCTGTCCGACTTCAAGGACGGCGAGACGCGGAAGGTGGCGAAGGACGGAAAGGAAGAGAACGTCGTCGTCAGCCGCATCTTCCCGACCACCCACTTCGGCTTCCGCAAGATCACCATCGAGCGACCACTCCAGCTCAGCTTCCAGGCGAGCACGGAGCGCATCGCCCGCCTCGAGGAGGAGAAGGGCTTCCAGGCGCTGGCGCAGTCGAAGAGGAAGGGCGCCGCGGGCGCGAAGGAGCAAGCCGAAGGGCGCGCGTTGCAGGAGGCGGTCCGAAAGCTCGTTCGGGCGCTTCCCGGTACGCTCGTCAAGGATCGAGACGAGTTCGAGCGCCTGCTCGACGCCGCCTCGAAGAAGGCTGCGGTGAAACTCCCGGCCCCCGCCAGGAAGGTCATCCTCTCCGCGCTTTCCGGACGCGACGAGACCGCCGCGATCTGCCGCGACAAGGACGGCAACTCCGAGCCCGACCCGGAGCTGCGCGATACGGAAAGCGTGCCGCTCGCCGAGCGCGTCGAGGTCTTCTTCGAGCGCGAGGTCCGGCCCCATGTACCCGACGCGTGGATCGACACGGCCAAGCGCGACCCCAAAGACGGTCACGTCGGACTCGTGGGCTACGAGATCAACTTCAACCGCTACTTCTACCGCTACACCCCGCCGCGCCCGCTGGAGGAGATCGAGGGCGAGATCCGCGTAATCGAGCAGGACATCCTGCGGATGCTGGCCGAGGTGACGGGGGGGCCGGCGTGAGCACAAAACGCCGGCACTTGCGCGGATGTGCCGACCTTCGTTGCGGCTCGGCCCGGGCAGGTCCGAGGACGATGTGTCGGGACTTGTTCGTAGCCCCGACGGCTTGTGTGATACGGCGTACAGGCGCGTGAAGCAAAATGCTGGCACTGCCATGATGAGTGCCGACTTTTCGTGTTGACAGGGGGCAATGCGTCAACCAAAATGTCGGCATGGTATACGGTCGTGCCGACATATCGGGTCACGGAGACCGGGCTGCAGACCCTGCGGAGATTCTCCGCGCGGGCGGCCTCGGCAGCTTCTTCCGCCCCAGTGAGGTGGCGGACGTCGGCATCACCCGTGAGCAGCTTCGGACCCTCGTCCGGCGGGGCGCGGTCGAGCGCGTCGGCCGCGGGCTCTACCGCATGGCCCTTGCGGAGCCGACCGAGCACTACTCGCTCGCGATGGCCTGCGCACGGGTCCCGAACAGCGTCGTCTGCCTGCTCTCGGCGCTTCGCGTCCACGGCATCGGCACCCAGGCGCCCGCCGAGGTCTGGCTCGCCATTCCCCACAAGGCGCGGGTGCCGCGTCTCCCCGAACTGCGCCTGCGCATCGTGCGCTTCAGTGGGCCTGCCTGGACGTTCGGTGTGCAGCAGACGGCGTTCGAGGGAGTGCCGGCACGAATCACCTCGCCCGCGCGGACCGTGGCCGACTGTTTCCGCTTCGAGCGGCTCGTGGGTCCCGAGGCGGCGATGGAGGCGCTGCAGGACGGGCTCCGCCAGCGCAAGCTGACCGTCGCCGAGCTCTCGCGCGTGCTCGAGGTCCTCCCGTCGCGCCGCCTCAGCGCCGCCCTCGACGTGAGCGTGATATGAGCCCCGACGTCGCGGCATCGATCAAGGCGCGTCTCTTGAACCAGGCGAGGGCGCACGGCGAGGAGTTCGAACGAACGCTGACGCGCTTCGCCGCCGAGCGGCTGCTCTTCCGCCTCGGCACCTCCGCAGCGCGAGATCGGTGCATCCTCAAGGGAGCCAGCCTCCTCGCGGTGTGGCTGCCAGATCCCTACCGCGCGACGCGCGACGTCGACGTGCTGGCTTCCGGCCCCACGGACGACGCCGCGATCCGATCCCTGATCGCGGAGATCTGCGCCGTCGCCTGTCCCGAGGACGGGCTCCGCTTCGACCTCTCCGAGCTGGTCGTGGAGGCGATCCGGGCGGAGGAGGAGTATTCCGGCAAGCGCGCTCGCTTCCGCGCGTGGCTTGGCAACGCGCGGATCCGGATGCAGCTCGACCTCGGCTTCGGCGACGCGCTCGCCGCGCAGCCCGAGGAGATCGAGTACCCGACCATGCTGGAGACGTTGCCAGCGCCACGGCTGCGCGCCTACCCCCGAGAAACGACCATCGCCGAGAAATTCGAGGCCATGGTCAAGCTGGATACGCGCAACAGCCGCATGAAGGACTTCCATGACCTCTGGGCGCTAGCGGGCGCGTTCGCCTTCGACGGCTCGACCCTGCGGAAGGCGGTAGCCGCCTGCTTCGAGCGTCGGGCGGCCCGGTGGACGGCCGAAGCGCCGCGTGCCCTCACGCCCGCCTTCTATCAGGCACCCGAGATCGAGACCCGCTGGAGGAACTATCTCACGGCGGGCGCCGTGCTCGCCCAGCCGCCGGCACAGTTCGAGGTCATCGGCGAACGGATCATTCGCTTCCTCGGCCCCGTGCGCGAGAGCATCGTCGCGGGTGAGCCGTTCGCGAGCATCTGGCCCGCCGGGGGGCCGTGGGACGCGAGGGAGATGCCTGCACGATGAAGCGCGAATCCAGACTGCTCTTCACGAAGGCGGTCGACTCGCTCGTGCTCAGCATCGAGCACTACAACCGGCCCTGGGACCGGGGCCGCGTCGATGCCGTTTTGATTCTGCTGGACCACGCCTTCGAGATGCTGCTCAAGTCGGCAATCCTGCATCGGGGCGGAGCGATTCGGAAACCGCGCGAGAAACAGACGCTCGGATTCGACGAGTGCCTGCGCAAGGCGCTCAGCGACGGCTCTGTCCAGTTCCTGAAGCAGGAGCAGGTCCTTCAACTCCAGGCGCTCAACACGCTGCGCGACGCCGCCCAGCACCACCTGGTCGACCTCTCGGAACAGCACCTCTACATCCACGCCCAGGCCGGGCTGACGTTGTTTCGGGATGTCGTCCGAGCGGTGTTCGATCAGGACCTGAAGGTCCATCTTCCGCCGCGAGTCCTGCCGCTCTCGACCACGCCGCCGACAGATCTCGCGACCCTCTTCGAGCAGGAGGCCAGGGAGGTGCAGCGGCTCCTGAAGCCCGGCAAGCGACGGAAGGTCGAGGCTGCCGCCAAGCTCCGGGCGCTCGCGATCGTCGACGGCGCCATGCGGGGCGACCGAATCCAGCCGACCGATGGCGAGCTGCGCAAGCTCGGCGATTCGATCAGCAAGGGCACACAATGGAGCGATGTCTTCCCCGGCGTCGCCGCGATCGAGCTCACCGCCACGGGGACCGGCCCGTCCCTCGACCTCCGGATCTCGAAGAAGGAGGGGATTCCGATCCAGCTCGTGCCCGAAGGCACTCCCGGAGCCAGCGTCGTGGCGGTACACAAAATAGACTCGCTCGGCTTCTACAACCTCGGCCGGGATCAGGTGGCGGAGCACCTTGGGCTGTCGGGACCCAAGACCACGGCACTGATCCGCCATGTGAAGATCAAGGACGATGCGGCTTGCTATCGCCGCATCGCGATCGGCAAGGCGACCTTCGATCGCTACTTGCAGAAGGCGATCGAACGCCTGCGCGAAGCGAAGAAGACGGCGGACATGGATCAGGACTGGACCGACTACCAGAGCGGACAGCGCCGGAGGGCAACAGCGTGAAGGAATCGGCGCAGCCTCTGCCGCCCGCGCGCCCGCGCTTCAAGCCGTACCCGGCGTACAAGGACTCCGGCGTTGAGTGGCTGGGGGAGATTCCGGCGGGTTGGGACGTGCGAAGACTGAAACGACTGATTGCTGAACCCATCACCGACGGGCCTCACGAGACTCCGGAATTTCTGATCGATGGAGTCCCGTTTCTGTCTGTTGACGGGATCCAGGCTGGCGAGCTCATTTTCGAGGGGTGTCGCTACATCTCAGAAGAGGCGCACAAGGAGTACTCACGGAAGTGCGCGCCACGTCGTGACGACGTGCTGCTCGGCAAGGCCGCATCTACCGGAAAGATCGCTCGTGTCAAAGTCGATTTTGAATTCGGCGTGTGGTCGCCGCTCGCAGTAATTCGCCCTGACAAGCGCGACGTGTGGCCTAGCTTCCTCGAGTACGCCCTCAAGAGCGCGGCCACTCAAGCGCAGATCGATGTTCTATGCACGTCGAGTACTCAAAAGAACATCAGCATGCGAGACATTCCGATCATGGTTGTCTGCGTGGCCGAACTGAGGGAACAACGAGCCATCGCCGCCTTCCTCGACCGGGAGACGGTGCGGATCGATGCGCTGGTGGAGAAGAAGGAGCGGCTGATCGAGCTGCTCCAGGAGCAGCGCACCGCCCTCATCACCCGCGCCGTCACCAAGGGCCTCGACCCGAGCGTCCCCATGAGGGACTCCGGCGTCGAGTGGCTAGGGGAGATTCCGGCGCATTGGGAGACCAAGGCACTCAGTCGCACCCTGTTGCGAATCACGTATGGCTTCACGAACCCGATGCCAGTGGCCGACGCGGGCCCCTACATGCTGACAGCGCTCGACATTGGAGACGGAGAGATCCTCTATGCGGGTGCACGCCGAACGACTGACGAGGCCTTCGAGCGCCTGCTCACAGACAAGAGCAGGCCAAGGACTGGTGATCTCCTGATCACTAAGGATGGGACCCTTGGCAGAATAGCCGTGGTCGGAAGCGAACGTGTGTGCATCAATCAATCGGTCGCACTGCTTCGATTCGACCAGGCGGTTCAGGTCGCGTTCATGCAACACACGCTTCGGGCAGCACCGTATCAAGAGCGAATGGCTTTCGAGGCAGGCGGCACAGCGATCAAGCACATCTACATCAGTCGCCTCGCGAGGATGGCTATTGCGCTGCCAGCGAAAGACGAACAACGCGCCATCGCCGACTTCCTCCACCGCGAGACCGCACGGATCGACGCCCTCATTGCCAAGGTCCGCGACGCCATCGAGCGCCTCAAGGAACTCCGCACCGCCCTCATCTCCGCCGCGGTGACCGGCAAGATCGACGTGCGGGAGGAGGTCGCATGAGCCCCGAGATCTCCGAGCGCTCCTTCGAGGAGGCGATCGAGTGCGCGCTGCTCCAGTATGGGCCGGACGCCTGCGCGGGCGACTCGATGGCGGTCCGCGAGACGCCGCCGCCGTACAGTGACACGTTGCCGGGCGGCTACCGCAAGCGCAAGCGGGAGGACTACGACCGCACCCTCTGCCTGCTGCCACGCGACGTGGTGGACTTCGTGCTCGCGACGCAGCCCAAGGAGTGGAAGAAGCTCGAGCAACACCACGGCGCTGCGGTCAGGGAGCAGTTCCTGAAGCGCCTCGCCGCCGAGATCGAGCGACGCGGTGCGCTCGACGTCCTGCGCAGCGGCATCAAGGATTCAGGCTGCAAGTTCCGGCTCGCCTACTTCCGGCCCGCGAGCGGGCTCAACGAAGAAACCCGGCGGCTGCACGCGGCAAATCTCTTCGCCGCCGTGCGCCAGGTCCACTACAGCACGAGGAACGAGAAGAGCCTCGACCTGGTGCTCTTCCTGAACGGCATCCCGATCTTCACCGCGGAGCTCAAGAACCCTCTCAACAGCCAGGACGTCGAGGATGCGATCCGCCAGTACATGACCGACCGCGATCCGCGCGAGCCGCTGCTCGCCTACGGCCGCTGCCTTGCGCACTTCGCAGTGGATCCCGACTTGATCTATGTCACCACACAGCTCGCCGGGCCGAAGACGCGTTTCCTGCCCTTCAACCAGGGCAAGTTCGGCGGCGCCGGCAACCCGCCCGTGCCGCCCACCCGCAAGGGCTACGCGACCGCGTATCTCTGGGAGGAGACCTGGGCGCGCGACAGCGTGCTCGACCTCGTGCGCCAGTTCATCCACGAGGTGGAGGAAGAGGACGAGAAGGGACGCAAGACCGGCCGGCGCTTTCTCATCTTCCCGCGCTACCAGCAGCTCGACTGCGTGCGCAAGCTCGTGACCGACGCGCGCGCGATGGGTGCGGGGCAGCGGTATCTGATCCAACACTCGGCCGGCAGCGGCAAGAGCTTCACCATCGCCTGGCTCGCCCACCAGCTCGCGACGCTCCACGACGCGAGCGACCAGCGCGTCTTCGATTCGATCGTGGTCATCACCGACCGGCGCGTGCTCGACCGCCAGCTCCAGACCACGATGCGCCAGTTCGAGCAGACGCTCGGCGTGGTGGAGAACATCGACACCACCTCGCGCCAGCTCAAGGAGGCGCTCGAGGCGGGGAAGACGATCATCGTCACCACGCTCCAGAAGTTCCCCGTGATCGCCAAGGAGATCGGCGAGCTGCCGGGCAAGCGCTTCGCCCTGATCGTGGACGAGGCCCACTCGTCGCAATCGGGCGAGAGCACGAAGAGCCTCAAGGCCGTACTCAGCTCGGGGTCACTCGAAGAGGCAGAGACGGAGGAGTCGGGGGCGGCGACGCCCGAGGAAGAGCTGGAGAGCGCGATCCTGGCCGAGATGGAGAAGCGCGGACGGCTCCCCAACCTCTCGACCTTCGCCTTCACGGCCACACCGAAACCGAAGACGCTCGAGCTCTTCGGCACCAAGCGGCCCGACGGGAAGTTCGCGCCCTTTCATCTCTACAGCATGCGCCAGGCGATCGAGGAGGGCTTCATTCTCGACGTGCTGGCGAACTACGCGACCTACAAGGCGTACTGGCGGCTCTTGAAGAAGGTCGAGGACGACCCGAGCTACGACAAGAAGAAGGCCGAGTATCTGCTCAAGTCGTTCGTCGAGCTGCACCCGCACGCGATCGGCGAGAAGGTCAAGGTCTGCGTCGAGCACTTCGCCGCCAAGGTGCAGGGAGAGATCGGCGGAAAGGCGAAGGCGATGATCGTCACCCGCTCGCGGCTGCACGCGGTGCGCTACAGGCTGGCGGTGAACAAATATTTCTCCGAGCGCGGGTATCCGTTCAAGGCGCTGGTCGCCTTCTCCGGCACCGTCCAGGACGGCGGGCAGTCCTACACCGAGTCCAATATGAACGGCTTCCCGGAGACGCAGACCGCGAAGACCTTCGAGCGGCCCGAATATCGGTTCCTGATCGTCGCCAACAAGTTCCAGACCGGCTTCGACCAACCACTGCTGCACACGATGTACGTGGACAAAAAACTGGGCGGCGTGAACGCCGTGCAGACGCTCTCACGGCTGAACCGCACTCTGCCTCCCGATAAGAAGGGCACGATGGTGCTCGACTTCGCCAATGAGGCGGACGAGATCAAGGCCGCCTTCGAGCCCTACTACGAGACGACCCTGCTCTCGGAGGCGACCGACCCGAACCTGCTCTACGAGATCCAAACGCGCCTCGCCGCCTTCCCGGTGTATAGCGAGGCCGACGTGGAGCCCTTCGCCAAGGTCTACTTCGACCCGAAGGCGACACAGGACCAGCTCTATGCCGTGCTCGCGCCCGTCGTCGAGCACTTCGAGGCGCTCTCGCCCGAGGAGCAGCACGACTTCCGCGGTCAGCTCACGGATTACGTCCGGCTCTACGCGTTTCTCGCCCAGGTGCTGACCTTCGCGGACGCCGATCTCGAGAAGCTCTACGTCTTTGCGCGGCACCTGCGCCGGCTGCTTCCCGCCGACCGGGCCGAGCTACCTCGCGAGGTGCAGCAGAACATCGACATGGAGTCGTACCGCATCCAGCAGACCGGCAGCGGCAAGATCGCCCTGGAGCGCAGGCCCGGCGTGCTCGAACCAGTGAGCACCAAGCAAGGCCACGGCGTCACGCCGGAGGAACTGGAGACGCTCTCCCGCATCATCGCCGAACTGAACGAGCGCTTCGGGCTCAACTTGGGCCCCGAGCATCGGGTGACCCTCGGCCAGATGATGGAGAAGCTCGACGACGATGCGGCGCTCGATGCGGCGGCGCGGGTCAACACGCGCGAGAACGTGCGGCTCACCTTCGACCAGAAAGTCGAGCACGTGATCCAGGAGATCGTCGACTCGAACTTCAACCTCTACAAGCGCATCACCGACGACCGTGCGTTCGGGGAGGCGATCAAGAACTTCCTCTTCGACCAGTACCTGCGCGCCCACCGCAATGCCGAGGAGCTGATCAAGGCTGGCGAGTCGAAGACGCTGGAGTTCAAGTCGACCCTGCGCTGGAACCTGAAGGAAGCTCGCCAGGACGACAAGAGCGTGACACACGCCGTCCTCAAGACGATTGCGGCCTTCCTGAACACCGAGGGCGGCGACTTGCTGATCGGTGTCGCCGACGACAAGTCGATCGTCGGTATCGAGGCGGACCAGCTCGACAACGACGACAAGTTCATGCGGCATCTGGCGCAGGTCGTGCGCAACGGCCTCGGCGACCGCGCCGGGACCTGCATCGACCCAAAGACCCAGATCGTGCAGGGCAAGACCGTGTGCGTGGTGAGCTGCCAGCGGAGCCCGGAACCGGTGTTCCTGAAGTGGAAGGGAGTCAAAGCGCTACCGGACGGCGACTTCTTCGTGAGGAGTGGCCCGGGCACCGCGAAACTCCCACCCGAGAGCGCGCGCGAGTACATCCGCACCCGGTTCCCTGGCTTCACACGAAGCGGGAAACCAGATGCACCCTCGAAAGGGACTTAGAAGATCGTGAGGGCGAGATCTTGCCGACGCCCGTGATCGTGCGCAGGTGGCGCAGATGGGAATCGCATCTCGCTCGCAGCCTCAGGGCGATGATCAGACCGCGCGGCGACGTCCATCATGGCAGGATTCTGCTGCCCAGGAGACGGAAGCATGCCCCTGTGCTTCCGAGCTTCTGGGAGATTTGCGAGCACGAGGCGGAGCTGCGCCGCCGGTTCGTCGAGCAATGGGAGAAAGAGAAGTAGGCGCGGCTACCGCCGCCGATTCTCCCTTCCGGCCACGCTTCCTCCAATGCGACGAGACGCCGCTCCAGGTGCTCGAGGAGCCGGCCAGGTCGTAGCGACGAAATGAAATCGACATCTTAGATTATCATGATAATCTAAGGTCCATGTTTCAAAGGGCGCTCCGCCTCTCGACCCGGCCGTCCGAGACCTTCTTCCTCTGGGGTCCGCGCCAGACGGGAAAGAGTTCCCTTCTCCGTGCGACCTATCCCGACGCCACATGGATCGACCTGCTCCGCACGGATGACTTCGTCCGCTACCGCACGCGCCCGGCGCTCCTCCGGGAGGAGTTGCTGGACGCACCCCGCAGCCGGATCGTC
>Ga0315278_10005626_pt1 | contig 11361 bp, 11 predicted proteins | sample YL17G06_0_MG_FD_203880 | JGI IMG/M metagenome (GOLD analysis project Ga0315278, IMG submission 203880) | Sediment microbial communities from Yellowstone Lake, YNP, Wyoming, USA - YL17G06_0 | ecosystem: Environmental > Aquatic > Freshwater > Lake > Sediment | place: USA: Wyoming | collected... | reverse complement strand
GTGTCGTGATCATCGGTCTCCTCGTCGGGGCGATCGCCTACGGACTGACCTCTGGCGGCCCACCCGCCTACTCGGTGGGAAGTACCGACGTCGCCCAGCAATCCGTCGACGACGAGCTCAGGGCGCTCGCCGAGAACGACAACCTCGCGGCGGCGATCAAGCAGTCGAGCGGCACCCCACTCTCGGCCGTCGAAGGTTCGATCACGGCCCAGACCAGCGCGGGGTGGTTGGGCCTGCGGGTGGCCCTGACCGCAGCCGCTCGAGCGGTTGAGCGGCGTGGTCTCACGGCGACCCATGACGACAAGACCCGGGGCCACGAGCTCGGGGTCGAGTCGGTGGGTGGCGCCGCGATCTTCTCGACGATGCCCGCCTGGTTCCAGGAGCGCCTCGACGGCCGTTGGACCGACGTCGCGATCCTCGAGCGCGAGCTCCTCGCCAACCCGACGCCCGCGCTCCAGGCTGCAGTCAGCGAGCTGTGCCCTTCGGGCCGCTATGTCTCGCACATCCTCGTCGACACCGAGGCCCAGGCGAACGCGATCAAGCAGGCGATCGACCGTGGTGGCGACTTCGCGGAGATCGCCACTTCGAGCTCCAAGGACGGATCGGCGAAGGACGGTGGCCGGCTCGGTTGCCTCGACGGTCAGCAGTTCGTCGAGCCTTTCGCAACGGTCGCGGCGAACCAGCCGATCGGGGTGGCGTCAGATCCGTTCCAGACCGAGTTCGGCTACCACGTGATCCTCGTCACTGACGAGGCGCCCGCGAGCGCTACCGAGCGCGCCGCGCTCGAGGAAGTCCTCGGACGCGTCCGCGGCGCGGCGGTCACCGTCGACCCTCGCTACGGCATCTGGGACCGGCGCAACGGTCAGGTTGTCCCGCCGCCCGTTCCCGGGGCGACGCGGACGCCTGCTCCGGCGCCTGCTCCGGGCGCCTGATCCCGCGTGCGTGACCCGGGTCGAGTCGTCATCGTCGGGCTCGGGCCGGGCGGCAGCGATCTCGTGCTCCCGGCGGCACGAGCCGCGTTCGCGCGAATCCCCGTGCGGTTCGTGCGTACCGCACGACACCCTGCGGTCACCGACCTCGTTGCCGAGGGCTTCGAGCTCGAGTCGTTCGACGATGCCTATGAAACCGCAGCCGACTTCGACGAGCTGTACGCGGGCATCGTCGACGCGCTCATCGCCGCCGCCGCCGAGCACGCCGAGGTTGTGTACGCGGTACCGGGCAGTCCGGTCGTCGCGGAGCGAACGGTGGAGCTCCTCCACGACGCGGCGCGTGCCGGGCGGGTTCGCCTCGACGTGGTCCCCGGACTTTCCTTCGCCGACGCCGCGTGGGCGCGCCTCGGCGTGGATCCCATGGCGACCGGGGCCCGGGTGGTCGACGGCCGTGCTCTCGACATGACCACGTTGGGAGGAAGCACGCCGCTCCTCGTCGCGCAGTGCGATGACCCGCTCGTGCTCGGCGACATCAAGCTCGCGCTGCTCGAGCGGCTCCCGGCTGAGACGCTCGTCACCGTCGTGCAGCGCCTCGGCCTTCCCGATGAGCACGTCGAGGAGCTCGCGCTGGCCGAGCTCGATCGGGTCGTCGTGCCGGATCACCTCACCGCAGTCTTCGTGCCCGGGGAGATCACCTCCCCCGTCGTGGAGCTCGCGCGGTTGCTGACGTTGGCCGAGCGGCTGCGCGGGCCGGGCGGTTGCGCCTGGGATGCCGAGCAGACGCACCACTCCCTCACCCGGTACCTGCTCGAGGAGAGCTACGAGGTGGTCGAGGCGGTGGAGCGCCTGCCGGCGCGGGCTCCCGAGGGTGTCGCGTCCGATGATCCCGGCTACGAGGCGCTCGCCGACGAGCTCGGCGATCTCCTCTACCAGGTCGTGTTCCACGCGGTGCTCGCCGAGGAGGCGGGCGCGTTCGACATGGACGATGTCGCACGCGGCATCCACGACAAGCTCGTCCGCCGCCACCCCCATGTGTTCGGTGAGGTCGAGGCCTCGACCAGCGACGCGGTCATGGCCAATTGGGAACAGATCAAGAAGGCCGAGAAGGGCGTCGATTCGATCGTCGCCGGCATCACCCCGGGTCTGCCGTCGTTGCTCTACGCGCACAAGCTCCTGCGGAAGGCCGCTTCGGTGGGGCTCGATCCCGGCGACGCGGGCGCGTCGCTCGATCGGATCGAGGCGTCTGTGCAATCGCTGCGCGACGGAGACGTGGACGCCACCGAGGTACTGCTCGGCGAGATGCTCGCCGCCGCGGTCGCACTCGCCCGATCCCGGGGGATCGACACCGAGTCCGCCCTGCGCGGCTGGGCCGCACGCTTCAGAGACCGGTTCGAATCGATGGAACGGCTGGCACTGGACCGTGGCCTCGACCTGCACGAGCTGTCGCCCGGAGATGTCGAGTTGCTGTGGGCCGACGCGTCGGAGCGCTGATTCGGAGTGATCGGGTTACCCCAACCGGACGGGCAGTGCGTCCAGTCCGCGCAGGACGAGACGGCCGTTCCATGCCGGGGTGTCGGTGGCGAGGCTGATGGCCGGGAACCTGCGGGCAATGGTGCCGATCGCGATGCGGGCTTCCATGCGTGCGAGCACGGCCCCGAGGCAATGGTGGATGCCACCGCCGAAGGAGAGATGGTGCGGCGCGTTGCGGCGGGTGAGGTCGAGCTGGTCGGCGCTCGGGCCGAAGTGCTCGGGGTCGTGGTTGGCGGCGCCGAGGATCGTGAAGATCAACGTGCCCGGTTCGACCGGGTTGCCGTCGAGCTCGAACGGCGCCAGCGCCACGCGGCGGGTGAACTGCACCGGCGAGTCGAAGCGCAGCAGCTCCTCGATCGCGTTGCCGATCACTTCGGGTGTGCTCGCGAGCAGCGCGAGCTGATCGGGGTTGCGCAGGAGCGCGAGCATGCCGTTGCCGATCAGGTTCACCGTCGTCTCGTGTCCGGCGATGAAGAGCAGGATCACCTGCGCGACCAGCTCCTCGGTCGACAGCCGGTCGCCTTCCTCCTCGGCTGCGATGAGCGCGCTGAGCAGATCATCGGCCGGCTGGTGTCGCTTCCACTCGATCGCCGCGTGCACGTGTTCGATCATGTGGTCGGACGCGTCGATGAGGGCGGGCACCTCGTCGAGCGTGATCATCGGCTCGAGCGATTTCACCATCGTGTGTGACCAGCCGCGCAGCTCGTCGCGGTTGCCCTCGGGCATGCCGAGCATCTCGGAGATCACGGCGAAGGGAAGCGGGAACGCGAGGTCGCCGATCATGTCCATCTCTCCGCCCGGTCCCCGTGGCGCCCCGTCGATCACGCGGTCGAGCAGGCCGTCGACCAGGGCCTGCACGCGGGGGACGAGGGCCTCCACCCGCCGCGGGGTGAATGCCTTCGAGGCGAGCCGGCGGATGCGGGTGTGGTCCGGGGGGTCGAGGTTCAGGATCGCCAGCGAACCCCGGTTGGGTCGGTCGTATCCTGCCGCGGCGAAGAGCTCGCGGCGGGCGTCCCCACCGCCGGTGATGTTGGCCTCTTCGACCGAGAGCGAGGGGTCCCGGAGCAGCCGGGAGCAGTCCTCATAGCGCAGGAGGGTCCAGGGTCCGAGCGGGCTCTGATGGACCGGGGCCCGCTCCCGCAGGTCACGGTACTGGGTGTACGGGTTGTCGAAGAACCCCGGAGCGAAGGGGTTGAGGAAGATCTCGTCGCCCGGCTCGGTCTCGGTCTGGGCAATCTTCACGTGACCCAGTGTAGGGACAGAACGTGGGGCCCTGATCTGGCGGCCCAGTGCTGGCACCCAGTCCTGGCGACCAGTGTTGGCGCCGAATTGTGGCCCCTTTCCATCCCGGGCCGAGGGGACTACTGTGCAAGACCCCGTTCGCCACATTGGCCCCATGGGCAACATCGCCCTGGTGCCAGGCCATCCAAAGGGATTTCCACGTCGTGACTGCAATCGCCGAGATCTCAGCTCGCGAGATCCTCGATTCCCGAGGTAACCCTACGGTCGAGGTCGAGGTAGAGCTCCTGTCGGGCGGTCGCGGCCGCGCCGCGGTTCCGAGCGGGGCCAGCACCGGCGCCCATGAGGCGGTCGAGCTCAGGGACGGGGGCGACCGCTTCGGGGGAAAGGGTGTCGCCCGGGCGGTCCGGCACGTGAACACCGAGATCGCCGACGTGGTGATCGGGCTCGAGGCCGCCGACCAGCGCCTCCTCGACGACGAGCTCTGCATCCTCGACGGCACGCCCAACAAGGCCCGCCTCGGTGCCAACGCGATCCTCGGCGTCTCGCTCGCGGTGGCCAAGGCCGCGGCCGACGAGTGCGAGCTGCCCCTCTACCGGTACGTGGGTGGGGTGAATGCCCACGTGCTGCCCATGCCGCTGATGAATGTGCTGAACGGTGGTGCCCATGCCGACTCGAACGTCGATGTGCAGGAGTTCATGTACGCACCGGTGGGCGCGGCGAGCTTCGCCGAAGCGCTCCGCTGGGGTGCCGAGACGTACCACGCGCTGAAGATGCTGTTGCGCGACCGCGGGCTCAACACCGCGCTCGGCGACGAAGGTGGCTTTGCCCCCGACCTGCCTTCGAACGAGGAGGCAATCAAGCTGCTCCTCGCCGCGATCGAGGCGGCCGGCTACCGCCCCGGCACCGACATCGCGCTCGCCCTCGACCTCGCGGCCACCGAGTTCTTCACCCCCGCACCTGGTGACGACGCGAACGGATCCGGGCGCTACACGCTTGCCGGTGAGGGCAAGGAGTACACGTCGGCCGAGTGGGCCGACGTGCTTGTCGACTATTGCGATCGCTACCCGATCGTCTCGATCGAGGACGGGATGGCCGAAGACGACTGGGACGGGTGGATCGCACTCACCGAGCGCCTCGGCGATCGTGTCCAGCTCGTGGGCGACGATAACTTCGTCACCAATCCCGAGCGGGTCCAGCAGGGCATCGATCGTGGCGTCGCAAACTCGATCCTGATCAAGGTCAACCAGATCGGCACGCTCACCGAGACGCTCGACACGGTGCTCCTCGGCGCCCGCCACGCGTACACGTCGGTGATATCGCATCGCAGTGGCGAGACCGAAGACACCACCATCGCTGATCTCGCGGTCGCGACGAACTGCGGGATGATCAAGGCCGGCGCTCCTGCCCGGAGTGACCGGGTCGCGAAGTACAACCAGCTGCTCCGGATCGAAGAGCAGTTGGGGGGCGACGCGGCTTACCTCGGCGGCGGTGCTCTCGCCGGGCGCGACAACGTAGGGGGAGGCGACGGTGCCTGAGCGCCCCCGTCGCGAGCGCCCGGAGCGGGAGCGGGTCGCCGCACCGCGCACGCGGGCCGAGTCGTCACGCGAGGCTCGCACACGTGCCGCTTCGGCACGCCGGCCGAGCGTCGTGTCGCCGAAGCGGCGCGAAGCCGCGCCCAAGCAGGCGAGCCGTCCGCGTCGTCCGGCGAAGCGTCCCACCGGGGCGAAGCGGCCCGCGTCGCCGAAGGTGCGCCGCCGCCGTTCGGTTCTCGTGACCCTGCTGTTCGGGCTGTTGCTCCTCGGCTTCCTGTTCGCGTTCGTGTATCCGACGCGGACCTACCTGAAGCAGCGCGACCAGATCCAGGCCTCACAGGAGCGCCTTGGCATCCTCCAGCGTGAGACCACCGCGCTCGAGCGCGACACCAAGCGCCTCGGCGGTGATGCCGAGGTCGAGCGTATTGCCCGCGAGCAGTACGGCCTCGTTCGTCCCGGTGAGACGCCGTACGTCCTGGTTCCGGAGACGACGCCGTTGACGAGCGCAACGACTACCCCCACCACCGCGCCTGCGGGGAAGTAGACGCCGGCTACGGCGACACCCGCCACGGAGCGACCCGGGAGTGCGCACACGGTGCGCCCGTAGACTCGTCCCATGGCCGCCGCGACACCCGCTGACGTCGCGGCCGTACGTGAACGTCTCGGACGCGAGCCTGCCGCAGAGTTCGAGGTCGTCGTGCGCGACTCGAGTGGTTCGCCGGTTGTCCTGCGCAACGCCGCCTTCACGCGCGACGGCACGCCAATGCCCACGCGCTTCTGGCTTGTGGACCCTGCGCTCACGGTCGCGATCTCGCGCATCGAGGCGGCCGGGGGGGTACGGGCCGCCGGCGCCGCCGTCGATCCCGACGAGCTTGTCGCGGCGCATGCCCGGTATGCGGCCGAGCGCGACGCCTCGATCCCCGTCGACCACGACGGCGCCCGACCGTTCGGTGGTGTCGGCGGAACCCGAGTGGGCGTGAAGTGTCTGCACGCGCACTACGCGTGGCTCCTGGCCGGTGGTGATGATCCGGTCGGCCGATGGGTTGCGGCCCGCCTCGAGCAGGGCGAGCCTGCGCCGTGACCCCGGTCGCGGCGATCGACATCGGTACCAACTCCGTGCGCCTCCTCGTCGCCGAGGTCGACGGGAGGGATCCCGGCGCGCCGCTCACGACGCTCGATCGCCGGATGCGCATCACGCGACTTGGCCAGGGTGTGAACGCAGCGCGGTGGCTCGCGCCCGAGGCGATCGAGCGGACGCTTACGGTGTTGCGCGAGTACCGGGCCGTGTTCGAGGCACTCGGAGTCGATCGCGTCCGCGCAACGGCGACGAGCGCAGCGCGCGACGCGGAGAACCGCGACGACTTCTTCGGTCCCGCGACAGAGGTACTCGGCGTGAGGCCCGAGCTGTTGTCGGGCGAGGACGAGGCGCGGCTCTCGTTCTCGGGCGCGACGAGCGGGCTCCACGCGCCGACACCGTACCTTGTTGTCGACATCGGTGGTGGCTCGACGGAGTTCGTGTTCGGCACCGGCGCGCCGGAGGCGCTGCGCTCACTCGATGTCGGCTGTGTTCGGATCACCGAGAAGTGGTTGCCCTCGAATCCGCCGGCGCCCGAGGAGCTGTCGAACGCGATCTCGGCGGTTCGCGACGAGCTCGCCGATCTCGCCCGCGAGCTCCCGCAGCTCGGCGAAGCCGCGACGGTCATCGGGCTCGCGGGAACCATCACGACAGTGGCCGCGATCGAGCAGGGACTCGCGGCCTACGACCGCGACCGCATCCACCACTTTCGCCTCACTCGCGCTGCAGCCGAGGAGGTGTTCCGCACCCTTGTGGTTGAGTCGATCGAGGAGCGGCGCCACAACCCCGGACTCGAGCCCGAGCGGGCCGACGTGATCGTGGGCGGTGTCGTCGTGCTCGTGTCGATCTTCCGCACCTTCGGTCTCGAGGAGATCCTCGTCTCGGAGGCCGACATCCTCGACGGCCTGGCCCGGTCGATCGTCGGGGCGGGATAGACCCGGATATCCACCACCTCGGGGCCGGCACGGCGCAGAATCCCGCGATGGACGAATACCCGCAAGCCCTGCCTGTGGCCGGCCAGTTCGATACCAGCCAGTCCGTCACCGGCCAGTTCTGCGCGGCCGTTCGGGGGCTCTCAGGGGCCGATCTCGAGAAGGTCGCGCTCGCACTGGATTCTGACGCGCTGTGCGACGAGGTCGACTGGTGGCGCGCCACCATCGCCATCGACCGGGTCGTGCGCCACGGGCGGCGCGCCCGTCAGGCGGCGCGTGCCGCGCGGGACGCACAGCGTGCGGTCGAGGATGCCGCGATCCGGGCCGGAATCGGCCTGCCTGACCGCGACGTGACCAGGGTGGCGCGGGCCGCCGCCGATGTGGCTCGCGGCCTCGCGGCCGGTCCACCGGCGCGTCCCGTCGTCCGGCTGTTGCTCGAGTACTGGGCGCCCGTCATCACTCCCGGCGCGTTCACGTCGGGCGCCTTCACCTCGGCCTGAGGCGGCAGGTCAGCTCTCGACGGGCCGCAGCATCGCGTCGCGGTAGTACCGCAGCTCTGCGATCGACTCGAGCACATCGTCGAGCGCGCGGTGCGTCTCCTTCTTGCCCGGTCGCTGCTTGTACGCCTTGGGGTACCAGCGCCGGCAGAGCTCCTTGAGCGACGACACGTCGACGCTGCGGTAGTGGAGGTACTCGTCGAGCTCGGGCAGCTGCTGATGCATGAAGCGACGGTCGACGCCGATCGAGTTGCCGCACAGGGGAGCGGTGCGCGGGGTCGGGATGTGCGATCGGACGTACTCGAGCGCACGGGACTGTGCGTCGGCGAGCGTGACGTCGGACGCCGCGATCGCGGGGAGCAGCCCCGATCGGGTGTGCATCTTGCGGACGAAGTCGTCCATCTCGGCCATCGCGTCCTCGGGCTGGTGCACGACGAGGTCGATGCCGTCGTCGAGCGCAACGAGGGCCGAGTCGGTGACGAGCACCGCGATCTCGACGATCACATGGCGGCTGACCTCGAGACCCGTCATCTCGAGGTCGAGCCAGACGAGGAGGTCCGGGGCGTCGGTTTCGGTGTCGCCTGTGTCGGTCTCGTCTGTCTCGTTGTCGTCGTCGGCCACAGGGCGAGAGTAGAGGCATCTGGGTAGCCTGCGGCCATGCGGCGGGGAGAGACGCTGACGGGTCCGCGGGTGGAGCTTCGCCCGTTGAAGGCCGGTGACTGGGAGATCTGGCGCGCCGTACGGGTCGGGAGTCGCGACTGGCTCGAGCCGTGGGAGCCGCTGGGCGAGCCGGGGTCGCCGGATCCTGTCGCCGACGCCGAGGCCTTCAAGTCGCGCTGCGGCGCGTGGGAGCGTCAGCGCCACTTCGACGCCGCATATGGCTTCGGCATCTTTCTCAGGAAGGGCGGAGCGTTCATCGGAGAGGTGAGCCTCGGGAGCGTGCAGCGGGGCCCGTTCCAGTCCGCCAACGTCGGCTACTGGATCGACGAGGGGTTTGCGGGTCAGGGCTACATGCCCGAATCGGTCGCCGTGATCCTGCGCTTCGCGTTCGAGAAGCTCGGCCTGCATCGCGTGGAGGCGGCGATCGTCCCGCGCAACGCGCGCAGTCGACGAGTCACCGAAAAGCTGGGCATGCGGGACGAGGGGACGTCGGCGCGTTTCCTTCAGATCCGTGGGGTCTGGGAAGACCACGTCCGGTACGCGATGACCTCGGAGGAGTGGGCCGAACGCAAGGACGAGATCTTCGCCGCGATCCCGGTGCGTCAGTAATCGCGCTGGAAGGATCTCTGCTGGCGTTCCAGCTCGGTGCCGAGCGCGGTGGCGAAGTCGGGCTGCCACGGCACCTCGCGCAGCGTCTGTTTGACCGATCGCGCGAGCTCGCGGGGCACCTCGACTGCTCGTGCTGCGAACGCGACTGCCTCGTCGAGCAACGCGTCGTCGTCGACGCAGCGCCACGCGAGACCGAGCTCGGCGGCACGGGCTCCGTCGACCCGCTCCCCGAACAGGTTCATCGCGGCAGTGGCCTGGGGGCCGACGACACGCTCGAGCATCCAGAGATGGTTTCCACCCGGGTGCAATCCGATGCGCGCGAAACGCGCGTCGAAACGCGCCGAAGCGCCGGCGAGGCGCACGTCGCAACACAGGGCAAGGTTGAATCCCGCGCCCACCGCCGCACCGTTCACCGCGGCCACAGTCGGCAGCGTGCAGTCGCGCACCGACAGGAACCCGTCGTAGATGCCGCGCACCTTGTCGGCGTCGCGCCCGTCATGCGCACCCATCGCGCCGAGCGCCGAGACGTCGGCTCCCGAGCAGAAGGCCGGCGGTGCGCCGGTGACGACGACGGCCCCGACTCCATCGTCGGCCTCACACTCCGCGATTGCGGAGACGATGGCATCCACGAGGTCAGTGGTGAGCGCGTTGCGACGCTCAGGGTCATCGAGTGTGAGCACCGCGACGGCGTCGCGCCGTTCAACGTGGAGTGCCACGTCTACGACGTCTCGCGCACGACGGCCGGCGAGTGTCGGAAGAAGGCCTCGACGTCGCTCTGGTACTGATACTCGGGGGTCTGGCCGACCGTGTGCTCGAGGCGCATGGCCTCGGCGAACGCGGTGACGGTCCCGAGCGTGGTGTGTCCGTACTGAAACCCCGCCTGGCGAAACGGGGTCGTGTCGACGCCTCGCCCATAGCGCAGCAGCGCCGTCACCTCGGGCGGGAGGTCGACGATGCGCAAGAGCCGGAGTGGTTCGACGGCCCAGTTCGTGAGGAACGGCGGGATCGCAAGTCGACGTTTTCCGGCGATCCGACACACCTCACCCCAGGTGAGCACGCCGCTCCCGGCGATGTTGAACACGCCCGGCACGTCGTTGAGGGTCGCGTAGGCGAGCGCGCTGACGATGTCGTCCTCGTGCACGAACTGCAGGCGCGGATCGAAGCCGCCCACTTCGGGCGCGACCGGGAGGCGGAGCAGGCGGGTGAATGTCGACTCCACGTTGTCGCCGAGCACGTTCGCGAACCGGAGCTTGGTGACGACCACTTCAGGATTGTCGTGGGCAAAGTCGCGCACGACCGCGGCCACTTCGAGCATCGTCTTCTCGACCGTCGTGCGCGCCGGGCGCGTCCGCGGTGTGTCCTCGCGGAAGAAGTACGGGTCCTGGAAGTTGGATCCGTAGACCATCGTCGCTGATTTCACCACGAGCTTTCGGACCGGGCTGCCGATCGCACCAGCCGCCGCGAGCAGGTTCATGGTCCCGATCACGTTCACCTCGTGCAGCGTCCTTCCCGACGCCACGGTCGAGTCGACGAGCAGGTGCGTGTGCAGGATCGTGTCGACCTGGGTCGCCTGCACGATGCGGGCCAGGATCGAGTACGAGGAGTCAGCCCGCACGAACTCGGTCTTCTCGAGGGGAAGGCGTGGGTCGCGCTCGTCGACGCCGACCACGAGCTCGACGCCAGGGTCGTGCTCCAGCGCCTGGGCGATGCGGCTGCCCCAGTACGTGCCGAGGCCGGTGACGAGGATGCGGCGTCCCATCCCGATCACCCGGACCAGACGCTGCGACGCGCCCGCAGCATGTCGAAGAGCGCGTTCTGGATCGTCGTTCGGATCGCCTCGGACTCATCGAGCACGACGCTGCGGTTGTAGCGGTCCTGGTTCGTGGCCACGTCGAAGTGCACGGGCGGCAGCACCTGGAGCTTGAACTTCGCCGGCAGCGGCATGATGAGCCCACCGACCGGTCCGAACAGGAACATGTTGGCGGTGAGCGGCACGTACGGGACGTTCAGCAGCTTCGCGAGACGCGAGCTCTTGGCCAGGATCGGCATCGCCTCCTCGTTCCCGACGACGGCGATCGGCACGATGGGCACTCCGGCCCGCATCGCGATCTCGACGAAGCCGCCGCGTCCGAAGCGTCGGAGCTGGTAGCGCTCACCGACGAGCTTGCCTGTTCCCTTGGTTCCCTCGGGGAAGACGAGCACGAGCTGCTGCTCGTCGTGCAGTAGGCGGAAGGCGTTGTCGGGGTGCGCGGGCACGCCGCCGGCACGCGACCACAGGGTGCCGACGACGGGGAGCGACCGGAACAGGTTGTCGGCGAGGCCGTAGACCGGGCGGGCGAGCTCGGTCTCGATGCC
>Ga0315278_10005624_pt1 | contig 11362 bp, 13 predicted proteins | sample YL17G06_0_MG_FD_203880 | JGI IMG/M metagenome (GOLD analysis project Ga0315278, IMG submission 203880) | Sediment microbial communities from Yellowstone Lake, YNP, Wyoming, USA - YL17G06_0 | ecosystem: Environmental > Aquatic > Freshwater > Lake > Sediment | place: USA: Wyoming | collected... | reverse complement strand
TGTAAACTTATACCCTATATGGCGGAAAAGGGAGGTGAGCGGGAATTGACGGGAAGGGGCGGGAAAAGGCGGTTTATAGAGGCACAGGGTGGGTTTTTGAGGGGTTTTAAAAGGCGGGCGAGCAAAAAGTCAAAGTGGCGGAAAACGCCGGCGGCGGCGAAAATTCTCTTTGGAAGTGGCGGAAGAAGGACGGACTTAAGAATCTTTTATAACCCTTTTAAGACGCAACCAAAAGGCTGTTATAAGAAAATCAGGTTTTAGGAAAAAGCCGAACGAAACGACATTTTAAAACGACATCGCGACACAGCAAACGACAGTAAAACCTCATTTTTAAGCCAAAAAAGGCTTACCTATTTTAACAAATAGCCATTAAAAGATGAGGGGAAATTGGCTATTTTAGGGCGGCCGTGGTTGTGGGGTTATTTTTTGGTGTTTCTGGCACGGAATTTGCTACACGAATAATCTTGATAGAGTTTTTGCCATAATACCGTTCAATCGCCTTATGATGGGCATCATCATTTTCTCTAAGGTGTTTATCTAATTCCTCTATCTTGTATTTAAGGTATTTTATACGGTCAGGCTGCACTCCTTCTCCCTTTCCAGCCTTAGCCTGACAATCACATAATTCCATCATTAAGGCTGCCCGTTCTTGGGATGTTTTATCAGTATCCAAAGCAATATAAGTCCCAAGTGTTCGGGTTAATTCTACATAGCTTTCCTTCCACCGTTCGGCATCAGGGGAAGGCTCGCCGGTAAGCAAATAATGCAGATTAACCTTCCATAAATCGGCGATTTTTAGCAAGGTTTCAATATCTGGTTGCCGTTCATCCCGCTCAAATCTGCTTATTACGGCAGGGGTTGCAAATCCAAGCTGTTCAGCAAAAACTGTTTGGTTTAATTGTAATTCTTCCCGTAAATGCTGAATTCTCCGTCCTAAGGTGGTAAAATTTTTCTTATTTTCATCTTGCATTGGTTAATATTGTATGTTAATTTTGCCGATATAAGGCATAAACAGCCTTTTCTTTGCCATTATGGAACAAAGGATAAAAATGCCAAAACCTATTCGCATAACGGACGCAGAAGCAATTAAACTGGTCTATCAAAGAGCGGAAACCGAACATCGTTCTGCCGCCAACGCAGCGGCGACAACAATTATCGAACAATTAAGCAGGACTGATAATAACGGTAGTGGACACGGAAGGCAATCTAAAAATGCCCGATAATAAAGCAAATATTTCAACTCCAGATAAAAGCCAAGCCTTTGTAGATTTGGCGGATGCAAGTTTAAGGCTAGGATACAATTTAGGGTTTATCTCTTTTTTGTGCGAAAGCGGAAAACTAAAAGGCGCGGTAAAAAATGAGGAAGTCTGGCAAATTCCCGAAAGTACAATTAAACAATTTTGCGAGGACAATAAACTATTTTTAAAAACCAAAGACCAAATCGCCACAGGAGATTTTGTGGATGTTGAGCAGGCCGCGAGATTGTTAGGTTATGGCAAACGGCATCTTTGCCGGTTGTGTAATTCAGGTGCAGTACTCGGCGCCATAAAAAGCGGTGGATATTGGCAAATCCCCGTAAGCGAAATCGAAAAATTCCAGCAAACAAAACCAGAAAAAACTTATGCGAAAAAAATCGTGAAACTTTTAAGCCCCTATGTTTTGTTACATTGCGGAGAGATTGGATTAAAAACACGAGAAACAACTGAAACCCTGTTTGCTTTGAAATCACAATTGATTATCGATGATTTCGACAAAAAAACCATAAGGGATTGTGAACTCCGTTTGCAGGGATATATCAAATATCAAGAAAAAGTCTGGGGCGATTTAAAGGCTTGCGGATTTGACGAGGAAATTAAAAATGTCTGAGGCGATAAAAAATAACGCATTGACAGAATCGACAAGAGAGGAACGGATAAGGCAATACGTTTATTCGCATATCTGCCAAGCGGCTTATGAGCTTTACGAAATAACGTTGGAAATGCACGCAACGCTTACGGCGGGAATTATCACCGACACAGAAAAACACTTGGCAGAACTTGGGGAAACAGCAAACAGGCAGCTTGTCGGTATTTTGCAGGCGATAAAAGATGTTCGTCGGAATAATTGAAGGGAACGTGCAAAGAAAGGCTGGTAAAAATTATGATTGCAAGAAACGAAAACAATGCGATGCCTCCTGATGAGAATCAGGCGGATGCGGTCGCGGGGAAAAATCAGGAGTATGACCCGCTTAAGGATGCTGGATTTATGAAGCACAGCACAGAGCGAGCCAGAAAAAGCATAAGGATTTACGCTCCAAAAATTCAACGGCAAATCCTAAAGGATTTGTGGGCTGAATTACCGGAAGTGGAGAAAAAACTCAAAGAAGAAAACGATGAATTTGATAGGGTAGTAGCCAAAGATGCTATTGCTGAAATGGAGGCAGGGATAGCAAAATGCCGCAGCGAAATGCTGGACTGCGTCAAGATGCTCCTGGCAGGCAGGGATTTACTCGTCGAAGACCTTGTAGGGCAGTTAAGAATCGCCGAGGTCTATCTCCAGCAGCCGATGGTCGGGAACAACGTAGAATAAAAGGATTTTTCAAAATGTCAGGCAGGGAATGCCAGCAAAAACAATCCGAAGAGGATGCGTTGGAAGATATAAGAGGCCGTATTAGCAAGTTGCCGCTTGCCAAGCAGATAAAAATCTATCGCGAATTTTTGGAAATCTTAAAAGAGCAAACACGGATAATCGTATCGAATTAGCGATACTTTGAAGGGATTTTGGTTGTGGACAGGGAAGTCGATTTCAAATCGTTAGTGCAGCAAGCATCAGGCCGGACGGAGATGGGTTTTTTGGAATCTCCGTCCGCGTTTATTAAGGCAATCGACGTTGAAAAGCGGCAGATAACCGCACTTGTTTCGACAGGGGGCATCGACCGCGACAACGAAATAATCCTGCCTGACGCTTTCAGGGAAAACTTGCCGGTCTATATGAAAAATCCTGTTGTCCTGGCTGGGCATCAGCATCGTTTACAGGACGGCAAATCGCCCGTTGTCGGTGCGGTCGTAAAGGCCTGGATTGACGGCAGCGGGTTATGGGTCATTATCGAATTTGCAAAAACGGCGCTCGGGGAAGAATACTGGATTCTATACCGCGACAAAAAACAGCGGGCGTTTTCTGTCGGCTTTATCCCGATTGAGCATCGTTTTGAGGACCGCAACGGCAAGCAGGTCCTTATTCATACCAAAGTCGAATTACTGGAGATTAGCTGTGTGGCCGTGCCGTCAAACCGCGAGGCATTAAGCCGTTCAAAGCAGCGGAAGGCTGCCTTCGTTGCCGTTAAAAAAGAGAAGGCGGAAATACAGGAATTGCTCGACAGCGGCGTAATCAGCGAAGAAAAATGTCAGGAATTTGTCGAGCTGCTGCTCGGCGTAAACTCTGATGTATCAGAGAAAGAATGCGATGTTAATTTTGCGGACATTGTCAAGGGACAAGATGATACAGAATCAATACCGGATACTGAATGCGATTTTTCCGGCCTGGTTGCCGGTTAACGATAAGCTCCTTGTTTTTTGTGGATGTTTGGTGGTCTTATGAGGATTTGTGCGATTATAAACGGCGGCAGGTATCCTGCATACTGCAACTGTTTTCAGCATAAGCCCGTTGCAGGTCATAATACGACCGCAATTCCGACACGGGGACGGCATATAACCAGCTATGCCGTCCTCTTTGCTTTTGCTGGCAGCTGGCATAACACAAAATTATAAACCATTTTTAAGGGTTTTAACAATGCCTCTATTTGAAGAAAAAGTCGCCGAGGGCTTTAAAGCCGCAGGCGAAAGAATGAATACAATCGAGAGCGGCGTGAAAGAGACGCAGGCCGCGTTGAAGGCGCTTATGAATCAAATCAAGCTGCTTTCCGGTGCGTTCCGCAGCGGCGAATTGACCGACGGCAGGCCGTATAAGGCTTTCTGGCCGAGCGAGGAACACGCCAAAGCGTTCGGCGAATTGATTTTGTCGGTCTTAGGCCGCAAGGGTATGGCAGAAGGAACAGCATCGAGCGGCGGCGTTCTTATGCCGACAGAACTCAGCGATAGAATCATCCAAAAGCTGGGGCAATACGGCAAATACAGAGGAAATACTACAATCGTTCCGATAGGCAGCGGCAAGGCCATTGTCCCCAAAGTCGAATCCGATTTGACTGTGTATTGTCCAGGTCAGGGCAATGAGATAGACGCTTCCGATATGGGATTTTCACAAGTTACCCTTGTCCCCGAAACCCTCTGCTGCCTGGCAAAAGTCAGCAACGAATTAGTCGAGGACGCCATCATCGCGATTGGCGAAATACTCGGAATATCCATTACGCGAAGTATGGCCAAAAAAGAAGATGAAATCGGTTTTTCCGGCGACGGCACAGAGGCTTATTTCGGTATGTTGGGAATCATTGGCGCCTTACTTAAAGTCGATGCAACAATAGCCAATATAAAAGGCATACAGGTCGGCAGCGGCAATACGTGGGCGGAATTGATTCTCCAGGACTTCGAGGACACGGCGGGAATCCTGCCGTCCGATGCAGACGACGGCGCCGCGTGGTATTGCACCAAAAAGTTTTTCCATAAGGTAATGCGAAAACTTTTGCAGGGCGGTGCTATAACCGATGTTTCAAGCATCCTGACCCGCGAACGGCTGCGGTATTTCCTCGGCTATCCGGTAAATTTCGTTTCGCCGTCGTGTATGCCCGTTACGGAAGCCAACAATCAGATTTGTGCAATCCTGGGCGATTTACAGCTTGGTTCATTCCTGGGCGAACGGAGAATCCTGACAATCGAGCAAAGCCGTGATGTGTATTTCGCGAACAACCAGGTCGGCGTCCGAGGGACAGAGCGAATCGACATAAACGCTTACGGTGTCGGCGATACGTCCGAAGCCGGTGCGATTGTCGCCCTTGCAACGGCTGGCAGTTAAACAGTAAACGAGGTATATGCAACCTTGCTTTGCAGATTCAGAATAAAACGAAAAACGTAAAATTTCAGTTAAGGAAAAGAAAAGATGAGAGCAACAACACCGAAAATGGGAATCCTTGTCCGGCCGCAGTTAAAAAATAACGGCGCTTTTGTAGGCAATACATACGTCGATACCGCCGGTCTCGGCAAGATAGATTTTGCCTTCATTACCGGAATAATGGACGTCGTTATCGGTTCGGGCGGGACATCGACGCCGCCGTTTATCGAGGAATGCGACACTTATGGCGGCTCGTATGACCCTATTGACGATGCGGAGCTTGCCGTTGTTATTCCAGCCGACGGAGACGATACAATCCGCGTTATCAGCCTTGATCTGACAAAGACGCATAAGCGGTATATGCGGATAAATGCACCGACGGCAGGTAATGTTACCGGCGCCAATTTCTGCGCTATCTACCTGGGATACGAACAGGACGTGGAGAAGATAACCGCTGCGGGACTTAACCTGGCAGAATTTGTCGAAGCGTAACAAGGGTTACAAAACCCACACGCCGGGCAGAAGCAGGCAGAGCGTCAGTTTGACCGCCTGCCTGCCTGGCTGTAATCATAAAATATAAATGGCAAAAGAAATTAACATTCCGGTTCGAGTTATAGACGCTGAGCAAGCAAAGGCGAAGATAGAATCTGTCAGCAGGGCAGGTAAGGAGCTTGGCGGTCAATTTGAATCAGGCCAGACTCAGGCAGCCGTTGCGGTCGATAAGACTTCCGAAAAAATGAATGTCCTCGAACGCATTCTCCATAGAGTAACAGGACAGGTTTTATCGTTTATTGCGGGCTGGCTCGGCTTACGCGGCGTTCAAGCGCTTATAAGCGGGGTAATAGAAAAATTACAAAAGGTTCAGCAATTACAACAGGACATATACAAATCTTCGTTGCCTCTTTCGGACTTGGGACAAAAAGTAGTCGCAGCAACAGGCGTAGGAACACAACAGGGACAGGCGGAACAAATAGCAGCCCTGCAAAAAACAGGCGGCCTTGAATCGCCCGAAATAGCTCAACAGATGGCACTGGCAGCCGATGCCGCTTATCGAAAACAGGGCGGCGTCGGCAATACGAATATTATCGACTTTTTAAAAGATATTGCACCTTTTATCGGCGCCGAGCAGCTTTCCGCTGACGATGCTGCAAAATTGATTGAATTAGCCGGTGCTGCCGGTGTCCCTGCAACGCAGGCCGGTTTTATGAGTTTTGCTGCAAAATTACAGGCTGGTGCAAAAGCGACAAAAGCAAAAACATTCGGCGAATTTTTCACCGGAGCGCAAAAAAGTCTTACTGCATATATGGCCGCAGGCGGCACTTTAGAGAAAGGGATTTCTCTTTATGCCGCAGGCGGTGAATCGGGCATAGAGAATATTTTAAAACTTGTAACCGGCCTCGACAAAAAAGAGCAGCACGCGGTCGAACGGTCAATGAAAGTCAATTGGTCAAAACTGTCGACCGCCCAGCAGATTGAAACATTCTCGAAATATGTCGGAAGCCTCCCGCCTCAGCATCGAGAACGCATATTGAAACATTGGGGATTCCCAGCCGGAACTGCTGAATTAGTCGGCGGTTTAACGTCATCGGGTGAAGTAGAAAAATTGTTTGCAGAAATAACAGCCGTCAGTATGCAAAAAATCGGGGAAAAATTCACGGGGACGAAATCTTTTAAGGCTAAAGAAGTCGAAGGGGAAGCAACTTTACAACAACAGAAGGCGACGCCGGAATTTGCCCCCTGGCAGCAGCGGTTCGAGAGAGTTAAAACGTCATTCGATATTCTTCTTGCTCAGGGCAAAGACCAGCCCCTGATACGTGATGCGGTCGAGCCTTATATTATGGCTTTCGGCGAAATGATAAAAGAACTGGATGCCCTTAAAACACAATTACCGGAATCCGCACAACCGGCAATCTCAAAATTCCGTAAAAATATCGTGGAACGGTCAAAGTCCCTGGCATTTATGGCTATTGTAAAACCCGATTTGGCGGCTGGCCTGGCAGGGAAAGCCGGTTATAGATATGAGAGATTATTGGGAGAGCTTAAGGCGGGGACTATCAATGAAAACGAATTAGAGAATCCGACCGCAGAAAAATATTTCAATGAAGGGCTTGATGTAATACAACACCCCAAAGAGCCGGTTTTACAAATTTTAAAAGAGATACGGCATAGGATGCACGAAACCAAAATGCCGAATCTGATGCCGCCGGTGATTTATAACGACCACAGCCTTAATTTCAGTGGTATTGTCGGCAGCAAATCAGACCGGCTAATCGGCCCTCGTGCAGGCAGGGAAAAGGGTTATTAAGTGGATAAAATTACAACAGAATCGCAAATAAAATTTTGTCGCAAGTGCAATGAAACAAAGCCGCTTGAGGCTTTCAAAGATAATTCCACGATGCCGGATGGTAAGCAACCTTATTGTCGTGATTGTGATAAAAAGGCGTGGAATCATAGGCAATATAAAGGTTTGCCCCATACAGGAATATGCTCTACTTGTGGATTAACCAAACCGATAGAAGAATTCCTCACGACAAAAGACGGCAATATCAAAGATGGAAAATGTCAGGATTGTCGTAAAAATTACAACAAAGAATACAAGCGAAAACGAAAAATATATGGTATCGACAATCCTCAAAAGCCAGACTTAGCATCCTTCACGCAAGTAGAGAGCGTCATACAAACATTGGCTGAATTTCAGTATGTTATCGACAGGGAAATTTCGGTCCGCGAAAAAAGAATCGCCGCTATCCGCGAAAGCTGGGCAGAGCTTCTTGAAAAATTATGGTGTCATCAGGTAGGGCTGGAATCTATGTTAAAAACCTTCCTTAAAAATAACCTGACAGCCAAAACGTTTTCTCGGAAATATATCTTTGGTTCAGTGTGGTATCGCAATGGGGAATTAAGAATTAAACTGAATACGGAATTAGCCGGACAACGAATAAAAAAAGAGCTTTGAAATGCCCCAAAAAAACCGTTTAAAAGTGTTTTATAAGCCCCTCAAAAATAGCACGCCTGAGCTGGAAACCAGAACCAAGAATTCTAATAGCAAACAAAAAAATAAAATTTTTTGAAATATTTTTCACTAATTACCTATTTTAACATCATCGCCGGTCTTAGTTTTCCGCCAACTACTGATAATTTTCGCCATTTCAAGCGATAAACTACAATGGCGAAGCAAAATAAAAATATGATACGAAGGTTTTTATAAAAAACCGTTATTTCAGCTTAAAAACGGCATTTTTAAGGGGGTTTTGTTGAATTTGTTTTCTGCAAATCATAAGCGTTTATACTTTTATCTTCAGACCCTGCCTGTTTTGTCCGACTCCACCTGCAATGCGGAACGATAATAGCAAACAAAAATTAAATAGGCCTGCGAGTTCAAGAAGCAGGCAACTATAAGAAGCTATTAAATCGTGAAAGCGAAGGGGATGCGTTGGACTTTTTGTATTTTGGCAGGAACTGCCGCACAGGGGCCTATCACAGTACAATTAGTTCAACACCCCTTTTTTCTGTGTCGGTAAATGTGCTGTGAACTTAATTATTAACTAATTTAGTTTAAGGAGAATTTATTTATGGCTGAGACAAAAACCCAATTAAACAGAGCGATTATGGAGAAGGAAGGCAAGTACCTTACCTTCGCTCTGGCCCATGAGGAATATGGGTTGGAGATTCTGAAGGTCCGCGAGATTATCGGCTATATGGATATAACCGCCGTTCCGCAGACCCCCAGCTATGTCAAGGGGGTAATCAATCTGCGGGGCCAGGTTATTCCTGTAATCGACCTTCGGGCCAAATTTGGTATGGAAACCGCGGAAAAAACAGAGGAGACCTGCATCATTGTTGTTGAAATCAAGCAGGACGGCCACGACTTCAGCACAGGTATAGTTGTGGACCACGTTCAGGAGGTACTCGACATAGAGGGCGAGAACATAGAAGAGTCGCCTCAGTTCGGCTCAAATGTCAATACCGATTTCATACTCGGTATGGGCAAGGTCGGAGAATCCGTAAAAATCCTGCTGGATATAGACAAGGTACTGAGCGGAACAGACCTCAATGGTTTTGCCGGCAGCACAGGTAATACTGCCGCTGCTGCCGCTGAACCCACTCCTGTCGAGGCGAGCAGTACACCGCAGAAGGAGACCGCAAATGTATAAGGCAAGGATTTTGTTAAGTGTTGCGATTCTGCTGATAGCGGCGAATCTTTGCATGGCTGAGCCGCCGTTACCTTTGCACAATATCGAAGGCAACAGCGGTGTATTTATTACAAGCACTGCATATTTGGCCAACCCACCTGAAAAAGGGCAGATTTTCGGCAAGCCAAGTTTCTCGACAAGTGCCGTTTTTGGCAGAGAAAAGGATTTAGAATCCTTCGCTGTCACCGAAAACATCTTAGGCAGATTCGAAATCGGTTATGCTTATGAGAGGTTCGGTCTTGGTGATTGGCCCAGCGATGTTAAGTCGGCTGCTGGGGCAGATGTGGACCATTCTCTTGGCCTACACAATCTTAATTTGCGAACAATGGTTATTAAGGAAGGCGATTTCGATTGCTCCTGGATGCCGGCGATAACCTTCGGCAGTCACCTGAAGTGGAATGATGGCCAAGCCAAGCTCAATAGAGATCTTGGCGGTCTTCTTGACACACTGGGTTCGGACCATAGCAGAGGAGTTGAGTTTACCGCTGTGGCAAGCAAAACAATAAAAAATTTGCTGCCTCGACCGGTGATTCTGTCTGCCGGACTTCGCAATAGTGACGCAATACACACCGGTCTTTTCGGATTTGCAGGCGAGAGACGCACAACTTTCGAAGGCAGTATCATTACTTTCCTGACAGATAGGTTGGCTTTTGCGGCAGAGTATCGTCAGAAATCCGATTTGATGGATCAGTTTTCAGCAGGCGGCAAGGACCTGGTTAAAGCCGAAAATGACTGGTGGACGCTTTGCCTGGCTTATGTTGTCAATGACAACCTTACCATATCAGGCGGCTATGCCAATCTTGGTAATTTGGCTAATCACAGGGAGAACAATTGCTGGGGACTCCAACTGAAGTATGAGTTTTAATGTAAGAAAAATCTAAATTAAAAATTAAGTAAACTTTAACTTTTAGGAGAAATTTATTATGGCTACAAAAACGAAAGAAAAAACAAGTACCGCATCGCGGTCGCGGTCAAGCAATACCGCGGTCTTTGAAGAAATTCAGCGATTGGTTGAAGCCACTGTAAATGGCAAACTCGACGAGCGAGCGAGAGTTGACCAGTTCGAAGGTCAGGACAAGGTGATGCTTCAGGGCGTTAATGAACTGATCAATGCCTTCGTTGGCCCGATCAATATTACCGCTGAGTATGTCGACCGTATGAGCAAAGGTGACATACCCGAAAAGATTACCGCTGAGTACAAGGGCGACTTCAACGAGATCAAGAACAACCTCAATACCTGCTGCGGCGTTATGAGAGGCCTGCTTGACGAAACTAATGTCCTGATTCAGGCCACCCAGGATGGTAAACTTGATACTCGCGGCAAAGCCGACAAGTTCGAAGGCGGCTGGGGCGAGTTGGTTGGCGGCGTTAATAAACTGATCGACGCATTCGTTGGGCCAATCAATATTACCGCTGAGTACGTTGACCGTATGAGCAAAGGTGACATACCCGAAAAGATCACCGCTGAGTACAAAGGCGACTTCAACGAGATCAAGAACAACCTCAATGCCTGCTGTGGCATTATGAGAGGCCTGCTTGACGAAACTAATGTCCTGGTGCAGGCCACAAAGGATGGCAAGCTTGATACTCGCGGCAAAGCCGACAAGTTCGAAGGCGGCTGGGGCAAACTGGTTGGCGGCGTTAATGAACTGATCGACGCCTTCGTTGGCCCGATCAATATTACCGCTGAGTATGTCGACCGTATGAGCAAAGGTGACATACCCGAAAAGATCACCGCTGAGTACAAGGGCGATTTCAATGAGATCAAGAACAACCTCAATGCCTGCTGTGGCATTATGAGAGGCCTGCTTGACGAAACTAGTATCCTGGTTCAGGCCACAAAGGATGGCAAGCTTGATACTCGCGGCAAAGCCGACAAGTTCGAAGGCGGCTGGGGCAAACTGGTTGGCGGCGTTAATGAACTGATAGACGCTTTCGTTGGTCCGATCAATGTTACCGCCAAATACATCGATGATATCAGCAAAGGCGTGATTCCGCCGATAATTACCGACAATTACAACGGGGACTTCAACATCATCAAGAGCAACCTGAATGCCGTCGTCAAGATGATGAGTGAATTGCTGGCTGAGACGGATAAGATCGTCAAGGCAGCAGCCGATGGTGAGTTGGACAAACGAGCCGATGCTACGAAGTTCGTAGGCGGTTGGAACAAGCTCGTGTCCGGAGTG
>Ga0315278_10005620_pt1 | contig 11366 bp, 7 predicted proteins | sample YL17G06_0_MG_FD_203880 | JGI IMG/M metagenome (GOLD analysis project Ga0315278, IMG submission 203880) | Sediment microbial communities from Yellowstone Lake, YNP, Wyoming, USA - YL17G06_0 | ecosystem: Environmental > Aquatic > Freshwater > Lake > Sediment | place: USA: Wyoming | collected... | reverse complement strand
TCGAAAATCACGCTGAAAGATCTTGCACGCGCCACAAAAATCTCCGGCAAAGAACAGTTTACTACGCTGCGGCAGTTGATTGAGCAATTGAAACGGGAGGGAGTCGTGGTGGCCGATGAGCGGGGCCGGCTCGGGTATGTCACGGAGCGCAAGCGCGCGAAGGAACCCACATCGCGGAACGTCATCGCGCCGGTCACGATCACCCGGCGCGGCATGGGAATTGTCCGCCCGGAAGGGTGGGATGTAGAAATCCAAATCGGCCCGCGAGCCCTGCGCACGGCATTGCCGGGCGACGTGGTGGAGGTGGTACCGTTTGCCCGCCCGCGCAAGCACAAAGCGGGCGAGCCGATCGAGGGCGAAGTGGTTCGCGTGGTGAGCCGCACCATCACCCGCGTGACCGGACGTATGGAGGTACGCCGGGATTTTGCGTTTGTCGTGCCGGACGATCGCCGCATGCCCCGTGACATCTCTCTTTCTCCCACCGAGGCGCGAAAAGCCAAACCGGGTGATAAAGTGGTGGTGGAGCTGCTTCCCTGGGAGGATGCGGGCATGAATCCCGAAGGGACGCTGGTGGAGGTGCTCGGACGGTCGGGTGATGCGCGCGTTGAAGTGTTGAGCGTTGCGCGCAGTTACGGCCTCCCTGCCGAATTCCCGCGCGCGGTCGAGGCGGAGGCAGCGTCGCTTCAGGGAACCATTCCCGAGGCGGAGATTGCCGCACGGATGGATCTCCGGGGTGTTACAACATTCACCATCGACCCAGAAGACGCCAGAGACTTCGACGATGCACTCTCCTGCGAGGTGTTGCCGGACGGGCGGTACCGTCTCGGTGTGCATATCGCCGATGTGAGCCACTATGTACGGGAGGGAACCGAACTGGACCGCGAGGCGTACGCGCGCGGCACCAGCGTCTACCTCGTCAACGAAGTTATTCCGATGCTTCCCGAAAAGCTCTCCAACGATCTGTGCAGCCTCAGGCCCCGTGAAGACCGGTTGACGTACAGCGTCCTCATGGAGATCACACCGGACGGCAAGGTGGACGATGTGTGCTTTGCGCGGACAGTGATCCACAGCAAACGCCGTTTTTCATATGAAGAAGCCCAAACAATCCTCACGACCGGTACCGGCGAGTACAACGAAGAACTCGGGCGTTTGCACGCCCTGGCCCGCAACCTGTACAAACGCCGGCGGAAGAACGGCAGCCTCGATTTTGACACCTCCGAAGTGAAATTCACGTTTGACGCCCAGGGGCTTCCGGACGGGATCATCAAAAAGGTCCGTCTTGACGCACACCGGCTCGTGGAAGAGTGCATGCTGCTTGCCAACAAGTGTGTGGCGCAGCATGTCGGGAAGACCAAAACCGGGGGCGACCCCCTTCCATTTCTGTATCGCGTCCATGATCTTCCCGATCCCGGAAAGTTGCGCGATCTCGGAAACTTCGTGAAGCAGTTCGGTTTTGCGCTGGACGTCAAAGAAGGGGTGTCGTCGCGCCAGCTGCAAAAGCTGCTGGATAGCGTCAAGGGTACGGAGGTGGAGGAAGTGATCACCGAGGTGGCGCTCCGGTCCATGGCCAAAGCCGTGTACGCTGAAAAGAACATCGGCCACTTTGGATTGGCCTTCCGCGACTACACACATTTCACCTCACCCATCCGGCGTTATCCCGATCTGGTTGTGCACAGGATGCTCGACGAATACAGCCGCACGCCTGCGGCCGGGCGTATTGCCCAGGTCCGTGCCGCGATGCCCGCTATAGCGCGGCAATCTTCCGATCGCGAACGGCTGGCCGTTGAGGCGGAACGCGCTTCGGTGAAGGTGATGCAAATCGAATACATGAAGCGTCATATCGGCGACGAATTCGAGGGCGTGATTGCGGGCGTGACGGACTTCGGCCTGTTCGTGGAGCTTCCCGACCTGTTGATTCAGGGGTTGATCCGGGTCAGGGATCTGGCGGATGATTATTACCTGTTTGACCAGAAGCAGTACGCTCTCCGGGGCCGCTCCCGCGGACAGGTTTACCGCCTCGGCGACCATGTTCGCATAAAAGTGCTTGCCGTTGACCCCGAAACCCGCGAATTGGACCTGGAATTGCTTGCCGACAGGGGGAGGAACTTTTAATTCAGGGCAATGTTTCATATATTATAGCAATACAGCGGAACCCACAATTACGCCATGAGTATATGAAGAGATCGATATCTGCCGTGCTGCTGGCGGTCCTGCTTGTTGCGCTGGACGGGGTGCCTGCAAACGGCCAATCGGACAATTTCGGCAAGAACAAGGTCCAGTACTCCAGATTCAGCTGGTCGTACCTGCAAACCGACCATTTTGACATCTACTTTTCGGAGGGGGGCAAGCCTCTGGCCGAGTTCACCGCCCTCGCGGCCGAATCCGCATACACATCCATCAGCACGCTGTTCCGTTACCAGCTGCTGAACCGGGTCCCCCTCATCGTGTACAACTCGCATAACGATTTTCAGCAGACCAACGTCATCAGCGAGTATATGGAAGAGGGGATCGGGGGGGTAACCGAGCTCTTCAAGAACCGCGTGGTGATTCCTTTCGAAGGGGACTATCGAAAGTTCCGCCATGTGATCCACCACGAGCTGGTGCACGCCGTGATCAACGATATGTTTTATGGCGGAAGCATCCAGTCCATTATTTCCAACAACATCACCCTCCAGCTCCCTCTCTGGTTCAACGAAGGGCTGGCGGAGTTCGAGGCCTTGCGTTGGGACACCGATTCGGATATGTTCATCCGCGACGCCACCGTTCATGAGTACCTTCCGACGATCGACCGGTTGTACGGCTACTTTGCCTACCGCGGAGGCCAATCGGTCTTCTGGTATATCGCCAACAAGTACGGCGAGCAGAAAATCGGCGAGATGCTGAATCGGATCAAGAGCACACGCAGTGTCGAAGCCGGCATGCGTGCATCCATCGGGCTAAGTCTCGAGGAACTCTCCGAGCGCTGGGTGAGGGAACAGAAGATCACGTACTGGCCCGACATTGCGAAGCGGGAAGACCCTGCCGACTATGCACGCCGCCTGACGGAGCACAAGAAAGAGGGGGGCTTCTATAATACCAGTCCGGCCCTCTCCCCGCAGGGGGACAAGATTGCGTTTATTTCCAACCGGTACGACTATTTTGACGTCTTTGTGATGAATGCCGTTGACGGTTCCCAGCTCACCAAGATTATCGACGGGCAGCAGACGGTCAATTTCGAAGAGCTGCATCTGCTCACGCCGGGCATCAGCTGGTCGCCGGACGGCAGGAGAATCGCGATTGCCGCAAAGTCCGGCGAAGCGGATGCGATTCTTCTGGTTGATGTTAAGAGCGGCGAGATGGAGAAGCTCACGTTCAAGCTGGACGGCATCTTCTCGGTCGACTGGTCGCCGAAGGGAGAAGCCCTCACCTTCGTCGGCAACATCGCACGGCAATCCGACGTGTACGTCTACGAATTCACCTCAAAGTCGCTCACCAATCTCACGAACGACATATTCAGCGACGAACAGCCGTCCTGGTCGGCCGACGGAAAAACCGTGTACTTCGCCTCGGATCGCGGCGGGCATCTGGACAGCGACCCGTCTGCGCTCAAGGATATCCGCTCCCATCAGGCCGATCTGTACAGTGTCGAAAGGGCAACGAAGGCCGTTAGGCGTTTGACGGACTGGGACGGGAGCGACGAGACGTCGCCCGTGGGCTCTCCCGACGGCAAGAAACTCCTGTTTGTATCTGACCGCAACGGCATCAACAATATTTACACGCTGGACCTGGACTCTCTCAAGGTGCGTCCGATCACCAATTCCTTGAGCGGAGTGTACCAGTTGTCGCTTTCGTCCGATGGCACCAAGCTCGCATTTTCCTCGCTGAGCCATTCCGGGTTTGACATCTTCCTGATGCGGAGCCCGTTCGAGCGGGATATCAAGACGGCGGAGCTGGAGCCCACGCTGTTCAGGAAGGGTAAGAACACGCCTCCGCCGGCCGTTACTGCTACAGTAGCCGCTGCTCAGCCGCCTGCCGCCCAGCAGGACACCACGAAGCTGTACGGCAAAGACATCCAGCTGGACTTGTCCAACTACGTCTTCTCCGATGTGCGTCCGGAGAACCTGCCAAAGGATTCGCTCATAGCCCGCTTGCCGCGGATTGCCGGCAATGTGGACGAGGAGGGCAAGTACCGGGTCAACAAGTACAAGCTCAATTTCACCCCGGACATTGTGTACGGCAATGCGGGTTATGACACGTTTTACGGTGTCAGCGGTTCCACGATCATGGCGTTCAGCGATCTGATGGGTGATCATCAGATCATTTTTGCGACGAACCTGCTGATGGATCTGAAGAACAGCGACTACGCGCTGCAGTATTACTACCTCCCGGAGAGAATCGACTTCGGCATCGGCGCGTTCCACTCGGCGCGCTTCGTGATCGTGAACGACATATTCGGCGGCAGTCTGTACCGGTTCCGCACGTATGGGGGGAGCATATCCGCCGTATATCCGTTCGACCGTTTTGACCGTATCGAATTCGGCCTGAGCGCATTCGTGATTTCGAAAGAGAACCTCGACCAGCCGAACTTCCCGTCGCAGAACCGCACCGTCATGGTTCCCGGGGTCAGTTACACGCACGATACGTCGCTGTGGGGAATGATTTCTCCGATGGTGGGGACACGCTACCGCTTCGATGTCTTCGGCACGCCGAAGCTGGGGAGCGCTGGTCTGAGTTTTGTGAATCTTACGGGGGATTATCGCACGTACCTCCGGCTCGGCAGGAACTACAGCATAGCAGTACGTCTTGCGGGCGGCGGGAGTTTCGGAACAAATCCACAGAAGTTCATCATTGGCGGGGTGGACAACTGGATCAACCACACCTTTGAAGGCGGGTACATCCCGCTGGAGAATGCGGAGGACTACATCTTCCTGCAGACCGGACTCCCGTTGCGGGGGTACAATTACAATACAGCCATCGGTTCCCGGTACGGTTTGTTCAATTTCGAACTCCGTTATCCGCTGTTCGCATTCCTGCAGGCCGGCCCGTTGCCGATAGGGTTGCAGAGTCTGGGGGGGGTGATGTTCTTCGATATGGGGTCGGCTTGGAACAGCGAGAGGAATTTTGTGGGAATTACGAGGGATGTCCAGGGGAACACCGTCACGCGCGATCTGCTTATGGGCATGGGAACCGGTGCGCGCATCTATTTTCTGGCGTTCCTGGTGCGTTTGGACGTAGCGTGGGCGTGGAACCTTCAGGATTTTTCACCGCCAAAGTACTACTTCTCGCTGGGGTACGATTTCTAATTCATCGGCAGGCGTACGGTGAACACGGACCCCTTCTGCGGTTCACTGGTGACCGTGATCGTTCCCCGGTGCAACTCCACAATCCACTTCGCAATAGACAACCCCAACCCTGTTCCTCCCATTTCGCGCGAGCGTGCTTTGTCCACCCGGTAGAATCGGTCGAAAATCTTTCCGACGTCCTCTGCGGGAATCCCGATACCGGTATCCGCGATGCGAAACACGACCGCGCTGTCCTGACGCTCCATCGCCAGCGTAACTGCTCCGCCGGCAGGGGTGTACTTGATCGCGTTGTCGATCAGATTGAGGAAGAGTTGCCGCAACCGCATCCGGTCGCCAACGATCATCATAGGTGTGTTGACGCGCAGGACCACCTTAATATTTTTACTACTTGCCAGCATCGTCCCGTCTTCATACAGCTCATCGATCATCGCTTTCAGGTCCACTTCCGAAAACTCCGCCTCCCCCTCACCGCGGTCGGCCTTCGCAAGCGTCAGCAGGTTGTCAATAATAGCGGTCAGACGGAGAATTTCCTCCAGTCCGCTTTCCAGCACGCGGCGGTATTCTTCAGGCGTTTTCCTGCTGCGCAGGGCAAGCTCAATCTCGCCGCGCATGATGGTGAGCGGTGTGCGCAATTCGTGCGAGGCGTCGGCTGAAAACTGCCGTACGCGGGCGAAGGAGTCGTGCAGACGTCCGATCATGTCGTTGATCGTCACGGTCAGACGGCCGATCTCATCGTCCGCGATATGCACGGGTATGGTCTGGTCGAGATTCTCGGCCGTAATTCGCCGGGCACGTGTTGTTACCTCATCGACCGGCTGAAGGGATTTCTTTGCCAGGGCTAACCCGCCGATCACGGACAACGCCACGGCAATGGGAATCAGAATGAGAAAGATCACGTACAGACTGCCGAGCAGGTCGCGCAGGTCGGCAAGCGGGTAGCCAATGGCGTAGGTGAAGTCTTTGTCGCGCGTGGCCGCCACCCGGATCGGTTCCCCGTTCACCTCAACGGTGGTCAGCACAATCGCGTTTACGCTTATGCTGTCTGTAATGCGCAGGCTATCGGGGGTGAGACTGTAGGAGCGATAGAGAATGCTCCCACGGCGGTCGGAGAATTGGATGTAGGTCTTCTTCGGGCTTTGCAGGCTATGCCGGAACAGCTGATTCCAGATTTCGTCGGCTTGCTGCGAGGAAGAATCATCGTCGACAGGGAGCGGTCCGACCATGCGCGGCGGAAGTTTCTTGCTGACGATCGTCTCCGCGGATTTCCTTCCCTGTTTCACCTTGTTCGCCTGCGGCTCGATAAAGTCCCGCATCCACCGGGCTTCGGCCTTCAATGAAAGATCCAGGTTTTCTGAAAGTGTTTTTCCGGTGAAGTAGTAGGAGACGACGCCGAAGAGCACCAACGTAGACAGCAGCAGAAGAGTATACCACAGCGTGAGACGGGTACGAACGGAGCGGAGCCGGAAGGGCATACGTTACTCCTCTTTCAGCACATACCCGACGCCGCGGACGGTGTGGATCAGTTTCCTGTCGAAACCGGTGTCAACCTTGTTCCGGAGATGATTGATGTACACGTCAATCAGGTTCGTCCCGGTGTCGAAATGGTAGTCCCAGATGTGTTCCGCAATAATCGTACGGCTCAGCACGCGCTCCTTGTTGCGGAGAAAAAACTCGAGCAGGGCGTACTCCTTCGTGGTCAGGTCGATAGCGCGTGTTCCGCGCCGTGCTTTATGGGTCACGGTGTCCAGTTCGAGGTCGGCGAGGGCGAGAACGGTGGACTTTTCCTGAGTGCCCCGCCGCAGGAGCGAACGGACGCGCGCCAGAAGTTCGGCGAAAGCAAACGGCTTGGTCAGGTAGTCATCCGCTCCGCTGTCGAGTCCGGCAACCTTGTCTTCGGTTGCGGTTTTCGCCGTGAGCATGAGGATAGGGGTGGCGCGTTTGCGGGCGCGGAGTTCGCGGGTGACGTCGATCCCGCTTTTGCCGGGGAGCATGACATCCAGAATAATAACGTCGTATCGTTGTGCCTCGGCCATGGCAAGCCCCGCCTCACCATCGTGCGCCACGTCCACGGTATGATGCTCTTCTTCCAGTCCCTGCTGGATAAACCGGGCGACTTTCTTTTCGTCTTCGACAACGAGGATACGCATATGTGAAAGGTAGCAGAAATCCAGCCAAGTTGCTATCCTACACAGTTTTCGCTATATTTTCTCTATCGTATGAATCAGGCCCCCCTTATGCGCATCATTCTGCTCATTATTCTTCCGGTGGTTCTCTTCACCGGTTGTATACAGACGATTGCTGTTTCTACCGTCGGCGGAATGGTGGACGAAGGCTTCTCCGCTCTCACCGAGGAGAAGGATCTGGATTTTGCCGAAAAGGCCCTTCCGGGCAACATCAAGCTTCTGGAAGTGATGCTGAAGAATAAGCCCGAGGACGTCCGCCTCCTCACGCTCACCAGCCAGGGATACAGCAGCTATGCGCTGGCATTCCTGGAAGACAGTCTCCATGACCGTGCGCGAGATTTCTATCTTCGCGGCCGCGATTTCGGGATGCGTATTCTCCGGCAGGACAAAGACTTGGCGCGGGGGCTCGACGGTTCGGTGGATGATCTGAAGGCCGCACTCAACAAATGCGACAAAGACCAGGTTCCGGCAATTTTCTGGACGGCGTTCGGATGGGGAAGTTACATTTACCTCAGCCTGGGCAACCCCGATGCCATTGCCGACCTTCCGCGCGCCGAAGCGTTGATGGAATGCGTAGTGAAGAACGATTCCTCGTTTTATTACGGCGGGGCGCATGTCTTCCTCGGTACGCTCTATGGCAGCCGGCCGAAAATGCTGGGCGGAAATATCGATCTGGCCAAAGACCATTTCGCCCGGGCCCTCCGCATCAACGGGGGCAAATTCCTGATGACCTATGTCTACCAGGCCCGATCCGTTGCGGTGCAGACCCTTGATGAAGCCCTCTTTGACGAATGTCTGCAGAAGGTGGAATCGGCTTCCCTGGAAATCCTCCCGGAATTCCGCCTCGCCAATGCCATCGCCAAGAAGAAGGCACAGCTGCTAATGTCCCGCCGCGCTGAACTATTCTGATTGAAAGGACTTCAACCGTGATGCGACTATCGTTTGCCATCGCCGCCGTGTGTCTGTTGATCTGTGCCACACCGTGGGCCGGCGCACAGGAATTTACCATCAAGTTCGCCAGCCTCGCCACCGAGGGGAGCACCTGGATGAACGTGATGAAGGAATATGATGCCGCTATCCGGAAAGAAAGCAGCGGACGTATGGGCTTTAAGATCTACGCCGGCGGCGTACAGGGCGAGGATAAGGATGTGATGCGCAAAATCCGCCTGGGACAGCTCCACAGCGCGGGCATGACGGGGGTTGGCGTCGGAGAGATTTCGTCGAAACTGCGCATCCTGGACGCTCCGTTCCTCTTCAACAACTACGCCGAAGTGGATCATTTCCAGAAGGTGTTTGAAAACGAACTGAACCAGGAATTCGTCAAGAACGAGTTTATTCTGCTCGGCTGGGCGGAAGTAGGATTTGTGTATGTACTCACCAACACCCCGGTGCGTTCGGTGGCGGACATGAACGGCGTCAAGATGTGGGCCTGGGAGGGGGACGCGATTGCGGAAGCTGCATTCCGCGCGCTGGGGATCAGTCCGATTCCGCTCTCGGTGGTGGACGTCCTCACGTCGCTCCAGACCGGCCTGATCAACGGCGCGTACACATCGCCGCTGGCGGCGGTGGTGTTGCAGTGGAACACCCGCGTGAAATACATGTTGAACGTTCCTCTTGCCGATGCCTCCGGGGCCGTGGTGGTCTCAAAAAAGAAGTTTGACACCCTCCCGGCCGACATGCAGGAAATTCTGCTCCGCAACGGGCGGAAGTATCTTTCTGTGCTGACGAACAAGAGCCGCGAAGAAAACGCCGCTGCCATTCAGACGATGAAAAAGAACGGAGTCCAGATCATCGAGGTGAACGCTGCCGCGATGCTGCAGGAGTTTGCTGCTATCGGCAGGAAGGCCAGGCAATCGCTGGTGAGCAAACTGTTTGATCAGGACTTCCTGAACCGGGTGGAGAAGACGGTTGCGGACTTCCGCGCCTCTCAACGCGGCGCCGGGCGATGAAGCTGATCCGGGCTCTCGATGCCATCCTTGCCAGGGCGGAGACCATCCTCCTTGTCACCTTCCTGGGTGCTATGGTGGTTCTGGCGTTTGCGCAAGTGGTTTTGCGAAACGTTTTTGGCACCGGGTTGCTCTGGGGGGATACGCTGGTGCGCCACATGCTGCTGTGGGCCGGCTTTCTGGGCGGTGCGCTCGCCGCTTTCGAGGAACGCCATATCAGCATCGATGCCCTCACAAAATACCTCTCCCCACGCACCAAGCACGTTGCGGCGTTAATCACCAATCTCTTTGCTGCAGTGGTCTGCTACTACCTCGCGCAGGCCGCATGGACCTTCCTGCGCGCTGAAACGGCGGCGGGCGGCACATTCATCCTCTCCCTCCCCGGGTGGGTGGCAGTGGTGATCATCCCGATCGGCTATGCGCTCATCATGGTGCACTTCGTGCTCAAGGTCTTTGAGCACGCCGCCGGCGTAGTCGCGCCCGGTCCAAAAGGAGGGCAATGATCCATGGAGACCCTCCTGATCGGCATCGCGCTTGCCGTCCTTGCGCTGCTGGGCGCGCCGCTCTTCACGATTATCGGCGCCATTGCCATGCTGAGCTTCGCCGGAGCGGGGATCGATACCTCTGCGGTGATTGTGGAGCTCTACCGCATCGGGAGTAATCCCACCCTTGTGGCGATCCCGCTCTTCACCTTTGCCGGATACGTGTTGGCCGAAAGCAAGGCGCCGACGCGCCTTGTGAATCTCGCGCGCGCCCTTTTTGGATGGATTCCGGGCGGACTGGCTGTGGTGTCGCTCTTGACCTGCGCGATGTTCACGGCGTTCACCGGTGCTTCGGGCGTGACCATCGTGGCCCTCGGCGGATTACTCTACCCCATCCTGATTAAAGAACACTATGGCGAGAGGTTCTCACTCGGCCTCGTAACGACCTCCGGCAGCCTGGGCCTGCTGTTCCCCCCGAGCCTTCCGTTGATCCTGTATGCGGTGGTGGCAAAGATCAGCGTGGACAAGCTCTTTGCTGCAGGCATGATCCCGGGCATCATCCTGCTGATCGGCCTGGCCGGGTACAGCATCCGGTACGGAAAGCGGCTGCATGTGCCGCGCACGGCATTCACCTGGAAGGAGGCAGTCCGATCCCTGCGCGCCGCTGCATGGGAAGTTCCGCTTCCGGTGCTGATCATCGGGGGCATCTATTCGGGCACCTTCACGGCCACGGAAGCGGCGGCGGTCACCGCCTTCTACGTCCTCATCATTGAAGTCTTTGTCTACAAAGATCTCAAGCTCTTTCCGGACATCCCGCGCGTGATGCGGGAAAGTATGCTGCTGGTGGGCGCCATTCTGATGATCATCGGGACAGCCATGGGGTTGACCAACTACCTCGTGGACGAAGAGGTGCCGATGAAATTGTTCGAGATCACCAAGACCTTCATCAGCAGTCCCGTCATGTTCCTGGTGGTTCTCAACCTCTTCCTGATTGTCGTGGGGATGATGATGGATATCTTTTCGGCCATTATCGTCGTGGTACCGCTGGTCATTCCTATCGCCCTTGCGTACGGTGTGGATCCCGTGCACCTGGGGATCATCTTTCTCACCAACCTGGAGATTGGTTACCTCACACCACCGGTGGGGCTCAATCTGTTCATCTCGAGTCTGCGGTTCGGCAAACCGGTGTTTACTGTCGTCCGTTCGATCATTCCGTTCACGATTGTGCTGCTGATCGCGCTAGTGATCATCACGTACGTGCCCGACCTGAGCCTCTGGCTTGTGCGGCTGCTCGGGGTGCAGTAAGAGCTACTTCACCTCGAGCAGCTGATCCACCGTGGTATGGTCTGTCGTGAGCCGGAAGATATACGACCCCGGCAGAATGAACACCTTCCGCAATTCCACGCTGTACCTTCCCTCATCCTGCACGGCCCGCACCAATGTTGTGTGCAGGACCTCAACTGAATCGGCACG
>Ga0315278_10005619_pt1 | contig 11366 bp, 9 predicted proteins | sample YL17G06_0_MG_FD_203880 | JGI IMG/M metagenome (GOLD analysis project Ga0315278, IMG submission 203880) | Sediment microbial communities from Yellowstone Lake, YNP, Wyoming, USA - YL17G06_0 | ecosystem: Environmental > Aquatic > Freshwater > Lake > Sediment | place: USA: Wyoming | collected... | reverse complement strand
TCGCCGAGCGGCTGGAAGGGGCGGGCGCCGACGCGCTGGTGCTCTTTAACCGCTTCTACCTGCCGGACTTCGACCTCGAGAGCCTCGAGGTCGTGCCCAAGCTGACGCTGTCGAGCTCGTTCGAGCTTCTCGTGCGCCTCCACTGGGTGGCGATCCTCTTCGGCCACGTTAAGGCCGACCTGGCCGTCACCGGCGGCGTGCACACGGGGCAGGACGTCCTGAAGGCCATGATGGCCGGCGCGCGGGTCGCCATGATGACCTCCGCGCTGCTCCAGCGCGGGATCGATCACTTGAGCGTCGTGCGGCGCGAGGTCCTTGCCTGGATGGAGGCCCACGAGTACGAGTCCATTCGCCAGATGCAGGGCAGCATGAGCTACCGGTCGGTGCGGGAGCCGTCGGCATTCGAGCGCGCCAACTACATGAAGGTCCTGAGCTCGTACGTGCTCCGGGCGCCGCGCCCGTGACCAGTGATCGCCACCCTGCGCCCGTCCCGTTCCGCGGCCCTCAGCTGCTGAGCCATCCGCTCTACAACAAGGGCTCGGCGTTCTCCCGGGAGGAGCGGCAGGCCTTCGGCCTCGAGGGCCTCCTGCCCTCGGCCGTCAATACGCTCGAGCAACAGGCGCGGCGCGTCTACGAGAACCTCGCGCGAAAGACCGATCCGCTCGAGCGCTACATCGGGCTCGCGTCCCTCGAGGATCGCAACGAGCACCTCTTCCACCACGTGCTGGGCGAGCACCTGGAGGAGTTCCTGCCCATCGTCTACACGCCGACGGTGGGCCGCGCCTGTCAGCAGTTCAGCCATATCTTCCGGCGGGCGCGGGGGCTCTGGATCACGCCCGAGCACCGCGGCCGCATCGATGAGGTGCTGGGCAACTGGCCGGAAGAGGACGTGCGGCTCATCGTCGTCACGGACAATGAGCGGATTCTCGGCCTGGGGGACCAGGGCGCGGGCGGGATGGGCATTCCCATCGGCAAGGTCGCCGTCTACACGGCCGCGGCCGGCATCCATCCGGGCCATGCGCTGCCCATCAGCCTCGACGTGGGCACCGACAACCAGGCGCTGCTGGACGACGACCTGTATCTCGGTTGGCCGCACCGGCGCCTGCGGGGGCCGGAGTACGACGCGGTCGTGGACGAATTCGTCACTGCCGTGCGCCGGCGCTTTCCGCGCGCGCTGCTCCAGTGGGAGGACTTCAAGAAGCAGAACGCCTTCAATCTCCTGGACCGCTACCGCAAGGCGCTGCCTTCTTTCAACGACGACATTCAGGGTACCGGGGCCGTAGTTCTCGCGGGCATCCTCGCCGCGGCGCGCATCACCGGCGTCCCGCTCGCGCATCAGCGCGTCGTCATCCTCGGCGCCGGCGCGGCCGGCATCGGCATCGCCCGCCAGATCCGCGATGCCCTCGAGCGCGCCGGGCTCGCGGGAGACGGGCTCACGCGCGCGCTGGCGCTCGTGGACGTGGGCGGCGTGCTGGCGCGCGACGGCCAGCCGCTCGACGATTTCCAGCTGCCCTTCGCCTGGCCCGTGGAGCTGGCCCGGGACTGCGGGCTCGTGGGGCCCCACGGCCTCGAGGCCGTAGTGCGAGCGGTGAAGCCGACCGTGCTCATCGGCGCCTGTGGCCAGGGCGGGGCGTTCGGCAAGGACGTCGTGGAGGCCATGGCCGGGCACGTCGAGCGCCCGGTGATCCTTCCGCTCTCGAACCCGACCAGCCAGAGCGAGGCGGTGCCGGCTGACGTGATCGCCTGGACTCGTGGGCAGGCCCTGGTGGCGGCGGGGAGCCCATTCGAACCTGTCAGCTACGGCGGCCGCGAGATCCGTATCGGCCAGTGCAATAACACCTTCATCTTCCCGGGCCTGGGCCTGGGCGCCCTCGTGGCCGAGGCGCGCGAGGTGAGCGACCGGATGTTCCGCGCCGCGGCCGAATGTCTCGCGGCTCAGGTGTCCGACGGCGACCTGGCAGCCGGCGCTCTGTATCCGCGCGTGCGCGATCTCAGGGGGGTCTCGACGAGCATCGCCTTCGCCGTGGCGAGGGAAGCGCGGGACGGCGGCCTGGGGCGCCCGCTCGGCGACGATGACATCCGGCGCGCCGTGGCCGACGCGCAATGGGAGCCCCGCTACGGGCCGTTTGCTTGACGGCGGTATGCGCTCGCAGCACGGCAGGGCCGTGGGGCGCGGGTACCTCGGGGAGGGGAGCGGGTGCCTCACCGGCCCTGGGCCTCCCTGAAAAGGCACCTGACTTTTCGGTGACTTGCGATCGGCATGATGTGGCACAGACGATGCTCTCTGCTCAGTAGACGGGAGCGATAACCCGAGAGAGAGGGGCGCCATGGTCGAAGATGGGCGGCAGGTGCCGCAGTCCAGGCTGGGTGTCCCCCGATACTGGTGGCTGGCCCTGCTCGCAGCCGTCTCGCTGTCTCTCGCGGTGGCGCTCGTGTGGCGCAATGCCGAGTCGCCAACGACCCCGGCGATCTCATCGCCTCAGGCGGGGCGTCCCACGACGGCGCGACGCGAGACGCGTCCGACTCTCGACCCGGCCCAATTCGTTGGCAAGGCGGCGGCGGCGCACCGGATCGCGCGCGAGATCCCCGAGGTGCTCGACCAGCTTTACTGCTACTGCGGCTGCGACAAGCACGAGGGGCACAAGAGTCTCCTGTCCTGCTATACCGACGGCCACGCTGCGACGTGAGACATCTGCATCGACGAGGCGCTGGATGCGTCTCGCATGCACAAGGCGGGGCGCTCCGTCGCCGAGATTCGTGCCGAAATCGATCGGACCTACGCGAAATGATCTCGCGCCTGCTCGCGACCCTGGCCCTCGTGCTGGTGCCGGCGGCGGCGGCGGCGCATGGAGAGCACGAGGGCGCGCCGCCGCTCGGGACGGCCGGCACCGTTACCCTCCAGGGCTACCAGGTCGAGCTGCTGACCCATCCGAGCCCCTTGACGCCGGACCGGCCGGGGCATCTCGTGGCCAAGGTGCTCAGGAGCTCGGATCTCGCCCCCGTGTCGGCCGGGCGAGTGCTCGTCGGCTTTGCCCCTGCCGGTGCCCAGCTGGACGCCGAGCCCGCTGCGGAGCAGACATGGGTCGGCCACTACGCCGTTGCCGTCAGTCCCGCGAAGCTGGGGGCCCACCAGGTTCGCGTCGTCCTGGCCGAGCTGGAAGGCCGGCGCTTCGAGCCGCCGCTCGTGGTGGATTTTCCGATCGGTGTGACGCGGGCCTCCGGCATGGGGAGCGTCGCGTGGACGGTGATCGCGCTGGTCGTGGGCATCGGTGTCCTGGGCGTGTATGGCGTCGGGCTCCGTGCCCGGACCGGCGCTCCGGCCGGTGAGGCCCTCGACCTCCTGCGGGTGCGGTGGTTGCGCCGGCTCCTGACGTCGCGGGCTCTCCAGCCGTCGCTGCAGATCCCGCTTCTGGCGCTCATGGGGGTCGTGGTGCTGCTGGGCTTCTACGACGTGCAGGACGGCGGCGTCAACCTGGCCACCAAGCTCACGTGGACGATCTGGTGGGCCGGGATCATCTTCACCTTCGTCCTCGCCGGGCGCGTCTGGTGCCTGGCCTGCCCGTTCGGGGCTCTCAACGAGTGGACGTCACGGCTCGCCGCCCCGCTGCGCCGGCTGCCGAAGTCGTTCAGGAATCTCTGGTGGGCGACGGGCATGTTCGTCCTGCTCACGTGGGCCGACGAGCAGCTGGGCGTCGTCCGTTCCCCGCAGGTGACGGCGTGGATCGTGCTGTTCTTCGCGGCGGCGGCTGTGGCGGTCGGGCTCTTCTACGAGCGGCGGAGCTTCTGCCGCCACCTCTGCCCCATCGGCGGCCTCATCGGCATCTACTCGATGACGGCGCCGCTGGAGCTCCGCGCCCGGAGCACCGGCGTGTGCGCGGCCGACCCGGACAAGGGCTGCTACCGCGGCGGCCCCGAGTCACGCGGCTGTCCCATGTTCGAGTTCCCGGCGTCCATGGACCGCAACAACTACTGCAACCTCTGCGGCGAATGCGTCACCGGCTGCGCGCAGGACAATCTGGTCCTGCGCTTCCGCGCGCTCGGCAAGGACCTCTGGGCGTCGGGGCGCCGCGTGCTCGACGAGGCGTACTTGGCCGTGGCGCTCGTGGGGCTCACCCTGCTGGTGACGGCGCAGATGCTCACCGCCTGGCCCGGCTGGACATGGGCGCTGTCCGGCGCGCTCCCACACTGGGTGCGCGCCACACTCAAGCCCGTCACCTATCTGGGGCTCGTCGAGTCGGCGATCCTGCTGGGCGGCTCGCTGGTGATCGTCCCAGTCCTGGTGCTGGCGGCGGCCGCCGCGGGTGACCGGCTGGCAGGCGAGAACGGCATCGGCGTACGCAGGACCTTCGTGCTCTTCAGCTACATGTTCATCCCGGTCGGGCTCGCCGTCCACCTGGCGCACAACCTCTCGCATCTGCTCCTGGAGGGAGGCGGCATCGTGCCGGTGGTCCAGCGCGCCGTCGCGGTCTATACGCCCTGGTACCTGGGCGAGCCGGACTGGCAGCCCGCGCCGCTGGCGCCCGAGGCCGTGATCGCCGTGCTCCAGGTCGTCATCATCGTCGGCTTCTTCGTGCTGTCGCTCGTCGCTGGGCACCGGCTGTCGGCCGGCGCCTACAGCGACCCTCGCGCCGCCAGCCGCGCGCTCGTGCCCATGGCGGTGCTCTCGTGCCTGTTCACCGTGGCCGCCATCGTGCTGCTGAACCAGCCGATGGGGATGCGCCACGGAATGTAATCACCCAGAGCACCGTGCAGTCGACGGTGCACAGACGGAGGAGGCCTCATGAAACGCTCGTGGAGTTGGACCCTTCCGGTGGTCGTGCTGGGCCTGGGAATCGGCCTGGGGCTCGCCGTCGGACAGGGCGACGCGCAGCAGAAGAACATGCTGGTGGCGAAGAAGGTTGCCGCCGCGCCCGCGCTGGACGGCACGATGGACGCGGCCTGGCAGTCGGCCCCGCCGCTCACCGTCAAGGCGATCGGCGGGCGCAACCTCCCCGGCGGTTCCACCGAGGTTTCGCTCCGGGCCGTCTACGCGAGCGACACGATCTACTTCCTGATGCAGTACAAGGACGAGACGGACAGCATGCGCCGGAGCCCGTGGCAGAAGCAGGCAGACGGCTCCTGGAAGCAGGTCAAGGACCCCAGCGACAAGGGCGGGGACAATAACCTCTACTACGAGGACAAGTGGGCGATGATCTGGAATATCAACTCGCCGGCCTTCGAGCAGAAGGGATGCTTCGCGGCCTGCCATACCGGCGAGGGGAAGCCCTACGGCAACAAGTACCTGCCCAACGCGGGCGAGAGGGCCGACATCTGGCACATGAAGGGTGTGCGCAGCGGCACCGTCGGACAGGTCGATGACCAGTACCTTGACGACACGCGCTACGACAAGGACAAGGCGCCCGAAGCCGGCAGGAAGAGCGATCCCAAGACCGGCGGCGGCTACGCCGACAACCAGAACGACGCCAAGAACGGCCCGAAGTTCGCGCTCAAGGGCAATAAGCCCGCGCCGCCCTTCTGGATCGTGGACGGCGAGAAGGAGCCCTTCGACGACTCCAAGTACAAGGCCGGCGACGAGGTGCCGGGCATCATCGTCGCGCCGTTCACGGGTGACCGCGGCGACATCGCGGCCAAGATCGTCTACGCGAACGGGGTGCGCACCAGCGTGTTCTGGAGGAAACTCGCGACGGGGAGCGAATACGATGTGCAGTTCTCCGATCCAAAGAAGGAGTATGCCTTCGGCGTCGCGGTGTTCGACAATGCCCAGGTGCGGCACGCGTACACGCCGGGCGTATTGAAGCTCAAGTTCGAGTAATTGTTGTGATTGCGGGATGATTCGAGTAGCATCGGCGACCGTCGGGCGAGATTTTTCCCGCCGGCCGCCGAGGTCCCGACAGAAAGGGTCGCCAATGATCCGAGTCGTGATGGGGGCCGTCGCTGTCGCACTCTCGCTGGTCGCGTTCGGCGGCGCATGGGCTCAGCCCGTGTTCAGCCCGAGCCAGGATCCGCTGGCAGGCTCGCGGGTCTTCGGGGCCAAGGGCTGCGTAAAGTGCCACTCGATCAACGGAGTCGGCGGCAAGGTCGGCCCCGACCTCGCTCGGAATATCAAGCCGCGATCGTTCTACGATGTCGCCACCGCGATGTGGAACCATCTCCCGCGCATGGCGGACCGGATGAAGCAGCTCGGGATCACGCGCCCGGAGCTCACCGCGCAGGAGGCCGGGGATGTGGTCGGCTTCCTCTACACCCTCAACTATTTCGACTCGCCGGGCAACCAGGCCGCGGGACGTCGGTTCTTCACGGAAAAGAAGTGCATCGTCTGTCATCAGGTCGGCGGCACGGGCGGCGTTGTGGGCCCGAACCTCGACTCGCTCAAGCAGTTCGCCTCGCCGATCTACGTCGCCTCGGCCATGTGGAATCACGGCCCCGCGATGGCCGAGGCCATGAAGGCCAGGGGTATCGAGCGGCCGACCTTCACGGCCCCAGAGCTTCGCGACCTCATCGCCTTCCTCGCGCCGGCCACGGCGGGACCGCCCGAGGGCCCGCTCTATGTGCTGCCGGGGCGGCCAGAGCTGGGTCGGGATCTTTTCGTCGAGAAGAAGTGCATCCAGTGCCATAGCGTGGGCGGTGCAGGTGGCAAGGTCGGGCCGGACCTGGTCGCGCTCAGCGTACGGCGGAGCCCGATCGAGTTCGCCGCCTCGATCTGGAACAAGGCCCCCGCCATGATGACCGCGATGTCCGCCCGCGGCATCGCCGTGCCGCAGCTTCGGCCCGAAGAGATGGCTGACCTGGTGGCCTATCTCTACTCGGTCCGCTACTTCGCCTCGGGTGGCAGCGTGCCCAAGGGCTGGGTGGTGGCGACCAATAAGGGGTGTCTCAACTGCCACGGCGTGTCCGGCGAGCGCGGCAAGCCGGCGAGCGACCTGACGAAGGCGAAGGCGCTTGACTCGTCGGCCGCGGTCCTCGCGGCCCTGTGGAACCACACGCTCGTCACGCCGGTCGTCGCCGGCAAGAAGCTCGACTGGCCGATCCTCAACGCCGGGGAGATGGCCGACCTCGTCACGCTTCTCGAATCGCTGAGTCAGTCACGAAAGAGCCCTTAGCCTTGGGGGTGACCGCGTTCGGGCTGGTTGGCGCCTTCCTGCTGGCTTTCGCGGCGTGGCCCGCGGTCGCTTGGGCGCAGACACCGAAGGACGGCTGTGTCGCCTGTCACCTGGAGACGGGAGACGAGCGTCTGATGGCGCCCGCCAAGGCGTTCGACGGCGACATCCATAAGGCGAAGGGCTTCGGATGCGTGGCCTGCCACGGCGGAGACGCCCAGGCGGCGGGCATGGAGGGCATGGATCGCGCGAAGGGGTTCATCGGCGTGCCCACGCGCAAACAGATTCCGCAGGTGTGCGGCCGCTGCCACGCCGACGCGGGCTTCATGAAGCGATACAATCCCTCGCTGCGGGTCGACCAGGTCGCCGAGTACGAGTCGTCGGTCCACGGCCGCCGCCTGCGCGAGCTTGGGGATGCCAAGGTCGCGACGTGCGCCAGCTGTCATCCCGCCCACAATATCCGGCCGCCGTCCGACCCCAAGTCCAGCGTCTATCCGCTCCAGGTGGCGGACACCTGCGGCCGCTGCCACAGCGACGCCAAGTACATGGCCAGCTACAAGATCCCGACGGACCAGATGGCAAAGTACAAGACCTCCGTCCACTGGAAGGCCATGACGGACAAGGGCGATCTCTCCGCGCCCACCTGCAATGACTGCCACGGCAACCACGGCGCCGTCCCGCCGGGGGTCAATTGGGTGGGCAATGTCTGCGGTCAGTGCCACTCGCTGACGGCCGAGCTCTTCAAGAAGAGCGTCCACGCCAAGGCGTTCGCCGAGATGGGCAACCCCGGCTGCGCTACCTGCCATGAGAATCACGGCATCCAGCCCCCCGGCGACTTCCTGCTCGGCCTGGGCGATAAGGCCGTGTGCTCGACGTGCCACAGCGCCGGCGACAAGGGTGGCAAGACCGCCACCGAGCTGCGTGCGCTCATCGACTCGCTCAGCGCCGAGACGCAGAAGGCCAGCGCCATCCTGCTCCAGGCCGATCACGCGGGCATGGAGGTGAGCCAGGCGCAGTTCGATCTCAATGGCGCGAAGGACGCGCTCGTCAAGGCCCGGACGGCCGTTCACAGCTTCATGGTCGCGCCGGTGAAGCAGGAGGTCGAGGCCGGGCTCGCCATCAGCAGCAAAGCCTTTGCGCGCGGCATGCGGGCAATGGAGGAGCTGCGCTTCCGCCGGGTCTGGCTGACGGTATTTCTCGTGGTTGTCCTGGCGCTCGCCGCGGGCCTGGTGATGAAGATTCGCCAGGCGGACCGCCGGCCGACGTCCGGATCGCCACCCAAGCATTGAGGAGGTTTTCGATGGCCGAACACGCGCTGGAGCCTGATCAGTCGCGCCGGGGATTCGTCAACTGGTTCCTCGGGCTGAGCGGGGTGGCATTCCTCTTGTCGGCGGTTTATCCCCTGAGCCGGTACCTCGTCCCGCCGCGCGTTGCCGAGTCCACGGCCGGGACCGTTACCCTTCCCATCAAGCCCGCCGACGTGAAGGCCAATACCGGGCAGATCTTCAAGTTCGGCAGCCGCCCGGCGATCCTCGTCCGCACGCCCGCCGGTGATCTCAAGGCATTCTCGGCCATCTGCACCCATCTCAACTGCACCGTGCAGTATCGGACCGATCTCACACGGATCTGGTGCGCCTGCCACAACGGGCACTACGATCTCAACGGGAAGAACGTCGAGGGGCCGCCGCCCCGCCCGCTGGACGCCTACGTGGTCAATGTGCGCGGGAACCAGATCGTGGTCAGCAAGAGCGCTTGACCATGGCGGGTGGCACGGAGCGGCACGGCAGTCTCTGGACGTGGCTGGACCAGCGCGTCGGACTCAAGGACCTGGAAAAGCTCGCGCGCAAGAAAGAAATTCCCGTCCACCGGCACACGATCTGGTACTACCTCGGCGGCATGACGCTCTTCCTGTTCATGGTCCAGGTGTCCACGGGCATTCTCCTCTTGCTGTACTACCGGCCGAGCGCCGAGGAGGCATTCGAGTCGGTCCAGTTCCTCATGGGCGAGGTGCAGTTCGGCTGGCTGATCCGCTCCATCCACGCGTGGGCCGCCAACCTGATGATCTTCACGCTCTTCGTCCATCTCTTCAGCGTGCTGCTCCTCAAGGCCTACCGGCCGCCCCGCGAGGTGACGTGGTTCTCCGGCGTGGCGCTCATGGGCCTGGCCATGGGCTTCGGTTTCACGGGCTATCTCCTGCCGTGGAACGAGCTCGCGTACTTCGCCACCAAGGTGGGCACGGAGATCACCGGCGCGGTGCCGGTGATGGGCCCTTTCCTCGGCCGCCTGCTCAGAGGCGGCGACGACGTGACGGGCGCCACGCTCACTCGCTTCTACGGGATCCACGTGGCGATTCTCCCGGCCGCGGCAACCGCGCTCCTCGGCCTGCATCTCTACCTTGTCCAGAAGCACGGGATGAGCGTGCCCCCCGATGTCGAGCGGCAGAGCGGTGCCCAGCGCCGGATGCCCTTCGTGCCGAACTTTCTCCTCCGCGACCTCGTCGGCTGGCTTCTGGCCCTCGCCGTCCTCGCTGCGCTGGCCGCCTATTTCCCGGCGGAGCTCGGCAAGAAGGCCGACCCCTTCCTGCCGGCGCCGATCGGCATCAAGCCGGAGTGGTACTTCATGTTCATGTTCCAGTCCCTCAAATACCTGCCTGCCCATATTCTCGGCATCGAGGGAGAGATCGTGGGCATCGTGGCTTTCGGTCTCGGGGGGCTGTTCCTGCTGCTGGTCCCATTCCTCGACCGGCGGACGGCGCGTGGCGAGCCGAGCCCCCTCTTCACCTGGATCGGCATCGCCATCATCGCCTACATGCTGCTGTTCACGTATCTGGGCTACACGGCGAGCGCGACGAAGTGATGCTCCGCGTGGCCACCGCACAAAAGGAGGGACACACGATGTCCTACACACGGTTGGGAACTCTCGCTCTCACGATCGCCTTCGCGCTCGGTCTCATGGCGGCCTCGCCGGGGCTCGCGCAGATGAAGACGCCCGCCGACATGACCCTCGAAGGCGGCAAGGACAGTCCCGGCAAGGTGACCTTCAGCCATGAGAAGCACGTGGCGGCGGGCAACAAGTGCACGTCCTGCCACGTCAAGGTCTTCAAGATGAAGAAGGGGCAGACCGGTCCCCTGACGATGGAGAAGATGAAGGCGGGGGAGCAGTGCGGCGCGTGCCACAATGGCAAGCCGATGGAAGGCAAGACCCCCTTCGCAGTCGCGGACACCGCCAACTGCGAGAAGTGTCACAAGAAGTGATCTAGCGAGGGCGCGCGCGGCGCGCCCGCGAGAAATGCCGAGACTTCTGACCGGCCTGGGAGCCGTGCTGTTCCTGTGCGTGGCCCTCTGGCCGGCTGGGGTGGCGCAGGCGCAGCCCAAGGCGGCGGAGCCCAAGCCGTCGTCGCAGGACTGTCTCGCCTGCCACGGCGACAAGGATCTCAAGCGGGGCGCCCCGAAGGAGGGGCGCCCCGCTTCTCTCTTCGCCGACGAGGCGGTGCTCAAAGCCTCGACGCATGCCCGGCTCGAGTGCGTGGCCTGCCACCGGAGCGCCACGGCGCCTCACGACTCTCCCCTGCCGCCCGTGCAGTGCGCGGGCTGCCACGACAAGGCCCGCGCCGCTCTCGCCGGCGCCGTGCATGGCAAGGCCAAGGGGCCGGCCGGGGCCGGAGCGCCCGCGTGCGCCTCCTGTCACGGCACCCACGATGTGCGCCCGGCCGCCGCCATGACCATCGAGAGCTGTGCGTCCTGCCACGCCCGGCAGGTGCAGGTCTACCGTGGCAGCGTCCACGGCCGCTCTCGCCAGCGCGGGGATACCGAGGCCGCGAACTGCCGCTCCTGCCACGGCACGGCCCACGGGGTCCTCCCGAAATCGGACCCGCGCTCGTCGACCTACCACCTGAACCTGCCGCGCACCTGCGCCCAGTGCCACGCGGACCCGGCGCTGGCCCAGCGCCACAATATTCCCATCGCCCATGTGTACCAGCTCTACATGGACTCGATCCACGGCCGCGCGGTCACGAAGAGCGGGCTGCTCGTCGCGGCGAACTGCTCGGACTGTCATGGCTCCCACGAGATCCAGCCCCACACGAATCCGAGCTCTCACGTATTCCCGGGGAATATTCCCAAGACCTGCGGGGGCTGTCACGCGGGAGTCCTGGCCCAGTATGCCGAGTCCGTCCACGGCAAGGCGGCGGCCAAGGGCGTGAGCATGGCGCCCGTCTGCACGGACTGCCATACCGCCCACCAGATCCGGCGGGTGGAAGGGGAGCCGTGG
>Ga0315278_10005618_pt1 | contig 11367 bp, 9 predicted proteins | sample YL17G06_0_MG_FD_203880 | JGI IMG/M metagenome (GOLD analysis project Ga0315278, IMG submission 203880) | Sediment microbial communities from Yellowstone Lake, YNP, Wyoming, USA - YL17G06_0 | ecosystem: Environmental > Aquatic > Freshwater > Lake > Sediment | place: USA: Wyoming | collected... | reverse complement strand
AAGTTCATCGGCTTCTCGATCGGCGACGCGCGGTAGACCAGCGGCAGGGCCGCGCGCCGCACGCTCCAGAGCGCCTTTCGCTCCGAGGCGTTTCGCGCCGCGCGGAAGTCGAGAACCTGGCCGCGGCGCGCCGCGACCCACTCCTCGATCCCCGCGAGCCCCGACCGCGCTTCCTCCTCCGTCTCCCCTTCGAACTCGACCAGGATCCCCGCCTCGAATCGCTCCGGCACGAGGTCGCGGAGATCGGCGCGGTCGGCGCGCACGAAGGCGAGGAAGGTGTGATCCATCGCCTCGACCGCGGAGGCGCCGAGGCGCCGCGCTTCGAGGACGGCGGCGGACGCCTCGTCCCAGGAGGCGAAGTAGAGGAGCGCGACGGCCGTGGCCGGGGCGACGGGCACGAGGCGCATCGCCACTTCGGTGACCACCCCGAGCGTTCCCTCGCTTCCAACGATCAGGCGAAGCGGATCGAAGCGCGGCGCGATGGAGGAGACGGCGTCGCCGGCGGCCCACGCGCCCCAGAGGTCGTAGCCGGAGGAGTTCTTGTTCGCGCGCGGGCGCTCCGATTGAAAGGCCGGAGCGCCGGCCTGAAGGAGCGCCTTGAGTTCCGCCTCCATGGCGCGCCAGGTGTCGACGCCTTGGGGTCCACGCCCCGCCGCGCCACCCCGCGACTCCGTCCCCTCGCCTAGCGCGACCACGGTGCCGTCGTGAAGAACGACCGTGAGCCCGACGACGTGCTCCTTCGTGGCCCCATGGAGGAGCGAGTGCGCTCCCGCCGCGTTCGTGCCGACGTTCCCGCCGATGGTGCAGAAGTCGCCCGAGGAGGGATCGGGACCGAGGCGGAGCCGGTGAGGAGCCACGGCCCGCTGCACTCGCGTGTGGATGGCCCCCGGCTCCATTCGGACGCGGCGCCGGGCGGGATCGACCTCGAGCACGCGATGAAGATAGGTCGAGAAGTCGAGGACGATGCCGGGGCCGAGCGCCTGGCCGCAGAGGCTCGAGCCGCCGCCGCGCGGCGTCACCGGGACGCCGTGGGCGTGGGCGTAGGCGAGGATGGTCGAGACGTCCGCGGCGGAGCGCGGCGCCGCCACCGCCAGGGGCTTTCGGCGAAAGATGCAGGCGGCCGTGGAGAAGAGTGCGAGCGTGACGGGATCCGTCCGGAGGTCTCCCTCCAGGAGCGGAGCCAGATCGCGCTCGAGTTGTCGTTGCCGCGGGTCCGTCACGCTCGGAGTCCCGCGCGCCGGCGGATCAGGCGCGCGAAAGGAAGAATCGGTCGTAGAGAAGGGCCGCCACCGTCCCGCCCAGCATCGGGCCGGCCCAGTAGATCCAATGATCCTGCCAGGCGCCGGCCATCAAGGCCGGGCCGAACGCGCGCGCGGGATTGAAGGACGCGCCGGTGAGGCTTCCGCCCGCGAGCATGTTCGCCGTGTACGTGAGACCGATGGCGAGCCCGGCGAATCCCTTGTGAGCCCGCGGATCGACCGACGAGCCGAAGACGACCAGGACGAGCATGAAGGCCATGACGGCCTCGAGCGCCATGCCGAGCATGGGGCCGATGGAGGGCCCGAGCGTGGGCGCGCCGAGATGGACATCGGCCGTGCCGGTGGGATAGGCGAGCGAGAGGAGCCACGCGGCGATGGATGCCCCCGCGAGCTGCGCGATCCAGTAGCTTAGCGCCTCGCCCCAGGCAATGCGTCGCGTCACGGCCATGCCGAACGTGACGCAGGGGTTGAAGTGCCCGCCCGAGATGGCACCGAATGCGTAGACGCCGACGAGGATGGCCAGGCCGTGGGCCACGGCGATGCCGGTGATCCCGACGGCCTGCGTGACGTTTTGCTGCAGAACCGCGCCCGCGCCTAAGAAGATCAGCCCGAACGTGCCAATGAGTTCCGCCATGAACTTCGGACCCTGGCGCATGCGTCTCTCCGTCTCCCTCTGACGCCCCGTGCTACAACGACGCGACGGTCTTCTTGTCGAGCCGCTTCGCCAGCGCCGCGATGAGCCGCACCGAGGCGTCGTAGTCCTTCCGGTCCATGATCGTCGCGTGGCTGTGGATGTAGCGCGTGGGGATGAAGATCACGAGCGACGGAACGCCGGTGTTGTAGATGCTGAACCGGCCCGCGTCGGTGCCGCCGCGCTCCACCGTGCCGAGATGGTACGGAATCTTTTCCTTCTCGCACGTCTCGATCGCGAGGTCGCGGAGCTTCTTGTTCGGGATGAGCGTCGCGTCATAGACGAGGATGCCGACGCCCGCGCCCAGCTTCTCGTCGCCCTCGCCCGTCGTGCCGGGCGTGTCGTGGGCGATGCCGACGTCGACCGCGATGGCCACGTCGGGCTTCACCGAGGCCACGCTCGTCGTCGCGCCGCGGAGCCCCACTTCCTCCATCGTCGTCGCCACGCCGTAGAACGTATTCGGGTGCGGGGTCTTCGCGAGCTTCTTCAGGGTGTCCACGACCACGGCGCAACCGTAGCGGTTGTCGATCGCCTTGCCGAGGTAGAGCCGTTCGTTCGCCATCGTCTGGAACGGCGACTCGGGGACGATCACGTCGCCCGCGCGAATGCCGAGCTTCTTCTTCACGTCGAAGTAGGAGGTCGCGCCGACGTCGATGAACATGTCGGCGAGGTCGAGCACCTTCCGGCGCTCCTCGTCCTTCAGCTCGTGCGGCGGCTTCGAGCCGACGACGCCGATGATGTCGCCCTTCTTCGTGCGAATGCGGACGCGCTGCGCCAGCACCACGTGGCCCCACCAGCCGCCCATCGGAAGGAACTTGATGAAACCCTCCGAGGTGATTCCCTTCACCATGAAGCCGACCTCGTCCATATGGCCGGCCACCATGATCCGCGGCGAGTCGCCGCTTCCGGTCTTCTTGCAGATGATCGAGCCGAGACCGTCCATCGACACTTCGCCGAGGCCCTTCAGGTGCTTCTTCATGATGACGGCGATATCGGATTCGTGTCCCGGGGGGCCGAAGGCTTCGCAGAGTTCCTTGAGGAGGGAATAGGTGGCGTCCATCCAAGTACTCCTAGATTCAAGGGATAGGGGGCGGCAAAGATCTTGCGGAGTATCCCCCCCGTTATGGGGCGAGGTCAAGCGGGAGGTGGCGCGGGCGCTAGGACGAGTGCCGCTTGATGCCTCGGATGCGGTGGTGGGGCTTCGGGACGGCGGGCACCTCATCCACCCGCAGGACGCTGATGGAGCCGTCGACTTCGAGGATGGCCGAGCGGACGACGGCGGGATCGTCGACGCCGTGCTCGCGAAGAGCGCGGAGGAGATCGGCCCGTGTGATTCCCTCGCTCGCGAGATTGCCCTCGAGCATGTCTCCGTTCCGGATGAGGAGCGTCGGCGTCCCCTCCAGTAGCCGCGCGGCCCGCCCGCTCGACCGGGCCACGCGGGCGACGACCGCGTTCACGCCGAAGAGCGTGGCGGCCGCGACCAGACCTCCGACGAGCGAATTGTCGGGGCCCACCATGGCGTTCTGGACAGCGTTGGCGAGAAGGAGAAGGAGGAGGAGATCGAACGGGGTGAGCTGCCCCACCTGGCGCTTCCCCGTGAGGCGGAGCCCCACGAGGAGCGTCAGGAAGACGATGACGCAACGGGCCGCGATATCGAGGAGCGGGTGACCGAGCGTGAAGGGCATCCCGCGCCCCCCCGCGCTACTTGGAGACGACGGTGATGGGCGCCTCGACGCGGAGGCTGACCTTGCTCCCCGCGGGGACTTCGAGCTCGTAGCCCTTCGCCGCCATGACCGCGCCGGTGCCGAGCACCGCGCCGCCGACGGCGCCGAGAATCGCGCCCTTCGTGTCCTTGCCGGCGATCTTGCCGACGATCGCGCCGGCGATGGCGCTGCCGCCGATGATGAGCTTGTCGCGCGTGCCGGTGCTCTTCGCGACCATCTTCCCTTCGGCGTTCGTCACGGTCGCGGCGAGGGTCTTCTCACCGTCCACGGTCTGGATCGAGGTGAAGGCGAACTTCACCGACGCCCGGTCCTCTTCCGACTTGGCGCGGCTCGCCCTCGCGAGCTCGGCGATCTCGCCGCGAATGACGGCGCCGGCGTCGGCGATCGTGTGCCCGTCGGCCACGAGCGGAGCCACGAGCGTTCCTTCGATCTTGTCGCCGACGTTCGACGTCCGCGTATCGACCGGGGTCGTGAGGGTGACCTCGAATTCCGTCCCTGCCGGAAGCGTGACGCTGTTCGACGTGGCGGCCGCGGGGACCGCGCTCGTCGTCTTGCCGGACGGCTTGGTGGCAGCCTTCACGGGCGCCTTCGCCGGCGTCGTGGCCGGCGTCTCCGCCGGGACCGGCTCGGTCGCCGTGGCGGCCGGCGTCTCGGTACCGGCCGGAGTCTCCGACGCGGTCGCCGGATTCTGGTCGGTGGACGACACCTGGGACTCCTGCGACTTCTGGCAAGCCGACAGGCCGAACGCGAGAACGAGTCCGACTGCCAGTGTCAGCAACGCACGATTGCGAATCATGTGCCCTCCTCCGGGAACGCGCCCGATGCTAGTAGACGAAGTGGTAGGTCAAGCCGCCGATGAGGCGAAGCTGAGCGGCGTCCGAGACGAACGAGTAGCCGAGCTCGCCGAACATCGAGAGATTCGGCGTGAACTGGTTCCTCGCGCCCCCCTGAATGTCGAATCCGAACTTGTCCTTGCTGTAGTTGGGATCGGGAGTGCCCGCGGGCACCGCCACGTTGCTCTCGCCCTTCAGGTGGTGCCAGCCGAACGCGCCCCCGAGGTATGGGGTGAAACGCTGGCCCTGAAGCGGGAAGTCGAAGTTGCCGGCGATCCGGATGGAGAGATCGTTGACGTCGGAGCTATAGCCGCTCAGGTCGGTGCCGACGTTCCAGTACTCCAACGACGGCATGAGATGGAAGCCCTTCACCAGCTGGCCTGCATCGACGTGGACGCCGTACGTGACCACGCTGCTCGCGTTCTCGGGATCGACGACTCCGAGGCGAACGCCGATTCCCTTGATCCCGAGACCGGCCTCCGGCTGCTTCTGCTGCGCTTCCTGCGCGAAGGCGTCTCCGGCGATGGTGAGTGCGGCTGCAAGGGCGAGACCGGTTACGATTCCGGCCCGCCGCAACGTCGAGAGCGTCATGTCGTGTGTTCCTCCTTGAACGAGTCGTTCCCTACGCAGAGTGGGCTCCAGAGCCTTTCGCCCGTGGAGCCTACCCAAGCGCGCGGCGCGCGACAACTAGAACCGGAAGCGAAGACCACCGTGCGCCGCGACACCATCCATGTCGATCTGGTCCTTGATGGTGACGCCGAACATCGGATCGAAGTATTCGGCCGACACGGTGCTGAGATTGTAGAGCGCCTCTCCGTAGAGAGCGACGCCCGACCCCAGCTTCAGATTCATGCCGCCGAAGAACTGCGCGCCGAATCCGTCGTAGTCGTTGTGGAACGCGTAACCCAGGTTATCGACCCCTTCCACCGTCATCCACTCCCACCCCGCGCCCGCGCCGACGTAAGGCTGAATGGCCGCTTTCGGGATCTTCAGGCGGAAGAAGCCCATGAGCGGCAAGAGGTCCGTGTTGACATTGTCCGCTTCGACCACGGTATTCACCGTGTTCCCGGCGGGATCCGTGGAGGTCGTGACGAACGAGCTGCCGCTCTGCGAACGGTTGTACCACTGGAGGGCGAATCCGAGGTCGAGGGCCGGCGCGACCTCGGTGCCGAGGGTGCCGCTCAAGAACATACCGTTCCCGGGCTGGTTCGACGGTTCGAAGAGGCCGCCTCCGAGCGTCAGGAACGAGCGGGGCGGGCCGGGCTCGTACCCCGGCGGGTGGTGATGGATGATGGGACGTTTCGAGGCGCTGTAATTCGAATGGAATTCGCTCCTGACATAGCTCGTGGCGACGATCGGCGGCGAATCGTACGACTCGTGCCGAATGTCGAGGGAGGATGCCCCGGCGACTCCACTCGCGGCGCCGAAGCCGGCGAGGACTCCCGCGCCGACGACGGTGGCCAGGGTCCACGACGTCTTTCGTGACAGCGACCAAAGCTGCATGGCGATTCCTCCGTTGGCTGGAGAGGGCTTGCGCTCCATCACGCCACGACTCGAATGCAGCCGCCGTGCCAGCCAAGATTCTCATGTAAAATAAGGACTTACGGGCGTCGGGTCCACTGAAAGATCCGCCGAATGCTGCCGCGCATGACACCCTGTGAACCCAGCGGCACACCCCAGGGGTCCATTTGACGCACGCGAGGCCCGCGGGTACGATGCGCGCCATGCTCCGTTCCCTCACGTTCGCCGCCTTCGTCCTGGCGGCGACGCTGATCGTCCCCGCCCCGGTCCAGGCCCTCCCGATCGAGTTCCTCCCCGTCCGCCATGCCGCCTACGACGAGATCGAAACACTCGTGGCCGAGGGGCTCCTCGACTCGCTGAACATCTACACGCGGCCCCTGGCCCGCGTCGACGTGGCCGCGGCGCTCCTCCGCGCACGCCGGCGCGACGCAGCGATCGCGCGGAACCTCCATTACCAGCGACTCGAACGGGAACTCGCGCGCGAGTTGACCGACCTCGGGGCGCCTCCCGAGCGCGCGGAGTCGCGCCTTCTTCTCGACACGGGCCAGGGAGCGCAGCGCGCGCGTGTCTCGCTGGCGGCGCATCTTCTCGGCGACTACGACCCGGATCGCGAGGGGGCGGAGTTCCGGCTTCGCGACGAGTCGTCCGTCACCGCGCGGGGCTCGGTCCAGCTCTCGCCGGCCTTCGGAGCCTACGAGGAGTTCGGCGTGACGCGCATCCGCAGTCAACGCGAGTTCATCGACGCCATCGCCCTTCACTCGGATCTCGAAATGTCGCTGATGCGCGCGGAAATCACGGCGCGCACCGGGCCGGTCGGGTTTGCCGCGGGCTACGATCAATTCCGCTGGGGTCCCGGGCGGCGCGGCACCCTTCTCCTCTCCGACGCGGCGGGGCCCATCACCTTCTTCCAGTACGGAGGATCGTTCGGCGGACGTGTGACCGCGACCGCCTTTTCGGGCGTCGTCTCGAAGGCGGACGGCCGCTACCTCGCCGCGCACCGCGTGGAAGCTCTCGTCACGCCGCGCCTCTCGATCGGTCTCGCCGAAGCGGTCCGTTACTCGGCCGACGGGATCGACCTCCTCTACGGGATGGGTCTCATTCCCTACACGCTCATCGAGCGCATCCATATCCGCGACGCCTCGAACGACTCGATCCGATACCTGCAGCGCTCGAACGTCATGGCCTCGCTCGACGCGGTGGCCCGCGTGAGCCGCGCCCTCTCGCTCTACGGCGAACTCCTCATCGACGACATGGCCACGGAGGACGAGGGGATGCCGGATCGGCTCGGCTATCAGCTGGGGCTTCGGAGCGACCGGCCATTCGGCGCCCACACGGCCCACATCCTGGCGGAGTATTCGCGCGTTCGCCGCTTCACCTACGCGACGTATTACGGAGAGAACTTCATCCACAAGGATCGCCCCGTCGGCTTCGTGCTCGGCCCCGACGTCGAGACGGTCTGGATGGAGGTCGGGTTCGACCTTTCGCGGGATTGGCAGGCGCGCTGGACGGGCGAGTTCACGGATCAGGGTGAGGGGTATCTGGGCGAGGCGTGGACGCCCGACTTGGGGCCAGTTTCAAACGTTGGGCTCTACGGCGTCGTGCAGGAGCGGCGCGAGTTCTGGGGCGATCTCCGGTGGATGCCGCGCGATCAGTTCGACGTGAGCGCGGGCCTCGGCTACCGGCGCATTGCGAACGTGAACCACGAGGAAGGCGCCACGCAGACGGGATGGCTCGCCCGCATGGCGCTCGAGGTCCGGTACTAGATCTGGCCGCTAGCCCCCGCCGCCCGTGGCGACGAAGCCTCCGATTCCTAGGATCGAGAGCGCGAAGAGCCAGATGGCCGCGTTGATGGCCCACCCGATCACGCAGACGACGACGGCGCGAACGGTGCTCGTGTAGTCGAGCGCCTGGCGGACGGCGACCACCATCGCGACGAGAAGCCAGATCCAGATCGCGAAGTCGATGAAGCGTCCCACCACCGGCAGGACGCCGAGGCAGCGAAGGAGCCCCGGAGCCTGCGCGAAACCCATCGTGCGCATGAGCTCGCCCATGTCGGACTTGGTCTCGGGCGTGGCGAGGAACTTCGTCCCGATGACCCACGTCATGAAGGCCCAGAACACCCAGCCGAAGAGCGACGTGACGAGGAGCACGAAGAAGCCCTGCGTGCCCAGATTGGCCCCGCCGATCCCCGTGGCGACGGCGGCGAGCACGACGACGCCGAGCGCCGGAATCGTGTACTCGGTGTCGGCTTCGATCTCCTCGTAGATCGGCACGCTCAGCCGGGCCGCGCCGACCAGCCTCTGGACGAAATTGGCCATGACGAATCCCTCCTGGACCTAGGCCGGCCGCGTCCGCGGCCGGAACACGCTTCGATCGGGGTCCTCGGCGCGCGACGCATTCTCGCGCGCTTCCAGCCAGAAATGCTCCTGGGCCCTGAACGGCTTGCGTCGTCCGTCGCGGCGCGCCAGCGAGCCGTCCGCCTTGAATTCGCGCGCCTTCACGTTGTCGGAGAAGAACGCGTCGAGAATACGCGAAAGCCGCGCGCGATGCTCGGGGTCCACCACCGGCACCATCAACTCGACGCGGCGATCGAGGTTTCGCGGCATCCAGTCGGCGCTCCCGATGTAGAGCTCGGCGTCCCCGCCGTTTCGGAACTCGAAGATGCGGCTGTGTTCCAGGAAACGGTCGACGATCGTCACCACCTTGATGTTTTCGCTCAGTCCCGGCACGCCCGGGCGAAGGAGGCAGGAGCCTCGGACGTTGAGATCGATCTTCACCCCCGCCGCCGACGCTTCGTAGAGCGCGTCGATAATCTCCCGGTCGATGAGCGCGTTCATCTTGGCGCGGATCTGTCCCGAGCCGTCGATGCCGGCCCGCTCGATCTCCCGCCGGATGAGCCCGAGGGTCTTGGCCCGGAGGCCGAGCGGCGCCATGGCGAGGCGCCGCCACGGGAGCGGCTCGCTGTAGCCGGTGACGACGTTGAAGAACGCGGTGAGGTCGGAGCAGAGATCGTCGTCCGCACTGAGGAGCGACAGGTCGGAGTACTCGAGCGCGGTCCGCTCGTTGTAGTTCCCCGTCCCCACGTGCGCGTAGCGCTCGATCCCCGACGCCCCGCGACGCACGATCAGGAGCGCCTTCGCGTGCGTCTTCAGGCCGGCAAGGCCGTAGAGGACGTTCGCCCCCGCGTCTTCCAGGCGGCGCGCCCAGGCCACGTTCCGCTCCTCGTCGAATCGCGCCTGCAACTCGAGGAGAACCGTCACCTGCTTCCCGTTCTGCGCCGCCCGCTCCAGCGACCGCACGATCTCCGACGTGGAGGAGGTGCGATAGAGGATTTGCTTGATGGCGAGGACGTTGGGATCTTCCGCCGCCAGCTTCAGGAGGCGAAGGACCGGCTCGAACGACTCGTACGGATGGAAGAGAAGCCAGTCGCGCTCCATGATGGCGTCCCAGAGGGCGTCTCCGGCCGGGATGCCGGGCACCGGCTGAGGGAGCCACGCGTCCGCCCGAGGAGCCGCGAGCGACGGGAGGCGCGCGAAGTCCATGAGGAAGCGGAGGTCGATCGGTCCGCGATACCGGTAGACCTCCGATTCGTCGAGGTCGAGCACCTGGGCGAGATGCGCCACCAGCGCGTCGCTCGCGCCCGCTTCGATCTCGAGCCGGACGGGGTCGCCGCTCATCCGCTGCTTCAGCATCTGGCGCACCGCCTCCACGAGATCCTCCGCCTCCTGGTCGTCGGTGGCGAAGTCGGCGTCGCGCGTGAGGCGGAAGGCCGCCGTTTCCAGGATCTCGTAGCCCTCGAAGAGGGCGCCCAATCGCGCGCGAACGATTTCCTCGAGAAGGACGAAGCGGGGGCCGGCCGCCGTGCCGGGGCTTGCGATCTCGCTGCCTCGTCCACCGCCCACCTGCACGAAGCGGGCGCTCTGACGCGGCATCGCCACGAACGCGAGCCGCTCGGCGGCGACGGGCGAGGCGGAGCCGTTCGTCCCCTCGCTTCGCGCGGCCCTCGTCAAGCGGACGGCGAGATGGAGCGTGAGGTTCGCGAGGCGGGGCGTCGGGAGCGCGGGTTCGACCGCCGCGGGGGTGAGAAGGTGGATCAGCTCGCGCTGGAAGAGATGATCCAGGAATTCGCGCTCGTTCGACGCGAGATCGTCCTCGCCGACGAACCGTATTCCGTGCGCCCGGAGGGCGGGGATGAGATCCCGCTCCAGCGTCTGATAGGCGCTGGCGATCAACTCGCGCGCGCGCGCGCCGATCTCCTCCAACTGCTCGGCGGGGGTGCGGCCATCGGCCCCGCGGTGTTCGACGTTCGCGTCGAGGAGGTCGCGGATCCCCGCGACGCGGATCATGTAGAACTCGTCGAGGTTTCCGAAGAAGATCCCCATGAATCGGACCCGTTCGAGAAGCGGGTTCGACGGGTCGAGCGCTTCATCCAGCACGCGGCCGTTGAAGCCGAGCCAGGTCAGGGCCCGATTGAGATATCGGTCCTTCTTGGCCGGCACCGGCGCGGCCGCCTCGCTCTTCACGTCGATCCTCCCCGAGTCGGGGGCCCAAGACGAGGGCCCGACCCCCAAGTTGTTACGAAATCGTTAATTGGGAGGATAGCCCAGGGCCCTTCGTGGCGCAAGGCGGGAGGCGTGCCGCGGGGACCTGGGCGCCCGGCCCCCCTCGGATGTCCCTGGAGTGCTACCAAGGTATCCGTTGACCCAGGCGGGCGTTGGCCCGATTGTTAATGGTACATGGACAGTGTTAAGGGGGCTACACACTCCACTCTGGAGGCGGATACGGAAACCTGGAAGCGGTACAAGGAGAAAGAGGTGAGCCACTCCATGGCTCACTACCTCCAGGCCGTCGCGGCCCTCAAGCGCGACAAGGGCTACGCCAAGGTCAGCGACATCGCCGAGCGCCTCGGCGTCACGAAGAGCGGCGTCACCTCGATGATCCGCTCCCTCGCGGGACGCGGGCTCGTCGATCACGAGCGCTACGGCTGCGTGGAGCTGACCGAGGAGGGCCGGCGCTTCGCCGAGGTCACCGAGTCGAGCCGCCACGTCCTCGAAGCGTTTCTGACGGACATTCTACGCGTCCCCGCGGCGATCGCGAACGAGGACGCCTGCATGATCGAACATCTGGTGAGCAAGGAAGCGATGTCGCAATTCGTCCGCCTCACGGCGCTCATCCAGAGCGACCAACCGGCGGCGATCGAGTTCCGCCGCCTCTTCGAAGAACAGCTGCGTTGCGGCGCCTCCGGCGAGCCGTGTCCCGTATGCGGGAGTGGCGCGTGCCTGGAGAAGACGTTCCTCGACGCCACCTCGCGCACGGACCAAGCGGCGGAGCCCGCCGAC
>Ga0315278_10005616_pt1 | contig 11370 bp, 5 predicted proteins | sample YL17G06_0_MG_FD_203880 | JGI IMG/M metagenome (GOLD analysis project Ga0315278, IMG submission 203880) | Sediment microbial communities from Yellowstone Lake, YNP, Wyoming, USA - YL17G06_0 | ecosystem: Environmental > Aquatic > Freshwater > Lake > Sediment | place: USA: Wyoming | collected... | reverse complement strand
GCCCAAGTGCTTGACCCCCAAGAACAACGTCAGACGGGAGAAAAAAGTAACCATGCCCAGACCGAGCACAGCTCCCCAGGCAACCTGCATGGAGGGAAAAATTGAATCCCCTGATAATAAATATGCTGGAATAACCACCCCGCTCATCGCCAAAAGAGTATATAAGGTAACCGTTGGAGCAGGCATATCAAACAAAACCCGCTGGTTAATCGGCAGATGCAGCGCATAGAGAAGAGAGGCTCCCAGCATCATCACAACACCCAGCAGATCAACGGGTTGGTTTTGTGCCTGGGTTAAAAGGAACAATGCCGGAAGGGTCACAAACAACCGGATTAAAGTCAGGCGGCTGGGGTGTTGGTTATCGATTGCCATTATCCACAGCATGACAAACAACGGGTACAGCGAATACAAAAGCTGTCCCACGCTTGCATTAATCCGACCCAGGGCGCTGTAATACAACAGAGATCCCAGTCCGTTAATTCCCCCTGCCAGCAAACAACCTAATAAACCGGCAGGATAGATATACAGATACTGCTTTTTAAAAAGCATGATCACGAGGAAAAGTAGCAGCGCCGCCAAGCTTGTGCGCAGAGCCACCACACCTAGCGGCGGCATTCCCTGGTTGATAGCCTGTTTACCAAAGACAGGCGCCATTCCCAGAAAAATGGCAGAAGCCAGTGCCGCCGAAACACCTTTGACTCGCGTTTGCATCAGGGTCTTAATCAGCGCAAGTGGTGCTCTTACCGCAATAAAGATTTCACTTCATCGGCCAAATCATCACCCATGAACTCACCTTTTTGCATCAATGAATGAATGCGCCCTTTCAGGCGGGTTTTTTCATCAGGGGTCAACTCCTTGGCAGTGACTACGATGACTGGGATTTCTGCAGTCTGTGAGTCTTGTTTCAAAGCATCTAGAACCGCGAAACCATCCACCTCCGGCATCATCAAGTCTAAAATTATTAAATCAGGGATTTCCCGCTTCGCCATTTCAATCGCCTGTTTGCCGTCAGTTGCCTCAAAGAGGGTGTAATCGCCCTGTGATTGTAGAATCCGCATGATTAACCGCCGGGCATCGGGGGTATCGTCAACAATAATGATGCGCGAAAAGCGCTCGGTGGTCACTTTGCTCAATGCAGCCAGCAAGCCTTCTTCCGGAGTCTCCAACAGCGTCTTTGAGGGAGTTGTACCCTCTCCCGCTGCTGTCAGATTGCGCAGCCAACCTTCACCTAATATTTCTTTTTCAATCGGCATGGTGTGTCCGGTGCAATTCACAACAATTACATCGTCAGGCTTGATTTGACCCGCCCGCACCATCCGAATCAGTCCCGCAAATGCCACTGCAGCGGCAGGCTCAACGGATAATCCTTCCATTTTTGCCAGGATGTGGATGGTACGGAAGGCTTCCTCATCCGTGACACTCTCAAATGTCCCGCCGCCTTCTTTCAACATGTGCTGTCGCAGCCTGGTATAAGTTCTTCCGGGGTCACCAGTTGAAAGTGTGGTGATATGCGTACGCGGCGAGCGTACCGGCTCCGCTTCTTCCAGCCCTTGCTTCCAGGCATGCACCATCGGAGCACAGCCTGCCGATTGGATACCTGCCAACGCAGGAATCCGATCTGTCAAGCCCATTAACTTTAATTCATCAAAACCTTTCAGTACGCCCTGCGGCCCCAAGCCCCCACTAACAGCCTGGACGTACCAGTCTGGAGCTTGCCAGGTATCCGAAGAAGATTCCAATAGATCTGCTAACTGCTCCGCAATCTCAAACGAGATCGTCTTCATAGCTTCTACGGAGGGGATCGATCGCGAGCCTCGTTCAAAATATAACCCCCTTTGCCGGGCAAACTCAGCCGCTATCTGCTTAGTCTGGTCATAGGAGGCGGTCACTTTGACTACCTGTGTCCCATAGATAGCGACTTCACGCATTTTTTCTGCCGGAACCAAGCTGGTAAGAAACGCCCACAGCTTGATCCCAGCTCGGGCGGCATAAGCCGAATAAGCAATCGCCACATTCCCCGTTGAGGCCAGCACAGCTTCGGTAATCCCGGCTTCTTTCAAGGCCGCGATACTGACCGCCGCCTGACGATCTTTAAAAGAACCGGTGGGGCCTTGCCTTTCATCCTTGATATAGAGATGGGTGAGGCCCAACATCATCCCCAGGTTTGCAGCATGGACCAAGGGAGTTCCCCCTTCTCCCATGCTGATTACCGGGTTGGGAGCCTTGAGGGGCAATACCTCCCTGTATCGCCACAGATCATTCGGTCTCCTGGCTGCCCGGGAGGGGAGCAGAGGGCCAATTTTCTCGTACTCATAACGCGCCTCACGCCATTGCCCCCCGCAGCCTGGACAGGTATAACTGGTTGGCGAGTAAGGTGCACGGTGACCACAGTCGATGCACTCAGCCGTAACATGCGTAGGAAATTCGCTCATGATCCCTTTTCCTTCACCACCTGGTTTTGGTGACGCCCGCCAGAACCTATCCGCTTCAATGCATTCTCAATGCTTTCCAACAGCTCAGTCTCATTAAGTCCTTCTTTGCTCAGCAGTTTCTGTGAGAATTCTGCCAGTCGATTCCGCTGCTCTAAAGGAAGATCGCCAGTGGTAAAGATGATCACCGGAATATCTCTCCAGGCCGGTTCCTCCCGAATAGTCTCTAAGAGTGTAAAGCCATCCAGCTCTGGCATCAGCAAATCCAGGATGAGCACCTGAGGCGGCTTGTTTTGGATCGCCACCAACCCCTCCGCACCGCCCAGGGCTAACCTCACCTGGTAATTTCCTTGCTCTTCCAAAATCCGTTTGACGATACGTAAATCATCCCGATCATCATCTACCACCAAAACATCCTGAATCGTTCCCTCCCAATCCAATCGATTCAAAGCCCCTGCCAGATCTTCTTCCAAGATCGGTTTTGTCAGGTAATCCACGGCACCCAGGTTAATCCCTTTTTCTAGTTCTTCTACTATGCTGCAAACAACGACCGGGATTGCACGGGTTTCAGGCGAACGCTTGAGTTCCTCTAACACTTGCCAGCCATCCTTGTCCGGCATCATTATATCCAGTGTGATCGCAAAAGGCTGCAGCCTGCGTGCCGTCTCAACCGCCTGAAAAGGATCGGTCAATGGGAACACCTGGTAACCAAGATCCTGTAAATAACGCTCATAGAGACTGATGACCTGCCGGTCGTCATCGATGACCAGGATGAGTTTCTTTTGGTTATCCGGCTCTGGTTCAATATACGGCAGCGGTAAGGTAAACCAGAAGGTACTCCCCTTTCCCACTTCGCTCTCGACACCGATTCGCCCGCTATGCAGTTCAACCAACATACGGGAAATCGAAAGTCCCAGACCTGTCCCTCCCACTTTGCGAATGGGTGAAGTGTCGACCTGAGAGAAAGGCTGGAATAGTCTTGTCTGATCTTCTGGGGTAATGCCCGGGCCGCTATCCGTAACCCTGACCATAATTTCGGGCTGGTTTTTTAGATTTAAAACCTGTTTCACCTCCACACGAATAAAGCCCTCATCGGTGAATTTGGCAGCATTCGCAAGGAAGTTGATCAACACCTGGCGCACACGGGTAGGATCAGCACGTACCAATGGCAGATCTGCTGGGATCTCCCGCTCTAGTTTTATCGGCTTATCTTTCGTCAAGCCAACTGCCGTGGACATGGCGCTGTTTATCAGGTCAGCAATGTTGGTATCCTCATCAAAGGCCAGCTCCATCTTCCCGGCTTCGATCTTAGAGATATCCAGCACATCATTGATCAACTTTAATAAATGCTGTCCAGAGTTATGAATGGCGGTCAGATCTTGAGTTTGCAGGTCAGTCACTGGCCCATCGATCCCTTTCATGATCACTCGAGAAAAACCGATGATCGAGTTCAAAGGGGTGCGCAGCTCGTGCGACATATTTGCCAGAAATTGCGATTTGAGCTTATCCAGTTCTCGCAGCTTCTCTGCTGTTTCGAGCTGCACCTGGTAGAGCCGGGCGTTATCGAGTGCCACAGCGGCGGCATTGGCAACAGTCACCATCAAGTTCATCTGGCTGGAATCAAATTCCCGTATCCCCCTCTTCATCTCAAGCTCGACTATACCGATCGACTGGCTTTTTACATTCAAGGGCAGTACAACCAGTGTTGTAATCTGGTTCTGTCTCATGTAAGCTAACTCAGACGGGTCGGCAGTCGGATCATTAACATGGACAACCAGCGGCTGCGTTGTCTGGATAGCTTTCGCGGTGGAAGGATAATCAGATAAGGGGAAGGCCTTGCCTACCCAGTCAGTCTCTCTCCAACCCGATCCATCTTCACAACGCACAACATCGGTGATCACACGCAGAACATCCTCTTCCGGATCATACAAGGAGACAGAAGCCTCATCCACATCCATAATCTCTGCAAAGTTCTGTGAGACGATTCGCGCGACTTCGTCAGGCTCAAGCGTGGCGCTGTTCAGAGATTGGCTGACATCGTAAAGGTTGGTCATTTCCTGAGCACGCCGGCGGGTCTCATTAAACAGGCGGGCATTTTCAAGCGCCAGGGTTAATTGGTCCGTCACTTGTTCCACAAGCCGGCGCTCATCCTCAGTCCACATCCGGTCAGGCGTATCATCCAAAATCTCCAATAATCCCACCTGGTCAGCCCGCAATACAAACGGGACTGCTATTGCCGCCTGCTCTTCGGCGGTACCAGCCTCGAAAACCGGTCGCTGATTGCGCAATGTTTCCAACCCAAAAGGTGTAATGGGAGTATTTGTAGTCTGGAGCTTTTCTTCCTCCAACTTTACACCTTGCAAAACAATGGGCTGCAGGCCCTGGCTGAGGGCAGTGCGTTCGATGAGCCCGGTGCTCTTTACTGACGTGACCGACCCCGGTGGAAAACCAGGCATGGACGGTTGAGCTGAGGGAAGATGAAATTCCGCCTCAGCCATCAACCGGGCATATCCACGCCAACCAACAGGATGCCCTGGTAGCTCATCGGACAGGATAGGAGTGAGGGTTAGACGTACCGGAACATAGATCCCCTGGCTGTTGAGGTATTCAACATCTACGTCCGCTGGACGACCTTCTCCGTCTGCGGTGATAAGGATTTCATCTAGCGCATCAATCGAACCGGATGAAAGTTGAAATCTGGTAAACAACCGGCCCAGAAAACGGTCAGATGGGATGCCTAAGACGGTATCGACTTCTTCGCTGCAATATGTAAATTTACCGCTCGCATCACACTCCCATCGCCAACCTAACACCTCCCTGGAGGGCTGCTCAGGTGCAGGAGATTCAATCTTGACCGCCGGCCTTGATGTTGGTGGATAAGAAGGTTCGACAGGCTCGGTTAATGCGGGAGTCTGCAGCAACGCAGAGCGGGCTGGCCTGGGTGGACGCTCGACCTGGCGAGTCTGGGCTGTCTCACGTCCCAGATCCTCAAACAGACTTTCAATTCGATTGGAAAACTTTTTCTTCGACATTCTGGATCAGCTCCTGAGCCAAGGCCCGGTACTGCCCGGCACTCCGGCTTGAACTGTAATAATGCGTAATCGGAAGCCCCGCGACGGCACTTTCGCGTAACTTTGTATCTGTTTCAACCACTGTTTTGAGCAATCCTTCACCAAATGTCGCCTGCAGTTGCTCATTGAGAGTACGGTGAATCCGGTTTCTGCGGTCCATCATCGTAACTAAGACAAAATAAATCAGGTTGGGGTTCGTCTGCCCACGCACTTTCCGGATAGCCGCCATAACACTCCGTAGCCCATAAGCTGAAAAATACTCAGGTTGGGTCGGGGCGATAACAACTTGAGCAGCAGTAAGGGCATTGGTTGTCACGGCCCCTAGTGAAGGAGGGCAGTCTAACAGAATAAAATCATAAACTTTAGCGTTCTCCAGAGCGCTTTTCAGAATGTATTCGTAGTTCTTCCGTACAGGCAAGAACCGTTCAGCCAGGCCCATTTCCGCATTGGAGGGGACTAAATCTAATCCAGGGATCGAAGTCTCGCGGCTGACACTCATCAGGGAAGCCGAATTCAACATTACATCGCCTATCGACCTGCGCACATTGGCTGGCGCCACCCCCAAACCCAGGGTGAGGTTGGCTTGCGTATCCAGGTCAATAACCAATACATCCTTCCCTAGCTCGACGAACGCCCCCCCGAGTGAGATTACCGTGGTTGTTTTAGCAACCCCACCCTTCTCATTGGCTAATGCAATCACACATGTATCATGTTTTTCTATCATCGTCATACCCCTTGATCTGAGTTTTGTATCTTCGGTGGCTGGTTCTGCCCATCCTCCGGTTCTGCCTCTTGCGCCGGTCGAGCCCGGATAATAACCTGGGCTTTCTGAGCACGTAAAGCTTTACGCAATTCCGTCACGGCAGTTTGTAGAATTACTTGGGGATCGTTCGAAGCACGCAGCTTTGTGGTAATGTGGCCAACCAGGTATTCACGTTCTGCGCGCCGCTGGGTGGCCTCCAACAAACGCGCATTCTCCAAAGCCAGGCCAACCTGATCTGCCACTGCTTTAATGAGCGAGATTTCTTCCTCATCCCAGGTGCGAGTTTGATCAATATCCTGCAGCTTGACCATGCCAATCACCTGACCGCGCAGAGATATTGGGATCACTAATCCCTTCTCCGTATCGCTAGAGAGAGAACGGACTGGTTCCCCTTCCTGTAGATTTTGATCGTTATAGGTAAGGTATTCTTTACCGTCATTGAAATCCTGTTGATCTAATTCATTCCAAACCGATCCATTGCTTGCCTGCGACAGGCTTGTGACACGGCCGTAGGTGTACTGGTAGCCTATCAAATCTTGTTGTGTCGTAACTTTCTCCCACTCAGAACGTAAGTATTCCCGCTGGGCAGATTGTGCTTCAACCAGGGCTTGTCGGGTTTCACTAAACAAGCGCGAGTTCTCAATCGCAATTGCCACCTGATCCGCCAGTGTGGTAAGCAGCACAATATCTTCATTCTTGAATGCAGCAGAAACCGTGCTTTGAACATCCAAAGCTCCAATCACCCTCTCACCAATCTTAAGAGGCAGCGCCATCTCGGAGCGCGTTTCGGGCAGGTCTGGATTATCAAAAAATACGGCATCCTGGCCTACATCCAGCGCTATACGAGGCTCTCCCCGTTCTGAAACGTACCCGACAATACCCACCTGCCCCACTTTCAGGCGGTGGCCGCGCGCCAGCATCCGCCTCCCGCCTTCGCTGTTCGCTGCCCGCAAAACAGCATATTCCTGGCGGGGATCGAGCAGGAAAATACCGACATGGAAAAACCCAAATCGTTCACTGACCGTTTGAGTAATCCGTGGCAATAAGTGATCGATATCTTGCACTGTGGCAATTGCGCGCGCCACATCAGAAACCGTTTGGAGCTGGCTGGCACGATAGCGCATCTGATCCGAAGCTTTTTCTAATTCCGCTGTCCGCTCTCTCATCCGCTGCTCCAGTCCTTCCAAGGTTTGGCGGAGCTGTGTGGTCATGGTATTGAACGCCATGGCCAATGTACCAATTTCATCCTGGCTTTCGACCTGAGCCTGAGCAGCCAGGTCCCCCGCCGTGACTACCTTAGCCACATTCGTCAACCGCGTTACTGGCTGGACGATGACACGTGCCACAATCCCTACCGCAAACGCAACCAAAACAGCAATACCGATTGCCAGGAGGATGGCTGTCCGAGACTGGTTTTCCACCGGCTGCAAGAAAGCAGACTGAGGCTGCATAAAAGCCACTTTCCATTTCAGACCAGGAACCTCTACCAAAGCTACGGAACTCGTTTGCTCTCCTGTGCCTGCTTCCTGAGTCGTAAAGAATGGGGTCCTGGAAAACCCTTCCAATCCATCTTGAAACAATGGGTAGTTGGTAGCAATTTGATCCAATGACACATCTGGAACCCTGCGGGTAGATACCAACTCAGTGTAAGTTTCTAGATCAGGAGGGGCGACTAACTTATATAGAACGCCTGGATCTTCCCCTTGTGCCAGGCGTAAGTTGTTCTCATCCAACAGCACCGCAAAAGAACCCGCACCAACCAGGTTGTTACTCTGTGCCGCGGCAGCCTGCAAGTTGCTGGCGTGATATTGCGAAACCAAAACTCCCACCGGATTAGCCTCGGTATCATCAATTCTCATGGCAAAATAAAGGCTGGGTTGCTCATTCGGTCCAAAAATAACCGGTGAAATATATGGCTCGCCAGTCAGGAGCAATATATTAAGAAATCCCCGATCGGTGAGGTCGATCCCAAGATTCGGCGGAAGCTGATCTGCCTGTTCAGGAGAACTAGCTGTACTCAGCCAGACTCTGCCAGTGTTGTCAAGCAAAGCATAAGAGAGAATATATCCCCTGGCCTGAAGAAAACGGAGCAAGGATAAGGCCTGCGCCTCCTGTTCGCTCCCCAGGCGCTCATCTTCAGGCAAGCTCATGTAATCGACGAATACGGGAAGTTTCGCCTCGATGATCAAGGATGTTCGGGCTGAATCCATAAAGGCACCAATCGCTGTCGCTGTCTGTTGGGCTGCAGCACGCAGAGCCTGGTTTTCAGTATTGAGCAGCGCCTGGCGGGTCAGGATATAGTTATAGGCCGCCATGACACCGATCGAAAAGAGTAAAATGACCACAATCGGTAAAAGCAGCTTGGTGAGCAGGCTAAGCTTGCGGAATTGCCAGAAAAGAATCATTGAGAAAACTAATCCTGTAACCCCAACCACGAGAAAAATGAACATCCGCAGTTGGTCAGGAACAGTCAGGCGGTCTGCTGGGCCAAAAAAATCCAAAACAAAAGCCAATCCTCCAACCAATGCGCCAACAGCCATAATCCTGCTGATCTGTTTCCCTGGGAGAGTCTGGGCAGCCACGGCTGATGTGACAACAAAGGCACTCACCCCCAAAACCAGGCCAAAACCTGCCGAGACTAGCGCCAGGAATAGCACACCCATCCAGAAAGTCGTGATTAAGATCGTAACCCCCAGGACCACCCGCTCTCGCCAACACAACCACGCACTGAACAGGCTTGCCAACGCCATGATCCAAATCGTAATGGCAGAGGCCGCGTTCCGCCAACCCTCAAACGGTACAATTACAGCCGTTGTGACAGCCGCGACAGCCAGTAATACAATCGCCAAGAGCAGGCTCAATCCGACACCACCACCTGGAAAACCGTCCTGCCGGTTGATTTGTAACCGCTTAAGCATTGAATTACCCTCCGCCGGTTGAATTGTAACGGTGTTCTTGACCGTCAGCGCCTGCACTGCGCAGTTGGATAGCGCCTTTTGGAACTCGCAGTGCTTCAGCCAGTTCTTTGACCGCGGTCTGTAAAATCACATTCACATTGGTTGAGGCGCGCACCTTTGACGTAATATCAGACAGAATGCGCTCACGTTCCGCACGCATCTGCGTATTTTGGTATAACCGCGCGCTCTCCAAAGCCTGACCTAACTGGTCTGTCAGAGTCTGAACCAGAGCTAACTCTTCGGTCATCCAGGCAGCATCTTCGCCGGCCTTTCTAAAATCTAAGACACCCAGAGTGTAGTCACGCACACGAATGGGAACAGATGCGATTGAAAATCCACCCTCCTGCCAGACAACCACCTTCCCCCCCCGGACAGCTTGCACCATCCAGGGAAGCCATTCCCCTTCTACTCTAAAGATACCCTGTTCTTCACTTCGATATCCCCATTCGAGTCGGCTGCGCATCATCTCATCCCAGGCCAGGCGTGTAATCTCGCCATACGCGCGCCGTTCCGCTTCCAAAGCCAGACGATTCTGTTCGAAGAGACGGGCATTTTCCACAGCCAGGGCTAGCTGGTCGGTTAACACATGCAAAATAGCAATTTGTTCCATTGTAAATTTAGCCAGGCTGGTAGATTGAATATCCAAAACTCCGATAACTGCACTGCGTGTCCTGAGGGGCAACGCTATCTCTGACCTGGCAGACGGCAGATCAGGATTAGATAGGGCGTATGCATCCTGAGATATATCGGCAGATTGATAAACCTCACCTGTTGCAGCTACATATCCAGGGATTCCCTCGCCTTGCCCTTCACCGAGGCTGTGTTCCTCACCAACGTGATTTTCACCGACACGGTGGTTTTCACCGACACCTACCTTCAACCGGTAATTCATTTCCAACATGCGCTGACTTCCTGTCCCCCGGTCGGCTGCCTTGAGCTCTGCATATTGTCCACTCTCGTCCACAAGGTAAATTCCCACATGATAAAACCCAAATCGCGAGGCAATGTGCTGAACGGCCTCGCGTAATAAATAGTTGACATCCAAGGTTTCTGCCGATTCGCGAACAATTTGCACTGCATCCAGGAGCTGGTCGGTAAACTGTTTAAGCTCACCTGTTCGCAGGCTCACCTGTTTCTCCATATTGACAAATTCGTCCTTGAGGCGTGTCTCCATAATTCCCAGAGTATAACTGACCAGATTCACTTCATCCCTGGAAGCAGGCTGAATATTCTTAGCAGTTCTTTCTACCTCAGCAGTGCTTTCTACCGCAGCGGTGCTTTCTACCGCATACATACTTTGCATCACCCGCAAGGTTCTGGAGGCTGTTGCAGCCATCCATTCCACCGGTGAGGCAAATTTTTCAGCCAACCAAATGCCTGTCACTACCACAGCGGTCGCCAATAGTAACCCCCCCAAAGCCAGGCTGAATTTTGCTGATTCCACAGCCCGGTCATAATTGCGCTGACCTTCGTTGAGTGACTTGGCTATCTCTTCCCGGTTGAGATTCCGCGTCCCATCGCTTACTGTATCCAACACCTCAGTTATGCGGTTATCCACCAAGTTTCTTTGTCGGTTAAACGCCAGGTTTGTCTGTATTATCAGAAAAAGTAACGGAATCATCGCCATCAATAAAAAGGACAGGATCATGCGGTAGCGTATGCGCATGGGTTCACCTCATCCATTGTTCTGAGAACGTTTAATTCGAACTTCCACCTGGGAAATACCCAAAGAGCGGCGGAGTTCTTGTACGGCTGTTCTGAGCACTGCGTCAACATCCAAAGATTCGCGCATCCGTGAAGCGACTTCTCCGATCAATCGTTCGCGCTCGGCCTGAGATTGGCTAGACCCATACAGCCGGGCACTCTCCAAAGCAACACCCAACTGGTCGATGATGGTTGTCACCATATCATATTCCTCAGGTGTCCAACTACCGCTTTCCATGGGTTTATACGTATCCAGATACCCAATGACAGTATCACGAACCTTGATAGGAAGAGAAAGAGGGTATGTTAAAGCGTCTTCTTCCTCCTTGGTCGTTTCTCCGGTCTCCCCAGTGGTGCTTTCCATTTGAGGTTGGTCATTTCCGCCTCGGTGTTCTATTCCGCCCTCGGCTCCAATAGTTGGCAGAGCCAGGGGTTTCTGAAGCGCG
>Ga0315278_10005615_pt1 | contig 11370 bp, 4 predicted proteins | sample YL17G06_0_MG_FD_203880 | JGI IMG/M metagenome (GOLD analysis project Ga0315278, IMG submission 203880) | Sediment microbial communities from Yellowstone Lake, YNP, Wyoming, USA - YL17G06_0 | ecosystem: Environmental > Aquatic > Freshwater > Lake > Sediment | place: USA: Wyoming | collected... | reverse complement strand
GCAACACATCAGACGTGAGAAGGCGACGAGCAACATTTGTACAGCCCAGGTGCTCTTGGCCATCATGGCAAGCATGTATGCGGTCTACCACGGGCCGGAGGGCTTGCGGCGGATTGCCGAGCGCGTGCATGGCTTGGCTACGATGCTGGTGGCCGGATTGCGGCAGCTCGGATTCGACATTGTAGCGGAATTGTACTTCGATACGATTCGAGTTCGTCTGACAAAGGTGCAGTCCGAGTCCATCTTGATCCGAGCCAACGAAGCCGGCATCAATCTTCGCCTGCATGAGGACCACTCCATCGGGATTGCGCTGGATGAGGTGAGCACGGAAGACGAAATCCGCCGCCTGATGGAAATATTTGTCGGCCATGATCGGCTGCCTTTTCAAGTACGGGACTTGAGCCAGAACATCACCCTAGGTTTCCCGGCGAACCTCACCCGCACCAGCAAGTACCTGACCCACGCGGTATTCAATCGCTATCACACCGAACATGAAATGCTGCGGTATATCCACCGTCTCGGGGCGAAAGATCTGTCGCTCGTCCATTCAATGATCCCGTTGGGATCCTGCACCATGAAGCTGAACGCGACGACCGAAATGCTGCCGGTCACCTGGCCGGAGTTCTCACGGCTACACCCCTTTGCGCCGATCGAGCAGACTAAAGGCTATCAAGAGTTGTTCCATCAACTGGAGGCCTGGCTGGCCGAGATTACCGGATTTTCCGCCGTGTCCTTACAACCGAATGCCGGCTCTCAGGGTGAGTATACGGGGCTGATGGTGATCCGGGCCTACCACCGGAGTCAGGGTCAAGAACATCGGGATGTCTGTTTGATTCCCGTATCCGCGCACGGCACAAATCCAGCCAGTGCATCGATGGTGGGCATGACGGTTGTAACGGTCGCTTGCGATCGACTGGGCAATGTGGAATTAGCCGATCTTGAAGCTAAGGCCGCTCAGCATCGCGATCGGCTCTCGGCCCTCATGTTGACCTACCCCTCGACCCACGGCGTTTTCGAGGCGGACGTACGGCGCATCTGTCAGATCATTCATACGCACGGCGGGCAGGTCTATATGGACGGAGCCAACTTGAATGCCCAAGTGGGGCTCTGTCGGCCCGGTGACATTGGCGCGGACATTTGTCATCTGAATCTACACAAGACATTCTGTATCCCCCATGGCGGGGGCGGGCCAGGGATGGGCCCGATCGTTGCCGCACGGCATCTGGCGCCGTTTCTTCCCGGCCATCCAGTGATGCAACTGGGCGGACAGGACTCCATCGGACCTGTGTCGGCAGCGCCTTACGGCAGCCCCAGCATCGTGACGATCTCCTGGGTCTATATCGCCCTCATGGGGCGAGACGGCTTGACCAAGGCGACGCAGATAGCGATCTTGAACGCCAACTACATGGCCAAGCGGCTGGAGAAATACTATCCCGTCCTCTACACAGGAACGTCGGGATTCGTCGCACACGAGTTTATTCTCGATCTTCGCCCGTTCAAGGAGACGACGGGAGTTGAAGCGATGGATGTGGCCAAGCGGTTGATGGATTACGGGTTTCATGCTCCAACGGTCTCGTTTCCAGTTGCCGGGACGCTCATGATCGAACCAACGGAGAGCGAAACGAGGGCTGAACTGGACCGATTCTGCGAGGCGCTGATCTTCATTCATGGGGAGATACAAGACATCATCGAGGGCCGCCAGCCGCGCACGAATAATGTTCTGAAGAATGCTCCCCACACAGCCCAGGTCGTGACGGCAGACGAATGGAATCGACCCTACAGCCGTGAACGGGCCGCCTTTCCCGCCCCCTGGGTACGGGACCATAAATTCTGGCCCAGCGTGAGCCGAATCGACGAAGCCTATGGAGATCGGAACCTTGTCTGCACCTGCCCACCGACCGACAGCTACTAGCAGGGCTGCTGAAAAAGGCTCTCTGACTTCGTTCTCAGTCGCGTGCCTCCCTGCGACGTACCGCACATGGGAAAAGAGATGTTCCGACAGCTCAGGGTGGGAGGGTGAGAATGGTACGCCTCAGTCGTCCCGCTCCCTGCGGCCTTGTCAGAGAGCCTTTTTCAGCAGCCCTGAAGAAAACTATCTCTCACAATGTAGCCTGAAAAGGCGCCAGTCAGGGTGACGGGGATCTGGTGGATGTTGAGTTGATCTGAAAGCCTGAGCTCAGAATCCAACGCTTCCAGATAAAATACAAGGCTGGAATGACGATCAGCGTCAGAATGGTCGAGCTGACCATGCCGCCGATCATCGGAGCGGCGATCCGTTTCATGACGTCGGCGCCTGTGCCGGTGGTCCACATGATCGGGAGCAAGCCGCCCATGATTGCAGCGACCGTCATCATCTTGGGCCGCACCCGTTGGACTGCGCCTTCTATAATGGCCTCACGCAGGTCTAGAACCGTTGTCATGCGGCCTTCGCGCACGCGCCGTTCATAGGCCTCGTCGAGATAGACGAGCATGACTACGCCGGTCTCTGCCGCCACGCCTGCCAAAGCAATGATGCCCACCCAGACCGCCACGCTCATATTGTAGTTCAGATAGTCGAGATACCAGATGGCGCCGATCGCGGCGAAGGGAACGGACAGGAGCACGATCAACGATTTCGCCATCGAGCGGAAGTTGAGATAGAGCAGCAAGAGAATAATCCCAATGGTGACGGGAACGACCAGTTTTAACCGTTCTTCCGCCCGCACCAGGTGCTCATATTGACCGGCCCAGACCAGCCGGTAGCCGGAGGGTAATGTCACTCGGTCACGGACCGCTCGTTGGGCGTCTTCGACGTAGCCGCGAAGATCGCGCCCGCTGACCGCCACCGAAACCAAACCTGCCAGTGATCCCGCTTCATCCGCGATCGATGGCGGTCCCTGGGTTATAACGAGATCGGCAATTTGTCCGAGCGGAATCTGCGCGCCGTTTGGCGTGGGTATCAGCACCCTCTTGAGCCGGTCCGGGTCGTCGCGCAGTTCGCGCTTGTAGCGTACATTGACCGAATACCGCTCCCGTCCCTCAACTGTGGTTGTGACGGTTTCTCCCCCGATGGCCGAGGTGATGACCGCTTGCACGTCTCCCACCGTCAGGCCATAGCGGGCCGCTTCGCGCCGGTTCACGGTCAGGTCCAGGTAATAGCCTTCATTCAACCGTTCGGCAAACGCGCTTTTCGTGCCAGGCACATTGGCCAGGACCTGCTCAATCTCCAAACCGATCTTCTCAATGATCTTCAAGTCAGGCCCCAGGACTTTGATGCCGACCGGGCTGCGCACACCGGTCGTGACCATTTCAGTGCGGGTTTGAATCGGCATCCACCAGACGTTAGGGAAGCCGGGAATGCGCAGCTTCGCATCCATTTCATCCAGTAAACGGTCCCAGGTCATACCGGGACGCCATTGCTCTTCCGGTTTGAGGGTGATCGTGATCTCGGCCATGCCAACAAAAGCCGGATCGGTGGCAGTCGGGGCCTTGCCCATTTTGCCGAACACCCGTTCTACTTCTGGGAAGGTCGTGAGCAACTGATCCTGGATCTGCAACACCTTGGCCGATTCTGGGATGGAGAGGCCGGGGACGGTGGTCGGCATATAGAGAATCGTCCCCTCGTTGAGCGGCGGCATGAATTCCGCGCCGAGACGGGAAAAGATCGGCGCCGTGAATCCCACGACCACCACCGCCAGCCCGAGCGTTAGCCACCGGACGCGTAACGCGCCAGAGAGGATGGGCCGATACAGCGCGACCAGCAGCCAATTCAACGGGTTCTTGGCCTCCGCTCGGATGCGCCCCCGGATCAGGAGGACCATCAGCACAGGGGCCAAGGTCACAGAAAGCGCAGTAGCGAACAGCATCGCGAAGGTTTTGGTATAGGCCAAGGGTGTAAACAATCGCCCTTCCTGGGCTTCCAGCGCGAAGATCGGCAGGAACGATACGGCAATCACCAGCAGTGAGAAGAACAAGGGTCGGCCGACTTCTTTGGCCGCCGCGATGATGGTTTCGATTCGGTCTGCATCCGGAGATTGTTCCAATCGCTTGTGGGCGTTCTCCACCATGACGATGGCCGCATCCACCATCGCGCCAATGGCAATGGCAATCCCGCCGAGCGACATGATGCTGGACGTGATATTCAGATAGGCCATCGGGATGAAAGCGAGCAGCACGGCCACGGGGAGGATGAGAATCGCCACCAGGGCACTGCGGAGGTGAAACAGAAAGACGACCGCCACCAGGCTGACGATGATACTTTCCTCCACGAGCTTCTCGCGCAGTACGGCAATGGCCCGATGAATCAAGTCAGACCGGTCATAGGTGGGAACGATGTGGACGCCCTTCGGCAAGGCCGGCGTGATCTCTGCCAGCCTGGCTTTGATCCGATCGATCACGGCGAGCGCGTTTTCTCCGGCCCGCATGATCACGATGCCACCGACCACCTGGCCCTTGCCGTCTAACTCGGCGACGCCGCGCCGCTGATCCGGTCCGATGTGGACATGGGCAATGTCCCGGATCAAGATGGGCGTTCCGCGCGCATCCGTCCCGACCGGGATCAGCTCAATATCGTCAACCGAGCGTAGATAGCCTCTCCCACGAATGATGTATTCCGTGCCGGCCATTTCCAAGACACGGCCGCTCACCTCCGCATTGCTATTCCTGACCGCTTCGATAATCGTCTTGATCGGCAACCGGTAGGCAGCCAACGTGTTTGGGTCCACTTCGATTTGATACTGCTTCACAAACCCACCGACTGCCGACACTTCTGCCACGCCCGGCACACTTTCCAGTTGATAGCGCAGATACCAATCTTGAAGGCTGCGGAGCTGCGCCAGATCGTGCGCACCGGACTCATCGACCAGCGCATACTGATAGACCCACCCGACACCGGTTGCGTCAGGGCCGAGAGTCGGCGCGACTCCAGACGGCAGCTTCCCGCTCAGCTTTTGCATGTACTCCAGTACACGGCTGCGTGCCCAGTACAAGTCCGTCCGGTCTTCGAAGATCACATAAACATAGGAGACCCCGTATTCCGAGACTCCCCGCACCCGTTTGACTTTCGGCCCAGCCAGCAGGGATGTGACAATCGGATAGGTAACCTGGTCTTCAATCAACGTCGGGCTGCGCCCCTGCCATTCTGTGTAGATGGTCACCTGGACATCGGACAGATCCGGCACCGCATCCAGCGGGACCCGAAATCCTGCCCACAGGCCCCAGGCGCCCAGCAGCAAAACGACGAGGATAACCAGGATCGGATTGCGGGCGCTTCCTTCAATGAGTCTTACGATCATGAGGGATTACATTCCTCCCCCGGCGACCGAGAACTGAAACTTTTCGGCAATGGGCGCTTTCCCTGGTACCGTCACGTTGGCCGTTACCAACCATGTCCCGCCCATACCGAACAGCACGGTCCCCTCATAGAGTCCATCTTTCGTGTGGCGAGCCGCCGCTTTAGAATCGGTCATGCCAGGCATCGGCATCGTATAGACGAACACAACTTGCGCGTTGGTCACCGGCTTGCCGGCCTGATCTGTGAGCTTGAGCTTGAGCAGCACGTTACCGGCCTTGGGTTTCTCCGGCGCCGTCGTGAGGGAGAGTGTTAGCCCATTTATCTGACGGGTCTCAGCTCCCTCTTTCTTGCTTCCCATCTCCATGCCCGGCATATTCTCCATCCCCTTCATGCCTTCCATGCCTTTCATATCCCCCATCGGCATCCCCTGCATGCCTTTCATCCCTTCCATCCCCTTCATATCCCCCATCGGCATGCCTTTCGTATCGCTCATGTCCATGCCTTCCATCTTGCCCTCGTATGCACCGCGCATCTGCCAATCGCCCATGCCGATCCTGCCCATCATGGCCTGCATACTTGAGGCCGATGTCAGCTTGCTCTCAGCATCCAACAGGAAATTGGCCGAGGTGACGATCCGATCTCCTTCTTTGAGTCCTTCCATCACTTCCACCTCATCCTGGTTCCGGCGACCCAGCTTGACCAACCTCTGCTCATACCGACCTTGCCCCCGATCCATGAACACGAGTTGACGAAGCCCGGTCTCCAAGACTGCTTCCTTGGGCACGACCAAGGCTTTGACCGCATCCGTCTGTAAGCTTACGTTCCCATACATACCGGGCTTGAGTTTCAACCCGTGATTCGGCAATTCAAACCGCACTCGCACCGTGCGGGCTTCCTGGTTCAACGAGGGGTAAATGTAGGCCTTGCTCCCGCGAAAGACTTCTCCTGGATAGGCAACAAATGAGACTGACACCGGTTGGTCGAGCTTCACCGATGCGACCTCAGACTCATAGATGTCGGCAGTGATCCAGACTGTGGAGAGATCCGCGACTTCATACAGTGTCGTCCCTGGTTCCACATATTTACCCGGCAAGGCCTCTCGCTTGAGGACGATTCCGGAGGACGGGGCATAGACTGTGAGCAGCGGCTCCGCCTTGCCTCGACGCTCCAGAGCCGTGATTTGCCCGTCGGTCAGATCCCACAGTCGCAACCGCTCCCGCGCACTGGCCACGAGGGCAGCCGCATTAGCTTTGGCTTCGTCAAGGGGGCTCGTAGCCAGTCGAGCCTGCGTCCTTAAGGCCAATAAATATTCATCCTGCGTGGCCAGGAGATCCGGCGAGTAGAACGTGAAGAGCGCTTCGCCCTTGCGTACCGGCCTGCCGATCGAATTGACGAAGACCTCGCGGACCCACCCGGAGATTTTCAGGGTGACCTGAGTCAAGCCGCGTTCGTCGTAGCCGACCGTGCCGACCGTGCGAATCTCTTGCGTCAACGTCGTATAGGCAGCTGAGGCACTCCGCACTCCGATCAACTGTCTCGCCACCGCCGGAATTACCACAGCCCCGGACGGCGATGCGGACATGCCTGGCATACCTTCCATTCCTTCCATTCCTTCCATTCCTTCCATAGATTTTTCGCCTCCTGTGCCCTTGGTCATGTCTGCCATTGTGCCCATCGTCCCGTGGGCGGTAAAAAAGCCGACGGCGACTCCGGCGATCGCACCGATCGCCACGACGCCGATCACGAAATTTTTCTTGTATGATTGCTGGTTCATCGCTAGTTCTCCTTCCTGTTTACACTAGCTCTGCCGTTCAAGCGTGATCCCTACGACCTGTTCAAGTTCAGCCAGTCGATTTTGGCGGTCCACGATCGCCTTGAAATACTCATGCTGAAACCCTCGCCAGGCCCGTTGGGCATCAATGAGATCCAAGAAGCTCCCCTTCCCAACACGGTATCCGAGGCGCGCCGATTCCAGGCTCTGCTCGGCCTGTGGCAGGATCGTGGTGCGGTACAGGGTGGCGACCTGATCAGTCGCCTGGAGCTTGGCCAGAAGATCGTTGACCTGAAACCGGGTCAGGTTTTCCATAGTATGTTGCTGCGCCTGCGCGACCAAAACCGCAGCCGCGGCCTCCTGCACGCCCGCGTCGTACTTCGGTTTGGTCCAAAAGGCGAAGGGGATGCTCATTGCCACATAGGCGCCGAATCCATCATTGGCCTGATAGTTCTGGAAGCGCTGAACCGCCACGTTGAAGTCCGGATAGTATTGACGCTGGGCCAGCGCGCGGGACTGTTCGCTCCGCTGCACATCGAGCTCGGCGGCTTTGAGCTCCGGCCTATCGTTGAGCGCAAGACTATGCAGATCGTCAAGAGGCTTTTCGATCGGCAGCTGAGAGGGTTCTTGCGCAAGGCCCAAGGGTGATGAAGGATCCCGATCGAGCAGCATGTTCAACATCGCTGCGGCAGTCTTTCGACGCTGGTCTAGGACGGGAAGCTGCTGCTGAAGCAGGGACAGCTCCACTTGAGCCTTGAGAACATCGGCCTGGCCTCCTTTCCCTGCACGGAACTTCGCGTTTGCGATCTCAAAAAACTGCCTGAGCAGCTCCACTTGTTCATGATGAATCTGGATCGTCTTCTGCATGAGAAACAGATCGTAGTAGGCCTGCTTCAGGCGGGCGACCAGTTCCCGCTCCTTCGCATGGATCGCTTGCTCGGTCATGTCAGCAGAACGGCTGGCGACTTCGCCTTTGAGCCCGAGTTTTCCGGGAAAGGGGAGACTCTGCGAAAGACCGAAGATACTGTTGCCCGTCTGCGTGACATTGAACGTCTGCGGGATATTCCACAACTGAGCGGACAGAATCGGGTCATCCAATGACCGAACCTGCGCAATCCGATTCGTGGCGGCTTCCCATTGCTTACGTGTCGCCACCAACTCGGGATTCCGAGCCAGGACCTCCTGGATCAATTCCGGCAGCACCAGCCTGTCGCGCAGCGCAGGATCGGTATCCTGTGCCCAGGACAGCCCGCTGCCGAAGAACATCAGGGCTGAAGCGACAGTCGCACACCAAAGTCGGTTTTTCTGTCTCATAGAAATGACCTCCCGGAGTTCCCACACATTCGAAGGCCGGCCTGCGCTCTAATTGTCCCTGGCCAAGAGAACTAGACAATAGGCCAGACGAAAAACTGAGCGTCGAACGGCACAGATATTAACGATGGAGCGATGACGAGGTATGGGAGAAGAAGATCAGATGCGAAGTACGGAAATTTTGAGTAGGAGATCCTGTGGAGAACCAATTGTAGGATGATCGGACAAATAGCTGCCGGGTGAGAGGAGGATGGCTAAAAGCGCTAGTGAGGCAGTGTCTTCTTGGCAGAGGGCTTGATAGTCGCTATTGAAGGGGAGCTTATCGGCAGACTGTACGCCAAGCGTCTTGTACGTATCGCAGAACTGAGAGACCGGTTGTTCATCCGGAGTCGAACAGTCATTGCCCATTGCGTTTGCTGTGCCGCCATTCACCGGCAGGAGGCAGGCATAGGCATTGAAGCTCAACGTGAAAAAGAGCACGATGAGTGTGCCAGCCAGAACTGAAAGCCCACGATGGGAATGTATTCGCATGGGGTCAGTCTATCCCTCCTCTATCCCGACCGTCAATGCTATCGCTAATACATACAGGCCGCAGGAAAACACCGTTGTTTGGTTGAACGAAACTAACCAAACGAACCAAATCAACCAAACAGACCGGGCCCCTACATCGCCCCCTCGGGAATTTGATCCAGCTTATAAAAATCGATCGGGTCCAGTCGGCGATGAGTTGCCTGAGTCGGCTCGCTGCCCTTGGTAAAGAGTTCGACGGTGCTCCCCTGTCCCTCTTCGCCCTCAAGCAATCCCGTTGCCGGATCGACCTTGACGAACGTGACACCTTCAGGAATGGTAAAGGCCATGACCGGTAGCGGCTTGAGCGCAACTCGCATGAAATTGATCCAAATAGGCAGCGCGGCATGCGCCCCCGATTCCGTCTCGCCGAGTGACCGTCGATCGTCAAACCCGACGTAGATACCAGTGACCAAGTTCGGCGCGCCGCCGATAAACCACGCATTGATAAACTCATCCGTAGTGCCGGTTTTCCCCGCAATCGGCCGCCCAAGTACTTTGGCCGCCTGACCGGTCCCCTTTTGGATCACGTCTTCCATCATGTTCGTAATCAAGTACGCCGTTTCTTTGGAAATCACGGGAATGGCTTGCGGTACCGCCTGTTCAAGTACCGTTCCCGCGTTGTCCTTTACGGACAGAATCGCATAGGGTTCTGCGCGACTCCCCTGGTTGAGCAACACCCCATAGGCGGAGGTCAGTTCCATCAGCCCGACAGAGGATGAGCCAAGCCCCAAGGACAGATCTGCCGCCAGCGGACTGGTCACCCCGACCGTTTTCGCAAACTCGATGACATCCTTCACGCCAACTTTATCCAGTAACCGAACGGTCGCCAGGTTATGCGAGTGGGCCAAGGCATCGCGCAAACTCACCATGCCATGGACTTTTCTTCCATAGTTCTCCGGCTTCCAGGTTTTCTCATCCTGGTCCTGTTCATAGACCACCGGCGCATCGAGAATCACCGATGCGGGGCTCATCCCCTGACTCACGGCCGTCGCGTAGATGATCGGCTTGAAGGCGGACCCGGGCTGACGGTGCGCCTGCACGGCCCGATTGTACTCGCTGCGAGCGAAATCGTAGCCTCCGACCATGGCCCGAATGGCGCCTTTATCCGGCTCCAGCGTAATCAACCCTCCCTCGACAAGGGGAGTCTGCTCCAGTTGCACCTGGACGAGGTCACGATCCAGCGTCTTCACCATGACCTCGATGACATCACCGGGCTTCAGCACTTGCTTAAGGTTCTGATTGACGACGAAATCTTTTGCCGTATCGAACCCGGTCAAACGGCGCTTCGCCCATGCCATATCGTCAAAGGCGAGCTTGGTTACCGTCGTGCCGACCTGCACAAGAAAATGGTCTTTTGCCACTTTACTGACGAACCCCTCGCGATAGTCCCCTGCCTTCAAGGCCTGATCGGTCATCGCTGCAACAACGGGCGTGGTCGGCGCAGTCGCATCGACCGTTCGGAGCGGGCCACGCCACCCTTGGCGCTTATCCAATTCGCGCAGGCCTGCCGCAAAGGCCGCTTCAGCAGCCTTCTGCATTTCCATATTCAACGTCGTGAATACTTTAAGTCCTCCCTTGTACACCATCGCTTCTCCATACTTCGCAACCAACAACTGCCGGATATACTCCACAAAGTAGGGTGCAGCCTGTTCACCGCCAGGACGGCGGAAACCGAGTATCTCCGCCGCAGCCTGTTCGCGTTCTGCCGGGGTGAGAAACTTCGCCTCTTCCATGCGAACCAGCACATGTTCCTGCCGTTTTTTTGCGCGATCGTAGGCCTTGAAGGGCGAATAATGGTTTGGCGACTTTGGGAGACCGGCCAGAAATGCCGATTCTCCAATCGTCAGGGCAGAGAGGTCTTTCCCAAAATATGTCTGAGCTGCCGAGGCGACGCCGTAGGCGCCTTGTCCGAAGTAAATCTGGTTCAAATACAGTTCGAGAATTTGCTCTTTCGTCAGAACCAATTCCATCTTGTACGCAAGAATCAACTCGCGAACTTTGCGGTCGAAGGTGCGTTCTGACGAAAGGAACAGGGAACGCGCCAACTGTTGGGTAATCGTGCTGGCCCCTTCAACCTTGCCTCCTCGGCGCACATTCGTCCAAGCCGCCCGGAGCATGCCAATGTAGTCGAGGCCTGGATGTTCAAAGAACCGGACATCCTCGACCGCGATGACTGCACGCCGCAGCTGTTCCGGAATGTCCGCCACCGGGGTGAGAATACGCCGCTCGATGAAAAATTGACCGATGAGCTGCTGGTCGCTCGAATAGACCTGCGTCACCAGGCTTGGTTGATAGGTCCCCAGCTGATCCAATGCGGGAAGGTCTTTTGAGAAATGCCACAGCGCCCCGCCTGCTGCCAGTCCCGCCAACAAGATTATCGCCCCCAGACTTATGAGCGAAATCTGCCACCAGCGCCATTGGCGACGCGGGGACTGTTGACGAAACG
>Ga0315278_10005614_pt1 | contig 11373 bp, 10 predicted proteins | sample YL17G06_0_MG_FD_203880 | JGI IMG/M metagenome (GOLD analysis project Ga0315278, IMG submission 203880) | Sediment microbial communities from Yellowstone Lake, YNP, Wyoming, USA - YL17G06_0 | ecosystem: Environmental > Aquatic > Freshwater > Lake > Sediment | place: USA: Wyoming | collected... | reverse complement strand
GCGCAGCTCCTCGAGCCCCCGCAGGTACTCGGCCGCCGAGGCCTGGCGGAAGCGGGGGAGCCCGCCCCGGGCGTACGCGGCCAGGAGCAGCACGATCGCGATCCCCGCCTCGCCGGCGGCGTCGAGGACGGCGTGCGCCTCGGGGAGGCCGAGGTAGTGGAATTCGCCCACGGCCGTGTAGCCCGCGGCGCGAAGCTCGCGGTAGGTGTCCGCGTAGGAGGCGCGCACGAGCTCGGGAGTCTGACGCGCGGCCTCCGCGAGCATGTGCTCGCGCCAGGCCCAGAAGTCGCCGCCCTCGGCGCGCCCCCGCAGCGCCCGCTGGAAGGCGTGACAGTGCGCGTCGACGAATCCCGGCAGCCTCAGCGTCGCGTCCACGGAGCAATCGTGACGCACTTCGGCCGGTCGCGCCCGGTTCTCGCGACGCACTATCCTTCGGGGGGTGTCCGCCCGCGCCCTCTCAGCACCTCGCGCGCAACTCCCGAACGCGCTGACGATCCTGCGCCTGGCGCTGGTGCCGGTGTTCGCGGTGCTGCTGATCCGCTCCGACGGGGGCCACAGCAACGCCGCGGCCGCTGTGTTCTTCGTCGCCGGCGTCACGGACCAGGTGGACGGCTACCTCGCGCGGCGCTGGCACGTCGAGTCGCGCTTCGGCGCCGTCGCGGACCCGCTCGCCGACCGGCTGCTGATCGACGTCGCCGTACTCCTGCTCTGGCTGGACGGACGCCTGCCGCTTCTCGGGCTCGTGGTGATCCTCCTCCGCGACGTGCTGCTCCTCGTCGGTGCGAGGGTGCTCCAGCCGCGCGGGATCGAGCTCAAGGTCAACCTGCTCGGCAAGATCGCCACCTGGGGCCTCTACGCATCGATCTTCTTCGTGATGGTCACCCCCGACGGCACCCGCTGGCCGCTCGTCTGCTTCTGGATCAACCTCGTGCTCGCGGTCGTCGCGGGCGCCCAGTACGTCCTGACCGCACGAAGGGAGCTGCGCCGGTGAAGGCGGTCGTGATGGCGGGCGGGGAGGGGACGCGGCTGCGCCCGCTCACCTCGAACCAGCCGAAGCCGATGGTGCCGATCGTCGGCAAGCCCTGCATGGAGCACATCGTCGAGCTCCTCGCCGAGCACGGGCTCACCGAGGTGATCGTCACCGTCGCGTTCATGCCCCAGGCGATCCGCGGCTACTTCGGGGAGGGCGAGTCGCTCGGCGTCTCGATCGAGTACTCGGTCGAGGAGTCGCCGCTCGGCACCGCCGGCTCGGTCCGGCTCGCGGGCGACCGGCTCGACGAGACCTTCCTCGTCATCTCCGGCGACGCGCTCTGCGACATCGACCTCTCGCAGCTGATCGCGGCGCACAAGGAGAAGGGCGCGGCGGTCACGATCGGGCTCAAGTCGGTCGCCAACCCGCTCGAGTTCGGGATCGTGGTCACGGACGACGACGGCCGGGTCGAGCGCTTCCTCGAGAAGCCGTCCTGGGGCCAGGTCTTCTCCGACACGATCAACACGGGGATCTACGTCTGCGAGCCCGAGATCCTGCGCCACGTCCCGACCGACCGGCCCTACGACTTCTCGAAGGAGCTCTTCCCGCTGCTGCTCGACATGGGCCGCCCGCTCTATGGCCACGTCTGCGAGGGCTACTGGCAGGACATCGGCAACCTCGACCAGTACCGGCAGGCGAACTTCGACGCCCTCGACGAGAGCGTGCGCCTGCGCGTGCCCGGGATCCGCCTGCGCGGCAACGTCTGGATCGGCGAGGGGGTGGAGATCGACGACCTCGATGCGATCGAGGGGCCCGCGTTCGTCGGCAACTACTGCCTGATCGCCCCCGAGGCGCGCGTCGGCCCGTACTCCGTGCTCTCGCCGAGCGTGACGCTGCGCGAGGGCGCGCGCACGACGCGCTCGGTGATCGACGCCTCGACCTACGTCGGCCGCGCGGCGCTGATCGAGGGCGCGGTGATCGGCCGCTCCTGCGAGATCCGCTCCCATGTCCACGTCCACGAGGGCGTCGCGATCGGCGACGAGGTGACGATCGGCGCCGAGAGCGTGATCGACGCGGGTGTCCGCGTCTATCCGAACAAGGAGATCGAGCGAGGCTCGCAGGTGCACGAGAGCCTGATCTGGGAGTCGCGCGCCTCGCCCCGCCTGTTCGGAAAGAACGGCGTCTCGGGCCTCGTCAACGTCGACCTGACGCCGGAGTCGGCCGCGCGGCTCGCGGTCGCGTTCGGCACCGCGCTCAAGCGCGGGGCCCGCGTCGTCGCCAGCCGCGAGTCGCCCGCCGTCTGTCGCGTGATCAAGCGGGCGATGCTCTCGGGCCTCGCATCCACGGGCGTGGACGTCGCCGACCTGCGCGTCCTCCCGGCGGCGGTCGGGCGCCACCTGCTGGGCACGGAGGGCTTCGACGCCGGCTTCCACGTCGGCATGAGCGCCGCCGACCCCGAGATCGTCGAGATCCACTTCTTCGAGCCGCCGGGGATCCAGCTCACCGCGGTGCTGCAGAAGGAGATCGAGAAGCACTTCACCCGCGGCGAGTTCCGCCGCATGGCCGCCCGCGAGACCGGGGAGATCGTGTATCCGGCGCGGGTGCGCGAGACGTATGCCCAGGATCTGCTCGACAGCCTCGACGTCGGCGCGATCCAGGAGCGCGGCTTCCGCGTCGTCGTCGACTACGGCTATTCGGCCGCCTCGTACATCCTGCCGCTCGTGTTCGGCCCGCTCGGCGTCGAGGTCGTCTCCGCGCACGCGTTCTCGACCAACCGCACGCAGGCCGAGCCGACCCAGTTGACCGAGTCGGTCGGGCAGGCGAAGCGGCTCGTTCCGGCCGTCGGCGCCGACCTCGGCGCGGTGTTCGACCTCGCGGGCGAGCGCCTCTACCTGCTCGACGAGCAGGGCAACGAGGTGCCCGCCGAGCAGACGCTCCTGCTGTTCCTGAAGCTGATCGGCGCGGGCGGCCGCAGCGGCAAGGTGGCGGTCCCGGTCACGGTCACGAGCCTGGTCGACCGGCTTGTCGAGGGCACCGGCCTCGAAGTCGTGCGCACGGCGCACTCCCTCGCCGACCTGACGCTGGCCGCTGCGCAGGAGGGCGTCGTGTTCGCGGGCGCGGTCGGCGGCGGCTACGTGTTCCCCGAGTTCCTCCCCGCCTACGACGCCGTCGCGGCCCTCAGCAAGCTGCTCGAGCTGCTGGCGCCGCTCCCACGGCCGCTCTCGGAGCTGGTCACGGAGGTGCCCGTCTCGTCGCTCGTGCACCACGAGCTGCCCTGCCCGTGGGCGATGAAGGGCGTCGTGATGCGCGTGCTCAACGAGCGGCTGGCCGACCGGCGGCTCGACCTGACCGACGGGATCAAGGTCTTCGACGACGGCGGCTGGGTGCAGGCGCTCCCGGACCCCGACGAGCCGCTCCTCCACATCTACGCGGAGGGGCGCGACGACGAGGCGACGGCCGTGCTCGAGCGGGAGCTGCGCGGGCTCGTGGCGGAGATCCTCCAGACCGACGAGGCAGGAGCCCGCAACGCGAAAGCTAAAGTATAGGTTGACCCTTTCGGAGCCTGCTGCTTTACTGCGGAGGGCCCGACCATCCGAGCGAAAGGCGCGCCGTGGAACCGCTCCCCGATCTTGCCAGTCTCTCCGACACCGATCTCAAGCAGCTGATCGAGGATCTCAAGCACGAGGAGTCGGAGGTGTCGTACCGCCGCCGGATCCTGCACGGCAAGATCGACATCCTCCGCGCCGAGCTCGTCGCCCGCCTGCAGAAGACGGGGGGCAGGAGCGTGCTCGACCAGGTCGACATCGAGTCGCTGACCGACATCCTCACCGCCAAGGCCGCGCCGCCCTCGTGAGCCACGTCTACTGCCCGGAGTGCGGCTTCCAGAACCCGGAGGCCGCCAACTACTGCTCGAAGTGCGGCACCCTGCTCGTGAGCGACGAGGCGGGCGCCGAGACGACGCTCGTGTTCACGCTCGAGCCCGGCGATCAGGAGCCGGCGGCGACGCTCGAGGCCGGGGCCGTGCACGGCCCGACCCTCGTCGTGCGCGCCGGCGGCGGCAGGGCGGGGGAGACCTTCCACCCTGCCGGCGAGCGCACGACGATCGGCCGCTCGCCCGACTGCGAGATCTTCCTCGACGACGTCACCGTCTCCCGCCGCCATGCAGCCGTCACGCGCCACGACGACGCGTTCACGGTCGATGACCTCGGCAGCCTCAACGGCACCTTCCTCAACCGCCGCCGGATCGACTCCGCGCCCCTGGAGGACGGGGACGAGCTGCAGGTCGGCAAGTACCGCCTCACCTTCCTCGTGCGATGACCGCTGCGACCGAAGCCGCCAACGAACGCCGCGCAGAGCGCCGGCTCTCGACGATCGGGGCCGTCTGCCGGCGCCTGAAGCCGGAGTTCTCGGACATCTCGATCTCGAAGATCCGCTATCTCGAGGACCAGGGGCTGCTCACGCCGCGGCGCACGCAGGGGGGCTACCGCCTCTTCAGCGAGGAGGACGTCGAGCGGCTCGAGACGATCCTGCGCCTGCAGCGCGACGAGTTCCTGCCTCTGCGGGTGATCCGCCAGGAGCTCGCGGCGCCGGGCACCACCAAAGAGCGGCGCCGGCGGCGCCCCGCCGGGGTGGCCGAGCACGAGGACGAGCTCGACCTCGCCGGACTGTGCGAGCGCGCCGGGATCACCGCCGAGCAGGCCCGGGAGCTCGAGGAGTTCGGGCTCCTCTCACCCCGGGTCGAGGGCGGGGACCGCCTCTACCGCGAGACGGACGCCGAGATCGCGTTGGCGAGCGGGCAGCTCGCGCGCTACGGGATCGCGCCTCGGCACCTCAGGGCTTTCCGCTCCGCCGCCGACCGCGAGGCGGCGCTGCTCGAGGCCCTGGTCGCCCCGGCGCTGCGCTCGCGCAACCCCGAGCGCCGCCAGTCGGGCCTCGAGGACCTGCAGGCGCTTGCCGGGCTCGCGCAGGAGCTCTCCCAGCTGCTTTTCTGGCGCGACGTGCGCGACCTGGCCGCCAAGTGAGCACGATCGACCTCGCCGCCAAGATCCGGGACGTCCCGGACTTCCCGCAGCCCGGCGTCGTCTTCAAGGACATCATGCCGCTGCTCGCCGACGGCGAGGCGCTCCAGGCCGCCGTCGAAGCGCTCGCCGAGTGGGCGGAGCCACGCAGGCCGGACATCGTGCTCGGCGCGGAGGCGCGCGGCTACATCACCGGCGGTGCGCTCGCGTGCCGGCTCGGCTGCGGCTTCGTCGCGGCGCGCAAGCCCGGCAAGCTGCCCTGGCACACGGTGGCGGTGAAGTACGCGCTCGAGTACGGCTTCGACACCCTCGAGCTCCACGCCGACGCGATCCGCGGCGGCCAGCGCGTGCTGATCCACGACGACGTGCTCGCGACCGGCGGCACGGCGAAGGCGACGGTGGAGCTCGTGGAGCAGCTCGGCGGCGAGGTGGTCGGGCTGCCGTTCCTGATCGAGCTCGAGTTCCTCGACGGCCGCTCCAAGCTGACCGGCTACGACGTCTTCTCGCTGATCCAGTACTAGGCCCTTCACACAGCGTCCGCTTCAGCCGATACAACGTGTAGATGTACGACGCGCTCACGAGCACCTACACGCTCTCGTGCCCGAATCGGGGCGAGAGCCGCGTTCACCTCTCGGCGTTCCGCATGCTCGAGCGCCTACCCGGCGCCGCGCATCCGGCCGTGTACCAGGTCAGCTTCGCGTGCGGGTGCGGGGAGGAGCACCCGGCGCTCGTCTCCCACGACGAGCTCGACTGGGCGCCGCTCGGGCTGGCCGACGGGACGTTCCTGAACCTGATGACCTCGCGCCTCGATGCGGTGGCCGCCGAGCTCGGCGATCACGCCGCGCGCCGGATCCAGGCCGGCCAGTGGCCCTGGAGCTTCTTCTGCTACCCGGAGGAGCGGCCGCGGCCGGTCTTCCCGTCCTCGTTCTTCCTGCTGGCCCCGGCCGACGGCTCGCTCGGCCTCGCCGTGCGCTGCCCGGTCTGCAGCGCGGTCTCGGTGAACCTCGTCTCCTGCGAGCACGTGGACGTCCCCTTCCACAACGACCGCCGGATCGGAGTGATCGCGCATGCCTTCCGCGGCGATGCGGAACGGACGGTCGAGGCGTTCTCGGCCGAGCTCTATTCGGCGCGGTTCGACGCCCGCCGGCTCGATCTCGGCTAGCACGCGGCTCCTTGACCCCCTGCGCGAGGGATCACGGCGGCGTCCGTCCGCCGCCGATAGATGGGCCAGGATGGAGCATGCCGCACGGCAACCGGGGGGAAGAGGACAGGCGCTGCTGCTGGCTCACTGCCTGGCGCTCGGCGCCCTCGACGTCCAGCCCCGGACACCTGCCCTGGAGCGCCTCCAGCGGACGGTGAGGCCCGATCTGCTGCGGCTCCTCCTCGTCGCTCTCACGGGCGACAACAGCATGCGCTCGAACGAGCTCGTCGCCTAGAGGTTTGATGTGTATTAGGCATCCGTCGTGGTGCCGTTCCAGGCCAAGCCAGGGTGGCTCGGCGGCCGCAGCCCAGGCCGGTGGGCCTGGGCAAGGCCGACGAGACAGCATGGCGCCGCGCCTGGGACGGCACCGCGACCACGGCTAATGCGCATCAAGCCTCCAGAAGGTTCTAGGCCGCGCCGCCGCGCAGCCGCACGAGCAGGAAGATGAAGAAGGCGGCCACCGCGCCGACGAGCACCGCGAGCGCCTGCGAGACACCGATGGCGAGGCCGCCGAGCCAGATGAACACGCCGAACAGGAGTGCCCACCAAAACGAGGTGACGCCGCGGTCGGTGCTGGGCAGGCGGGAGGCCACGAGCGCGATGCTACCGCGCGGGGCGGCTGTGGCCAAGGAGAGGGGAGAGGCGCCCGTACGGGACCAAAGGTTCACCGAGCCGGGTGCGCTTTCGTCCATCGCCCCCATTGACTTTCCGCCCTCAGCCTTGCGGCTTCCGCGTACGGCCTCCGGTGACGACTTCGACCTACTCGCGTCCCGTGCTCGGTGCAAGAGGGAAGCTATACCGCCGGGGCGGGCGATGCAAGACCCCGCGGAAACGGAACAGCCGCAATTTGCGACCTTCGGCCCGTGCCCTCCTGGAGGGCTCGAAACGGGACCATAGATACACCGAGCCGGGTGCGCTTTCGTCCACCGCCCCCGTTGACTTTCCGCCCTCAGCCTTGCGGCTTCCGCGTACGGCCTCCGGTGACGACTTCGACCTACTCGCGTCCCGTGCTCGGTGCAAGGAGGACACTAGACGGTCGCCGGGCGGGATGCAAGGGGGGTCGGAGTGGAAACGAGCGCAATTTGCGGACTTCTCATCTCCCTCTGGCCAAACAGCAATTTGTGCATTGTGCTACGAGGGTGGGGGGCTCCGTCAGGTCCGGCCGGCGAGACGCTCGAGCGGGACCAAAGGTTCACCGAGCCGGGTGCGCTTTCGTCCATCGCCCCCGTTGACGTTCCGCCCTCAGCCTTGCGGCTTCCGCGTACAGCCTCCGGAGACGACTTCGACCTACTCGCGTCCCGTGCTCGGTGCAAGGAGGACTCTAGAGGATCGGACACGGCCGTTGCAAGGGTGGCCGTGAGTGAAAACGTGCGCAATTTGCGCCCTGATTTCCACACTCTCGCTCGAGCCCTGGGGACAACGCTGTGGATTAGCGAGCGGGGCTGAGCCCGATCCCGACTTGACATAACGCACGTTATCGTGCGTGCCCGGGCCTCAGGTGGAGACAGTGGGGTCGAACGCGATCTCGGTGCTGCCGAGCAGACCGGTGGTCGTGAGGCTGAAGTCACAGGCGCCGTGGACTCCCGGCGCGGAGGGAACGCGCAGATGGAGCACCTTCAGCGGCGCTCCGCCGAGCGTCGGGCTCAGGCGGCGGTAGAGCTTGCCCTGCCGGTAGAGGTCGATCTGCTCGTCCTGCTTGGCGAGCAGGGTGAGACGCAGCGTTCCGGGGCAGCTGAAGGCGTGCACGGCCGCGCTCTTGTAGATGTCGCCGTTCGCCTGGAAGCCGCTGCTCGTGCCGAGCAGGCGCAGCGGGGCATCGAGCCGCCAGAGCCGCCAGGGCGCCACGACTCCGCCCACCCCACTCCCCGCGTCGGCAACGGGCGTGCCGTTGACCAGCAGCCCGACCTGGGCGACGACGAAGCGCTGCGGCGGCGGCCTGCCGGCGATCAGCACCGTCCCGTCGTTCGCGAGCCCCGCGTAGCCGCCGGGCGCGGGCCCGATCAGCTGTGCTCCCGGCAGCGGGAACACCCCGACCACCTTGCGATTCCAGAACAGCGACTCCCAGACCGCCGGCCACTGCAGCTGGTCGCCGTACAGAAGGATGACCGGCCCGCGTGCCGAGCGGTCGATCCAGTCGCGCTGCGGCCCGAGCATCGTCGAGCGCTGCACGCGGGCCTGCGACGCCGCGTAGTTCTCGGCGACGACGGATCCGGCGCCGAGCAGGACGACCAGCACGACCGGAACCGCCGCGAGCACGCGACGCGGTGCGACAACCAGCACGACCGCAGCGAGCACCGCCGCTCCCTCGAGCACGAGGTGCTGGCGGCTGAGCGTGGCCCCCGCCAGCCGGTAGACCGGGATCAGCCCGGCGGCGTCGGGGAGGGCGGCCCGGGTGAGCAGGGTGCGCAGCGGCCAGGCCAGCAGCGCGACCAGCGTGATCGCCGTCACGCTCAGGGTGCGACGGAACGTTCGCGGCGCACCGACCTCGAGCCAGATCGCGAGACAGAGAAACAGCGGCGGGGCAACGGCGATCAGGTCCCGCTCGGCGAGGTGGCCGACGTAGCGCGACGCGAACACGCCGACCTCCAGCACAAGCCACCCAGACAGCGCCGTTGCGACCGCGAGCGTCGCCCGTGCCCCCGCGCTCAGGCGGCGTCGCTCGAACCAGAGCAGCGCCGCAGCCCAGGCCGGGAAGAATCCCGTCAGGAGCACGAGATCACCGAGGTGGTAGAAGACGAAGCGCACGGCGCTGAACGGGTGGTAGCCGCCCGAGGCCGCGACAGAGTAGGCGCCGAGCGTGCCGCCGCCGCTCGCGAGCCGCCAGATCAGCCAGGCCGCGACACCGAGGCCGAAGCCCGCCCACACGAGCGCGAAGCGCCGCGGCGCAGCGCGAAGCCGCACGCCTGAGAGGAGCACCGCGGTCGGGAACACCAGCACGAGTACGGCGGCCTGAAGGCGCGTCAGCACGGCCAGTGCGACGAGCGCGACGAGCAGCAGCTGGTTTCGCCTCCCCGGCGCCACCAGCGTCCGCGCCGCCGTCCAGCACACGAGCACGAGCAGCGGGTAGAAGAGGGTCTCGGTCATCAGGAGGCCGCTGTAGGCGAAGGCCGGGAGGGCGAGCGTCAACGCGGCGACCACCACGGCCGCCCGCGTCGAGACGACGGTGCGCGCCCAGAGATACGCGGGCACGGCCGCCAGCGACATGCACACCACACCGAGCGCCTTGGCGAGCTCGTAGCCCCGGTCGGGCGAGAGCCAGGCGAGCGGCCCGCCGATCAGCGCCGGGTAGGTGAGGCTGTAGAAGTCGCTGTGTGCGTTCTCGATCGCCAGCCGGCCGCTGCTGTAGAGCGTCCGCCCGAGCAGGCCGTAGATCATCTCGTCGGGCGCGATCCAGGGCGTCGGAATCCCGCGCCCGAGCACGACCCGTCCGACGATCGACAGGACGACGAGGCCCGCGACGGCAAGACCGAGCCGCCGGGCTCTCAGCCCTTCGCTAACCCCCTCCACCCGGCGCAGACTAGCGCGCGGGCCGGGCTGCGTTACTCGGTGCGGAGGTAGAGCTCGAGATCCGGCGCGACCGTACGCAGCTCGCGCAGGGCGCGGGACTCGAGCTGGCGGACGCGCTCGCGGGTGATGCCGAGGCCGGCGCCGACCTCCTCGAGCGTCTCGGCCGGGTACCCGTCGAGGCCGAAGCGGCGCTGGACGACGTGGCGCATGCGCGGGTTGAGCCGCTGGAGCGCCTCGGCGAGCTCGGTCGAGCGGAGCTTCTCCGCCGTTGTCGTGTGCGGCGCTTTCACGTTCAGGTCCTCGATCAGGTCGCCGTAGAGGCTCTCGCCGTCCCCGACCGGCGTCTCGAGGCTGACCGGGTCCTCCACGAGGTCGAGCAGCTCCTGCACGCGCTTCTCGGGGAAGCCGCTCTCGGTCGCGAGCTCGGCGATCGTCGGGTCGCGGTTGAGCTTCTGCGCGAGGACACGGCGCGAGCGCATCAGGCGGCGCACCTGCTCGGCGACGTGGACCGGCAGGCGGATCGTGCGGCCCTGATCGGCGAGCGCGCGCGTGATCGACTGGCGGATCCACCACGTGGCGTAGGTCGACAGCTTGAAGCCCAGCTTGTAGTCGAACTTCTCGACCGCGCGGATCAGGCCGAGGTTGCCCTCCTGGATCAGGTCGAGGAGCGGCACGCCGGCCTTGGTGTAGTGCCGGGTGATCGACATCACGAGGCGGAGGTTCGACTCGATCAGCCGCCGCTTGGCCTCCTCGTCCCCCTCGTCCTTGCGGCGGGCGAGCTCTCGCTCCTCCCCGGGAGTCAGGAGGCGGCCGTCGCCGATCTGGCGCACGTAGAGCTTGAGCGGGTCCTGGGTGGCCTCGGGAGCCTCCGGCGCCGCGTCGGTCTCGTCCTCGCCGTCTGGCTCGACCTCGTCGACCTCGGGCTCCGGCTCGACCTCGGCGCTCTCGAGCGCGGGCACGAGCTCGAGCCGTGGTTCTGCCACGGGAGGCTCAAGTGGATGCTCCGGGAGCGGCCGCTGCTCCATACCCCGCATACATCGGCGTTCCGGGACCGCGGCTTGAGCGAGGGATCGTGTCGCAGGCGGCGAATCCGCCATCCGAGGGGTTCAGTAAGTTCCCGCGATGCCGAACTACAGGGAAGAACCGTGATCTACAAACTGCGGACACGCTCCTTCGTCATAGGTCGGTATGTGCGGAATCGCCGGATATAGCCTCGCGGCCGAGAGCACGACCGACCGGACGCTCGCGGCCCAGGCGCTCCTCGCGGGGATCGCCGAGCGAGGCGCCGACGCGGTCGGATACGCCTTCCGCTGCGGCACCGACGCGATCCACGTCCACAAGCAGCGCTCCGGCGCGAGCGCGCTCCTCGACGAGGTGGTGGTGCCCCGGTGCGCCGCGCAGACGCTCGTCCACGTGCGCGACTACACCAAGGGCCACCCCACGATCGCCGCAAACAACCATCCGGTGCGGCACGGCGCCGTCGTCGGGATCCACAACGGGATCATCTTCAACGACGAGGAGCTGCTGGCCGAGCACGGGATCGAGCGGGCCGACCCGGCGATGACCGTCGACTCCGAGGTGATCTTCGCCCTCGCGGAGGCCTCCCGTTCGGCCGCGCGCGCCTTCGAGCAGCTCCACGGCTCGATGGCGACCGCCTGGCTCGACGAACGGGAGCC
>Ga0315278_10005609_pt1 | contig 11380 bp, 7 predicted proteins | sample YL17G06_0_MG_FD_203880 | JGI IMG/M metagenome (GOLD analysis project Ga0315278, IMG submission 203880) | Sediment microbial communities from Yellowstone Lake, YNP, Wyoming, USA - YL17G06_0 | ecosystem: Environmental > Aquatic > Freshwater > Lake > Sediment | place: USA: Wyoming | collected... | reverse complement strand
CGCTCTTCCCGCGGCACGCGGGCCGCAGGGGGAAGAAGATGCGGGCGCTGGCCGCCGAGGTGGCCAAACTGACGCTGCCGCCGGGCAAGGCCTCGTTCGACGTCGTGGTCGCGTGCGAGGACGAAGCGGGGGAGGATCTGGACGTGCCGCTGGTCACGATTCAGTGCGCGTGAGGCGTGGGGGCGGGGAGGAGGGCGGCGGTCTGGCTTGGGTGGCGCGGAAAGGGGGCGTCCGGGGCGCGCGCGCGCGTGTGAGGCCGTGCCTCGATGGGCGCTCGCATGATGCTACAGGCGCGGCCGCGCGGGCCGCCAAAACACAGCGGGGCGGGAAGGGGCGCCGACCCTGCGCCTCACTCCACTCTCCTCTCCCCCTCTACCCGTCGTCCACGCGCGTCACCCCCGCCGTGAACCAGCAGCCGTCGGCGGGGCCGCCGACGCGCTGCTGGAGGACGAAATCGAAAACGGCGGGCGGAGGGGGAGGGGGCGCCCCGCCCCCACTCCCTCCCCCCCCCGGCCCGCGGGCTGTGACCTCCACCCGGCGCATGGCGCGCGCGCCGCCGGCGGCGGGCTGCCAGTCGAAAGACGCGGCGACGGCCCAGGCGGCCGGCGCGCGCAGCGGCGCGAAGCGGCGCTGCGAAGGGGAGTGGGTCAGTGTGAGTGCCGCCCCTCCCCACGCCACCCCCCGCCCCTCGCCTCCCGCGCCCGTCACCTCGCCCAGTTTTAGCTTGAAGCGCTCAAACTGGCCGCAATCGCTCGACCGGGCGCCCCAGTAGGTGCAGGGGGCGAACAAATCGATGTCGGCGAACCGATACAAGACCTCCACCCCGGCGTCGCCGTCGGCGGCCGACAGGGCGTCCAGCTGCGCTGCCAGCGCTTCATCCGGCCCCAGGTGCAGGGCAGGGCCCACGGACCAGTCGGCGCGCTTGCGCGGGAGCGAGGGGAGGGGTTCGAGCGACGACGCGGCCGGGTCGGGGTCCTGCCGGGGCGTGGGCGGTTGGCCGCCGCAGCCCGAGCTCGGCCCTCAGCAGCCGGCGCAACGCCAACTCTCTCACCCCGGGCGGCGGGAGCGCGCGCGGCGGGCGCGCCAGCGCGCGGCGCGGACCGCGCGCGCCCCATGCGCCGCAGGGCGCGGGCGCCGTCGGCCGCCCTCGCGACGCGGGCGGGCGCGGTGGCATGGGCGCGTCGCGCACGCGGCGGCGCGGGGGTGTCGGGGTGTGAGAGCAGAGAGTGAGCCCGCGTCGGCCACGCGCGCGCGTTCGCGCCTCGTTCTCTCTCACACGCCCCTCCCGCCCGCCACCACCCGCTCGTACGCCCCTAGCGCGGCCCGCACGCCCGCCGCCGCCGCGTCGCGGGCGGCCAGGGCGGACGCGAGGCGGGAGGCGTAGTCGCCGACGCGCGCACGCGGCGCGTCGACGGCGGCGAGAAGTGCGACCTCGGCCCGCACCCCCGCCACCGCCGCCTCGACGGACGCGCGGTGGGCGGCGATGAGGGCGTCCTCGGCGGCCAGCAAGGCGGAGGGGGCTGGCGGGTCGGTGGCGCGGCGAGGGGGCGGACGGGGCGCCGGGGCCGCCGCCGCGCCGCCGCTCGCACTCGCCCGCCCGCCCGCCGACGCGCGCCGCGGGCCCGCCGGAGCCCGCGTCGCGCCCGCGGCGCCCACCATGGAGAGGCGGCGGCGGCGCCCGGCGGCGGCAGCGCCGGGAGCGGTTGCCGAGCCGCCGTCGCCGCCGCCGCGCGCCCCCCCTCCGCTCGCGCGGCCGAGCTCTTTCACCCTGTCGGCATAGCGCAGCGTGTTGAGCGTGTGCTCCGTCGAACCCGACCCGGGGCTCACGGTGGCGACCATGACGGTGCGCGCGCGGTCGCCGACGAACGAGTCGCGCAGGACCTGACAGACGCAGGGGGGGGGGCGCGTCGGCGGCGCGCGTTGCCTCCCCTCTCGCCCCGCGCCCACCCCCTGCCCTCGCCCCACCTCGGTCAGCTTCGACCCGCGAAACGGGACGTGCCCCGCGCCCGCGTCCAGGGCGCGAATGCACTCCTTGAGGGCGAGCAGCGATTTGTTGATCGCCGCCCCCTCGGCCCGCGTCTCTTTGTCCGCCCCCGCCACGTCCGCCCCGCGCTCCGACCCCGCCAGGTCGATGAAGGACAGTTTGCCGACGACGGTGTCGCCGCCGGGGTGGGCGTCGGGGTCGGGGGCGGGGGCGACGCGCGGGCGGCCGAGCGCGGCGGGGCGCGGGCGGCCGACCGGGCCGCGCGCCGCGGCCGCCGCCGCGTGCGCCGCCCGCACCGTAAATTCCGTCACGCAGTGCGACCTCGAAGAAGCATCATTCGCCCCCGTCGCCCCGGTCGCGCGCTCGGCGGCGGCGAGGGCGGCGAGGTCGGCGACGGCGGACGCCGCGTCGACGCGCACCGACGCGAGCCCCGCGACGACGACCCGCCCGGCCCCGTTTTCGCGGGCCTCGAGCCGGGCCCGCCCGTTGAGCAGGTCGTGAATCTTGCCGCCGTACACCTCGTAGACCGAGGCCCAGAGCGAGAGCGCGGGCGGCGCGGCGGCGGCGTGCGCGCCCGCGGCGGGGTCGCCGCCCCCGCCCCCGCCCGCGCCGCCCGCCCCCAACCGGGCCAGTTCGGCCAGCGCGTTCCCGGCCGCGCGCGCGGGCAGGGGCGCCATGGTGTGCGTCTTGCCGGACCCGGTCTGGCCGTACGCGAACACCGTCCCCGCGCCGCCCCCCGTCAGCAGGGGCAGCAGCGGGGCCACCGTGGCGGCGTACACCGCGTCGTCGGACGCGGCCTCGTCCAGGACGGCGTCGAACCGGAACTCGTGGGTGGCGACCTCGCGCGTGAGGTCGACGCGCGTGCGCGCCTCGCCGACCGCGACCGTGGCCGCCGCCTCGTCCGCGTCCAGCACGTCGGTCTCGCCGCGGGAGGATTCGCGCGGGTGGGGGGGGCGCTCCCCCCCCCCCTCTTGGGGGGGGGGGGGGGGGGGTGGGGGGGGGGGGGGGGCCGCGGCCGCGCCCGCCGCCGCCGCCGCCGCTCCCGCGCCGTCGCTGTCGGCGTCATCTACGTCGGCCACCGCGTGGGAGGCGGGCGAGGCGACGGGAGGGTCGCGCGTGGCGGGGCAAGAGCGCGAACGCGCGCCACCGCCCTCGCCGCCGCCGCCCTCGCCCACCGCCTTGATCAGGCGGTACAGGCGCTGCTTGTCGTCGACGTCGACGACGCCGTGCGCGGCGTAGTCCTGGGGAGGGAGAGGGGAGAGGAAGGGTCGCGAGAGGAGGGGGGCGAGGCGTCCGGCGCGCGCCGCGCGTCGTCCGCCCCCCGCGCCGCGCCCCGCCCACCCTCGACCCCGCCCGCCTCGCCGCCATCTCCACTCCACGTCGCCCTCGTGCACCTGCATGAGGAGGCCGCAGAACGCGGCGTCAGAGAGCCCCGCCAGCGCGGGGAACGCATGCGCGGCGAGCCCGGCCGACGCCAGCCACTCGCCCACGCGCGACATGCAGGGCGGGAGGGGCGGGCCGGCGCGTGGGAGGATGGCGCGAGGCGCGGGGCCGGCGCGGGAGTGGAGCGGATGCAGACTTCTCACCTTCCGCACACCCGCGGCCGCCGACGCGCCGCCCCGCCGCCTCGAGCGGGGGGCCAGAGAGCGCGGCCCACGCCTTTCGAGGGCCACACAGGCCGCCCGGTGCCGCCCGCTTCCGCGCTTTCGCGCGCGCACGCCCGCAAGATGGCCGCGCTCGCGGCCCCCGTCCCTCCTCCCGCCCCCCCCCCCTCCTCCCTCGTGCGCTCCCTCCTCGCCGCCCTACAAGGCGCCGACTCGGACCTGCTGGCGTGGGCGCCGAACGCGGGCGGCGGGCGGGGGGCCTACGCGTTGACGCCGGCCGCGGCCGGCGTGTCTCCCGGCGACGCCGCCCTCGTCGAATCCTTGGCCGAGACCGGGTGGCTGCACGCGCGCGTGCGCGAGGCCGCGGCGGAAGGGCCCGCCGCGCGCCCCGGGGCGGCCGCGCGCGCGCTGCGCGCCGGGCTGAGGGCCGAGCTCGCGCCCGTGCTCGCCGCGCTCGCGGGGCTTGACGAAGCCGCGGCCCGGCCGGCGCCGCCCGCGGCCGGCGCGTCGGACGAGTACCTGACCCTCCGCCGCGCGGCCGCCCTGGTCCCCCCCGTCCGCGACCGCCTCCTCGCCCTCGCCCGGCTCGCGGCGGCCGCCGCCGCGGCGCCGCCGGGTCGGTTGCCGGCCGCGCTGGCGGCGGCGGCGTCCCGGGGCGACCCGGGCGCGGCGGCCGCCGCCGACCGGCTCCAGGCCGCGGCCGTCGCCCCGCTCCTCGCCGCCACCTGGCGCTGGGCCCTGGACGGCCGCTTGGACGCGGACGCTGCGCCGGGAGACTCGTTTGTCGTCGCCGCGACGCCCGCCCCCGCCGGCGCCGCCGCGCTCTGGCGCCGCGGCCACGCCGTCGACGCCGACGCCGTGCCCCCCTGCCTCGCCCGCTTCCCTCACGCTCCGGCTGCCGCCCTGCGCGCGGGCAAGACCGTGGCTTGGCTGCGGGCGGCGGGCAAGGGTGGGGACGGGTGGGAGCGCGGCGCCGACCGCGCGGCGCTCGCCGCCGCCGCCGCGGCCGCCGACCCCGCCGACGGCGCCGAGGTCGCCCGCATCCTGGCCGCCGCCGACGCAGCCGCGGGCGCGGTGGCGCTGCGGGTGGCGCTGGAGGAAGGGGGGGCGCTCGACTGCCTCGCCGCCGCGCGCTCGTTCCTGCTGGGCGCGCGCGGCGATTTCTGCCGGGAACTGGTCGACGGCGCCGCGGCGGCGGTGCCGGGCCGCCACCGCAAGGCGCCGTGGGCGGGCGCGGGGGCCAACCTGGCGCTCGCGGCGGCGCTCGACGACGCGCTGTCCGTCGCGCGCGCGCCCGGAGGCGGCCTGCCGGCGACGCCCGCCGGCGGCGCGCCGTGCGCGCGCCTGGTGGTCGCGGCCGACCGGGGCGACCCCAGCGGGGCGGCGTGGGGCGTGGCGCTGGAGTTGGTCCCCCCGCTCACGACCCTCGTCTCCCCAGCCGCCGCCGCCGTCCTGGCGGCCGCCTCCCGCCTGCTGTGGGCGGGCGCGGCCGCTGAGCGCGAGGTGGCGGCCGCGGCCGCGTCGCTGGCGGCGGCGGCGCGGTGCGCGCGCGCGGGCGCGGCGCGCGCGCGCGCGGCCGCGCGCGCCGCGCCCCCCGACGCGCCCCGCGACCGCCGCCCGCCCCTGCTCGGCCCGCCCGCGCTCGCGGCAGAGCTGCGGGCGGCGGCCGCGCTGCGGTTTGCGGCCAGCGCGCGCCTGGCCGCGCTGCGCGGCGCGGCCGCGCACGGTGGCGTCGACGCGGCCTTTGCCTCCCTGGAGACCGCCCTGCCCGCCGTCGCCAACCTCGACGCGCTCGCCTCCACGGTCGACGGCCTGGTGGGCGGCCTGGCGGCCCGGCTGCTGCTGCGGCCGGGGGACGACGCGGCGGCCGCCGCGCTGCGCCGCGCGCTCGCGGCGCTCGCCGCCGTCGCCGGCCCCGCCGCCCGCCTCGCGTCCGTCGCCCGAGCTGTGGAGGCCGACGACGAGGGCGGGTGGGGCGGCGGGTGCGACGCCGCCGCCGCGCTCGCCGGCGCGGCGGCCGCGCGCCGCGCCGCGGCGCGCGAGGCCGACGCCGCCTGGCGGGGGCTGCTGGATGCCGTGGCCGGCGGTGGCAGCGCGTTCGGCGTGCTGGGCGAAGGGGAGGGCGTGGCGTGGTGAGGGGGGTGGAGGCGTGGGGTGGTTGCAGCACCCCAAATCGATCCGTGTCACTCGTCCTTTCGCCGGCCGGCGCGCGGGGGTGGAGGTGGGGCCTCCAGAAAGGCGGCCAGGACGTAGAGAGCGATGACCTGGGGAGGAGGAGACGGGGGGTCGGCACGGGGTGTTGAGCGGCGCGCCACCGCCCGCCCCTCCCGCGGCCCACCACTCTCACCACATTCACGGCCACCACCGCTGCCCCGCCCGCCAGTAGCAGGCGGCGGCCGGCGTCAGGCGGGCCGAGCAAGTGGGCGCACGCGGCTGGGAAAGAGGAAAGAAGGAGGGGGGGCGCGCGTCGGCCGCGCGCCCCACCGCGCCCACTCGACACATCCACACACACTCTCTCTCTCCTCTCACCGTCCAGCGCCCCGCTGCGCGCCGCGCGCCACGCGAGCGCGGGCGCCGCGACGAGCGCGACCGACGCGGCGACCAGGCGGGGGGCGGCGCCGGGCGCTAGCATGGCAGGGATGGATGGGAGGGGCCCGGGGCGGTGCGGGCTGGGCGACAACGGCGACCACGGGCGCGGGCCGACTGTGCGCGTCCAGCGCCGCGCAGCCCGCTCCCCACGCACACGCCGCCAGCGCCCCACGCCGAGCCGGGCCCCGGCGCCATTGCGAGAGCCCCACCCGCCGGGCGAACGATGCGGGCGAGCATGCGCGCCCGCGCGCCGGCAGCGCCCGGTGCGTCCTGTTGTGGTGGAGGCGGCGCCAGCGTGCACAGAGTGCTTGCACGGCCCGCGCCCATGGCGTGTTGGCGGCGGAGCGGCGGTGGTCGGCCCACCGCGGTAGCCGTCGCCGACTCGAACGCCCCCATTCCAGCTCGCCACGCCGCGCCCAGCCTCCGCCAGTCGACCAGGAGGTTGCTGTACGCAAACCGCCGCGTCAGGGCGGCAACAGAGCTCCCTGCGGCCCCCGACGCCACTCCTTCGACGGGAGGCGTGTACGCGGCCGAGCCCCTCGACTCGGGCACCGCCAAGCACGTCCTCTCCGCGTTCGTAGCCGACGAAGCCGGCATCATCAACCGGGTGGCGGGCGTCTTTGCGCGGCGTGGCGCCAACATCGAGTCGCTCGCCGTCGGCCTGAACCTGGACAAAGCTCTGTTCACCATCGTGGTGACCGGCTCGGACGCGGTCGTGGCCAACCTGGTCAAGCAGACCGCGAAACTGGTCAAAGTGCGGTACGTGGAGGACATCTCCCGCGCCCCCCGTGTCGAGCGCGAGTTGGTCCTGGTGAAAGTCGCCGCCCCCCCCGGCCCCGCCCGCGCCCAGGTCTTGCAGTTGGCCGACGTGTTTCGCGCGCGCGCGGTCGACGTGGGGCCGGCCAGCGTGACGCTGTGCGCGGCGGGCGACACCGGGAAGACCGCCGCGTTTCAGGCCGCGCTCGCGCCGTACGACACACTCCAGATCGCGCGCACGGGGCGGGTGGCGCTGAAGCGGGGCGCGTCCCTGCTGGAAATGGGCGGGTGGGGCGACTCGGCAGGGTGGCCGCCCGCCGGCGGCGGCGGCGGCGCGGCGGCCGCCGCGTCGGCGGCCCAGGCCACCGCGTCCGCGGACGACGTCGTTGGCGTGTACGGAGACGGCGCCGCGGCCGACGACGGCGCGGGGGCGGTTCGGCTGGACGCGCCCGCGTACGCCGACGCGGGCGACGACGGCGTGGATGAGCACACCCTCTCCGTCCTCGTCGCCGACGTCCCCGGCGTGCTGAATCAGGTCACGGGCGTGCTGGCGCGGCGCGGGGTCAACGTGCAGTCCCTGGCGGTCGGCCCCGCCGAGTCCCCCGGCGAGTCGCGGATCACCGCCGTCATGCCCGGCTCGGTCGAGGGCGCGTCCAAGGTCGTCAAACAACTGCAAAAGATCGTGTACGTGACGCGGGTCGAGGACTTGTCGACCGCGCCCGTCGTCGCGCGGGAGCTCATGCTCGTCAAGGTGTCGGCGTCCCCCGCCGACCGCCGCCCCCTCGCCGACCTCGCGGCCATCTTCCGGGGCACCATTTGCGACGTCTCCGCCACCACGCTCACGATCGAGCTCGTGGGGCGGGAGGCCAAGATGCGGGCGCTGCAGGCGCTGCTCGAGCCGTATGGCGTGCTCGAGATCGCGCGCACGGGGCGCGTCGCCCTCGCGCGCGACTCGGGCGTGGACTCCAGGGCGCTGGCGCGGACCAAGAGCGAGCGGCGGGTGATGCTGTGATGGGACAGAGGGAGGGGGGGGTGAAACAGGGACACCGAGGGGTCTCTTTGTCTCTCTCCCTTTTCTCTCCCTCGGCGATCGTCGCCCGCGAGCCGGCTCGCGTGTAGGGCGGGATTGGCGTGAGCACGCCGTGGGCGCGCCTGCGGGCAGGCCTGCAGGCGAAAAAAGGGGCCGCTGAGGGTGGGCGGTGCGCACGCTTGCGCGCCACTCCCCGCCCACCAGGTGCGCCTCGGGGGCCGGCCGCCCCGGTGGAGGGCGGCCATTGGTCGCCCGCACGCCGCCTCGGGCGCGCCGTGGGCGCCCGCCGCGGCCCAGGCTGCCGGCCGGCCCCATCGGCTTTGAGGCTGCGCCCGCCGCCCTGTCGCTTCGCGCGACACGTGGCCCCGCCCCGGTCGCGCCGAGACATGTCGCGCGCTTGCCTGCGCGGCGGGCCGGGTCGCGTGGCGCGCGACCCGGGCGCAGGGCGCCGATTTGCTCGGCCCGCCCGCCCCACCCCCGCGCGGCCGCCGGCGGCGCGCCACCGCCCCGGACCCAACCTCCGGCGCGCGCTGGCCGTGCGCTGGCGGGCGCCTGGGGGTCTGCGGCGCCCGGCGCGGCGCACAGCGGTTCACCACGCGCGGCCGCCGCGGCCGCGCGGTGCAGCGCGCGCCCGCGGTCGCTTCCTCGACCCGCGGGCGGGCGCGCACGTTCTCGCGCCGACTTCCGGCCGCGGAAAGGGGGTGCAACCGACGCCGGACGACGCGCCAAGGCGGCTCACCCAATCCCCCCCCATCCCTCACCCCGCAGCCCAGCCCGCCGCTATGCAGTCGCTGCGCGCCCCCACCGCCCGCCCTGCCCTCGCCCCCCGCCGCCGGTCGGTCGCCGTCCGCGCCGAGGAGAAGGCGGCCGCCCCCGCCGACAAAGCGCCGCAGAAGCCGTGGTCGCCGCCCGCGCTCGACGCGTCCGCCCCCGCCCCCCGCTTTGGCGGCTCCACGGGCGGCCTGCTGCGCAAGGCGCAGACGGAGGAGTTTTACGTGCTGACGTGGACGGCCAAAGCCGAGGGCGTGTTTGAGATGCCGACGGGGGGGGCGGCCATCATGAACGAGGGGAAAAACCTGCTCAAGCTGGCGCGCAAGGAGCAGTGCCTGGCGGTAAGAAGGGAGGGAGAGGGGAGAGAGAGGATGGTGGGTGCGTTTTTTGTTTTCCTTTTCGTTCTTCTCACCCACCCACCCTCCCCCTCACCCCCAGCTCCTCAACCAGCTGCGCCAGAAGTACAAGGTGGCCGACGGCGAGTTCTACCGCGTCTTCCCCAACGGGGAGGTCCAGTACCTCTACCCGTCGGCCGGCGCGCCGTCGGAGCGCGTCAACGCCGCGCGCAAGGCCGCCAACGTGAACAACCGCCGCATCGGGGACAACGTCGACCCGGCCACGATCAAGTTCACGGGCAAGCTCGGCGCGTTTGACGTTTGAGGAGGAAAGGGGGAAAGGAGGAGGCCACCAGGGCGACCCTGGCGCCCCTGCCCCTTTGGGGCGCGCCCCGAGCAGACAACGCGCGCGCGCTCCCGGGGGGCGGGCGCCCGCGGCCGCCCGTGTGACGGGCAGAGAGCGGCTGCCCCGCCGTTGAGAGACGGGGAGGAGGGTCCACCGCGCGCGCGCGGGGTCTGGCCTCCCCACCGCCCGCGGGAGAGCAGAGCGCGGCGCGTCACACCCGCACCCCTCCCACCACCCCCTCCCGTCTCCCCTCTCACGCCGCGCCCGGCTCGGGCGGCGCCGCCGCGCGGCGCGCCGCCTCGGCCGCCGCTTTGTCCGCCGCCACCGCGGCAATCACCGCGTCCACGTCCGCCTCGGGCCACACGCGCAGCACGCCGCCCGACGCGACGTCGAGTTCGGCCACCTCGACGGTTTTGCCCGTCGCCTCGACCGTCTCCATCAGCGCCCGCACAGCGAGTTTCGCCGGCCCGTCCGCCGCGGACGACGCGTACTGCTTCTCCAGAAACTCGCGCGCGCCCTTGGACCCGCGGCCGATGGCGGCCGCCTTCCAGGCGGAGTAGGTGCCGGACGGGTCGGTTTGGTAGAGGGACGGCGCGCCGTCCGCGGAGAGGCCGACAATGAGGGTGGAGATGCCAAACGGGCGCACGCCGCCCGACTGCGGGGTGGGGGGTGGGTGGGGTGGGGGGTCGAGCGTGTGCGCGCGCGGCCACCCCGACGGCCCCCTCGCGCCGCTCCCTCCCGCCCCCGCTCCCCCACCTGCGTGTACTTCTGCTGCACCCCCGCCACGTGCCGCGTCATGTGCTCCACGCCCGGCGCTTCGTCCATGGTCAGCCGGTAGGACTGCGCCTCGACGCGCGCGCGGTCGACGAGCACGCGCGCGTCGGCGGTGAGCCCCGCAAACGCGAGGGCGATCTTGTCGTCCACGCGCACGATCTTCTGCGCGGTGCGGGGGTCCTGGAGCTTGGCGGCCGACTTTTTCTCGACGGCTGGGCAAGAGGAAAGGAGGGAGGTGGGAGGCGGAGGCCGACCGCCGGACCGACCCCGTGTCTCCTCCCCTCTGTCTCTGTCGTCTCACCGAGGACGACCGAGTCGGCGCCCGTGACGCCGATGGCCAGGGACCCCTTGCGCACGGCCTCGAGCGCGTACTCGACCTGGAACCTGGAAGAGGAGGACGAGAGAGGAGCGGGGGCGTCGGATCGCGGCGCCGGCGATGCGCGCCGCGCCGCGCGCGCGCGTCTCTCGACCTCTTATCCCCGCCCCACCACCCCCACCCCCTCCTCTGCTCACAGATGGCCGTCCGGAGAGAAGACGGTGATCGCGCGGTCGTACTTGGCCATGGCGGATGGCGGAGGGCGGGCCCGATCCCTCTCTCTCGGCCGGCGGCGAGGGGCGCGGGGCGGGGTAGTCCGCGCGGTGTGGTGCGGCCGGCGTGTGGCCGCGCCGAGGTGTGCGGCCGGCGCGGCGCCGGCGCCGCACACGCTTTGCCGCTCCCGCCGCGGCCGCCGCCCCCCAGCGCGGCGCCGCCCGGTCGCCGACACACGAGGAGGCCTCGCTCGCCACTCCGCCCCCTGCTCTCTCTGCGATGTGGGAGTTTTGGCGCTCGCGCACGTCCGCGGGCAAGACGCGGCACCGGCGCCGGCCCGAGTCCGAGGGCGAGGAGCTGGGGTGAGAAAGAGGAGGGGAGGGAGGAGGCGCGGGCGGTTTCGGGGCCGCGGCGCGGCGATGGCCGCGGACCTGGCCGGGCGGCGCGGCGAGCGCCGCGCGCCCTTCCCGGCCCCGCCCACACACCCCGCCTTCACCTCTGCAGCCCCCAATCCCCGGCCGGCCCGCCACAAGTCCCCGGCGCGCCCCCGGAGAACTCCACGCACGTCTACTTCAAGGACGCCATCCTCCCCGCCTCTGACGACGACGACGACGACGAGGACGAGGGTGGGGATGGTGTGGCTGATGGGGGTGGCGGCGGCG
>Ga0315278_10005608_pt1 | contig 11381 bp, 10 predicted proteins | sample YL17G06_0_MG_FD_203880 | JGI IMG/M metagenome (GOLD analysis project Ga0315278, IMG submission 203880) | Sediment microbial communities from Yellowstone Lake, YNP, Wyoming, USA - YL17G06_0 | ecosystem: Environmental > Aquatic > Freshwater > Lake > Sediment | place: USA: Wyoming | collected... | reverse complement strand
CGATCCCGCCGAACGCGCGGAACACCGGGAAGCCGAGGTTGCCGGTCTCGAAGTAGCGCTTCTCGAGGTGCTGGAAGCGCCGCCACGGCTCGTGCTCGACGTGGCCGGGCAGGTGCACCTTGCGGTACTTGCCGACGATGCGGCCGGCCTTGTCGACGAGGATCGAGGCGTTGAAGCGGCGCGTGCGGCCCTCCTCCTCCTGCGCGAGCTCCGCGTAGCCGAGATAGAAGCCGATGCCCAGCTCGCGCGCGGCATCGAAGAGCGGCTGCGTCTCCGCGGAGGGCATCGCGCGCTCGAAGAACGCGTCGATCTCCTCCTGCCGCTCGAAGTGCCAGCGCGGGAAGAACGTGGTGAGCGCGAGCTCGGGGTAGACGATGAGGTCGCAACCGTGCGCGTTCGCCCCGCGCATCAGAGCGAGGAGGCGCGAGACGACCTGCGCGCGGGTCTCGGCGCGGCCGATCGGGCCGAGCTGCGCGGCGCCGACGGTGACGATGCGGGGCATGTTCGGACTCCTACGAGGCGAGCTCGAGCAACACGTGCAGCAACACGTTCGCTCCGGCGGCGAGGTCGGCGGGCGCCGTGTGCTCGGCCGGATTGTGGCTGATGCCTTTCACGCTCGGCACGAAGATCATTCCTGCGGGGCAGACGCGCGCGAGCATCTGCGCGTCGTGTCCGGCGCCCGAGGTCATCCGCCGGCACGAGTGGCCGAGCCGCGCCGCAGCGCGCTCGACGAGCTCGACGACTCCCGCGTCGAACGTCACGGGCGCAAAACGCGCGAGCGGGCGGGTCGCGATCGTGACGCCCTCCGCGTGTGCGAGCTCGCCGAGGAAGAGCGCGAGCCGGCGCTCCGACTCCCTCAGCAGCGCCTCGTCCGTGTTGCGCAGGTCCGCGGTCGCCTTCGCGCGCGCGGCAATGACGTTGATCAGGTTCGGGTGCAGGTCCACCTTGCCCATGGTGCACACCTGGCTCCCGCCCATCTCGCGCGCGAGGTCGCGGAGGAATTTTCCAATCGCCGCCGCGCAGTAGCCCGCGTCGTGGCGCAGCCGCATCGGCGTCGTGCCGGCGTGATTCGACTGGCCCGTGATCGCGATCTCCTGCCACGAGATGCCCTGCAGGTCCGCGACCGCGCCGATGGTGGTGCCCTCCGCGTCCAGCACCGGCCCCTGCTCGATATGCAGCTCGACGTACGCGTGCGGGCGGTGGACGCCGACTGGCGCATTGCCCGCGTAGCCGATGCGCGCGAGCTCGTCGCCGAGCCGCTTGCCGTCGATCGACACCGCGTCGAGCGCGTCCTGCAGCCCGAGGCCGCCGGCGTACACGAGCGAGCCGAGCATGTCGGGGGCGAAGCGAGCGCCCTCCTCGTCGGTGAAAAACGCGACGACGAGCGGCCGGCGAGTGACGAGACCCGCGGCGTTCAATGTCTCGATCGCCTCGAGTCCCCCGAGCACGCCGAGGTTGCCGTCGTAGCGCCCGCCGGTGCGCACCGTGTCGATGTGCGAGCCGGTCATCACCGGCGCGAGGCCGTCGGTCCCCCGCCGCAGACCAAAGACGTTGCCGATCGGATCGATTGCAACCTCGAGGCCGAGCTCGCGCATCCAGCCGACGACGAGCTCGCGCCCCGCGCGGTCCTCGTCGGTGAGCGCGAGCCGGCAGCACCCGCCGCCTTCGATTGCGCCGATCTCGGCGAGCCGTCCGAGCCGCCGCATCAGACGGTCGGCATCGATCCGGAGCGCTTCTGCTTTCACCGCAGCAGCTCCTCAGCGGTTTTCCCGACGATGCTCCGGTAGATCTCGGGATCGGTATCGCCTTCGCTCCCGAGGAGCAGCACGCGCGAGCCCGCATCCAGCTCGATCTGCGCGCGGAGGCTCCCGCGATCCTGCAGCGCGAGCAGCGCGGCGAGCCCCGCCCCGCCGGTTTCACCCGCGACGATCACCGGGTCGCCGTCGCGCGGGGACGCGAACGCCCGCACCGCCGCGAGCGCGAAGTCGTCGCCGAGCGCGAGCGCCGCATCCGTTCCCTCGCGCAGGATCTCCCACGCGAGCTCGGAGACCTCGCCGCACGCCAGGCCTGCCATCACGGTCTCGAGATCGCCGTGCACGGCGACCGGCCGCCCCGCCTCGAGGCTGCGGAGCAGGCAGTCGGCGCGCGCCGGCTCAACGGCGATGAACCGCGGACGCCGCGAGCCCCACTTGATCCAGAAGCGCGCGCAGATCGCTGCGGCGAGTGCGCCCACGCCGACCTGCACAAAGACGTGGGTCGGGATCTCGTCCGCGGGAAGCTGCCGGAAGATCTCCGCGGTCATCAACCCGTAGCCGTGCATGACGTCGACCGGGACGTCGCGATAGCCCGCGTACGAGGTATCCGAGACCACGAACCAGCCGTGCTGCGCCGCTTGCGCCGCGGCATGGCGCACGGCGGCGTCGAAGTTGCCCGCCACGCGTATGACTTTAGCGCCGTAGCGGCGGATCGCTTCGGCGCGCCCCTCACTCACCGTCGCATGGATGAAGATCACGCAGTTGCAGCCGAACAGCCGCGCGCCCCACGCCACCGAGCGGCCGTGGTTGCCGTCGGTCGCGCAGGTGACCGTGACCTCGCACGCCGGGCGCGCTTGCCGCTCCAGCACGCGGCGCACCGCGTAAGCGCCGCCGAGCGCCTTGAAGCTCTTCAGCCCGAAGCGTCCGCGTTCGTCCTTGTAGCGCAGCGATGCCAGTCCGAGCGAGCGCGCGAGGCCCGGGAGGGCGACGAGCGGCGTGGGCGCGTAGCCCGGCCAGCTCGTGATCTCCCGCTCCGCGGCGGAAAATCCCTCGGCGCTCAGCACCGCGGCGCACCCGGCCCCGTACGGCGCGTCGGCCGCAGCGGCACGCGGATTGACGATCAGGCGGACTTCCGCGGTCATTGCGGCTTGACGTCGCGCCGCATGTCACGCAAGTGACAGGCAACGAAGTGCCCCGGGCGCACTTCCTTCATCGCGGGCTCCTCGCGCCGGCAGCGCTCCTCCGCGTACGGGCAGCGGGTGTGGAAGCGGCAGCCGGGCGGCGGCGTGATCGGGCTCGGCACGTCGCCCGGAAGAATGATGCGCTTCTTCTGCGCCTTCGGATCGGGCACCGGCACCGCCGACAGCAGCGCCTCCGTGTACGGATGCTGCGGATCGCGGAAGAGCGAGCGCTTGTCGGTGAGCTCGACGATCTTGCCGAGATACATCACCGCCACGCGGTGGCTGATGTGCTCGACCACCGCGAGGTCGTGCGCGACGAAGAGGTACGACACGCCGAACTCCGCCTGCAGGTCCTCGAGCAGGTTGATCACCTGCGCCTGCACCGAGACGTCAAGCGCCGAGACCGGCTCGTCGCAGACGATGAGTTTCGGACGCACCGCCAGCGCACGCGCGATGCCAAGGCGCTGGCGCTGCCCGCCCGAGAACTCGTGCGGGAACTTGATCATCTGGTCCGGGCGCAGGCCCACCTTCTCGAAGAGCCACGCGACCTTCGCGCGCACTTCGGCCGCGCCGAACCGCTCGTAGTTGTGCATGGGCTCGGCGACGATGTCGGCGGCGCGCAGGCGCGGGTTGAGCGACGAGTACGGGTCCTGGAAGACCGCCTGCAGCTCGCGGCGGAACGGACGCATCGCCGCGCGCCCGAGCGCGTCGATGCGCTGCCCGCGCCACTCGATCGTGCCGGCGGTGGGATCGACGAGCCGCAGGATCGTCTTGGCGGCGGTCGACTTGCCGCAGCCCGATTCGCCGACGAGGCCGAGGGTCTCCCCCGCGGCGATGGAAAAGCTGATCCCGTCGACCGCGTGCACCTTCCCGACGGCGCGCCCGAGCACGCCCTTGTGCACCGGGTAGTGCTTGCGCAGATCGCGCACCTGGAGCAGCGCGCTCATCGGGCTACCTTGTCGCTGCGCGCCAAGGATTCGCGCTTGACGTGAACACCGCGGGGCGGCCCGGTGCGCTCATGCCGCCAGCCGATCCGATTCCCAGCACGCGACCCAGTGGCCCACGGTCTTTTCCTCGAGCGGCGGGTACTCCGCCGCGCAGCGCGCGGTCGCGTACGGACAGCGCGGTGCGAAGAGGCACCCGGGCACCTCCTCCTTGAGCGAGGGCACCATCCCGGGGATCTCGACGAGCCGCTTGCGCCCCCCTTCTTCCGCCGCCTCGGCGAGGCGCGGGATGGAACCGAGCAGCCCTTTCGTGTACGGATGCAGCGGCCGCGCAAAAAGCGCCTCGACCGGCGCCTCCTCGACCTTGCGCCCCGCGTACATCACCACGACGCGCTGCGCCATCTCGGCGACGACGCCGAGGTCGTGCGTGATCAGGATGATCGCCGCGCCCGTCTGCGCCTTGAGCTCGCGCATCAGGTCGAGGATCTGCGCCTGGATCGTGACATCGAGCGCAGTCGTCGGCTCGTCGGCGATGAGCAGCTTCGGGTTGCACGAGAGCGCCATCGCGATCATCACGCGCTGGCGCATGCCGCCCGAGAGCTCGTGCGGGTACTGCGTCACGCGCCGCTCGGGCTCGGGGATCTTCACGAGCTGCAGCATCTCGATCGCGCGCGCGGTCGCGCGCCGGCGGTCCATCCCCTGGTGCAGCTCGAGCGCCTCGGCGATCTGGTGGCCGATGGTGAAGACCGGGTTGAGCGAGGTCATCGGCTCCTGGAAGATCATCGAGATCTCGTTGCCGCGGATCGCGCGCATCGCGTCCTCGGACAGGTCCAGGAGGTTGCGCCCTTCGAACAGCAGCCGGCCGGAGACGATCTTCCCGGGCGGCGAGGCGATCAGGCGCAGGATCGAGAGCGACGTGACGCTCTTGCCGCAGCCGGACTCGCCGACGACCGCGAGCGTTTCACCCGGATACACGGCGCAGGACACGCCGTCCACCGCGCGCACGATGCCGTCGCGCGTGTAGAACCACGTCCGGAGATCCTCGACCGCAAGCAGCGGCTGGAGCGGCGCGTTCATTTCCTACATCCGCCGCGCGAGCCGCGGGTCGAGGGCGTCGCGCAGGCCATCGCCGAGCAGATTCACCGCGAGCACGGTGAGCGACAGGAACACGCCCGGCAGGAGAATCAGGTAGGGCTTGAGCTGGAACAGGCTGCGCGCCTCGGCCATGATGTTGCCCCAGCTCGGGATGTTGAGCGGGGTGCCCGCGCCGATGAACGACAGGATCGCTTCGGTGATCATCGCGGAGGCGCAGATGTAGGTGGCCTGCACGATCAGCGGCGCGACCGTGTTCGGCAGGATGTGGCGCACCAGCGTACGCGGGATGCCGGTGCCGGCGGCGGTGGCCGCCTCGACGAACGGCTGCTCGCGCAGGGTGAGCACCAGGCTGCGCACCAAGCGCGTGACGCGCGGCACCTCCGACAGCGTGATCGCGAAGATCACGTTCTCGATGCTGGCCTTCGTGAGCGCCATCAGCGCGATCGCGAGCAGCACCGGCGGAATCGACATCAGGCCGTCCATCACGCGCATCACGACCGCGTCTAGCCAGCGGATGAAGCCGGTCACCAGTCCGATCGCAAGGCCGGCGAGCGTCGAGAAGATCGCGACCGCGAGGCCGACGGTGAGCGATACGCGCGCGCCGTACACGACGCGGCTGTACACGTCGCGCCCGAGCATGTCGGTGCCGAACCAGTATTCCGCCTGCGGCGGCCGCAGCCGCTTGACCAGCGACAGCGCCTGCGGGTCGACCGTGCCGAGCCACGGCGCGAAGATCGCGACCGCGATCATCGCGGCGAGCACCACCGCGCCGAAGATCGCGGTCGGGTGCCGGCGCAGCGCGTCCTTGAATCGCGCCCAGGTCGGCGACACCGAGCGGGCGGTGGGAAGGGCGTCTGCGACCGCGCTCATGCTAGTTCCCCACGACACGAGAGGGCAAGGCCGCTTCGCGGCGCCCCCTCGTGCTCCCCGAAGTCAGGGAAAGCGATGCCCCCGGCATCGGTTTCATCTTTAGTACCGGATCCGTGGATCGAGCAGCGTGTAGCTCAGGTCCACCGCGAGGTTGATGAGGACGTATACCGCCGAGAAGAGCAGGGTCACCGCCTGGATGATCGGGTAGTCGCGCCGCAGAATCGCGTCCACCGTCAGCCGCCCGATGCCGGGGATCGCGAACACGGTCTCGGTGACCACCACGCCGGAGATGAGCAGCGCGATGCCGATGCCGATCACGGTCACGATCGGCACCGCCGCGTTCTTGAGCGCGTGCCGCATGAGCACGTCGCGCGAGGCGAGCCCCTTCGCCTGGGCGGTGCGGATGTAGTCCTGCGAGAGCACGTCCAGCATCGAAGCCCGCGTGATGCGTGCGATGAGCGCCATGTAGACGGTCCCGAGCGCGACGCTCGGCAGGATCAGGTGACGCAGGAACGGCCAGACGCCCTCGGTGATGCTCACGTAGCCCTGCACCGGCAGCCACTCGAGCTCGATCGAGAACACGAGCATGAGCAGGTACGCCAACACGAACACCGGCACGGAGAAGCCGAGCACCGAGAGCCCCATCACCAACCGGTCGATCCAGGTGCCGACGCGCCACGCGGCGATCACGCCGACGGGCACCGCGACCATGACCGTGAAGAGCAGCGTACACAGCGTGAGCGCGACCGTCGGCTCCAGGCGCTGCCCGATGAGCTGCGACACCGGGAGGTTGGTGAAGATCGAGACGCCGAGGTCGCCGTGCGCGAGCGCCCAGAGCCAGGTGCCGAAGCGCACGAAGTAGGTCTGGTCGAGGCCGAGCTTCGCGCGGATGCGCGCGATGTCCTCCTCGGTGGCGATGTCGCCCGCGATCACCGCGGCCGGATCGCCCGGGCTGATGTACAGCAGCGAAAAGACGAACAGCGCGACCACCCCCATGACGGGGATGGTCGCGAGCAAACGTTTGACGAGATAGGCGAACACGGCGCTGCTTCCCTCCCCTCCTCCCCGAGGAGGGGTGCCCGAGCGAAGGCGTGGGCGGGGTGGTGTGGCGGGCGCCGCTCAACCACCCCGCCGCCTGTCGGCGGCACCCCTCCTGGCCAGGAGGGGAGGATTACCCCGCTACTTCTTCTCCACGTTCCACATGAAGTTCACGGGCGAGACCAGGATGCCCGAGAGATTCGTGCGGTACGCGGTGGGGATGATGAACTGCGCGGTCGGGATGTAGGGCACGACCTCCCACGCCCGTAGCTGGATCTGCTCGGCGATTTTCTTCTGCGCGGCCTGATCGGGCGCCGCGAACCACTGGTCGCGCAGCTCCTCAAGCTTCGCGTCGGTCGGCCAGCCGAACCACGCCTTGTCGCCCGCGCCGCGCAGCGCCGCGTTGAGCGCCGGCGTCGCCTGGTCCGGCCCGACCCACCAGGTGTGGAAGATCGACCAGCCGCCCTTCTCCACCGGCTCCTTCGACGAGCGACGCGTGATCAGCGTGCCCCAGTCGCCGGCCTGTAGCTCGACGTTTAGGCCGAGCTTGCGTAGCAGCTCGGTCGTGATCAGGGCCTGGGGGTGCACGATCGGCTGGTCGGTCGCATCCAGCACGACGATCTTCTCGCCCTTGTAGCCCGACTCCTTGACGAGCTGCTTGGCGCGCTCGAGGTCGCGTTTGCCGGTGAGCACCGCGGAGCCCGCATCGTTCGCGAGCGGCGTGCCGCAGGTGAAGTAGGACGCGCATGGCTTGCCGTTTCTCGGGTCGCCGGCGATGCCGATCGCGTAGTCCTGCTGGGCGACCACGTAGAGCAGCGCCTGGCGCAGCTTCGCGTTGTTGAACGGCGGCTGCAGGTGGTTGAAGCGGATCATGCCCATCGAGCCGAGCGGGTCGGTGTTCTCGATCTTGATGTCCTTGTTCTTCGACAGCAGCGGCATCAGGTCGGGCGGGAGCTGCTGCCACCAGTCGACCTCGCCGGAGTTGAGCGCCGCGGCGGCGGTCGCCGTGTCGGGGATGTAGCGCCACTCGACGCGGTCCACCTTCACCACCTTCCCGCCGGCGGCCCAGGACGGCGCCTCCTTGCGCGGCACGTAATCGGTGAACTTCGCGTACACCACCTTGTTGCCGGGGACCCACTCCTCCTTGACCATGCGGAACGGTCCGGACCCGATCGCCTCGGGGATCTGCTGGAACGCGTCGGTCTTGGCGATGCGCTCGGGCATGATGAACGGCACGTTCGACGACGGCTTGCCGAGCGCCTCGAGCACGTACGCGAACGGCTGCTTGAGCTTCAGCCGGAAGGTCTTGTCGTTCACCGCCGACCACGCGTCGGTCATCTCGCCGAGCTTCTGGCCGAGCACGTCGCGCTTCGCCCAGCGCTCGATCGAGGCGATGACGTCGGCCGAGCGCACCGGCTGACCGTCGTGGAACTTGAGCCCGTCGCGCAGCGTGAAGGTGTAGGTGAGCTTGTCCGCGCTCACGTCCCACTTGTCCACCATCTGCGGCTGGATCTGGAACTTCGCGTCGGTGGCGAACAGGGTGTCGTACACCATGTACCCGTGGTTGCGGGTGATGTACGCGGTCGTCCAGATCGGGTCGATCGAACGCAGGTCGGCCTCGGGGATGAACCGGAGGACCTTCTGCTGCGCCACGGCAGGCGCCACGGCGAGCAGGCAGGCGGCGAGCGCCAGAGCGCGTGCGCGGGTAGACAGAGCGCGGATGCGGGTGGAAACGGGCTTGCTCATCGAATGCCTCCTCAGCGTGGGTCGAGAAGCGCACCGCCGCTAGCCGCGACGGCCGTCCTCCGTGTCGAGTCGCCTCGCGCGCGGGCGCGGCGAGGTCTTGTGCCGGGGCATTCTGCCCCAGATTGCCGGACCGCGGCAGCGCCGGCGGCCGGCGCGGGCTCAGTCGTGCATCCGGAACGCGTGAAGCTCGCGCTCCTTCCAGTACATCCCGGCGAGCCGCAGCGCGAGCTTGTCGACCTCACCGAGCGGCGCGCCGACGAACTCGAGCACCCGCGCCGGGCGCGAGCCGTCGCCGTCGACATGCTGCACCACCTTGCACTCCAGGCTGGAGTACTTCTTCGCCAGCTCCGCCACTTCGTCGTCGGTGGCGCCGGGCGGCACGTTGCCGATCCAGAGTTTCTCGCTCATGTACTCACTCCTCTCCGCGGCGTGCTCACGCCATAATGTTGACGCCGCCGTCGACGTAGATGGTCTGCCCGGTCAGGCGGCGCGCGTACGGCGTCGCAAGATACGCGCAGGTGAAGCCCACGTCCATGATGTCGACCAGCTCGCCGACCGGCGCGCGGCTCACCGCCTCGTTCAGCAGCAGGTCGAAGTCCTTCAGCCCGGACGCGGCGCGCGTCTTGAGCGGCCCGGGCGAGATCGGGTGCACGCGGATCTTTTGCGGCCCGAGCTCGTAGGCGAGATACCGGCATGCCGCCTCGAGCGCCGCCTTGATCGGCCCCATCACGTTGTAGCTCGCGACCACCTTTTGCGCGCCGTGGTAGCTCATCGCGAACATCGTGCCGCCGTCCTTCATGAGCGGCGTCGCGAGCCGGGCCATGCGGATGAACGAGTGGCAGGAGATGTCCATCGCCTTGGCGAATCCTTCGGCCGACACGTTCAGCAGCCCGCCCTGCAGGTCGTCCTTCGGTGCCCAGGCGATCGAATGCACGAGGATGTCGAGGCGGCCCCATTCCTTCGCCACGCGATCGAACACCGCGTCGAGCTCGCCGGGCCGCGACACGTCGAGCGGCAGCAGCAGCGGCGCCGCGAGCGTCTTCGCCAGCGGCTCGACATATCCGCGCGCCTTCTCGTTGAGATAGGTGATCGCGAGGTCCGCGCCGAGCTCGCGGAACGCGGCCGCGCAGCCGTATGCGATCGAGTGCTCGTTCGCGATGCCGACGACGAGCGCTTTCTTGCCCTTGAGCACCGGGCGCGGAATATCGATTGCCATGTCGTTCAGCCTTCCACGATGACGCGACGGGTGTGCCGCGCGATCATCAACTCCTCGTTCGTCGGGATCACCCACGCCGACACCCGGCTCCCCGCGGCGTTGATGCGCGGCCCGCCCTTCGCATTGGCCGCGGGGTCGAGCTCGACGCCGAGCCAGGCGGCGTCGCGGCACACCCGTTCGCGGATCGCCGCCGAGTTCTCGCCGATGCCGGCCGTGAACACGAGCGCGTCGAGCCCCCCGAGCGCGGCGGCAAGCGAGCCCAGCTCGCGGCGGATGCGATAGCAGTAGAGATCGATCGCAAGCCGCGCGCGCGGGTCGTCGGAGCCGAGCAGCGTGCGCATGTCGCTCGAGATGCCCGAGACGCCGAGCAGCCCCGACTGCTGGTAGATCAGCTTCTCGACGGCACGCGCGTCCATGCCGCGACTGTCCATGAGATACAGGATCACGCCCGGATCGAGCGCGCCGGTGCGCGTGCCCATCGGCAGGCCGTCGACCGCGGTGAAGCCCATGGTGCTCGCGACGCTCTTGCCGCCCTCGATCGCGCACATGCTCGCGCCGTTGCCCAGATGCAGCACGACCGTCCGCCCCGCGGCAGCGGTGGCGTCGTACTGCGGCAGCACGGTGGCGACGTATTCGTACGACAGGCCGTGGAACCCGTACCGGCGCACGCCCGCGTCGTGCAGCTCGGCCGGGATCGCGAATCGCTGGGCGATCTCCGGGTTGGTACGGTGGAACGACGTGTCAAAGCACGCGATCTGCGGCAACTCCGGCACCGCAGCGAGCAGGGCGCGGATCGGCGCGAGGTTGTGCGGCTGGTGCAGCGGCGCGAGCGGGATGAATTTCTCGAGCGTCGCCAGGACCTTCGCGTCGACGCGCACCGGTTCGCGGTAGTCGAGCGCGCCGTGCACGACGCGATGCCCGACGCCGACGAGTCGGTCGTCGGCGAGTTTGCCCTTCAAGAAGTCGATCAGGTGCCGTAGCGCCGCGTCGTGGCCGAGCTTCGTCCCTTCGCCCCACGACTTCTCGCTCTTCGTCGCGCCGTCGCGGCCCTTCGCGACGAAGCGCGGCGCGGTGTAGATCCCCTCGATCTGGCCGCGGACGTCGAGCTCCAGGTCCGCGCCGCGCGCGAGGAACAGCGAGAACTTGATGCTGGAGGACCCAGCGTTCAGCACGGCGATCGCGTCGGCCATTCCGGGCCTACTGCCTGGGTTCGAGCTTCGCCCGCTTGGCGTGCGCGACCAGCGCCATGAGTGCCGCCGAGGCAAGCCGCGTGCGCACGTTGTCGGCGCGACTCGTCAGCACGATCGGCACGCGCGTGCCGAGGACGATGCCCGCGCTGTCGGCGCCGGCGAGATACTGCAATTGCTTGGCGACCATGTTGCCCGACTCGAGGTCGGGCACGAGCAGGATGTCCGCCTTGCCCGCCACGAGCGAGACGATCTTCTTCGTCTTGGCGGCCTCCTCGCTGATCGCGTTGTCAAACGCGAGCGGGCCGTCGAGGAGTCCCCCGGTGATCTGCCCGCGATCGGCCATCTTG
>Ga0315278_10005606_pt1 | contig 11383 bp, 17 predicted proteins | sample YL17G06_0_MG_FD_203880 | JGI IMG/M metagenome (GOLD analysis project Ga0315278, IMG submission 203880) | Sediment microbial communities from Yellowstone Lake, YNP, Wyoming, USA - YL17G06_0 | ecosystem: Environmental > Aquatic > Freshwater > Lake > Sediment | place: USA: Wyoming | collected... | reverse complement strand
CCGCTCATTGTTAAATCGGTGACCGAAGAGGCGTCGCTCGGGATCTCCCAGGCCTCTATTGTCCAGGACGACGACAAACTCAAGGAGCGCGTTGCGTTCATCCACGCGAGCGTCGGGACTGGCGCCCTCATCGAGCAGTACATTGAGGGGCGCGAACTCTATGTCGGGGTGCTGGGCAATGGGCAGGTCCACGTCTTGCCGGTGTGGGAGTTGATCATGGATCAGCTGCCGGAGGACGCCCGCCGCATTGCGACCGAACGGGTCAAATGGAGTCGTGCGTATCAAGAGAAGTACGGGATTCGGTCCGGCGAAGCCACGCAGCTGCCGGAGGGGAAAGCCAAGGAGATCCAACATCTTGCCAAGCGGGTCTATCGCGCCCTCGGCCTGAGCGGCTATGCGCGCATCGACGTGAGAATGGACGTGGAGGGGACCGTGTACGTGCTTGAAGCCAATCCGAATCCCCAAATCGCGCACGGCGAAGATTTTGCGGATTCGGCCGAGAAAGCCGGCTATCCCTATAAAGACCTGTTGCAAGAACTGATTAAGATCGGACTTCGCCGGCAGCCTGCCAACTCGACCCCAAAGAAACCGTCACCAGCGCCAACGTGAAGCTGCACGTTAGGTGGCTTCAATGGGGGAAGCCTGTGCGATGATGGACAGAATCCCCTCCATCGCCTGCCTGATTGCCGTAGGTGTTGCACTTACTGCCTGTGTTGCATATGAACTCCAGCCCACGCCACCTCCCACCGGCGACCGTCCGACGTTCACGAGCACGGTGCTTAGCGTGACTGATGGGGATACGCTGACCGTATTGTCCAATGGCGCAAGGGTAAAAATCCGACTCACTGGCATTGATTGTCCCGAAAGCGATCAGCTGTTTGGCAGTCAGGCTATGCAACTGACCACGCAGCTTGCCCTTGAGGAAGCGGTGACAGTCACAGACTTTGGACGCGATAAGCACCGTCGGCTGTTGGGAGAGGTTGTCCTTCCTGATGGACGCCTGCTCAATCGAGAGCTGGTCCGGGAGGGATTTTGCTGGTGGTATCAGAAGTATGCGCCTTTCAACACGGAAATGGAGCAGCTAGAGAAGTCGGCGCGAAAGACGAAGAACAGCTTGTGGGCTGATCCGCAGCCGGTGCTGTCGTGGGAGTGGCGACGGTTATGGCGATCCTCCTAGTCTTACTGAACGAACCATCTGTTACAACGCCTCTCTCCTTGCCTGCAGGCCTTCCTTCTCCCTTGACGATATATGAGGTGGTCCTCTATGGCTGGAAGGATCGACCATACGGAAGCTTCTGAATGGATCATCACTCCACGAAAAAGCCCTACACCACCCCCAACTCTTCCGCGTCGAACTGAGCCAGGAGCAGGCCATCTTGAGCGCTTGCAGCATGGCAACAAGCAGCGCTTCAAACGGTGGAAACGTACGGTGTAACGCATCTATCATACCCTGCAAGAGATTCTCTGTTGCCTTCGGAGACAGCGGTCCACGTCCTTCCTAGCGAGACGACCTCCACATGACTGAGAATAAGCCGTGCAGCTTGCCCTTCCTCTTCCGAGGTACCTCTTTCTTGGGTCTTTCGCCCTGCCTCTCCTGACGCTATTCTATCTTCGGAACGTACACCCATGAAGCGAGAGGAGGGCCACGTCATGAACTGCACACGTTGTCAGGGATTGATGACGGAAGAGGACTTCCATGACTTTGAGGAGACCGAAGGATTCATGTGGATGAGGGGTTGGAGATGTGTGAACTGCGGTGAGGCAGTGGACCCTTTGATAGAAGCCAATCGCCGTTTGCACGAGATGGCCCTGCTAGCCCTGCCTCACGAGAAACCGGAATACAAGGGAGCGGAAGTACACCTGGAGGCCGGCAGGGTCACACGGGTTGCCGCGTAACGAAGTGAGTGCTTGGATGTTTTTTAGCCAGAAGTGATCGGCGAGCCTATTTCACAAGCCAAAAAAGGCGCGGAGCGTCACATGCACTTCGTCAAGATTGGAGATCGAGCGATCAACATGGATAATGTGGCACAGATTGAACATCAGTGTTAACACGATTGCATGACAGCCAAAGTCCATTTTGTCGGTCAAGGCAACAACAGCCCGTTAGTGCTCAGCGAAGAAGAAGCCAAGGAACTTTATGAGTATGTCGAATATATCGCCGAACGACCAATTAGCACGACCTGACGTGACCATAAGCGAGCAGCTTCCGATTAATCGGACCCGCATACGCCAGGGTCGATTGAGTTAGGACGAAAGAACAATAGACGGGGCTCAATCACACGCTGGTCAAAGACGGGTGGTGCTGGTGGTATCGGAAATATGCGCCGAGTGATACGGTGCTAGAAAGGTTAGAGGCTGCGGGGCATGCGAAGCGTTGGGCTGTGGGCTGACAGACCCCTTGCTCAGGAGCACCACCAGAAGTCTTAACAACGAGGAAATATTCCATGGTAAAGGAGCCTGCGAATCGCTCATGGAGGAGTGCGCTTCATCAACTCGCTGGCGGGCTCGTGGTGCTGGGCGTACGGGCTAATGCAGGATGCATTGCCGGTTCTCCTCGGTCTGACCGTCTTGCCTGGGAGCAGTCCCGGCTGATCGATCTCACTCATTCGTTTGGGGCGGACACTATTATGTGGCCCACCGAACATGACTTCCGACTCGTCGTCCAGCAGGAGGGGGAGACGTCAGGAGGATACGACTACGCCTCAAACCGCCTGGAGATAGCCGAACATGGCGGCACCCACATCGATGCGCCCATTCACTTTGCCAGAAGTGGGCAGACGCTGGATCAGGTTCCGCTCGAACGCTTGGTGGGAGCTGGTATCCGAATTGATGTCTCGGCCCAGTGCGGCCTTGATCGAGATATTCGCATCACGATCCAAGACTTCGAGCAATGGGAAGTGGCCCACGGGCGAATTCCGAACCGGGCAATCGTGTTAGTGGACACCGGTTTTGCCCGATTCTGGCCATCGCGGCAACAATATCTGGGAACAGAGCTGAGAGGGCCGGAGGGTGTACGCTCGCTCCATTTCCCGGGCTTGCATCCTGAGACAGCAGCATGGCTTGTCCGCGAGCGACAGATCAAAGCCATCGGAATCGACACCGCCTCGATCGATTATGGTCAATCCACCCGATTTGAGACGCATGTCGCGCTCCTCTCCCATAACGTGCTGGTGTTCGAAAACCTTGGCGACCTCCACGATCTTCCGGATATGGGATTCGAGGTGATCGCCCTGCCGATGAAGATTGCCGGTGGTACGGGAGGCCCGCTGCGCGTGATCGCGGTACTCCCTCCGACGCACTAACCATCCGCGGAACTTGCCTTCAGGGCCAGCGGTGCCCTTTAACATATGCATCGACTTTAGCAGCTTGTTGCCTTCTGAAGTCTTGGTGCTTTCTCGCGGGGAAAGGCGTATTCTTCCACGCTACCAACGGGCCGACACAATCATTCGACCATCAACAGGGCACCGACCGTGACACAACCGGAACCCATTCGCGTATTTGACTCGCAGGGCGAAGATTACAAGCGCGCCTTCCAAGTCTTTCTCGACCACACCGACCAGAAGCAAAACGCGAAGCGGTTGTTGCAGAAACTGGTGGATGACTTACCCGCGCGAAAGGTCTTCATCGACGCCGGCGCCGGCAACGGAGAAGTCACCCGCGCCTTCGCCGGGGCCTTCGACCGCACCATCGCGATCGAACCGAACCCCTATCTATTGACCCAGCTCCAGAGTGCCATCCCGCAGGCCGACGCCATCGGCACGTCGATTCTAGCCGCCAGTCCGAAGGCCCCCAGGGCGATTTCGTCCTCTGTTCCCACACCCTCTATTACATTCCAGCTGAGGAGTGGCTCGCGCACCTCGAACGGCTCGTCTCCTGGATGTCGCCCATCGGCGTCACGGTCATCGTGATTCAGAATCGCGGCACCGCCTACATGGCCATGCTGGAGCATTTCTTCGGCTACCGGTTCGACCTCGACGGCCTAATCAACGCTTTTCGCACCAAACTTGGCAACCGCTACGAAATCACCACCACCCTCGACCCGGCCCATGTGGAGACCTCAGAGCCTGCCGCTGCCTACACCGTCGCCGAATTCATGCTCAACCTCCTGCCAATCAGCCAGCCTCCCGACCGGCGCGCCGTGGAAGCCTATGTCGCAACACATTTCGCCACCTCCGACGGCACCCATCGCCTCTCAGTTCATCAAGACTTTCTCCAAATCCGCGCACGGCGATGAACCTCCATCGCACCGCTCGGCCTTATGCGTCGTGATCCCCGAAACTGCAATCCGGTGTTCGAGAGAAGAAACAGGTGCCCGGCGCCATATCGCAGCGCGTGGTGGACATCTGGTTTCTGACCTTCCCCCAATTCCGTGGAAACCCAGTTAAGCCACCGCCGTCCTCGCTTCGTGCTCGGCCGGGGAGTTATAGCCAAGGGTCGAATGCCGGCGCGCCCGAGTATGTACGGTCCGATAACGGCCCGGAGTTCACGGCGAAGGCGGTCCGGGAGTGGCTGCGCCGTGTGGGGGTACAGACCCTGTTCATTGAACCAGGCAGCCCCTGGGAGAATGGCTATGTTGAAAGTTGTAACGGCGAGCTGCGGGACGAATTGCTCAATGGCGAGATCTTCGAAACGCGTTGGGAAGCCACGGTGCTCATCGAACATTGGCGGTGCACCTACAACCAGATTCACCCCCACAGCTCGCTGGACTATCACCCGCCGGTTCCCGAGGCCAGGGAGCTTCGGGATACGCGATGTGCTTAGACTAATAAGGGATGTGGTACAACAACCGGGGGCGAGTCGCAACATTACTCCGTCTCAATCCGTTGCTGCCATACGGATCGAATGCGGAGTTAGAAATGAGGAATTAGCGATGCAGTTCTGAGTTTTGAGTGCTGGGATCTTAGTTGGGGAGCTCTATGGATTTTCGCCCATTGCGTAGACCCTGTGAAAGGAGTATTTTTTTCTGACATTCGCAATCCGAAAGGAGGCTACCGTGAAACCATTCCGACTCCTCTCCTTGACCTTGGGGCTGCTTCTCTCGTGCACAGCTCTGGCGTCGGCGGAAATTCTTGCTCTCCTCAACTATGAGAGTAAGCCGGGCCAGCCAGTGAGACGAGAAGCGATCGCGATTATGGACATTGATCCCGAGTCTGCGGACTTCGGGAAAATCCTGATGGAGATTCCGCTTCCGTCCGACCTCGTCGCGCACCACATCTTCTTCAACCGCGATCAGACGAAAGCCTACATCACGGCCTTAGGGAAAAGCATTTTGCACGTGGTGGATCTCACCCGCTTCCCCTATCGCCTACAAGCCATTGCGGTGCCAGACTGCCAGGTCTCGGAGGATTTGGTGGTGTCTGAGGATAACCGGATCTGGTACCTCACCTGTATGGGTTCGAGCAATGTGATTATGGGCGACGCCGTGAAGGATCGGCCGATCAAAACGGTCAGTGCGCCCGGACCGGCCGACGCTTTTATCTCCCATCCGCACGGGATTGCGATTCACAATGGCATTGACCGGGTCCTCATCACCAGCAGCATCAAGCCGGATGATATGGCGGTGGCGGGTGAGACGGTCACGGTGTTGGAGGCCAGTACCGGAAAGGTGCTGTCGACGCACAAAGTGTCATCGAAACCGTCTCCCGCCAAAGCCGCCCCTGTTGAAGTCATGTTTGCCCCGAAGGCGAATCCGCCGGTGGTGCACATCACCAATATGTTCGAAGCGACGTTGTGGGCCGGGATCTGGGATCCGAAGGCCCAGTCGTTTTCCTTTCATCAGGTGGACGACTTTGGCGCAAGGGAACAAGGGATGCCGTTGGAAATGCTCTATAACGCGAAGGGGGACCTCTTATACGTCACCACCGCCAAGCCTGGGTTTGTCAATCTGTATGACAATACCGATCCGCGACAGCCGAAGTTTCTTCAAGCCATTCCCGCCGCTCCAGGCGCCCATCATAGTGTCCTGTCGCCTGATGAACGCTATCTGTTCGTCCAAAATAGCCTGCTCAATTTGGAAGGCATGAGCGACGGGTCCATCACGGTGATCGACTTGACGAAAGGCAAAGTCCTGGGGAGTATTGAGACGTTGAAAGCGCAAGGATTCAACCCCAACTGCATCATGCTGCTTCCAAATCATTTTCAGCAGGGGGGCGTGCGTGCGAGTCGGGTTCTCGAGTGAACCGGCGGGCAAGACGTTGCTTCACGTGTGGAGAAGGAAGCGCGCGAAGCCAGGAAAGGCTTGTGGGCTGACCCGCATCCCGTGCCGCCGTGGGAGTGGAGGAAGCAGCGCAAGTAGTATCTCTCAGTACGCGATCCGCTTACCTTGACACCTTCCCACAAGCGGCCTAGCCTTGCAGCGCAATGACTGGCGTGCTAGTACCACTAGATGATGTGAGAGATACGCGTACGACAATTGTTTAAGAAAGGAGATACCGATGCCAAAGTATGTCATCGAACGAAATATTCCAGGAGCAGGGAAGATGAGTGAGGCTGACCTGAAGGCCGTCTCCCAGAAATCATGTGGAGCCCTCCGTAAACTCGGCTCGGAAATACAATGGCTCCAGAGCTACGTGACGGATGAGAAGATCTATTGCGTCTACATCGCGCCGAATGAGGCCATGGTGCGCGAACACGCGAAACAAGGAGGGTTCCCTGCAAACTCGGTTGCCGTTGTGCGCAAAGTGATCGATCCAACGACGGCAGAGTAGCATGCCGGCGCAGTAACGAGCTGGAAATTTTTACTTCCCGTATTGCTGAGCGGCCTTGCCAATCGACGGACCGGCCGTGGCAAGATCTTGCGGATTCATGATCGGCCGCAAAGAAACCTTTGCGCTGAACGCGAGAAACCACGGCTCAGCGATCGCCGGAATCTGCGAGGCGTCCCTCATGTCAAACACGATAGAAGCCGACCGTTGGCCGTCGTCGTCCGCAAAGAAATAGGCCGCTTCGGGCTTTAGATCGGCCAGAATGCGCTCGATCGTAGGACCCAGTGTTCCAGCCTTGGCGGCGGCATTTCCGGCTTCCACAGGCAGCGATACTCTAAGCAACATTCGCATATGGGTTCCCTCCTTTAAGGAAACAATTGTGGGAAAGAAGAGGCTAGCGTTGGCTCGTGCATTGTACGATTCTCCTGCCCTGGACACAATGAATTGTATGGGGCCATGAGATGTGAGACGGCGGGCTGATAGCTGGATAGACTGCAGGATTCGCAGTCTATCCCGGGCGGTGGAGCAGGACTCAGCATGGAACAAGAGTTGGATTCTAAAGTAGACTCGCCTTCCATCAGAGTGTTCAAGCGGACGTGCTATGCTGCACGGCAGCTTGCAGCAGACTTACTAGTTAGAGCGCAAAACCTCCCACCACTCGCAAAGGAAACTGTTCATGCTTCAACTTAAGCCACTCGATGAAAACGTCTCAATTTTTCAACAACTTGGTGCCGATGTGTCGCCGGTTATCCCCGTCAGCATATTCAACGTTGCGGAGTCAGACATTCCAGCGCTACTTAAGGCGTGGGAAGACGATGCCAACTGGATGAAACAGCAGCCGGGGTATATCTCAACGCAATTACATCAAGGCATTGCGGGAAGCACGGTATTCATGAACTACGCAGTGTGGGAATCGGCTGCTCTCTTTAGCGCCGCCTTTAACCATCCCGACTTCAAAAAGGCTCTGGGGCACTACCCATCTTCCGCAGTTGCCTCGCCGCACTTATTCAGTCGGCTAACGGTTCCGAATCTTTGTGTCGGTTCATAGAAATCAGGAGCATATGTAATGCCAAAGAATATACATTTCATCGGTGGCTTGCTGGCAACCCTGACCATTGCCACGTTCTTCCTGTCCACGCTTGCTGTGGAGTTGTTTGGAACGCACGAGACAGTAGCAATGGTGAAGTCTTTGATTGTCATGCCCGGTTTGTTTATTCTGGTCCCCGCCATAGCAGCAACAGGTGGCAGCGGCGTGTTCCTGTCTAGGTCTCGTCAAGGGCGGTTAGTCGAGGCCAAGAAGAAGCGAATGCCCTTCATTACAGCAAACGGACTTCTGGTGATGATCCCCTGCGCCATTTTCCTCAACCGTTGGGCTGCTGCTGGAACATTCGATACCACCTTCTATGTCGTACAAACATTGGAGCTTTTGGTTGGCGTAGTGAACCTCACTCTTATGGGCATGAATATCCGGGATGGCATGAAAATGAGCGGGAGGTTTCGTGCCTCCAAAATGATTGCACCCTAACCCTGCGCTCAAGTGAGACTGCGCAAAAGCGCGCAGCCGCTCGCCTTCGGCAAGGAAGTCACCGTCCAGACCCACGGCCTCGACAAGTACAAGCGCACCCTTGGGGATGTGCTCCTGCCCGATGGGATGAACCTCAATCAGGAACTCGTCAGGCAAGGCTGGTGCTGGTGGTATCGGAAGTATGCGCCAGGGGATACCGTGCAGGAAGGGCTAGAGCGGGAGGCTAGAGAAGCCAAGAAAAGCTTGTGGGCTGATCCGCAGCCGGTGCCGCCGTGGGAGTGGAGGAAGCGGAAGTAGTCAGCAGTTGCAACGACTCACAACGACACGAAGTCTCATCTTTGCTGACTTTTCCAGAAATACGTTCATTTGCCCGCTAGGTAGTCGTGACACCTGCCTGTCAACGGCCAAGCCTTGCCGCCTCATGGGGTGCACCAGAGCCAGTTCATGGCCTATGATCAATCGGCAGGTCCGCTGTCCGGATTCAAGGGCGACTACCCGTCGAGGATCTGATCCACTGAGCGGGCGGCGTCTTCATCATTCTTCTCCTCCAAGTTCATTCTCAATTGCTTCTAACTCTACGATGGTCCGCGAGAGACGTTCCTTCGTTGCCCCATCAATACTCTCCACAATGTCTTCCAATAAGACCAGTGCGTTACTCATTGTTCTGCGAGTCTGTGCCTGTATGTTCATCATGGCTCGAACCTCCTCGGTTGGTGTGAAACCCCATGGCTCTACGGTAGTCCCAAGATATGGACGAGTCCTATCCTACAAAAGACGGGGTTTGATAAAGCACACAGATTTCCCTGGGCGACAACTGTCCACTAGTGGAGGGTATGCAGAAGGTGGGTGAACCTTGCTTTGATTGAGCCACCGGAGTTGTCTCCAGCGACAGCGACCGTCACACTGTCGAACAGAGCAGTACCGCGTTGCGTGATGCCGAAGTGGCCCTAAGCAACTGGCCTGCCCGATGGCATGAATCTCAATCAGGAACTTGTCAAAGACGGCTGGTGCTAGTGGTATCGGAAGTATGCGCCAGGGGATACCGTGCTGGAAGGGCTAGAGCGGGAGGCTAGAGAAGCCAAGAAAGGCTTGTGGGCTGATCCGCAGCCGGTGCCGCCGTGGGAGTGGCGGAAGAGGAGCAGGTGAGCGGCGCGTGGCTGGCCGTCACCACAAATCATCGGAGCGGCTCCTGATCGAAGACGTTCGGTTTGAAGGCGGCCCCGTGCGTCTCAAGCTGATCCCGCCTCTCCTGTGCGGATTTCACGAAACGGACGTGGTCACTGAACGTGAAATCATATTCTATCTGTCACCTGGGCTGGGGGTTCCCATATATCCAGATGCTTGCCATTAATTTCAAAGCGCTGTTGAGCACTGAAGATATGCTCCACGTCCTCGGGACAGGACATTTGCACGACCCCGAGGGGGTGGCCATATGCATCCGTCAGAACTTGGGCCCATTCTACAGTCCCAAACGGGACGAATATGCGACGGAGCTGCGTATTGGTGCAAGAGAAGGGGAGCCCACTGATATTGATTCTTGATGCCATGATTAACCCTCCTTGTGAGAGGAAGGCATTGTCTTGGTGAACAAAGGGCAGGAAAATAGCCCCAAAAGTGGGACCTGGGACGGGGCTTTTTCAGGAGCTCTTGCGCAAGGCAATGTCTCCCGTAACAGTGATGGAACAGTCTTCAGGCTACCCATAAAATATAAGGAAATCAAGCAATCTGATAAAACGAGCGTGGGTCAATAGACCTCACGCTGCCCCCCTTCCTCCTTCCCCACCACAGCGGCAGAGATATGTCGCCGTACAGGCAGATACCCTTTTAGGCCCCCTGCCTGCCGACAAAGCCCTCCCTTAAACTGCTCATGGTTCCAAGTCCAACATCGTCCCTCTCATTCTTCAACGCTTGTGGTGTCCAGCCCAGAACAGGAAAGAATCCCCATCAGGTTATCGCACGCAGTCACTCTGGGTTAGGCTGTGGAACAACCGCACAATTTTGCCTGCGGTGCTGCGCGGCCATCGGATCGGTATAAGTCTGCTCGCCATGCGTCCTACCGGTCGCAGCCCTTTTCTGGGTGCATGGTACCTCACGGTCTCGTCGGCAAGAAAATCTCCATCTCATCTGGCACACGGGAAGCGTGATATGGTCACGTGCGAATTTTCACGAATTTGTTGTACGCCGTTGCAGTGAGCTCATAATTATACTTATGTACTTGCCGCGCTGCTTCTCACCTTTCTGTTACGGGGGAGACCATGAAGCCCACCATCAAACAGCCTTCCAGTTCACCATCAGTCGATCGAACACTGCTTCTACTCCTGAGGCGGAAAGGGGCACAAACGATGGAAGATCTTGCCGCGCTGACAGGTGTCGGCTGGGAGCGGGTATTTTTTTCGGTGGATCGCCTCAGCCGCGTGGGGAAAGTCTCGGTGACTCCCGTTAGGCCCTGCCAGTACCGCGTATCGGTCGGTAGGGCGGGCGGGTGAGAAGTCTGGCCTTTTTGAGCATCCTGCGAATATTTTGACATCGGCGCCTATGGAAGATTCCATCGGCGTTTTTCCGCAGCCTGGTAGACGATGCGAAAGGTGAGGGGGGAGGCATTACGAGAAATGTAATGGGGTAGATTAAGGAGATTGCGATGAAGAAGTCCAGATACAGGGTGTTCTTCGGAGTTGGGCTGCTGGCGATGGTGGGGCTGTTCGGTTGTAATCAGGAGACGCCGATAGAGAAGACGAAGGCTGCAGCGGCGTCCGGCAATACGGCGAAGCAGGCAGCAGGGCAGGTTGCGGTGGATTCTATAAAGACTCCGATGGATAAGGCCCGTTAGACAGAAAGTGTGTTGGAGAAGTCGACGGAGCAGAGGGCTGCTGAGGCGAAGAAAGCGACGGAGTAGGGCGCATGGCTGCGAAGGTGAGAATGAATACAGAGAAAATGGGAGCTTTTTACATTTTCAAACAGCATGGGTCAGATGAAGGTAACAAAGGGACCCAAGCCAGCGCCGCCGTGGGAGTGGCGGAAGGGGAAGTAGCAGGTATCTGTAATAGCTCGCAGCGACACAAAGCCCCATCTTCGCTAACTTCTCCAGTATACGTCTTGTTTCCTCTCAGTAGCCTTGACCCTTCCCTCCAGACAGCCGAGCCTCGCAATCAGCCAG
>Ga0315278_10005605_pt1 | contig 11383 bp, 14 predicted proteins | sample YL17G06_0_MG_FD_203880 | JGI IMG/M metagenome (GOLD analysis project Ga0315278, IMG submission 203880) | Sediment microbial communities from Yellowstone Lake, YNP, Wyoming, USA - YL17G06_0 | ecosystem: Environmental > Aquatic > Freshwater > Lake > Sediment | place: USA: Wyoming | collected... | reverse complement strand
GGCTGCCCCTCGTCCCGGATGATGCAGAGCTTCGGGCCGACGGCCGCCGGCGCGGGGTCAGGCTTTTCGGCGGCAACCGGCGCGCCGGCCGAGTCGGCCCTGAGCCACTGGCCGGTCCAGATCATGCTGGTGCCGCCGACAGCACCGTTTCTCAAGGGGGCCGACCTGCTCGTGCTGGCGGACTGCGTGCCCGTGGCCTTCCCGACCCTGCACCGGGATTTCCTGAAGGGCAAGGCCGTCATGATGGGTTGCCCCAAGTTCGACAACACCGAGGCCTACATTGAAAAGTTCGCGCAGATCGCGCGGCACTCCGGCATCCGCAGCATCACCACGGTGGTCATGGAGGTCCCCTGCTGCGCGGCCCTGCCCGTCATCGTTCAAAGGGGCCTGAAACTGGCCGGGGCGACCATCCCCATGGAAGAAGTGGTCATCAGTGTCCGCGGAAAAATCCTCGAACGCCGGCCGGTGCAAGCGGCCTGACGGTCAGGGCCACCGGGGAGGCCGGGCTGCCGCCCGCTCCTCCCCGGCCACGCCCAGAACCGCCCGGCGCGGCCCCGAATTCCTGCCTGCACGCCGTTTCCCTGCCGCACCCTCCCGCTGTGTCTTATGAAACAGAGGTGTTTCATAAATGAACCCGATACTGTCTTGAAATATGCTTTTCGTCGTGATATTGCGATATTGCTCCACCCATCAATGATCCAAACTTGGAGGATTTTACATGGCTAAACTGAAAGGCACCCGCACCGAAAAAAACCTGTTGACCGCTTTTGCCGGGGAATCGCAGGCGCGCAACCGCTACACCTATTTTGCCGGCCAGGCCAAAAAAGACGGCCTCGTCCAGATCGCCGACATTTTCCTTGAGACCGCCGACCAGGAGAAAGAGCACGCCAAGCGCTTCTTCAAGTTCCTGGAGGGCGGCGAGGTCGAGATCGCCTGCGCGTTTCCGGCCGGCGTGATCGGCGTGACGCTCACCAACCTGAAGGCCGCCGCCGCGGGCGAGCACTACGAGCACACCACCATGTACCCGGGTTTTGCCAAGATCGCCGACGACGAGGGCTTCAAGGACGTGGCCGCGGCCTTCCGGGCGATCTCGGTCGCGGAGAAGCAGCACGAAAAGCGCTACCTCGACCTGGCCGCCAACATTGAAGCCGGCCGCGTGTTCAAGCGCGACGCCAAGGCCACCTGGCGCTGCCGCAACTGCGGGTACCTGCACGCGGGCGCAAGCGCACCCGAGCTTTGCCCGGCATGCCTGCACCCCCAGGCACACTTCGAGTTGCTGGGAGAGAACTGGTAAGCCGTGTCGCTCACGAAACCAAAACGAAAGGAGATTCACCATGGCCGAACAACTTCAAGTCTACAAATGTGAAATTTGCGGTAACATCATCGAAGTCCTTCACGGCGGCGACGGCGAGCTCGTCTGCTGCGGCCAGCCGATGAAGCTTTTCAAGGAAAACACCGTGGACGCCGCCAAAGAGAAGCACATCCCGGTGGTCGAAAAAACCGCGGACGGCTTCAAGGTCAAGGTCGGCAGCGTCGCCCACCCCATGGAAGAGAAACATTGGATCGAGTGGGTCGAGCTCGTCGTGGACGGCAAGGTCTACCGCCAGTTCCTGAAACCCGGGCAGGCGCCCGAGGCCGCGTTCTGCATCAAGGGCGACAAGGTCAGCGCCCGCGAGTACTGCAACCTGCACGGCCTGTGGAAGGCCTAATGACCCGACCCTGACGGTTGCCGGTAACGGCTGACCGCCGGGCTTGCCGCCCGCTCGGGCGTGCAGGCGACGGGGAATTCTTCCGGCGGGTCGAAATGCAGCCGAGCCATCCTGTGCCCGGCGCGTTCAGGGCCCGCCCATGGAGGTGTCACCATGCCGAGCTGGAAATGTTCCAATTGCGGATACACGTTCGATTCGGATGCGCATCCGAACCAGTGCCCGAGTTGCAAGGAAAAGTGCGAGTTTCTGGACAACACGTGCTACACACCGGACTGCGCGGCCGAGGGGATCGACAGCCGCATCGGAAAATCCAAACCCTGATCGGCCCCGGGTTCGGCAGCACGTCTTAAATCGGCGCAAGCCGGCCGGAAGGCATTTCAACGCAGCAGAGGTGCCCCCATGGGAAAAGTCCTTGTCGCCTACGCCACCCGAACGGGTGAGTCTCAGCAAATTGCGGAGCTCATCGGCGAGGGGATCCGGTTGGCCGGTCATCAGGCCGATGTCAAAAATCTCAAGAACATCAAGAGCGAAGCCGACCTTGCCGGATACGACGGCTACGCTTTCGGCTCCGCCACCTATCACGGCGAAATGCTTCAAGCGATGAAAATCTTCCTGTTTTTGGCTGAAAAGGCCAACCTGGAAGGAAAAGCCGGCGGCGCCTTCGGTGCTTTCGGATGGAGTGGAGAAGCCAACTTCCGCATATTTCAGACCATGAAGACCGTGTTCAAAATGGACATGGTCGGAGATTGTCTGAGGTTGAAATCGGGCAGTCTCGGCGGCGGGGTTCAAATGGCCCAGGAATACGGCCGCCAGATCGCCATGAAGCTGAAAACCTAAACGATCATCACGGATACGGGAGGAATTTATGCCTCAGAATGAGAGCACCCCGAAGCATTGCCCGGGCTACGCCAATTTCAAGAGCCTGAAATCCTTCACCTGCAGCTGCCCTGCGTGCGGAGCGGAGAAGGAGATTTTCTCGGATGAATTCGAGCGGCCGCATCAATGCTCAAAATGCGGCAAGCCAATCGACTTTAAGCAGTGCCAGCTTTCGGGTGAAGGCAAAAGCGTGGCCCCACGCTGATGGCCGCACGGAGAGGCGATCTGCGGCAGACGGGACGCCCGAGTGGCGCGCGCCGGGGGCGGATGTGTTTTGTCTAACAGGGTGTTGAAAAACAAGCATCAGGCCGTCAGCCAAGGTGTGCGGCGTTTTGGAAAGCGCAGCATATGCGGTCATATGTGAGCATTTACAAAAGCCGCACAACGCCGAATCACGGCCTCAGGCGCGGTTTTTCAACACCCTGCTAAAGCCGGCGCGCGGCCCGGTTTAGGGCGCGAGGAGATATGACGGGTTTTGGTTTCAGAATGGCAGCGGCGTTTTGCCTGGTTGCGGTGGTCGCAGGCTCGTGGATCGGAGCGTCGGCGCAGACCCCGAATGCGGGGGCGCCGGAAATCGTGCTGAACGGAGGCACCAGCGGCAATGTGACCTTCCCCCACCTGCGCCACCAGCAAAGGCTTGTGGATTGCAATGTCTGCCATTCGGTTTTTCCGCAAAAGCCCGGCGCCATCGAAGCCCTGCAGGCGCAGGGCAAGCTCGCCAAAAAAGAAATCATGAACACCCAGTGCACCAAGTGCCACAAGGAAAAGCAGAAGGCGGGCGAGAAGGCCGGCCCGACCACCTGCACCACTTGCCACGTCAAGGGATGAGAAGGCGCACGCCATGCTGATACTGGGATTGCAGGGCAGCCCGCGCAAAAAGGGCAACACGAATTTTCTGCTCACCACCTTCCTGCAGGCGGCGGAGCAGAGGGGGGCCGTTACCCGGATCATCTCGGTCGCCGAGAGCAACATCCTGCCCTGCAAGGAGTACGTCGTCTGCGAGAAAAAGGGCACCTGCCCCATCGACGACGACATGGCCGGCGAGATCTACGGCTGGTTGCGCCGGGCGGAAGTCGTCGTGCTCGCCAGCCCGATCTTCTTCTACAACATGACCAGTCAGCTCAAGGCCCTGGTGGACCGCTGCCAGGTCTTCTGGGCGCGCAAGTACCGTTTGAAGCTGAGCGACCCCCTGAAAGCAACACGTCGCGGGTATCTGCTCAGTGTCGCGGCCACTCGCGGGAAAACGCTTTTCGATGGACTCCAGCTGACCACCAAATACTTTTTTGATGCCATCGACGCCCACTTCGATGGCAGCCTCGTCTACCGGGGGATCGAGGGGCCGAAAGACATGGCGAACCACCCCACGGTCCGGGAGGACGTGGACCAGGCGGTGACCGCGCTGATGGCCCATTACGCCTCGCGCAAGAAAGTTCTGTTCCTCTGCCGCCAGAACGCCTGCCTGAGTCCGATGGCGGGCGCCTGGGCGCAGCACCTGGCCGGCGGCCGGCTCGATGTGGCCACCGGCGGGAGTGAGCCCGCCGAACGGACCGATCCGTACATGGCCAACGTCATGGCGGAGCAGGGCGTCGACATGGCGTTCCGCAGGCCCCAGGGGCTCGACGCGGCCCTGGTGAACGGCGCGCCGGATGCGATCATCACCATGGGCGGCGGCACGCCGTGCCCGGTCGTCCCCGGGGTACTGCGGCAGGACTGGGATGTGCCGGATCCGGCCGGCCAGCCGATCGAGGTCATGCGCCAGGTCCGGGACGAGATCGAGGCCCGCGTAAAACAGTTGATCGGCACACTCGTGCCATGATACACGGCACCGACGTGCGGGAAGGTGCGCCGAACGGATTTTCAAAACCCCACATCCACAAGGAGGAGAACCATGGAGAAATACGTGTGTCAAGTCTGCGGTTACATCTATGACCCCGCCCAGGGCGATCCCGACAACGGGATTGCCGCCGGCACCCCTTTCGCAAAGCTGCCGGACAGCTGGGAATGCCCGGTGTGCGGTGCCTTGAAGGCCGATTTCACCAAAGAAGCCTAGTTTCGCTTTTTCCGACCCATTCCCGGATGATGCCCTTTTCGTTCAGCCCCTGCGGGCCGAAGGAAAAGGGCATCCCCATTTATGAGTTCGCAGCCAGCGCGGTGATGCCCGCCCGGCTTGCGGTTGACCCGATCATGATTAAGTTTCCAGCCGGCTCGAAGAGTGCTGGCTCAAATAACGATGCGAGGTGAGACCATGAATCCGATCGAAATTGCCCCCGGGGTCTACGACGTCGGCGTGACGGACTGGAACATCCGGGACTTCCACGGATACTCCACGGACGTGGGGACGACCTACAACGCCTTTTTGGTCGTGGACGAAAAAATCGCCCTGATCGACTCGGTCAAGAAGGAGTTTGCGGATCAGCTGATCGAGAACATCTCCCGCATCGTCGACCCGAGGAAAATCGATGTCGTCGTCAGCAACCACACCGAGCCGGACCACTCCGGCGGCCTGGCGCGGGTCATGCACCGGGTCGGCGAAGACAAGCCGCTCTACTGCTCGAAGATGGGGCATAAAAATCTCCCGCGGCATTTCACCCAAAAATGGAACTATCACGCCGTCGGCAGCGGTGAGGAGCTGAAGCTGGGCCGGCGGACGCTCACGTTCATGGAAACCCGCATGGTGCACTGGCCCGACAGCATGTTCACCTATCTCAAGGAGGACGGGATCCTTTTTGCGAGCGACGGGTTCGGGCAGCACTACGCGGGCCCTGAAAAGTTCGATGACCAGGTCGGGGACCGGATCATGGTCCATGCCAAGAAATACTTCGCCAACATCCTGCTGCCCTACGCCCCGCTGATCGAAAAGCTGATCCAGCAGGTGCAGGCGGCCAAGCTCGACCTGCGGATGATCTGTCCGGACCACGGCATCATCTGGCGCAAGGACCCGGGCAAAATCGTCGCCGCCTACCAGACCTGGTGCCGCCAGGAGCCGGAGAAGAAGGCCGTCATCATCTACGACACCATGTGGAAAAGCACCCAGAAGATGGCCGAAGCCATCCAGTCGGGGATCATGGCCGAGGGGGTTTCGGCCAAACCGCTCAGTCTGCGGGCATGGCATCGCAGCGAGGTCATGACGGAACTGTTCGACGCCCGGGCCGTGCTGGTCGGCTCCCCGACGCTCAACAACGGCCTGTTCCCGACCGTGGCGGATTTCCTGTGCTACATGAAGGGCCTCAAGCCCAAGAACAAGATCGGGGCCGCCTTCGGCTCCTACGGCTGGAGCGGGGAGGCCGTGACGCTGATCGAAAAAGAGCTGGAAGACATGAAGATCGAACTGGCCCAGCCCGGGCTCAAGGTCCAGTTCGTGCCGGAAAAACCGGCACTCGACGCCTGTCATGAATTCGGGCGGAAGATCGGCCGGGCGGTGAACGGCCACTAATTTTGCCGGGAACACTCATGAAACGACCGGTTGTGGAACTCAGCGACTGCATCCGCTGCGAGGTGTGCCAAGAGTGCTGCCCGAAGGTTTTCCGCATGAACGACGCAGGCTTTGTCGAGGTGGCGGACCTGTTGGACTATCCCGAAGACGAGGTCAACGAGGCCATCAAGAACTGCCCGGCGGATTGCATCGGCTGGGAAGATGAGTAAACATGAAAGCACAACCCACCGGCGGTCGGGAGCTCAAACGAATCGTCGCGAGCCTTTTGGGGTCCGAGAGCTTTCCGGCATCATGGGAATCCATCCGCCACCTGCCCGGCCGCCAGGTCATTAACCCCCTGTTTGCTTGCTTTTGCCATCGCGACCTGCTGCTGCGCTGGCGGGCCGTGACCGCGATGGGAATGGTGGTGTCCCGCTTGGCCGATGAGAACATGGAATCCGCGCGGGTCGTCATGCGGAGGTTCATGTGGAACCTGAACGAGGAATCCGGCGGGATCGGCTGGGGATGCCCGGAGGCCCTGGGCGAGTGTATGGCGCGCAGCGAACGGCTGGCCGATGAATACGGCTGCATCCTCTTGTCCTATCTGCACCCGAAGCGCAATTTCATCGATCACCCCGCCTTGCAGCAAGGGGTGTTGTGGGGCATCGGGCGCCTGGCGCATGCCTGGCCGTCGATGACAGCCGACTGCACGGAACTCCTCAGGCCCTTCCTGGCTTCACCCGAGGCGGCCCTGCGGGGGCTTGCCGCCCGGGCCTGCGGACCCCTGGCCGATGCACGCCTGACACCTCTGCTGGAAAAGCTGGCGGCAGACAGCGCATCCTTCCAGCTCTATCGCGGGGAGCGGCTGGAGGAGTGCTCGGTGGGCGAGTTGGCGGCACAGGCGTTGCGGTGGACACGGATGGGTTCTGTGGAAAGGTGACGCTTGCATGGAATGGACTCCTGAGGCCAAGGCCGCGTTGCAACAAGTTCCCTTCTTCGTCCGCAAGCGGGTTCGCGCCCGCGTTGAGAAAGAGGCGACGGACGACGGAAAAGAGAGGGTCACCCTGGCCGACGTCAAGGCCACCCAGGCGCGCTACCTGTCGGGCATGCACGCCGACATCAAGGGCTACCAGCTCGACACCTGTTTCGGCCCCAGCGGCTGCCCGAACCGCGCTGTGGCCAGCGACCAGCTGCTCGCGCGGGTGGAAATGCTGATCAAGGCCGCCGATCTTCTGAGCTTTTTGAAATCCCGGGTCGCAGGAGATCTCAAGTTCCATCACGAATTCCGGGTCACTCTGGCCGACTGCCCGAACGCCTGCTCGCAGCCGCAGATCAAGGATGTGGGTATCATCGGCGCTGCCGTTCCGGAAATCACCAACGAGGCTTGCTCCCAATGCAAGGCCTGCGTCGAGTCCTGCCCCGAGCAGGCGATAGCGCTCGCCGCGGAGAGCCGCCCCCCCGGGATCGACACGGGGCGCTGCCTGAATTGCGGCCAGTGCATCCGGGCCTGCCCCACGGGAACCATCGCCGAGGCCTGGAGGGGGTTTCGGGTCCAGCTGGGCGGCCGGCTCGGCCGCCATCCCCGGCTCGCTCGGGAGCTGCCGGGGATTTTCAGCGAGGATCAGGTGATCGAGATCCTTCAGGACTGCCTGAAGCTCTACAAAAAGCGCAGCCTCCATGGAGAGCGTTTCTCGCAGCTCTTTCAGGACCGCGACTTCGAGGAGTTCTCGCGACGGTTCTGCGGTGCTGCTGTTTGACACGTCGCCGACCGGCACTACTATTGACGTTCAGGATCAATAAATTTTTTTCTAGATCGACTGCACGGAGGGGGGTGAGACCATGGAACACAAGACATTTTCAATTCCCAAAATCTCCTGCGGCCATTGCGTGATGACCATCACCAAGGAGCTGAAGGAACTGAAGGGCGTCCGCAAGGTGGAAGGCAACCCGCAGTTTAAAGCCGTGGACGTGGAATGGGATGCGCCGACCACGGAAGCCCAGATCCGGGCCACGCTCAACGATATCAATTTCCCGGCGGCCTGACGATGCAACGCGACGATCTTCTCCTGACGGCAGTCCAGGCAACCATCCGGGCGGGGCTCGCAACACTGGAAGTCTACGATTCCGAGCTTCACGTAGACTACAAGGAGGACCACTCGCCGCTCACCCTGGCGGACACGCGGTCCCATGAAATCATTGCCGGCCTGCTGAAGCATACCGATGTACCGGTGTTGAGCGAAGAAGGCAAAAACATCCCTGCCGCGGAGCGCCGCCGCTGGCAACGGCTGTGGGTGGTCGACCCCCTGGACGGGACCAAGGAGTTCATCAAGCATCTGGGGGAATTTACGATCAACATCGCCCTGGTCGAAAACGAGCGGCCGACGCTCGGTGCCATATTCGTACCGGTGAAAAACGTTCTGTACTTCGGCCGGCTCGAGGATGGCTCCTACCGCCTCGATGACGGTCAGGCCCTTGCCGATCTGGCCCGCGCCGATGCCGCCGGCGATGCGCACGGGGCGATCGAGCAGCTGAAGGCGCGCTCCACACGGCTGCCCCTCGACCTTGGAATTCACACGCCCTTCGTGATCGTCGGCAGCCGGTCCCACGCCACCCCCGAGCTGCACGCCTATGTCGACCAGAAGCGGCGCGAGCTGGGGGCGGTGACGTTCGTGTCGGCCGGCAGTTCGCTCAAGTACTGCCTGGTGGCCGAGGGCCGCGCCGACGTCTACCCCCGGCTCGCGCCGACCATGGAATGGGACACGGCCGCCGGCCAGGTGATTGCCGAAGCAGCGGGAGCGACGGTCACCCGCCATGACACCGGCGGGCCGATGACCTACAACAAGGAGGACCTCCTCAACCCGTGGCACGTGGTGACAAGAAAACCGGCATAGAGCAGAGGGCCTGGCGCATCGAGTCATAGCCGGGGGGCGGAGCATGCGCTGCTTTCCCGATGCCATGGGTTAAATTCAGCCCCGATTAACACCCTCAATCAGAACAGATCCAAAGATGGCTATCCATACACTCCACATCCCCATTCAGGGCATGACCTGCGCCAACTGTGCGGCGACGGTCGAGCGGGTCGTAAAAAAGCTTGCCGGCGTTGACGACGTGCGGGTCAATTTTGCGAGCGAGCAGGCCGCCGTCACCTTCGACCCGAAGGCGGTAGCACTGTCGCAGATCGTCCATCAGATCCAGGAGGCAGGATATTCCGTCCCCACCGCTAGGGTCGAACTGGCGATTACCGGCATGACCTGCGCGAACTGCTCGGCCACCATCGAGCGCACGCTGAATAAGAAAGTGCCCGGGGTGGTCCAGGCGGCCGTGAATTTCGCCTCCGAGCGGGCATCCGTTGAATATGTGCCTCAGACGGTCTCGGTGGACGACCTGATCGCTGCGGTGGCGGGCGCCGGGTTCGGGGCGGCGGCTCCCGGCGATTCACCGGAGGCCGAGGATGCCGAAGCCCGGGCCCGCAGGCGTGAGATTGCCGATCAGACCCGCAAATTCATCGTCGGCGTGATCTGCTCCCTGCCGCTCTTCCTGTTGAGCATGGGGCGCGATTTCGGGTTCACCGGCCCCTGGAGCCAGGCGGCCTGGGTGAACTGGCTCTTCTGGGCCCTGGCGACCCCGGTCCAGTTCTACACGGGCTGGGACTATTACACCGGCGGCTTCAACAGCCTCCGCAACCGCAGCGCCAACATGGACGTGCTCGTGGCCATGGGCTCGTCGGTCGCGTATCTCTATTCCCTCGCTGTCCTGCTGCACCCAGCCCTGGGGCACCACGTTTACTTTGAGACCTCGGCGGTCATCATCACCCTCATCAAGCTGGGCAAGATGCTCGAGTCCCGGACAAAATCCCGCACCGGGGGCGCCATCCGCAAGCTCATCGGCCTGAGGCCGAAGACCGCCGTCATCCTGGAGCACGGGGCCGAGAAGGAAATCCCGCTGGCGCAGGTCAAGGTGGGCGACGTCGTGGTCGTCCGCCCCGGCGGCAGCCTCCCGGTGGACGGGGTGGTCGTCGAGGGGGAGTCTGCCGTGGACGAGTCCATGCTGAGCGGCGAGTCGCTGCCGGTGGACAAGCGTTCGGGCGACGCCGTCGTCGGCGGCAGCATCAACGCCGAGGGGCTGCTCAAGATCCGCGCCCGGGCGGTAGGCCAGGCCACGGTTCTGGCCCAGATCATCCGCCTGGTCCAGGAGGCCCAGGGCAGCAAGGCGCCGATCCAGGCCCTGGCGGACCGTGTCGCGGCCATTTTTGTGCCGGCCCTCATCGGAATCGCCTTTCTGGTGTTCCTGCTGTGGTGGATCGCCAGCGGCGATTTCGTTTCCGCGATGATCCGCCTGGTGGCGGTGCTGGTCATCGCCTGCCCCTGCGCCCTGGGGCTGGCAACCCCCACGGCCATCATGGCCGGCACGGGCAAGGGCGCCGAGCACGGGATCCTCTTCAAAACCAGCGAAGCTTTGGAGAAGGCGAGCAAGCTGACCACCGTCGTGCTCGACAAGACCGGCACCATCACCCGCGGCAAACCCACCGTGGCGGAGGTCCTGCCCTTTGAATCGGCCGGCGGCGGCATACCGGAGCTGCTAACGCTGGCGGCATCGGTGGAAAAGGGCTCGGAGCACCCCCTCGGGAAAGCGATCGTCGCGCAGGCCGAAGCGTCGAACCTCGTGCTCCCGGATCCGGTTGAGTTCAAGGCCTCCGGCGGCCGCGGCGTCCAGGCCCGGGTGAACGGTGAGCGGGTCGCCGTCGGCAAGCCGGCCTGGATCGAGGAAGAGCTGGGGATCGCGACGGCACCGCTGCGCGACCGGATCCACGAACTTCAGTCCCAGGCCAAAACGGTCATGGTGGTGGCGCGCGACGGCCGGCTGGCCGGCCTCATCGCCGTCGCAGACATGCTCAAGCCGGACTCCCGGCAGGCACTCCAGGAGCTACGCGCGCTGGGCCTCAAGCTGGTCATGCTGACCGGCGACAATTTGGGAACCGCCCGCAGCATCGCCTCCCAGGTGGGCGTCGAGCACATCTTCGCCGAGGTGCGGCCGGAGGAGAAGTCCTCCAGGATCAAAGCGCTCCAAAACCAGGGAGAATCGGTCGGCATGGTGGGAGACGGCATCAACGACGCCCCTGCCCTGGCCCAGGCGGACGTGGGCATGGCGATCGGAACCGGCACGGATGTTGCCATCGAAACCGCCGGCGTCATCCTCGCGAGCGGCAGCCTGGCCGGCGTGCCGCGCGCCATTCGCCTCAGCCGCGCGACCATGCGCACCATCACCGAAAACCTTTTCTGGGCCTTCGGCTACAACGTCATCCTGATCCCGATTGCCGCCGGCGCGCTGTACCCCTTCGAGTCGCTTCCGACCATGCTGCGGCAGCTGCACCCGATTCTCGCCGCCC
>Ga0315278_10005603_pt1 | contig 11385 bp, 10 predicted proteins | sample YL17G06_0_MG_FD_203880 | JGI IMG/M metagenome (GOLD analysis project Ga0315278, IMG submission 203880) | Sediment microbial communities from Yellowstone Lake, YNP, Wyoming, USA - YL17G06_0 | ecosystem: Environmental > Aquatic > Freshwater > Lake > Sediment | place: USA: Wyoming | collected... | reverse complement strand
GCGTAAGGCGACCGCCATGCTGAGGACGGGCAAGGAGCATCTCGAGTCGCTGCGCGACGGACGCGTCGTGTATATCGGGAGCGAACGGGTCGAGGACGTGACCACGCACCCGGCGTTCCGCAACGCCACCCGGACGGTGGCTGGGCTCTACGACATGAAGGCCGACCCGGCCAACCGCGACCTCATGACCTTTGAGGAGGACGGCGGCCGGCATTCGATCTACTTCCTGCGCGCCCGCACGCGCGACGACCTGCAGCGGCGCATGCTCGGCCATCGCAAGATCGCGGATCAGACCTTCGGCCTGTTCGGCCGCTCGCCGGACCACGTGGCGAGCTTCGTCACCGGGATGGCGATGAACCCCGACGCGCTCGTCCCGCCGTGCGGCAACGGCGACAACCTCGTCGCGTACTACAAGTACATCCGGGCGCAGGACACATACGTGGTGTACGCGGTGCTGCCGCCGCAGGCCGCACGCAACCCGGAGTTCTACGAGCGCCAGAATCTCCCCATCCCGACGCTCGGCGTGGTGCGCGAGGAGGACGACGGGGTGGTGATCTCGGGCATGAAGATGCTCGCGACCGGTGCGGTGCTCGCGAACGAGATCTGGATCGGGAATGTCCTGCCGCTCGCGCCGGACCAGCGGAAGCAGGCGATCACCTGCGCCATCCCGTGCAACGTGAAGGGTCTCACGTTGTGGTCGCGCAAGCCGTTCGAGCGCGACGCGCGGAGCGAGTTCGACTCGCCGCTCGCGTGGCGCTACGACGAGACCGACAGCATGGTGATGTGCGACGAGGTCAAGGTTCCGTGGGAGCGCGTGTTCGTAAACGACGACGCGATACTCTCGCGCGAGATCTACATCAAGACGCCGAGCCACTGCTTCGGCAACCACCAGTCGAACGTCCGGTTCTGGTCGAAGATGCGCCTGTTGCTCGGTCTGTGCAGCGAGATCGCTTACGCCACCGGCGCCTCCGAGGTGCCGGCGGTGCGCGAGGTGCTCGGCAGGATGTCGGCGGTCGAGAGCACGATCGCGGGCATGGTGAACGGCCAGATCAACGCTTTCGAGAGCTGGCCGCCGGGGTACGCGTGCTTCAACCGCAGGATGATGTACGCGGCGCTCGAGTGGTGTACGCAGAATCATTCCTCGTTCATCGAGGTGCTGCGCGAGCTGTGCGGCGGTGGAGTGTTCCAGATGCCTGCCGACATCTCGGTCATGCACGACCCGGTGCTCGCCCGGCAGTTCACGCAGTATTTCCAGACGCCGCAGTCGGACGCCGTGCGCCGCATGAAGCTCTTCAGGCTCGCGTGGGACTTGGTCGGCTCCGAGTTCGCCGGCCGGCACCAGCAGTACGAGAAGTTCTACGCCGGCGCGTCCTTCATCGTGCGCAACCACGCGTACCGCGAGACCCCCTGGGAGGACTTCCACCAGATCGTCGATGGCCTGATGGCGGGCTACGACGTGCCGCCCGCGCCCGAGCGGCCGGCGTGAACGCCGGGAGGAGTCAATGACGGACCTCGTTCTCTACGACGCGGAGAACAGTCCGTGCCCGCGCCGGGTGCAGATGTGCTTGATCGAGAAGGGCGAGGCGAGCCGGAGGATCGCTGCCTGAGACGGCGCGAACGCGATGGCGCACGGCCCCGACCTCACTCCCCAGCAGCTGCGCCGCGCCTACGGCGGCTTCGCGAGTGGCGTCGCGGTGATCGGCGCGCGCGCGGCCGACGGGGCGCTGGTCGGCATGACGGTGAACTCGTTCGCCTCGGTATCGGTCGCGCCGCCGCTCGTCATGTTCTGCCCCGCGCGATCGCTCGGCGCATTCGAGGTCTACCGGACCGCGCGCCATTTCTCGGCGAGCGTGCTGCGCCGGGACAGCCTGCCCGTGTCGGAACGCTTCGCACGTGCCGGCGCCGGGAAGTGGCAGGGCGTGAAGCATCGGCTCGGCGCGACCGGCGTGCCGCTACTCGAGGGGGCGCTCGCCACTTTCGAGTGCGAGGTCGAGGCGCGCCACGACGCCGGGGACCACCTGATCGTCGTCGGCCGCGTGCTCGCGCTCGAGCTCGCCGAGCGCGCGGAGCCGCTCGTCTTCTTCCGCAGCCACTACCGCGAGCTCGGGCCGATCGGCGCGACCGATGCCGACGGCACGCCCGCGTTCCACGGCTGGGGGCTCTGAGCGCGTTTGAGCAGGCTGTTGAAAATCGGTTTCCCGACACTCGGCTCACGCTTAGGGCGAACGATCTCCAAAGGGAAACCGAGTTTCATCAGGCACTGATCAAGGGGCAGGGGGGATCTGAGGAGGAGTTGGGGCCCCTCCGCCCAACCTCGATCCCCCGAATTTCAATACCTTGTTAGCGCGCTGCGCTCCGGCGTTGCTCGTACGCCGCGATCGCGGCGCCGCTCGTCAGGATGATTGCGATCCCCACGAGCGTCACGGCGTCGGGGAACTGCCCGAAGAAGACGAATCCCGAGATCGTCGCCTGAACGATGTGCACGTAGATGAACGGCGCGATGAAGGACGCCGGTGCGAGGCGGTAGGCGCGCATCAGGAGCAGATGACTCACCGAGCCGGTGACGCCGAACGACAGGAACAGGATGGCCTGCCACAGGTCGGGCCAGTGGTCCGGCAGGCCGAACGGCAGCAGCGCGGTGGCGCAGACGGTGCCGATCAGCGACGAAAGGAATACCGTGGTGGTCGGATGCTCGGTCAGCGCGAGCTGGCGCGACATCAGCTGGAACGCCGCGTTGCAGGCGAGCGTCGCGATCGCGAAGACGATACCGATCGTCGCGAGCCCTGATCCCGGCCGGACGATGACCAGCATGCCGGCGAAGCCGGCGAGCGCCGCTGCCCAACGCGCCCAGCCGACGTGCTCGCCGAGCAGCGGCCCGGCGAGCACCAGGATGAGGAGCGGCGCGACGAAGCTGATCGCGGTCGCCTCGGCCTGCGGCAGGTACTTCAGCGCTGCGAAGAGGAAGATCGCGAAGCTGAGCACCGTGAGCGCGCGCGCGACCTGCATCACCGGACGCCGGGTCCGGAGCAGCCCGCGGTCGCCGATCGCCGCGACGTAGGCCGCCATGAAGAGGAAGTGAAAGAAGTAGCGCGCCCAGACGACGCTGAGCACGGGGAAGTCGCGCACCAGGTACTTGCCGGTGGCGTCGACGAGGATGAACAGGAACTGCGCGCCGAGGAAGAGCAGCAGCGCCGTGAGGAGCACGCCCTTGCCGGCACTGCCGGGTCGCGGGGACATGCGGCGCAGCCTACCAGAGCCCGCGCGGCTACAATCCGACGCGCCGGTACCACGCTACCGATCCTGGGGACATGATGATCCGCGCCGCTCTCGCCGCCGCGCTCGCGCTCTGCGCGACGCTTCCCGCCGCCGCCCAGGAGTGGCCGGCCAAGCCGATCCGCATCGTCGTCCCGTTCTCGCCCGGGGGCGTGGCCGACAACAGCGCGCGCGTGATCGCCGACAAGCTCGGGGCGCGCCTCGGCCAGCAGGTGATCGTCGAGAACCGCGCCGGCGCGAGCGGCAACATCGGCACCGAGGCGGTCGCGAAGGCCGCGCCCGACGGGTACTCGCTGCTGCTCGGCTTCGACGGCACGATGGTGATCAACCCGCACGTGTTCGCGAAGCTCCCGTTCGACACGCTGCGCGACTTCCAGCCGGTCACCAAGCTCGGCGACGCGACGCTGATCCTCGTCGCGCACCCGTCGCTGCCGGCGAACAGCCTCCCGGAGCTGATCGCCTACTCGAAGGCGCAGTCGGGCGGCGTGGCCTATGGCACCTCCGGCACCGGCGGCACGCCGCATCTTGCCGGCGAGATGCTCGTCCAGCGCAGCGGCGCGAAGCTCGTGCACGTGCCGTACAAGGGCGGTGGGCAGGCGATCGGCGACGTCGTTGGCGGCCAGATCCCGCTCGTATACACCGCGATCGCCACCGCGCAGCAGTACGTGAAGTCCGGCCGCCTCAAGGCGATTGCGGTATCGAGCGGGAAACGCGCGACCTCCCTGCCCGACGTGCCGACCTTCGTCGAGGGCGGCCAGTCGGGGTTCGTCGTCGACTCCTGGGTCGGCATCCTCGCGCCGGCGAAAACGCCGCGTCCGATCGTCGACCGGCTGCAGAAGGAGGTCGCGGCGGTGCTCGCGGATCCGGAGGTCAGGGCGCGCTACGAGGTGCTCGGCATCGAGCCGGTCGGCAACACGCCGGGCGAGTTCGCGGCGCAGATCAAGGCGGACCTCAGCCGCTGGGAGCCGGTGGTGAAGCAGGCCGGTATCAAGGTGGACTGAAATCATGGCCGAAGTGATTGCGTTTCCCGCCGGCGGTTACCGCTACCTCAAGGGCGTCTTCCAGTACTCGGCCGGCGTCGCCGCTGAGCCCGGCTTCGAGATCGAGCGCGTGCGCTTCCGGCGCCCGCTGCCGCTCACTGAAGGCTTCCGCGTGGTGGAGGCGCAAGTGCGCGGCATGGGGCGGCCGCTGACCGCGTTCTGCGCGTGCGAACTGCGCTCGCCGGCGCCGTTCACCGAGGAAGGCTTCACCGCGTTCAACCGGGTATACGTTGGAACGCTCGAGCGCTGGGGCGTCTACCGCGGCGGACTCAACCCGGTCGCGCGCTCGAACGTTTGTCCCGCGGTCAATCCGCCGTCGGAGCCGAGCCTGCACGCGTTTTCGTACACCGTGCCGGCCGAGGACGACATCGTGGCGAGCTTCGTGGTCGCCGGCAGCGGCGAGGCGCCCGAGGGCATGGGCAACTACCGGGATCACATCATCCGTCGCGGCGATGTCTCCGCTGCAGGCCTGCTCGAGAAGGCGCGCTGGGTGCTCGGAGAGATGGAGCGCCGCATGACCGCGCTTGGTTTCGCCTGGCGCGACACCACCGCGACGCAGCTTTACACCGTGCACGACGTGCATCCGTTCCTCGCCGACGAGATCGTCCGGCGCGGCGCGGCGGCGGGTGGGCTCACGTGGCACTTCTGCCGGCCGCCGGTGGTCGAGCTGGACTACGAGATGGACGTGCGCGGCGTCGCGCGGGAGCTGGTGCTCTAGGACTATTCCGTCATTCCGGCGCACGCCGGAATGACGAAGGCCCTGGCTAGCTCAGCGCGCCGTCCACCGCGATCACCTGCCCGGAGATGTACCCCGCACGGTCCGAGGCGAGAAACGCGACGAGGTCCGCGACCTCCTGCGGCGTGCCGGCGCGCTGCATCGGCACGAGCGCCTTGATGCGCTCGGGCGGGAACGCCTCCGCGGTGATCTCCGACTCGATGACGCCGGGCGCGATCGCGTTGACCGTCACCCCGCGCGAGGCGCACTCGAGCGCGAGCGCGCGCATCGCGCCGATGAGCCCCGCCTTCGCCGCCGCGTAATTGGTCTGGCCGCGGTTGCCCTTGAGCGCGGACACCGACGACACGTTCACGATGCGCCCCCAGCGGGTGCGCAGCATCGGCAGCAGCAGGGGCTGCGTCACGTTGAAGAAGCCGTTGAGGGAGACGTCGATGACGGCGCGCCAGTCCGCGCTGCTCATCCCGGCCATGACGCCGTCGCGGAGCGCGCCGGCGTTGTTCACCAGCACCTGGATGGCGCCGGAGTCGAGCAGCCGCTCCAGCGCGGCACGCGTCGCGTCGGCATCGGTGACGTCGAACGCCACCGCCTCCGCGGCGCCGCCCGCCGCGGCGATCTCGGCCGCGACGCGCGCCGCGTTCTCGGGGCGCGAGTGCGCGTGCACGATCACGTGCAGGCCGCCTGCGGCGAGCGTGCGCGAGATCGCCGCGCCCAGCGCACCGCTTCCCCCGGTGACCAGCGCGCGCTTCACGGCGCGCCCGCACCGATCCCGAGCTCAGTTCGTGCGCGCGGCACGGGCCGGCACCTTCACGGCAGAGATACAGGTGAGAAAGCGGGGATCCAAGGTCGTCGGTGCAGTGCGTTGCGGACCCGAGAATATCGCAACGCGCGTCACCGCGGCTGCGACCACGCGGCGGCGAAGAGGAGCGAGAGCGCCGCGCCGAGCGCGACGGTCGTGCCGATCGCCTGCAGGATCGCGGTGCCGGAGCTCGCGAGCGCCCCGAACGCGATCAGCGTCGTGGCGGTGGCGACCAGCACCGCATAGGCGTTGCGCAGGCGCTCGTCGTCGTCGGGCGCGAAGCGGCTGAAGAACAGCGAGTAGTTCGTTCCGATGCCGAGGACCAGCAGGAGCGCCACGAGGTGCAGCAGCGAGAGCCGCGTGCCGGTGGCCGAGATCACCGCCGCGGTAGCCGCGATCGCCGCCAGCACGGGGAGCATCACGACGATCACGGCGCGCGCGCTGCGCAGGCCGAGGGCGAGGACGGCGCCGATGACCAGGACGCCGAGGCCGGCGAGCCGGAGCGACTGGTCGCGATAGGCGCTCACCATCGCGTCGGACTCGGCCTTGAGGTCGAGGAGCGACACCGCGGGGTCGCGCAGCGCACCGACGCTCTCGGCGAGCGCGCTGGCGTCGGCGAGACCCGTGAGCGGGGCGAGCCCCACCCAGCGCCCCTCGAGCTCGACGAGCAGCGCGCGCGCGGCGAGGCCCCAGACGGTGCCCTCGAGATCCTTCGCGTCGACCGGCCGCGCCGTGCGCGCGCGCTCGACCTCCGCGAGAAACGGCGCGAAGAGACCGTCGCGGAACGGCAGGGTCGCGGTCGCGGTCGACAGGCGCCGCGCCAGCTCCGGGCCCTCGGGTAGGGCCGCCTGCCGCGCGCGCTGCGCCGCGCTGCTGGGCAGGTACCGGGCCGGCGTGTCGAAGCCGCGGACCACCCCGCGCGCGACGAGCTGCGCGAGCGCCGGCTCGAGGCGCTCGAGGCGCTCCAGCACCGCCTCGTGCGTTGCGCCGGTGACGACGATCAGGTGACGCACGTCCGGCGCGCCGAGGGCATCGCGCATCTCCTGGTCGCGTCGCTTCTCGGCCTCGGCGATCGGATTCAGATTGGCGAGATCGTTCTCCCAGAGCCGTGCATGGTTGAAGGTCAGCACGGTGATCGCCGCCAGCAGCGCGACCGGCACCAAGGGGGCGAGCTTGCGCGCGCCGCGGGCGAACCGCGCAAGCGCGGCCGGCGCCAGCACCGCCGGCGTATCACGCGTCGCCCAGCGCCCGGGGACGACCACGGGGAGCACGTAGCGGGTCGCCAGGCCCGCGGCCAGCGCCCCGACGAACGTGAGCAGCCCGAGCTGCGCCAGGCCGGTGAAGCTCGACAGCAGCATCGCGAGCGAGCCGAACACCGTGGTCAGCACCGCGAGTCGCAGCGTCGGCCAAACCCGCCCCGCGGTCGCCGCGAGCGCCTCGCCGCGCGCACGCTGCGCGAACAGGTACGTCGAGTAATCGGCCGCCTCGCCGATGAGCGTGGCCCCGAACCCGAGCGTGATGCCGTGCACCGCGCCGAATGCGACGGCGACCGCGGCGATGCCGGCGAGGATGCCGGTCGCGACCGGCAGTGCGCCGAACGCCACGAGCGCTGCGCGCCGGTACGCGGCGTAGAGCACGAGCGCGACGCCGATGCTCGCGACGAGCGACAGCCGCCACGCGTCCCGCTCGATCGCGTCGCGCGAGCGCACGGCAAACACGCTGGGGCCGCTCAGGACGAGGCGCACGCCGGGGTCGGTGCGCGCCGCGGCGAATGCGGTTGCGATCTCGGATTGAATCGCCGCCTGGGCGTCGAGGTCGTAGCCCGGCGCGCGGGTCTCGGCCGTCAGCAGCGCGCGCCCCCGCTCGACGTCGAACCAGACGCCCGCGCGCAGCGCGGGCTGTGTGCGCCCGGCGTGCGCGGCAAGGAGGGTCGTGAGCTCGCCGGTCGGGTCGCGCGCGAGCGTCGGGCGCACGAGCGTGCCGGCCGGCGAGGCGAGCAGCTCGAGCGTGCGCTCGAGCGCGGCGCGCAGGCCGGCAGCGGAGAACTGCTCCGCGTTCACCCCGGGGCTGAGGAGGTAGCGATGGTCGAGCAGCGCGTCGCGGTCGCGCTTCGAGAGCCCGCCTGCACCGTTCGCGACGTAGGCGAAGCGGTCGCTTGCGCGGAGCCGCTCGGCGAGCGCACGGCTCGTCGCCGCGAGTGCCGCCTCGTCGGCACCCTCGAGCCCGACGAGGACGAGCCGTGCGGCGACGCCGTCGCGCAGCTGCGCAATCAGCAGCGTCTGGTTCGGGGTGGCGGACGGCGGCAAGAACGCCGTGAGGTCCGCGGTGTAGGTCGCACGCACGGCGATCCATGCGCACGCGGCGACGGCGGCGAGCCAGAGCGCGACGACCGCGCCGCGCCTCAACCCGCGCCCTCGCCGAAGCGCGTGACGACGCGGTCGCCGCCCGTCTCGAGGACCTCCATGCCGGTGAGCCGCCCGCCGACACCGCCGATGCGGATGACGGTCACGAGCTCGGCCATGTCCGGATCGGACGGGAGCAGCACGAGCGTCCACCCGGCCGGTGCGCCCTCGAGCTCGACGCGATAGTGGCGCCTGAGGGTGGCGAGATCGCCGCGCAGCGTCGCGCGGATGCTCTCGAGGAATGCGCCGAGCGCGGGCTGGCTCGCGATCGACACGCTCCGGGGCGGCGCGCCCTTGCGCTCGATCGTGACGCGGTCCCCGTCCACGAGGTAGCGCTCCTCGACCGGCGTCCGCACGCGGCGCTCGAGCTGCGCGGGGCGGGTGAAGCGCAGCTCGCCGCTCGTCACGAGAGGCGTCTTGAGCGCGCTCGAGTGGCGCGTCTCGGTGAACGCGACGGTCGAATCGCCGCCCGCCGCGAGGCTGTGCATGAGGTCCTCCACCGCATACGGTGCTTGCGCGCACGCGGCGCCGGCGCCGAGCAGCGCGACGGCGAGGGCGACGCGGATCACTTCCGCGACTCCTGATCGGGCGACGCCCAGACGTCGTAGAAATTGAACCAGTTGTACGGCGCGCTCCGCGCGTAGTGCTCGAGGCGCCCAGCGTACTCGTGCGCGAGTGCCGCCATCGCTTCGGCGCGGCCCGCCCGCGGCACCTCGAGCGGATCGCGAAATACCTCGAAGTGTACGTCGTAGCGGCGCCCCCCGCGGTAGAGCCCGAAGCAGATCACGACCGGGGCGTGGAGCACCGCGGCGATCGCGTACGGGGCCGCGGGGAAGCGCATCGTCGCCCCGAGGAACGGGCAAGCCACCGCCTTGCCGCCGGGCCGCAAGCGATCGCCGAGCACGCCGAGCAGCGCGCCCGCGTCGACGCGCTCCTTGGCGCGGATCAGCGAGTCGGGCCTGCCGGCCTCGATGATCAGCTTTGCGAGCTCGGGGTTAAGGGCGGCGAACGCGCGGGTGGCCTTCTGCGCGTTCGCGTTGTCCATCAGCATCGCGAGCGGCCAGTGCGCGCCGAATATTGCCGCGGCCCGCAGCGCCTCAAAGCTGCCGAGGTGCGACCCGAGGAGCACGCAGCCCCTCCCGCGCTCGACGACCTCCCGCAACTCGGCCGCGCCGTGCAGCCGGATGTCGAAATAGTCCCAGCGGCCCGACAGGAAATACACGCGGTCGAGCAGCGTAGCGGCGAACGTGTAGTAGTGGCGATAGAGGTCGGCGACCGTGGCCGGCCGCCCGAGCGCGCGCGCGAGATAGGCGCGCGAGGCGGTGCGTGCGCGGCCCGAGAACGCGAGGAAATACACGACGATCGGCGGCAGGAACGCACGGCCGACCGTGCGCCCGAGCTTGTGCGTGACCCAGATCATGAAGGCGAGGAGGCGCGGGCTGCCGCGCTCGCGCACCTCGCGCCACGGGGCGTCGGCGCGCGTCGAACTCATCGGCGCTCGAAGCGCAGCGTTCCGCGGGCGATTACGCGCTCGCCACTGCGGCACTCGAAGCGCGCCGCGTCGGGGCCGAGCGCCGGGAACGCGATCGCACAAGGCTCCCCCGGCGCGAGCGGGGCCAGGAATTTCGCCTGCGGGATTTCGGTGATGCGGACCGGCCCCGCGCGGCGCGCGAGCGCAGCGACCACGTGGCCGAGGATCAGCACGCCGGGCACGAGCGGGTGGCCCGGGAAGTGGCCGGGAAGCGCCGGGTGGTCCGGCGGGATCACGAGGTCCGGATCACTCCCCATCCGGGTGCGGCGTCGCGTCATCGCGCGCGCGCGGCGCGCGTCCGGCCACCGCGTGTGCGGCCTCGAGCGCGCGCAGGGCCTCGAACGGCAGCTTGCCGGTCGCCGCCCGCGGCAGGCGCTCGACCTTCACGAGCGGCCGCGGGAGGAACGCCGGGTCGACCGTACGGCGCAGCGCCGCCATGATCTCGCGCTTCGTCTGCCGCGGCGCGACGACGAACGCCATCAGGCGCGCCACGCGGCCGTCGGCGCGCTCGGGGACGTGGAACGCGCCGTCGTCCACGCCCGGGATCGCGGTGAGCGCGCGGTTGAGATCGGCGAGGGAAGCGCGCTTGCCGGCGACGTTGACTATGTCGGTCGCGCGCCCTTCGAGCACGAACTCGGTCGCGCTCAGGCGGCGGATCAGGTCGCTCACCGGCACGCGCCCATGAATCATCGCGCCTTCGACGGCCCAGCCGTCTCCGGCCGATACTACGCGGATGCCGTTCATCGTGCGCCACACCGGCGAGGCGGTGGTGCGGCGGGTCGCCACCTGCCCCGCCTCGGTGAAGCCGTAGATCTCGTGCACGCGCGTCGCGAAGCGCTGCTCGGCGGCAGCGGCCAGCTCGGGCGCGAGCGGCGCCGCAGCGGAGAGGACGAGCTCGAGCGCCGGGAGCGTCACGTCCGCCTCGACCAGCGCGCGGATGTGGATCGGCGAGGTCACCAGCACGCGCGGCGCCGGCAGCTCGTCGAGCGCGGCTTGCACGTCGCGCGGGAACAGCGGCCGCGCCGGGTGCATCGCGCCGCCGCCCGCGAGCGCCATGAGCACGGTCGACTCGAAGCCGTACATGTGCTGCGGCGGCACCGTGCCGAGCACGCTGAAGCCGCCGGAGGGGAGCTCGAGCGCCGCGCGCTCGGCCGTGCCGCTCGCCACGAGCTTGCCCCAGCGCTTCACGTTCGGCTGCGGCACGCCGGTGCTCCCGGACGTGAACACGATCGCTGCCACTTGATCCACCGGGATCGCCGGGACCGCACCCGACCACTCACCCGCGCCGAGGTCGGCCGGGTAGAGGACGAGCGGGCCCGCGCAGCCGGGCACCGCCTCCTCGGCGATCGCGCCGGCGTCGGGATGCGCGGCAAAGACGCGCGCGAGCGCCTGCTCGTGGCGGCTCGGGGGAAGGAGACTTGTCTTGCCCGCGAGGAGCGCGGCGGCCAGCGCGACCGCGAACCGGTAGCGGTCCTCGCATAGGTTCGCGAGATGCCGGCCCGCGGGCAGCCGCTCGGCGAGTGCGGCGGCCTCGGCCAGGAAGCGCGCGCAGGACACCGGCACGCCGGCGCGCCAGGCGAGCGGTTGCGCGAGCTTGCGATGCCCGA
>Ga0315278_10005602_pt1 | contig 11387 bp, 9 predicted proteins | sample YL17G06_0_MG_FD_203880 | JGI IMG/M metagenome (GOLD analysis project Ga0315278, IMG submission 203880) | Sediment microbial communities from Yellowstone Lake, YNP, Wyoming, USA - YL17G06_0 | ecosystem: Environmental > Aquatic > Freshwater > Lake > Sediment | place: USA: Wyoming | collected... | reverse complement strand
CGTCCAGCCGATCGTCCGCCTCTCGAACAGGCTCTGGAAGGACTTCGACGCCGCCGTGGTGGACGGCGCGGTGAACGGCGTCGGGAAGAAAGTGGAGCAGGGGGCCGGCTGGCTCCGGCTCGCGCAGACCGGTTACGTGCAACTCTACGCGTTGATTCTCACCCTCGGGATGGTGGTCGTGTTCGGCTACCTGGCGCTCCGATGACCCCCGGCCCGATCATCACGGGGATGCACGTCCTCTCCCTGGTCACCTTCCTGCCGCTGGTGGGGGCGCTCCTGCTGCTCTTCATCCCGGCAGCCAAGACGGGCCTGATCCGCGGATTCACGTTCCTCGTCACGATATTGACTTTTCTCGCGTCGCTTCCGCTCTTCCTCGCCTTCCAGTTCGGGACGCGCGGCATGCAGTTCGTGGAAAAGACGTCGTGGGTTCCGAGCCTCGGCATCGAGTACCACATGGGCGTCGACGGCGTGAGCGTCCTGCTGATTTTGATGACGACGCTCCTGTCGGCCGTCGCGGTCCTCTCGTCGTTCGCCGCGATCACCGACAAGGTGAAGACCTACATGGCGCTCCTCCTCGTCTTGGAGACGGGGATGATCGGCGTCTTCGCCGCGCTCGATCTCATCCTCTTCTACATGTTCTGGGAAGTGGTCCTGATCCCGATGTATCTCCTCATCGGTGTCTGGGGCGGGCCGCGCCGCATCTACGCCGCCGTGAAGTTCATCCTCTACACGGTGGCCGGCAGCCTACTGATGCTGGTCGGCATCCTCTACCTCTACTTCGCGTATCACGCCGCGTTCGGCGAGTACACCTTCGATCTCATCAAGCTCTACGACACTCCGCTCGGGCGGACCCCCCAGCTCTGGCTCTTCGCCGCCTTCGCGCTGGCGTTCGCCATCAAGGTGCCGATGTTCCCGTTCCACACGTGGCTCCCCGACGCCCACGTCGAGGCGCCCACGGCGGGTTCGGTCATCCTCGCCGGCGTCCTCCTCAAGATGGGAACGTACGGCTTCTTCCGCTTCGCCATGCCGCTCTTCCCGGAGGGGGCCCTCGCCTTCGCGCCCCTCCTGATCGCGCTCGCGGTGATCGGGATCATCTACGGGGCCCTGGTCGCCATGGTGCAAACGGACGTGAAGAAGCTCGTGGCCTATTCCTCGGTGAGTCATCTCGGCTTCGTCATGCTCGGGCTCTTCGCGCTGAACGCGCAGGGGATCCAGGGAAGCGTGCTCCAGATGGTGAACCACGGCCTCTCGACCGGCGCGCTCTTCCTCGCGGTCGGGATGATCTACGAGCGGCGCCACACCCGCGAGATCTCGGAGTTCGGCGGGATCAGCGAGGTCATGCCCTGGTTCGCGGCGGTGTTTTTGATCGTCGTTCTCTCGAGTCTCGGACTCCCGGGCCTGAACGGCTTCATCGGCGAGTTCCTGATCCTCCTCGGCGCGTTCCGCATGAGCCCCTGGGTGGCGGGAATATCCGCGACCGGCGTCATCCTGGGCGCCGTCTACCTCCTCTGGATGTTCCAGCGGGTCATGTTCGGGCCGGTGACAAACGATAAGAACCGCGGGCTTCCCGATCTGACGCGGCGGGAGTTCTGGGTCATGGCGCCGGTGATCCTCTTCATCGTCTGGATCGGCGTCTACCCGAACACGTTCCTCCGATTCCTCGACGTTCCGGCGACCGAATTGATGGAGCGGATGTCGTCGAGGACGGTGGCGGAGCGGACCGTCGAGCCCGAAATGTTCGGCGGGGACGAGCAGGGCGACGAGCAGGGAATGGAGGAGGGCGACGGGACGATGCCGGCCGACACGGCGGGCACGATGCTCGGGCGGGGCATGGTGGATGAGGAGATGGGCGCACAGGCCGATTCCGCGAGCGTGGAGATGAGCGCTCCGAATCCGCCCGCGGGCTCGCCTGGGAGGGTGACGCCGTGAACCTGCCGATTCCGATCGACGCCCGGCTCGGCATGATCGAGCCGCTCCTCATCGTCTGCGGCGTCGCGATCTTCCTTCTCATGCTCGACCTCGCACTCCCGCACGGGAAGAAGCACGTCTCGGGCTACGTCGCCTTCGCCGGGCTCCTCTGGGCGCTCTGGCGGACGCTGGGGCAGTGGGGCATGTCGGAGCGCGGGTACGCCGGGATGGTGGCGCTCGACAATCTCTCGACCTTGTTCAATGTCCTCTTCCTCTCGACGACCGCCGTCGTGGTTCTCATGTCGCGGCCGTTCCTCGAGGAGGAGAACGTCGAGCAGCCGGAGTACTACGCGCTCCTCCTCTTCGCGACGTCGGGCATGATGATGCTCGCCTCGGGGCTCGACCTGATCACGCTCTTCCTCGGGATCGAGGTGCTGTCGATCTCGCTCTACATTCTGGCGGGCTACCGGCGGAACAGCGACGCCTCGAACGAAGCGGCCATGAAGTACTTCCTCCTCGGCGCGTTCGCCTCGGGGATCCTCCTCTACGGCATCGCGCTCGTCTATGGCGCCACCGGCACCACGAATCTGGACCGGATCGGCGACGCCATCGCCGGGACGGCGGGCCCGGTGCCCGAGGGGCTCTTCTACGCCGGGATGGCGTTGATCCTCGTCGGCTTCTGCTTCAAGGTGGCGGCCGTCCCGTTCCACATGTGGACGCCCGACGTCTACCAGGGCGCTCCGACGCCGGTGACGGCCTTCTTCTCGGCGGGACCCAAGGCAGCCGCGTTCGCCGCCTTCATCCGGACCTTCTTCATCGCGTTCGGCCCCGCGCAGGCCGAGTGGGACATGGTCCTCTCGGTGATCGCGGTGATGACGATGGTGGTGGGGAACGTGGCGGCCATCGCGCAGACGAACGTGAAGCGAATGCTCGCCTATTCGAGCATCGCCCACTCCGGGTACGTCCTGGTCGGACTCGTCTCGGGCGGGTTGATCGGGGGGACCGGCGCGGTCTTCTATCTCATGGCCTACGTAGCCATGAACCTCGGCGCCTTCGCCATCGTGATCCTGCTCGAAGCGAAGAGCGGACGCGGGGAAGAGCTGAAGGACTACGCCGGGCTTGGGTTCAAGTACCCGCTCATCGGCATCCTCCTCTCGATCTTCATGATCTCGCTCTCGGGGATTCCGCCGACGGCGGGATTCATCGGGAAGCTCTATCTCTTCGGCGGCGCCGTGCAGTCGGGCCACGTCTGGCTCGCCGTGATCGGCGTCCTGGCGAGCGCTACGTCGGTCTTCTACTACCTCCGCCTCCTGGTCTTCATGTACATGCGGGAGCCGCAGGAATCGTTCCCGCCGATCAAGATTCCGCTCGCCCTCGCGATCGCGCTGCTCGTTGCGTCGGTCGGCACGCTCTGGCCCGGGCTCTTCCCGAGCACCTGGTTCTCCGCGGCGCAGGAGAGCGTTCGCTCGCTCTTCTCGTAGCGCCGGGGGGCACGACCCCCTAGAATCCCCGCCATGCCTACGCCCCCTCTCTTCGGCCCCGCCATGCGGCGCCATTGGTCGCTCGAACCCGGTCTCGTCTACCTGAACCACGGCACCGTCGGCGTGGTCCCGAACCGAGTGCGCGCGGCCCAGCAGGCGCTCCGCGACGAAATGGAACGGAATCCCTCGCGCTTCATGCTCCGCGAACTGACGGGTGACAAGCCGGCGCCGTGGCGCCCGGGCCCGACCCGAATGCGCGAGGCGGCGGCCGCCGTGGCTGAATTCGTCGGCGCCCGCTCGGAGGATTTCGTCTTCACGCCGAACGTCACGCATGCCATCAACGCCGTCCTCCGTTCGCTGAGCTTCGAGGCGGGGGACGAAATCCTCATGACCGATCTTTCGTACGGAGCGATCGTCTACGGTGCACGAAGTCGCGCCGAGGAGTTCGGCGGCAGCGTGAAAGTGATCGAGATGCCCCATCCGTCGACCCCCGAGGCCGCGAGAGACGCCATTCTCGGGGCGGTCGGGCCACGCACGAAGCTCGCGATCGTCGATCACATCACGTCGGAATCGGCCCAGCTCCTGCCGCTTCGGGAGATCGCCGCCGGGCTCAAAGCGCGAGGGGTGATGGTCCTCGCGGACGGGGCGCACGCCCCGGGTGCGATCCCGCTCGACGTGACGTCGTACGGCGTCGACTGGTACGCGGGGAACCTCCACAAGTGGTGTTACGCCCCGAGGTCGTGCGGATTCCTCTGGGCGCCGCCGGAGCGACAGCCGGGACTCCATCCTTCGACCATTTCGTGGGGATGGGGGAAGGGATTCGCCCCCGAGTTCGACTGGGTGGGGACGCTCGATCCCACGAACTATCTGGCAGCCCCCGAAGGAGTTGCCATGCTGCATGAATGGGGTTTCGAGGCGGTGTTCGAGCACAATCACCGCCTCGTCTGGGAGGGCGGAACGCTGCTGGCCAAGCGCTGGGAGACCGAGGTGGGCGTCCCCGAGTCGATGGTGGGGACGATGGTCACTGTCCCGCTTCCGGCGCGGGCCGGGACGACGCACGAGGAAGCCGCGCGCCTCCGGCTGGCGCTTCTCCTCGAGGACAAGATCGAGATCCAGATGCACGCCTGGCGAGGGCGGCTCTGGGCCCGGTTGTCGGCCCAGGTCTACAACGACCTGTCCGAGGAGGAGCAATTGGCGGAGGCAGTGCTACGAAGGGTGTAGGCTCCGCCTCAGAATGCCGCTCGCCCAAGGGCCACGCGCGAGTCTAGGCTCAAGTCTCCAGCGGGTCCCCCCGCGGATGCACCATGCTTCGCAGACTCGAGGTCACATCCTGAAATCACGTCCCTCCGACAATGGCGGCGACGGTCTGAAGGAGAACGAGATGACCCAGCACATCCTCGGTGGAAGATCCGGCGACTCGATCCGGCTAGGAACAGCGATTCTTCTCATCATGGGACTCGCGGGATGTTCGAAGTCGGCTCCTCTCGATCCTGTCCAGAGCACGGGCACCCTCGCCACGTCTCCGAGCGCCGCCGCCGCGGGCGGGTTCGGTTCGGCCACGTTCTATCCGCTGGCCCCGGGGAACTCGTGGGAGTACGAGGGCGAGTTGCGCGTCGACTTTGTAAATCCAGACGGCACTCCGGGTGGAGACCCGATCCAGATCCAGACCGCCGAATCGGACCAAATCATCGGCACCGAGGTGCGTGATGGGCGGACCTACTTCCTCCGAGAGGAGATCTTGGACGAATCGGGGGGCCCTTACCCCGGGCGCACGGTCACCTGGTCGCGGATGAGGCAGGATCGCGCAGGGCTCTTCGCGGCCGACGTCAACAGCGACGAACCGCCGGCCCTCGACGCCGCGAGCGCGCGGTACGCGGCTCCCGACGCCAAGACGGGACGGCCGGGGCTCGATCTCTCGCTCCTGGAGGCGCGGGGATTCTCGAAAGAAGCGACGGCTCGATTCGCCGAACGCGTCGAGCGGGTGCGGAACGCGGCGATGGGGTGGGGAAGATCGGAGGGCGCCACGCGCGCCGCGCAGGAGGGTGAGCTAACCTGGCTTCTCTACCCGCTCCACACCGGACGCGAATGGAACATTCGCCCCGATATGCCGTGGCCCGCCCGGGTCGACGGCGTCGAGGTCATCGCATCGAAGATGGGCCCATTGGTCGCTTACCGCATCGAGGCGATTCCGCTCGGGGAGCCGCTCGCGGAAGGGGAGTACGTTCGGTTCTACTACGGGAGAGTCGGCCTCATCGGATATTCACTGCACCTTTCGGCACAAGCGACCGACGTGGATGGAAATCCGACGGGCACCGCGATCCTCGACGACACTCGGCGGCTTGTCGCGACCGGGCCGAATTCTTGACGCCCTGACCGCCGCCCACAACGCGACGGGGAACCGAACGAAAGAGGTGGGGCGGCGCTACCGCCCCACCTTCACCGGATACGCCTCGAGCGCGCCCGCGAGAATCTCCATCGCCTTCCGGAGCGCGCCCTCTTCCAGCACGTACGCAAACCGAATCTCGTTCTTCCCTCGCCCCGGCGTGGCGTAGAAGCCGTCGCCCGGCGCGACCATGACGGTCGCGTTGTCCTTCCGGTATTCCTTCAGCATCCAGATCACGAACTCCTCGGCGTTCGGCACGGGGAGCTCGGCCATCAGGTAGAAGGCCCCCTCCGGCTTCCGCGCGAACGTCCCCGGGATCTTCGCCAGCCCCTCCAGCACCAGATCGCGGCGCTTCCGGAACTCGTCGACCACCATCTTCGTGTAGGAGGCCGGCACCTTGTCGATCACCGCGGCCGCGTACTGGCCGAGCGTCGGCGGCGACAACCGCGCCTGCGCGAACTTCAGGCAAGCGTCGCGCACGGCGGCGTTCTTCGTCACCAGCGTCCCGACGCGCGCGCCGCACATGTTCAGCCGCTTCGAGATCGAGTCGACCAACACGACACGCTGATCGACGCCCTTACGCGTGAGGGGACTCTCGTGCTTCAGGCCGTCGTAAACGAACTCGCGGTACGCCTCGTCGGTGATGATCCAGAGGTCCTTCTTCACGGCCAGCGCCACCAGCGCATCGATCTCGGCCGCGGTGTAGGCGGTCCCGGTCGGGTTCGACGGGGCGCAGATGAGGATGCCGCGCGTCTTCGGGCCGACGGCGCGCTCGATCACCTCCATCGGCGGGAGGTGATAGCCGCTCTTCGCGTCGCAGGGAATCGGTTTCACGCCGACGCCCGCCACCAAGGCCATCGTGGCGTAGTTCGTGTAGAAGGGCTCGAAGATGATGCACTCCTCGCCCGGTTCGAAGAGAGACCAGAAAGCGAACTGGAGCGCCTCGCTCCCGCCGACCGTGGTCAGGATCTCGGCGGGGGAGAAGTCGAGCCCCACCGACGCGTAGTAGCGCGACATCCCTTCGCGGAACTCGGCGGTTCCGGGCGACGGGGAGTAGGGGACGTACTTTCCAGGGTAGCTCCGGATTCGCTCCATCACGATGTCGGGCGTCGGGAGATCGGGCTGCCCGATGTTCAGCTGGTAGACGGTGGCGCCTCCCTTCATCGCGGCTTCGGCGTAGGGGGCGAGGCGGCGGATGGGGGAAGCCTGCGCTTCCTTCCCGCGAGTCGAAATGTTCATCGTGCTCCTCCACGTCGGGGCGTTCTCTTGCGAGGCGTCGGCTCGGGAGCCGGCGGCGTCACGAGGAGACGCGCCACGAGATCGACGGTGCGTTCGAGGTCACGCGCGTGGACGAGCGAATCGGGTCCGCCCGTCTTCCGCGCGGGGATGGCGATCAGTACAGTGGGCACGCCCGCGCCGGAGCGGCGCACGGCGCCGGCGTCGGTCGAGCCCTCGTCGCGCACGAGGTACTGGATCGGGACGCGCGCGGCCTTCGCCGCCTTCCGCGCCAGGTCGAGCCCTCTCGGATGCGCGATGTAACCATGCTCCTTCAAGCCGACGCACGGCCCCTCGCCGAGCGTCACGCTGCTCTGGTCCTTCCCGTCGCCGACATGCGCCAACTCCACGACGATGGCGAGTTCGGGGTCGACGCCGAAAGCCCCGGTCAAAGCGCCGCGCGAGCCGAGCTCGCTCTGCGCCGCGAAGACGACGTGCAGGTCGTACGCCGACTTGGGAGTTCTCTCGAGAGCCGCCACCACCGCGGCCGCGCCCGCGCGATTGTCGAGCGAGGGGGAGCGCCACTGATCGCCGAGTCGGTCTAGCCGCGATTCGGCCATGCCGACCGATCCCACGGGGAAGCGCTTCGCCGCGGCGTTCTTGTCGAGCCCAGTGACGAGGTAGAGCGTCCCGGCCTCGGGCCCGGCAGCGTCCTTGCCGTTCGAGGGGCGGTCGTAGGCGACCAGGGCCCGGCCGCCGTCGGGGAAGACGACCATGGCGCCGATCAGCTCGGCGGCGCTCCGCCCACCGAGGAGATCGATCCGCGCCGTTCCGTTCGATTCGAGGCGCGTCACGATGACGCCGGGCGCGTCCATCGCCGCGACGAGAAGCAGGCGCGGCCCACGTCCCGGCCGGTGGAGATGGAGATTACCGAGCGCGTCCTCGCTCACGGGTCCCATTCCCCGAAGCGCACCGCGAAGCGCGGCGCGGACGCCCGTTTCGCGGCCCGGAGGTCCGTAGGCGGGGACGAGCGAGTTCAGGAGCGCGTCGAGAGGGTTCGCGCGGGTTGCACGGCGGGCTTTCGGAGTCACGCCCACTCCTTTCCAAGCGCCTCGAGCGTGTGCCAGACGAGTTCCACCACACGTCGAGGATCGCGAATGTCGAGGTACGCCGCCGGCGCGTGGATGTAACGGCACGCCACCGACACCACGGCCGCGGGCACGCCGGCGCCCGAGAGCGCGATGCGCCCCGCGTCGGTGCCGCCCACGCCCGGGCGTTTCCACTGGGTCGGAATCTTTCGAGCCTTCGCCGTCTTCTGGAGCAACTCGGTGAGGCGCGCGTCGGCCATCAGGCTTCGGTCCTGAATCGTGATGGTCGGCCCGCCCCCCATGCGCGGCTGGCTCTCGCCCTCCGACGCGCCCGGCGCCTCGCCGGAGGCGGTCCCTTCGAGGACGATGGCGAGATCAGGGCTCACGCGCCTTGCCGCGGCCGCCGCGCCGCGGAGTCCGATCTCCTCCTGCACGGCCCAGACCGCGGTGACGGGAACGGGCGGGCGCTTCTGGACGAGACTCGCGAGAACGGCACAGCCGACGCGATCGTCGAACGCCTTCCCTTTCCGCACCGAGCCCCACGATTCGTACGTCGTGTCGAATGCAACGAGATCGCCGAGCGAGACCGCCTGGAGCGCTTCGTTCCGCGAGGACGCGCCGATGTCGAGGAAGAGCTCCTCGATCGGGACGACCTTGCTCATGTCGTTGTTCGAGAGGAGGTGCGCGGGGAGGACCCCGGCGACGCCCCGAATTCCCTTCGTGCCGACACGGAAGACCTGGCCCATCAGAATGCGCGGGTCGATGCCGCCGACCTTCCGGATGCGAAGGCGGCCGTCCTTCTCGACGGCGGTCACCATGAAGCCGACCTCGTCCATGTGGGCGCAGAGCATGACGTGCGGCCCGCGGCGCGCCCGTCCGCCGGCGGGGGCGATGCGCGCGACAAGGCTCCCCATGGCATCGACCTCGAGGGAATCGACGGCATCGCGCACGGCCTCGACGACCTTGGCGCGAACAGGGGCTTCCCAGCCGCTCGGCCCGTCGGCATTCGAGAAGGCCTCGAGGAAACGTTCTTCGAAGAGCGGCGCGGCGCCGCCGCGCCTGAGCGCGGTTCGCGCGCGCGACATCACTTCAGCACCTCCGTGGCGCGCCACTGCGGTTCGAGCCCAACCAGATAGTGCGAGAGGAGCGCGGCACAGTGGTCGACGTCGCTAGGCGCCACGACCTCCACGCCCGTATGCATGTAGCGGCACGGAATGCCGAGCACCCCCGTGGCCACTCCGACGCTCGCGATCTGGATGTCCATGGCGTCGGTGCCGGAGGAGGCCGGCGTCACCTCGACGGAGTAGGGAAAGCCGAGCGCGCGGGCGGAGGAGCGGAGGCCGTCGAAGACGCCCGGGTGGATGTTGGCCCCCATGCAGATCGACGGCCCTCCGCCGAGTGGAACGGTGTCGCCCTCGCGCGTCCCAGGCATGTCGCCGTGGCTCACGTCGATCGCGATGCCGATCTCGGGACGAAGCGCTTCCGCCGACGTGCGCGCGCCGAGGCAGATCTGGCCGTCCTCTTCCTCCACCGTGCCGACCGCGATCACGTCCCACGCGGGGCGGCGATCGCGCAGGGCCTGGAGGGTCCGGACGAGGACCGCGATGCCCGAGCGATTGTCCATGCCGGGGGCCGCGAGGCGAGACTTCAGAAGGCCGACCGGGGGCTGACGAAGCATCACGAGCGTTCCGATCGGGACCCGCCGCTTCACCACGGCTTCCGGATATCCGGTGTCGAGGTAGAGATCCTCGATCGGGATCACCTTCTCGGACTCGCCCTTCTTCTGGAGATGCGGCGGTTTCGTCCCGAAGATGGCCACCATCGGCTGCTTCGAGTGAACGACGACCTCCTTGCCGGGGAGCGTGCGGGGATCGAATCCCCCGACGGGCACGACTCGGATGAAGCCGCCGCGCTCGATCCGGCTGACGAGGAAGCCGATCCGGTCGAGGTGGGCGGCCAGGAGCGCGCGGGGACGCGGCGACGGCCCACTGCCGTGAATCCACCCCAAGACGTTCCCCATGCGGTCGCGCTCCACCTTGTCGGCGAAGAGGCGAAACGCGGCTTCGATCTCGGGAACCAGGGCGTGCTCGTGCCCGGCGACGCCGGGGAGGGCGGTGAGGTGGCGGAGCCACTCGTCGGTGCTCCAGTCGGCCTGCCCGCTCCGACGAGTCGATTTGTTGTTCGAACGCGGCATAGAGAGCCAATTTAGCCCACCCCCCGGGTGCGTGCCAGGGTAAACTCCGCCCCCGCCTGGGCCGTTCGGATCGCGCCCGTCCTGCCGTTCTCGGGCAAATGAGGAGGAATGATGGCCACGAAGCCGCATCGCGCAAAGCCCCGGCGGCCGCAAAGTAGCGGAGTGAGGACGGTCGCCCTCATCGTCGCGGCCTATCCCAATCGCGCGGCCGCGACGCGATCGGCAAGGTCTCTCGTCCGGGCCGGCACTCTCGCCTGCGCGACGGTAGATTCCGCCGCGACCGCGTTCTATCGCTGGGAGGGGCGATTCCACGAGGAATCGTCCGTTGTTCTCTGGGGGAGGTGCGCTTGGCGGCGCCGGCGTGGGGCCGTGGACGCGCTGCGGGCGATTCACCCTGATCGCGTGCCCGACATTCTCGCCATCCAGGTCGACGCGGCGGACCCCGGCTACGCGGCATGGGTCGTGGGGGAAGGCGCGGCAGCTCGCCAACCCGCGAAGGTTCGGGGGCCCGTGAAGAGCCGGGCACGTCGCTGATGGCACCACGACCATCGCGTGCGTCAGAGCCGGGCTGGCTCTTCTACAACGGCACCCTCCTCGACGCCTCGCGCGCAACGAAGCCGGCGAAGCCGCGGGCCGAAGCGCTCCTGGTCCGGGGCGATCGGATCGAAGCCGTGGGGCCGCTCGCCTCGCTCCGGAAATCGGCCGGACGCGGCGTCGAGCCTGTCGATCTCCGTGGCGGCGCGCTCCTCCCCGGGTTCGTCGACGCGCACATCCACCTCGTGACGTGGATCCGCGCCCTTCGCGAGCCGTCGTTCGGCGAATCGCAGACGCCCGACGCGCTGGCGGCGCTCGTCCGCGCGCGGGAGGCCACGCTGAAGCCGGAGGAGTGGATCACGATCCGAGGCTGGGTTCCGCGGGCCTGGCCCGCTTCGCTGCTCCGGCGCGAGACGCTCGATCGCGTCGCGCCGCGACGTCCCCTCGTCCTCTTCGCGGTGGACGGTCACTCGGTTTGGGCGAACGGGGCGGCGCTGGAGCGTTGCGGCGTGAACGGCCGTACTCGCGCCGTTGAAGGTGGCGTCATCGCCCGCGACGAGCGGGGCGAGCCGACAGGGCACCTG
>Ga0315278_10005600_pt1 | contig 11388 bp, 8 predicted proteins | sample YL17G06_0_MG_FD_203880 | JGI IMG/M metagenome (GOLD analysis project Ga0315278, IMG submission 203880) | Sediment microbial communities from Yellowstone Lake, YNP, Wyoming, USA - YL17G06_0 | ecosystem: Environmental > Aquatic > Freshwater > Lake > Sediment | place: USA: Wyoming | collected... | reverse complement strand
TCGAGAACGACTCGCGGCCAAGATCGGGCCGGAATCGGTTTTTCCGTTCCAGCAGCAGCAGCTTCAACCGGTAGACGACCAGGCGTCCTAGGCTGAACTCGGTCCCGGTTTCAAGCTCTTCAAGATAGGACCAGCGCCTGCGGTCCAGCGCGGTTTCGACGGCCATGGGCGTTCCAGCGCCCAGGGCTTCCTTGGCCATGACGGGCAGGCTGGAAAAAAACGGGGCGTCCCGCAAAAACACATCGGGATCAAGGCCCAAGCGCTGGGCGCGCTGCCGGGCCAGCTCGTTGCGCAGTGCGGTTTCCCATGATGCATAGGCGTGCCATGCTTCATGGTCGCCGGGCCGGACCTCGAGCGTGTCAAACGAGATCCGCGCCAGCAGGGCATGGTCGTCCTCGGCCACCTGTTCGCGGCACAGGCCAAGCCAGGCATGACTGCCGAGCGGGGGGGCATCTCCGAAAACAAGCATGGGCAGGGATGCCACGAGATAATAGTACTGGGTCAAGTTCAGCCGTCCTGCCGCAGGGATTCGGCCATGATCCCGGCCATGAACGGGTTCAGGGACAGGGACAGGCTTTCGGCGATGCTCTCGGCGGAAAAGTCATAATACGCATGGCCGTTCTTTTCAGCCACGCGAAAGCCATGCGCCAATTCCGCGCTGGCCTTGATCTCGATGCCCGCGGCGATCTTGCCGGCCATGGCGCTACGCAAGGCTTTGGCCATCGGGTCGAACTGCTTCTTCGGCAGCAGGAGCTCGATTTTGCCCAGGCGCTCGGGCGTCCAGTTGGAGATCATGGCGGCAATGGCGGCCGTGATCTCCTGATTGCTGAGGACATCCCGGGTTTTCTCCTGCAGCAGCGCGGAAAAAATGGTTTCGATCTGCTTCCTGACTCCGAGCAGGAGGTCCCGGGATGCTTGCTTGAGGGACTCGCGGCCTGAATGCTCCAGCCTTTCCTGTTCATGTCGGGCGTTGGCCAGCATGTCGTCTGCCTGTTTCCGGGCGGCGGCCACGATCTCGTCGGCCTGCGCCCTGGCCTGCTTGAGCAGCGCTTCGCTTTCATGGCGGACCTTGTCCACGCCATCGCGATTGATTGTGTCGATCAGTTCCTTCAGTTGCACATCGGCTATGTCCTTGGTTTCCATCCCTGAATTCTATTGTAATCGACGTATTCTGTCAACCTTACGTATTGCCTTATCTAAAAATCTGCCTGATATATTTCGGTCTATAGCCTTCCTCAAAAAACCATCGCCGCCTAGGTCAGCAGGACGATGGCAAAGCCAAGGCTGTGGATTTTCATTTTTGTCGATCAGTCGTGTTTTTCAAGGCCGTGAAGAATGCTAAAAAGCTCACCGCCGACAATTGCTCGGCGCGCGCATGGTCTGAAAGTCCGCAGGCAGTGGCAGTGGCAAATAGCACGTGTTTTTCGAAATGGGGTGCCAGGTTGTTCCATAGTGTCTTGCGGCGTTCAACGAAGCACAGTTTGACGAAATCGTGAAATTTATCGACATTAACTTCAAGTGGAGATTCAGCCGGGCGGACCGACAGGACCGTGGATACGATCCTGGGCCGCGGAATGAAAGAGCCGGGCGAGACGTTGAAGCAGCGGCGGGCCTGGAAGAGCAGTTGAAAGACGACCGACTGGGCGTTGTATTTTTTTCCTCCCGGAGGGGAGAGCAGCTTGTCGACAAAGTCCTTTTGTAGCATGAATACCGCCGAGCCGATTGCGGCGCGCTGGCGGATGAGCCAGTCGATCAGGTCCTTGGAAATAAGGTAGGGCAAATTGCCGATGATGCCGACGTGTTCGTCCGGATACATTCCGGCCAGGTCGATGTCCAGGATATCGCGATCAATGATTTGCAGTTGGCTGCCGAAGCGCTGGCGGAGGTTTTGGACCAGGAAGGGATCGATTTCCACCAGGGTGAGCTGGCTGGCGGGAATTTTTTCCAAAAGCAGTTCGCTCAAAATCCCCGGCCCGGCGCCGATCTCCAGCACCGGCCCCGGCTGCGGCAGGAATTCAGTGACGATTTTTGCAGCGACGTTTTTATTATGCAAAAAATTCTGGCCGAGCTTTGCCGATTTAGCCATGGTCGATATGGGTGACGATATGATCGAAGGCGCGATTGAATTCGGATTGAAATTTCTGCTTGTCGGCGAAGGGACGGATGCCCGTAGGTTCAACCCGGTCGCTGAGCACGACCAGGGCATGGAAAGGTTTTTGCAAAAAGCAGCGCAAAGGGAATAATTCCATTTCCACGATGTCGATTTTTTTCGACTGCTGTTCGATCAGCCAGCCTTGGGTTTCGCGCTGGATGATGTCCACGCTGACTCCGCGCACGCTGGTGAAAGAGCCCGCCGGGAAAGCTTTGAGTGGCAAGCTGCTTTTTCTGGAAAATCTTTTTAAGATTGAGCTGGAGTATATCTGATTCACTTGCAGGGCCGCCGGTTCTTGGAAGCGGGGATCGATGGCGCCGGCCGATCCCAAAAAATATATTTCCTTACCTGCCAAACCGGAAATCATTTGTAAAAGCATGAGCAGGTGCGGGTAGCCGATGAACCCGCTGAGCACGGCCATTTTATCGAACCAAAGCAGGGACGAATGCAGAAAATTCTGCTGGCGCAGGGCTTTTTTTTGCAGGTCGGCAAACAGGGAAGCGGGTGAAAAATAAGGGACCAATACGAGTGATTGGGGGATGGCAAACTGCCGGGGTTGGAACAATGATGGCTTCATGGTAGGAATATGGGCGATAGAGGATTTGAACCTCTGACTCCTACCGTGTGAAGGTAATACTCTACCACTGAGTTAATCGCCCAGGATGCCATTATAAAATGAAATTGTCCTCTGGTCAAGACCCAAAGTCACATGTCGTTGCGATGACTTGACTTTGAATGCTCTTTTCACTTAGAATGTTTTTATCATGGCAGCATCCAGAATCAAACATTTCTTCAAGTATGTGGTCATTGACATTTTGCTGGCGGCGCTGATCTCTTTTTTCCTGATTAATTACGTGGTTTCGGCCTACAAGGTCGATGGCGGTTCCATGGCGCCTCTGCTTCGCGACCAGGAACGTATCCTGATCTCCAAGTTGGCGATCAACAGGAAAAACCTGCGCCGTTTCGACATCGTGGTGTTGTATAAACCCGACGAACCTGATAAATCGCTGGTGAAACGCATTATCGGGCTGCCCGAAGAAATCATTGAAATCAGGGACGGCGATGTGTATATCAATGACAAGCTTTTAAAACAGCCATTGCTCAGTGATAATCCGGAAGCCATGAAATCTCCCGACGACATGAAAGCGCTGCTCATTCCACATGGCATGTTTTTTGTCATGGGCGACAATCGCCAGATCAGTCTTGATTCCCGTCTTTTCGGCCTGGTGCCGCAAAAATATATTTTCGGCAAGGCTTTCTTCCGTTACTGGCCCTTTGCCGTAATCGGCAAAATCAAGTAGCGGTCCAAAAAAATTCGCTGATAAATGCGTTTGACATCACAAAGGAGTCACATGATTAAAACAATCGGCTGTAATTTGTTCATATTTCTCTCCCTGTCATTGTCATGCTTTGGCGTCGAAGGAGCGCCGGTCGTGATCATGAACCCCGGATTCGAAGTGATCGGAAGCCAAGGACTGCCGTCAGGCTGGCTGGTTTCCGGTCAGGCAAAGCGGGTGGCCGCAGATCAGGGTGTGTGGCATGCCGGCCACTCCAGCTTGAGAATTTCACAGGATATTCCCTTGAAAACCAGCGTCTTTTCCGAGCCGTTCAATCTGCGGGTGGGCCGCTTTTATCGTTTGCATGCCTGGGTGCGTACGGTGAATGCCTTTACCAACCCGGCCGATCGCTATCCCACACCTGTGGCTGCCTGTCTGACCATGGAATCCTACCCTTTTACCAACCATTCTCCGGCCGTCGGCGCCAGCGCGGATTGGCGCGAAGTGGAAACCGTGTTCGTGGCCACGAAGTCCACGGACCGCATCGCCCTGCACCTGGGCTACAATGGTGGTGCCAGCGGCACAGCCTGGTTTGATGATGTACGGCTGGAGGAGGTAGAGGACATTTCCAGCGTAGTCCCCGAAGCAACCATCCGGCGCTACGGCAAGGCTTTCCGCTTCACCGACCGCGGCTGGATTTTTCTGCATATTGAGGGCAAGCCCTATTCCCGCGGCTACCAGCATGGCTATTTGCTGGCTGATGAAATCACCGCCTACATGGAAAAGCTGGCCGTGCTGCAGAATACCGTTAATCCCGTGCAGGGATGGTTGCAGCTACGGCTGCTGACCGATGCCCTGCTGCTGCGCCAGTACGAGGAAGAGTACCTGTTGGAGATGCGCGGCATGGCCGATGGCATGAACGCCCGCAAGGCGACCATGAAGCACAAAACAGGTCCCATGGAATTGTTGGACATCGTGACCATCAATTCGGCCATTGACCTGGGCCAGATGGACAGCGCCCTGCCCAAAACCGCGACCGTGCTCAGCGGCCGCGATTTCCCTCCGGCTGGAGAAGAGCAGATTCCCGACCGTTTGCATAAGTGTTCCGGGCTGCTGGCCAACCGCACGGCGACCGTTGGCGGCGACCTGGTATTTTTCCAGATGTTCATGTGGAACGGTTACACCGGCGTGCATTTCAATGTCATGTGCGACATGGTCCCCGAAAGCGGCAAGCGCCTGGTTTACCAGGCTTTTCCCGGCGGCATCCACTCCGGGACCGATTTCTATCTCAATGAGGCCGGGATCATGATCGGTGAAACCACGGTTCAGCAGACCCCCTTTGATATCAGCGGCATTCCCCAGTCCGATCGCATCCGCAAGGCGGCCCAGTATTCGGCTTCCGTCGATGACGTGGTGCGCATTCTCCATACCCGCAACAATGGCCTCTATACCAACGACTGGCTGATCGGAGATGCACGCAGCAACGAAATCGCCGTCATGCTGCAGGGCACGAAAAAGTATAAATTGTGGCGCGGCCGCAACCGGGAATTCCCCGGCAATACCACGGATTTCTACTGGTGCGTGAACAATGCCAAGGATCCCGACGTGCGCAAGGAATATGTCCCCGATCCGCAAAACAGCCCATTTGACCTGAATTTCAGTCCTTCCAACCGCGATATTTCCATGTTCAGGTTTTTCCAGGAGCAACGGGGTAAAATTGACGTGAATGCGGCGATCGGCCTGATGGCATCCTCGCCGGTCAATCGACCCCACGCCTGCGATGGCAAGATCACTTCCGGAGAGATGGCCAAGGAAATGGTTTTCATGGCCCATTACGGAAAGACCACATTACGGGAGAAAATCCCCGGGGAAACCCCGCGCATGCCGCTTCTCCCTGATGCGGTGCCCCACTTGACCCTCGGCTATTCGATTTTTTCTCCCAAGGTTCTGACCGCCAAAATCCAGGCAGTGGATCTTGTCAGCGAGGAGAAGCCTGTCAAGCCGGCGGCCGATATTTCCGCGCTGGTTGATCTGTATTCCTTTGCCCTTGATAAGCTCTGGAGCAACACGGTTTATCCCGCCTCCGCGAAAGAGAACTGGTTTGTCAGCGCGACGGCTGCTTACCATGGTCTGCTGCGGCGCCTGCCGGCTGAGAGCATCGAGGCGGCTGCATATGTGCGCGATTCCCTGGCCGAGATGAACAGCCGCCTGCTCTTCCTGACGCATGCGGAAGGGAACCTGGTGCCCGTGCAAACCGAACGTGCCTATGACCGCTATGGCCCCTACCAGATTCCCCGCATCCGCGGTACTTTCCTGCTGCACCAGCTGCGCCTCGGCCTGGGCAATGACGCTTTTTCGCGTTTCATGAAAGATTTCCATGGCCGTTTTGCCAATAAACCCGCGACCAACCTGCAATTTAAAGAATGGTTGCAGAAAGTTTCATCTCCGGCCATGGCCCTGCCTGAGGTGGCCGATCAATGGCTGACCCGCCTCGATCTGCCGGCCCCCATGGTCAAGGCCAGCACCCGGACTGACGGAGAGAAATGGAAGGTTGTCCTGGAAATCGATCAGCCCAAGGCTCCCTATTTCCGCTTTTGGACCAGCGTGCGCCTGGATACGGAGAAGCAATCGGTCTGGAAGCTCATCGAAATCAAGGCAGAGCGTCAGACCGTTGAATTTGTCTTGAATGAAAAGCCAAGGCGCTTGGTCTTCAATGCCGGGAACGATATCCCGGTGGAGCACGATCGTTTTTTCACCTTCAGCCATTTCAACGACAAATTCGCCAGTACCCGGCTGGTCTATGGGACCTGTCGCCAGATCGAGGCTTTCCATACCCTGGGATTGCGCTTTGGCACGGTCTTGGCAGATGCCTTCAGCGAAATCCTGCCCCCGTTGCACAAAGACAGTGAGGTCACAGCGCAGATTTTGGCGGATTCGGACCTGATTCTCCTGGGCGGGAGTGAAGACAATCTGTTGACCAGGGAAGCGGCGAAGAAACTGGGCTTGCAGCTCGGGAAAAACTGGTTTTCCTGGAACGGCCAGGTCTACGGCCATGAAAACGATGGTTTGATCGCAGTCTATCCAAGTCCCTTCAATCCGCAGCGCATGGTAACCCTGATTATTGCCAACAGCGCCCTTCAGCTTTTCCAGATGACCAAGGCCTACCAGTCTCTGCCTGCCTGGGCACTTTTCCGCGGCGAAAAAGTGGTCGAGAAAGGGTATCATGCTAATGCCGCGTTCACCATTGATTTGATTTGATATTGAATAAATTCAATAAATTGGCTAGACTTGAAGCTGTGGAATGAAGAAAATTCCCCACACTTTTTGCTTGCAGACGGGAACCTTCAATTCCAAGGAGATGGCCATCATGAATGCAACAAAAACTTTTTTCTTTTTTTCCCTGGCTTTTCTGCTGATCTCATCCCTGCTTTCCTGCGGCGGCAAAACGGCCGCCATGACCGACATCCCCGTTTTCCCCGGGGCTGTGGAACTCAAGTCAGGGACGAGCCCGATCGGCAGTACCCTGAGCCAGAATGAAAAGACCGATGCTGCCATGCGCCAGGCGCTCAATGCCGGCGGCAAGATCGAACAACGGGCCTGGCAGCTGCCTGCCGCCGTCGCCTGGCCCGAGGTCAAATCATTCTACGAAGAAAAGCTGAATGCGGCCGGGTGGCAGAGCGGTGTGGGCGACATCGGCGGCGGGTTTGTGGACGTGAATAAAATGATGGAAGCGGCAAACCAGTCCAATCCCATGTCCCAAACCATGCTCTTTACCAAGGGCAAACAGAGCCTGACCCTGCTCATGCTGGCCATGCCCATGAACAAAGCAGGCAAGCAGCTGATCGTTTCGCTGGCGACCAATTGAACCGCTCCGGCCTTTGGCTGGAGTTGATTTGCTGGTGTTGACGAGGTTGTCCGGCGCTTTCTTCGTTTTTTGTTGACGCTGGAAAACCCGTGAAGGCTTGCTTTTGCCGCTGCCAATATTTTTCTTGGCGAAAATACTGTCCGGGCCTGCTGGCGCATGTTCCTGGCCTGCCAAAAGCCGTCTTCCCCCCTTGTCATCCAGGCCCCGATTGTGTTATAAACTAGGCGATGAAAATCGAACGTTTATTTTGTATGGCCACTTTTATTTTATGTGGCCTGTTATTATGCGCGCAAAGCGCATCCGTTGAAGACCTGAAGAAAATGGTAGTGGAAATCGGTCAGCTCAGTTTTAAACAGGATGTTCCGGTACGCTACCTGGATCGTCCCCAGCTGAAAAAATATATTGAGCAGCTGTTTGAAAGTGATTATCCGGATGAACTTGCAAAAAAAGAATCCGAGTTTATTTACCTGATGGGTTTCAGCGCTGAAAAAATCGCTCTAAAATCCCTGCGCAGGACAATCATCCTGGAAAACATCGGCGGCATGTACAACGAAAAAACCAAGGAACTGCTGGCCGTTGAGGAATTCCGCAACCTGGACATGATCAATGCGCCGGCGGTGGTGCACGAGCTCCGCCATGCCATCCAGGACCAGCATTTTCGTCTGGCCGGAATACTGGGAGACTATTCCGACTATGATGACCGCAAGCTGGCAGCTCTGGCGGCCATAGAAGGTGATGCCACTCTGGTCATGATCCGCCAACTCGGGTTCGATCCCGATATGATCGGCGAGGCTTTCAGTGCCGACAGCGTGCTGGCTTTTTCGGCACTGACCGGGGCTTCTTCACTGGTTGCCGCTCCGGCCATTGTCAAATATCAGCTGCTCATGCCTTACCTGGAAGGGATGAAATTCAGCCGGGATATTTTAAATAAAAAGAAATGGCGGGGTTTGAACCTGGTCCTGAATCAGCCGCCGCTGTCTTCCGAACAGATACTCCATCCGGAAAAGTATTTAAGCCGGGAAATGCCCATGCCGGTGCGGATCGGCTACCGTCCCCTGCCGGGACAGCTGGTCCATTCAGGGGTTATCGGCGAATACTTTTTAAATGTGCTGTTGGCCAACGGAGCTGAAATAACCGATGCGGCTTCCGGTTGGGGCGGAGATGCGTATGCCATTTACCGGAATGCCGATTTCACCATTCTGCTTTGGGAAGCGCAGTGGGACACGCCCGGAGATTGTTCCCGTTTTTTAACCGCTTTTCGTAGTTTTCTTGAAAAAAAATTCACGCTTTCTTTTCGCGCCGGTCAGAATAAAGGGCAGCTGTTCATGGCTGGAAATTCGCAGGCAGGATATTTTTTCCTGCATCAAAAAAATGCCAGGTTGTTCTACGCCCGCAGCAATGATCGCGGGCAAATCAACGAGTTAATCAGCGGAGGTAGTTATGATTAATGCCACTCAAATCAGGAAGGGAATGATCATTTTTATGGACAATAAGCTGTATCGCGTCGAGGAAATGGACCACGTTACCCCCGGGCGTTACAAGTCGACCATTCATGTCAAGATGCGCGACCTGGAGAGCAATGTCCGCTCCCCGTTCCGTTTCGGCAGTTCCGACCGCGTAGAGAAGGTGACCCTGGATTCCAAGGAGGTCAGCTATTCCTATAAAGACGGAGAGCATTATATTTTCATGGACAACGATACGTACGACCAGATCAGCCTGGACAAGGATTTTGTCGGCGACAATGTTTTTTACCTGAAGGAAAATGAAACCTACCAGATGGAGTTTTTCCAGGGCAAGCCGATCAATATTGTCCCGCCCCTGACCATGGAATTTGTGGTGTCTGAAACTGCCAAAAACATGAAGGGCTCAACCGTTCAGGCGTCCTACAAACCGGCCAAACTGGAAAGCGGACTCGAGGTGACGGTACCGCCTTTCATTGAACCCGGCAATACCATCAAAATAGACACCCGTGATGGAACCTATATCGAACGCGTGAGTAAATAGTCCGCATGGACAATAAGTAGTTCTCGGGGCTTTGGCACTGGCATTTGCTTTTTTATTGTAATATGATTCATCCATGAAGAAAGCAACACTTCTGGTCCTGGCATTTGTCACCCTCTTTGCTTTTTCCCTTTTTGCCCAGGATCCCTTGATCCGTTTGCTGGCTGAAAAAAAGTGGGCCGAGCTGTCCGCCGTTTTTGCCGATAGCAGTTTCTCTGTTTTGGAAAATTATTTTGCCAAGGCGCAGTCCATCGAATGCGTGGAATTGCAAGCCAATCAATTCGTCTACAAGGTCAAATATGCGGATTTCGCCGAAATCGGCAACCTGTCTTTCGGCAAGCAGGGCGATCTTTATGCACAGTTGAAAATTGAAAACCAGATCACTCCGATTTATTTCATCGACGGTTTTAAAAAATACGCTGTTTCCGAATTGGTGCTGACGATTGGCGATGCCCAGGTCCGTTTTGACACGGGTTTTTTTTACCTGGCCTGGCCGGCCCGGCAGCCTTTGCTTTTTGAAGGCCAATGGCACTTCCAGCTGACGCCCAGCGATGCCGAGGAGCGCCTGACCTTGTCGCGGCTGTACAAGAAAGATACATTTTCCCAAGCCAGTACCAGCGGTATTTTTGTTCTGGAGGATATGTCTTTCCTGGAAAAATTGCCGTCAACCGCTGAGGATGTCAGCGCCCTTGATTCGCCGGTGTTGCAGAAGGCTTACCAGGTATATCAAAACTATTTCGGCATTCCCATCAAGCAATTCAAAGAGGTATGGTATTTGCCGATTGCCGACAATGACAACCTGCTGATTTTTCCCCGGGGCAGGGATTCGTTGTATTTGTATGATTTCAACTCCCAGACTTTTCCCGACACCCAGTTGCGGACGTCTGACAGCAACCGGATCATTCTCAGTTATAATGCGGTCAACGCAATGAAGTTGTCGTTAAATAAAAACGGAATACTCTCGGAGTTGAACCTCTCAATTTTTTACAATCCCGAGGAAAATTTTCTGTCCGGCACCTCGACGCTGGTCTTCACAACCCCGCGCTCCTTTCGGTCGCTCAGCCTTGAGCACGGGCTTAAAATCAAGGCCAATACCGACCCCAATGCCGGCGGCATCAGCTTGGTCCGCAAGAATGATGACTATTATATTTTGGGATCAGAAACCGATCACCTGTCTTTTTTCTACGGCGGAACAATTAAACATGATGACGGTTATTCCGACCTGCGGGCCTACAAGGCGGCTGTTCCATTTGAAAAAAAGATTGACCGTTTCTTTTTTTTGGATCGGACGCGAAATTTTTATCCGAATCCGGGCGATGATTTTTGTGCCAGCAGCATTACGGTTAATCTTCCGGAAAACATGAATTGCCTGGCTTCAGGGATTGCGGCTGCAGCCGGCAGCGTTCAGCCCCGAAATTTCTTTAAATTCAAGAGTCCAGGCAGCAAGGGGATTTCCCTGGTCTGCGGTGATTTCAAAAAAGTAAAAAGGCTCGAAGCCAGCATCCCGATCACTATTTTTGCCGAGCCAGGCTTCGATTATGAAAAATATATTTTGCCTCAGGAAATGAAAAACTGCCTGGATTTTTTAAGCGACCGTTTCGGTCCCGTCGCTATTCCGGAAATTAACGTTCTTTTTCGGCGCTGGAAACAGGACGGCGGCGTCAGCAACCAGGGATTCGTGGTTTTCAATATTAATGAAGACAATGCCAGGATGATTCGCGACATCGGTCCGATGATTTTCAGCAAAAACCGCAGTGACTATTTCCTGCATGAACTGGCGCATCAATGGTGGGGCGGCCAGATTTCCTGGGCCTCCTACCGCGATGAATGGATCACCGAAGGGTTTGCCACTATGGCTACGATTCTTTACCTGCGGGAGAAACTTTCCGCCGGCCGTTATCGCGACATGCTGCAACGGATAAAAAAATGGGTTTTCAAGTATGCCGATTGCGGACCGGTTTACTATGGCCTGCGCATCGCCAATCTGGAAAGCAATTATGATTCATTCCAGAGCGTGGTGTATCTCAAATCGGCCCTGGTTTTGCTGATGCTTGAGGATCTGCTCGGCCAGGAGGAATTTTTCAAACGCCTGC
>Ga0315278_10005599_pt1 | contig 11392 bp, 5 predicted proteins | sample YL17G06_0_MG_FD_203880 | JGI IMG/M metagenome (GOLD analysis project Ga0315278, IMG submission 203880) | Sediment microbial communities from Yellowstone Lake, YNP, Wyoming, USA - YL17G06_0 | ecosystem: Environmental > Aquatic > Freshwater > Lake > Sediment | place: USA: Wyoming | collected... | reverse complement strand
GACGTCTCCGGCCAATCGAGGGACGAGTCGTTCGCCTCGTTCGACCGGATCGACGCGGCGTTCGAGGGGGAGCGTTGGAATCTCCGCTCGAACGCGCTGGGCGAGCGGCGCTACGAGGTGGCGCTCCAGTACGACGCCTCGTCCGCGGCCAGCCTCCGGGGCGAGTGGGGGCGCCGGCGACTCTCCGATGGGGCGAGCGCCACGCGCCGCGCCGCGGAGGCACTCGTGCGTGGATTTCTGTCGGGCTCCGCGCGGTGGGACGAGGCGCGAAACGATGACGAAGGGGGGCGAGGCCTCCGCTCCCGCCTGAACCTCGACCTCGGCCGCGAACGCGGCACGCTCCAGCCTCGAGTTCAGGCCGGCGCGGAGCGTGCCTCGGCGGCCGGGGGCGACTCCATTCCGCTCCGTTCCTCGCGCTTCGCATCCAGTTCGCTCGTGGTCGCTCCTTCGAGCGCGGTTCGCGTGCGAGGGGGCGTGACATGGCGCCAGGATCTCGAAGCACTCCCGGCGAGTGTCGTGGCGGTTCGAGACGGCGCCGGGGTCGGCGCGCTCGGCGGAGCGGGGGAGCGTTCGCTTCGCTCGCTGGCGTTCGACGGCGGGGCGACGATCCGCGCGGAGGCGCTGACGGTCGATGCGTCGTTGGCGCGGCGGCACGTGAGCGGCACGGCGGGGATCACCGACACCGACCTCGCCCAGGTCGTGATGACCGGGGGCAAGGCGGGTGGAACGCTCACTGGCGAAGTCCGGTGGGACGTCTCGCAGGTTCGCGAGCCGGAACGACTCCGCGCGCTCGTTCCCGTCGGGGCGGGGCTCGGCTCGTACGACGCGACAGGGACGCTCGCGTCCGGAGGTGGATTCGAGTTCGTGAGCACGCTCGGCGCCGACGCGACCCGGACGCGGGCCGCCTGGCAGGTCCGGCTCGACGCCTACCCCGCTCGAGGCGCCCGGAGCCCGGCCGCGCGCCGCGCGCTCTGGCGCGCCTTCGGCGCGAGCACGCTCCTTCACCTCGAGAGCGATTCGCGGCTCCCCTTGGGGCGGCTCGAGCGCGCTTTCCGCTTCGGCGACTACTTGAACCAATCCACCACGATTCGCGGACTCTCCACCGGCCGGCAGACGCTGGAGTTCGTGCCGCGCGGGGGAGCGTTCGACGCGCGCGGGGAGGCGGGCATCAATCGCGAGGTCGTGGGCGACCTCCAGAATCTTCACGTCACGCGGGAGACGCGCGACGTGACCCTCCGGACGCGCCACGCGCTCCCGCTCAGGTTCCGCCTCTCGGAGCGGTTCACGAGCGACCGGAGCCGCGTCGAGTCAGCCCGCTCCGACGCACCCGATCGCGCCGTGACCCTCATGCAAGGGAGAGGGGCCGAGCTGGAGCTCTCCCGCGCAGCCGGGCCGCAAGTGAATCTCTCGCTCATCGGGCGCTATCGCGGCGACCGCGACCTCCTCCGCGAGGGGACGCAGGAGACCTGGTCGGCGGGGCCGGCGCTGAGCGCCGCCGCGAGCGGACGGCTCCGCATCGACGCCCGCGCGTTCTGGGGCCGCACCGAGCGGAGCGGAGTCTACGCGCCCCCCGGCTCCATCCTGGCGCCGGTCCTCGGCCAGCGTGTGGACTACGATCTCCTCTCGGAGTGGACGCTTCGCGACCGGCTCCAACTCTCCTTCGCCTGGGTCGGCGCGGCGATTCCCGGGCGCGCCGGGACGTACAACACCCGGCTCGAATTGCGGAGCTCGTTCTGATGCGATACCGCGCGAATCTCGTCGCCCTCGCGATCGCGGCGGCTTCGGCGGCGCTCTTCGCCGCGGCCGGCCCGTCGTACGCGTCGGAGGAGAGCGCGCCGCCGCGAGGCGACCGATTCATCCTCGACGCCTCCTCGCTCGACGATTCGCTTCTCGCGGGCGCGACCGAGGAGCGTGTGCCGGCGGCCCGGGCGCGGCTCTGGGACCGCGCGGAGGCCGAGGCGCTGGCCGCGCGCCTGCGCGACCGGCTCGCGATTCGCGGCGACCTCGAAGCATCGGTCCGGCTCGTGCTCCTCCCCGGCCCGGGAACGACGCCCGGAATCGCTCGGCTCCGCGTGGAGCGCCCGCCGCGCGCCGCCACGGGGGCGGACGTGCGGTCGTGGGTCGCCTCGGTTCGCGTCGATGGGGATCCGGCGGGGGCGGCTCGCTACCGGGAGGCGTTCACCCGCGCAGCAGCCGAACGCGCCGCGGCCGGGCGCGGGCATTCTCCGCTCGAGGCGATCGCGAGCGGCGTTTCGGCGGTGCGGGGCCGTCTCCTCCAGGAAGGGCGATACGCGGGCGACGTCTCCGTCGATTCCGTCGCGTCGGAAGGACGATCGACGCGCGTCTACCTCGCCGTGCGGCCCGGAGCGACGGTGACGCTCGAAACACTGGAGCTGGAGGGATCGAAGGCGACGCGCCCGAGTGCCGCGGCGGCCATCGCGGGCCTGCGGAACGGCGAGGTCCTTCGCCCCAGCCGAATCGACGCTGCCCGCGACCGTCTCGAAGCGAGCGGGCTCTTCGCCGTCGTGGGCGAGCCGCGCGTCTTGCCGGGGACGAGCCCCGATCGCGCCCGGCTCGTGCTGCCGGTGGAAGAGGCCCACTCGAGTCGCTTCGACGGGGTGCTCGGCGCGGCGCAGGGAGGGGGCGTCACGGGCGCGCTCGACCTCGCGCTCGAAAACATCGCGGGGACGGGGCGCGCGGCGGGACTTCGCTGGACCGGGCTCGGTCCGAGCGGAACCGAATACGCGGCGCACTATCGCGAGCCGGCCCTCTTCGGAAAGCCGCTCGACGCGTCGGCAGCGCTCGAGGCCCACGTCGTCGATTCGCTCTTCACGCAGACGCGCTGGGCACTCGGCGTGGGGGCTCGCGCCGGATCGCGCGGGCGCGTCTCGGTTGCGTTCGCGCGGACGAGCACGACCTACAACGGGCCGGCGCGCGGGACGAACTCGGCGTGGACGGGGAGCGCCGGGATGTCGTGGCGGGCGCTCACCCCCGCGGAGAATCCGCGCTCCGGCTTCGGGCTCACGCTCACCGGGGAAGGGGGCCGCCGGGAGGAATCGATCCCGGGCTTCCCGGTCGACAACCGCGGGGTCGCCCGCGGCTTGATACTTCTCGAAGGCGCGGCGCCGCGCGGACGGAACGCCGCCCTCTACGCCTCCGCCCGAGGCGAAGGGACCTCGCTCGGCGGAGAAACCTTCCCGGCCGAGGAGCTCCACTACGTGGGAGGGAACCAGGGGCTTCGCGGGCACAAGGAGCGCGCCTTCGCCGGGAGCCACGTCGCCGGGTTCACACTGGAGCATCGGTGGATCACGGGGCCCGGAGGAGGGCGAGCCTTCCTCTTCGCCGACGCCGCGTGGCACGAACTCGATCGCCCGTTGGCGGCCGGCTCGTCGGCCCCGGGGAGCGCGGCCGCGGCGCTCGCGCGAACGGAGTTGAGCAACGGGTGGGACTTCGGCTACGGTGCGGGACTCCGCGCGCGCGCGGCCGCGGGGATCGTGGGCGTCGAGATCGGACTCCGCCCCGGCGCGTCCCTGGGCGCCGCGACCCTTCACCTTCGATACGGGAGCCGCTGGTGAGCCGCAGCGCGGCGCAGCGCATCGCCACCCTTCGCCGAGAGATCGAGCGTCACGACCACGCGTACTACGTGCTGGGCGAGCCGGAGATCTCGGATCGCGAGTACGATCGGCTCTACCGCGAACTGCAAGATCTCGAGGCGGCGCACCCGGACCTGGACGACCCCGATTCGCCGACCCACCGCGTGGCGCGCGGCCTCCTCCCCGGATTCAAGACCGTCCTCCACTCGGCGCCGATGCTGAGCCTCGACAACACCTACTCGCTCGAGGAACTCGGCGAGTTCGACGCCCGCGTGCGGAAACTTCTCGGCAGCGAGCGGCCCGCCTACGTGGTGGAGCCGAAGGTGGACGGCGTGGCGGTCCATCTCCGGTACGAGGAGGGCCGGTTCGCGCAGGGGCTCACGCGCGGCGACGGCGAGAAAGGGGACGACATCACCGCGAATCTCCGGACGATCCGCTCCGTCCCTCTCCATCTCCGGGGTCGCGAGGCGCCGGAAGTGGTCGAGGCGCGTGGCGAGGTCTTCATGGAGACGAAGGCGTTCGATCGGCTGAACCAGCGCCGGGAGGAGGCGGGCGAGAAGACCTTCATGAACCCGCGAAACGCGACTGCGGGGACGTTGAAGACGCTCGATCCCTCGGAGGTCGCGAAGCGTCCGCTCCAGATCTTCGTCTATCAGCTGGTCCATGCCGAGGAGCTCGGATTCGAGACCCATCTCGAGGCGCTCGCGTTCGCGGGGAAGCTGGGCCTTCGCGTGAATCCCGACAACGCGCGGGTCCGTGGCTACGACGAATTACAAGCCCTCTGCACCCGGTGGGCGACGCTTCGAGAGAATCTCGCGTACGGAACCGACGGGCTCGTCGTGAAGGTCGATTCGCTCCGCGAGCAGGCGCGACTGGGGATCACAGCCAAGAGCCCGCGATGGGGAATCGCCTACAAGTTCGGGACCCACGAGGCCGAGACGCTGCTTCGCGAGATCGTCCTGCAAGTGGGGCGAACCGGCGTCGTGACGCCGGTCGCCATCCTCGAACCGGTCACGCTCCTCGGAACGGTGGTGAGCCGAGCCACGCTCCACAATTTCGACGAACTGGAGCGGAAGGACATTCGCGAGGGGGATCGCGTCGCCATCGAGAAGGGAGGGGAAGTCATTCCCAAGGTGCTCCGGGTCGTGCCGTCGAGCGGGCGCCGGAGGCCGAAGTTCTCCGTCCCCGCCGACTGCCCGGTCTGCGGCGAGCCCCTCTCCCGCGATCCCGACGAGGCCGCCGTCCGTTGCGAGAACCTCTACTGCAAGGCGCAGGTGAGCCGACGCATCGTCTACTACGCGAGCCGAGGCGCGCTCGACATCGAGGGGGTGGGCGAGAAGACGGTCGACACTCTGGTCGACGCCGGGTTGATCGAGGATCCCGCCGATCTCTACGACCTCACGGTGAAGGACCTGGTCCCGGTCGAGCGGATGGGCGAGAAGTCGGCGTCGAATCTCGTCGCGGCGATCGCCCAGAGCAAGGAGGCGCCGCTGGAACGGCTCGTCGTCGCCCTCGGCATCCGCCACGTGGGCGGAAGCGTGGCGCGGCTCCTCGCCGAGGAATTGCGTTCGCTCGACGCCATGGCCGAAGCGGACGAGGAGTCGCTCCAGCTCATTCCGGGCATCGGTCCCGAGATCGCGGCGAGCGTCGCGGCCTTCTTCCGCTCGAAGGAGGGACGGAGTCTCGTCCGGCGGCTCGACGCGCGCGGCGTGGAAGGAACGCCGCCGCCGCCCCGCGCGCGTGCCTCGAAGGGCCCGTTCGCGGGGAAGACGTTCGTCCTCACGGGCGCGATCTCGATGTCGCGCGAGGAGGCCTCGCGCCTCATCCTCGACGGGGGCGGCAAGGTGACCGCCTCCGTCAGCAAGAAGACCGACGTGGTGATCGCGGGAGACGAGGCGGGCTCGAAACTCGAGAAGGCGCGAGAACTCGGCATCGCGGTCTGGGACGATCGTCGATTTCGCGATGCTCTCTCGGAGGCGGGCCTCCCCGCGTGAGCGGCGCGCTCCGACTCCTCGCCATTCTCGCCCATCCCGACGACGAGTCGCTCGGGTTCGGCGGCATTCTCGCGAAGTACGCCGCGGAGGGCGCCGAGACGGCGGTCATCACGGCGACGCGCGGCGACGCGGGCCGGTTCCGCGGCGTGAAGGAAGGAGAAGGACCAGAGCACCCCGGGCGCGAGGCCCTCGCGCGCATCCGCGAGGGGGAGCTTCGGGCCGCCGCGGCGATCCTGGGGGTTCGCCACCTCACGCTCCTCGGCTATCCGGACGGCGCGCTCGATCAGGTGGACGCGGTCGAGGCGGTCGGCCGAATCGCCGACGAGATCCGCCGTCTCCGTCCGCACGTCGTCGTGTCGTTCGGTCCCGAGGGCGCGTACGGGCATCCCGACCACATCGCCATCTCCCAGTTGGCGGGCGCGGCCATCGTCGCGGCGGCCTCCACGCACGCCGTCTCGAAGTTCTATCACATGGCCATGCCGGAGGCCGCGATGGCGGCGTACCAGGCGGCCTTCAAGAAGCTGACGTCGCTGGTCGACGGCGTGGAGCGTCAGGCCAACCCCTGGCCCGAGTGGGCCATCACGACCGTCATCGACACGCGCGAGCAGTGGGAAACGGTTTGGAAGGCCGTGACGTGCCACGATTCGCAGATCGCGGCGTATCAGCGACTGCGAGAGCTGGCGCCCGAGCATCACGAGGGGCTCTGGGGCCGCCAGCACTTCTACCGCGTCTTCAGCACCGTGAACGGCGGCCGCCGCCGCGAAACCGACCTCTTCGAGGGACTCCGCCCATGAGCCGTGAACGCCCTTTGGCCCTCTCCCGCGAGGAATTCCGCTCGGCAGGGCATCGACTCGTCGACCAGCTCTCCGACCTCCTCGAGAGCGTGCCGGGGCGTCCGGTGACGCCGGGAGAGCGCCCCTCCGAGGTGCGCGCGGCGCTCGGCACCGGGGCGCCCATCCCGGAGACGGGGAGCGATGCCGGAACACTCCTCGCCGAGGCGGCGGAACTCCTCTTCGATCACTCGCTCTTCAATGGGCATCCCCGTTTCTGGGGCTACATCACGTCGTCTCCCGCGCCGATCGGCATGTTCGCCGATCTCCTGGCGGCGGCGGTGAACCCGAACGTCGGGGGCTGGACGCTCTCTCCGGCGGCGACCGAGATCGAGGTGGAGACGGTCCGCTGGATCGCGCAGTTCATCGGTTACCCCGACACGTGCGGCGGCATCCTCGTGAGCGGCGGGAACATGGCGAACTTCATCGGCTTCTTCGCGGCGCGTGCCGCCAAGGCGCCGTGGCCCCTCCAGAGGGATGGCGTCTCGCCCGCGGGGAAGGGACAGCTTCGGGCGTACGCGTCGACGGAGACGCACACCTGGATCCAGAAGGCGGCCGATCTCGCCGGGCTCGGGACCGACGCCATCCGCTGGATCGAGACCGATGCGTCGCAGCGGATGCGCGTCGATCTCCTGGTCCGTCAGGTTGCCGCCGATCGCGCGGCGGGGGACCTCCCCTTCATCGTGGTCGGCACCGGGGGATCGGTGAGCACGGGGGCCGTCGACCCGCTTCCGGAGCTCGCGGCCTTCTGCAAGCGCGAGAACATCTGGTTCCACGTCGACGGAGCGTACGGCGGATTCGCCGCGGCGGTCCCCGAGGCGCCCGCCGATCTCCGCGCTCTCTCCGAGGCCGACTCGGTGGCGGTCGATCCTCACAAGTGGCTCTACGCGCCGCTCGAGGTGGCGTGCGCGCTCGTGCGCGATCCGGCGATCCATCGCGCGGCCTTCTCCTACCATCCTCCCTATTACCACCTTCAGGAGAAGTCGGTGAACTTCGTCGACTACGGCATGCAGAACTCGCGTGGCTTCCGCGCGCTGAAGGTCTGGCTCGCGTTCCGCCACGCGGGGGCGTCGGGCTACCGGCGCATGATCTCCGACGACATCCGCCTCGCGCGCGTCATGGAGGAGGCGGTGCGGCGAAATGATTCGCTCGAGGTGATGACGCGCGATCTCAGCATCCTCACGTTCCGCTACGTTCCTGCCGACTTCCGCACGCGTCGCGGCGAGGAGGAGGGGGAGCGCTACCTGAGCGAGTTGAACCAGGCGCTTCTCGACGATCTCCAGCGCGGCGGCGAGATCTTCGTCTCGAACGCCGTCCTCGCGGGGCGGTACGTGCTCCGCGCCTGCATCGTGAACTTCAACACCACGGACGAGGATGTGTCGGCCCTTCCGGAGGTCGTGGCGCGCCGGGGCGCCGAGGTCGACCGCGCTCTCCGAACCAGCGGCAAGGGCCCGCGTTGACAACCCCCTCCACCTCCCGTAGTTTGGGGTAGTTGGCCGGCCCGATCGCGATTCGTCGCGAACTTCCGAACTCGCGTTCCCCTAACGAACTAGGCCCATGAATTCGAGTGGTTTCGATCTAGTCACGGCCGTCGACGAGGCCTTCGAGCGCCTCGAGCGCCAGAGTACCGACTTCGAGCACCGTCCCGCGCAGACCCGGATGGCCCGGCGATGGGCCGAGACCCTCGTGCGCGGAGGCGTGCTGGCGGTCGAAGCCCCGACGGGTATCGGTAAGTCGCTCGCCTACCTACTTCCCGCTCTCCTCCTCCGCGCGGCGGGCTCCGGTCCGATTGTCGTCAGCACCCACACGAAGGCCCTTCAAGAACAGCTCGTCTCGCGCGACGTCCCGCTCGCGGCGCGCGCGCTCGGCCGCCCCGTGCGGGCGGCCACGCTCAAGGGGCGCGCGTCGTATCTCTGCCGCCGCCGCGCGAAGGCGCGCCTTCGGCAACGGCGCCTCTTCGGCGCTTCCGGAGGGGCGCTCGACGCGGAGGCGCTCGAGCGGCTCGAGGCGTGGATCGAACGCACGTCGACGGGCGAACTCGATGAGCTCGTGTCGCTCGGTCTCGGATTCGGCGCCGGCGCCGCATCGTCATTCGCGGCCGACATCGCCTCCGATCCGATCTTCTGCTCCGGACCCGACTGCGATCCCTCGAACGGCTGCTTCGCGAAGGCGGCTCGCCGCGAGGCGCGGAAGGCGGACGTCCTCATTCTGAACCACGCGCTCCTTCTCGCCGACGCCGGTCTTCGCCAGTCGGTGGTGGCCGAATCGGGGGCCCTGATCCTCGACGAAGCCCATCAGTTCGAGCGTGTGGCGCGCGAGACGTTCGGCATCACGCTCGGCATCCAGGAGCTCGCCCGGCTCGCTGCGAGGACCGACGCCCGAAACGGCGCGCTGAAGCTCCTCTCTCGCTCGCTTCGCAAGGGGCCGGCGGCGGGCGTGGCGGCTCGGATCGTGGAAGCCGACGAGAAACTTCGCCCGGTTCTCGACCATGCCGCCGCGCTCACGCGCGATCTGGCGAAGCTTCTCCCCGACGGCGTGGCGGCCGCCAGGCTCGGCCCCGGCACCGATCTCGCCGGCGTGAGCCCGGTGGCGCTCGATCAGCTCCTGGCCGCGCTCGGAACGCTCATCCACGCCTTGGAGCGCGCCCTCGACGAGGCCGAATCGACGGTCGGAGCGCTCCGCTCGGGCGCCGAGGACGCGCTCGCCGAGGGGCGGGCACGCGTCGCCGCCTGGATCGAGACGGAGCAGGCCCTTCGCGCGGTGGTGCGGCTCGAGGAACGGGATCACGCCTTCTACCTCGATCGCGACTCGCGCGGCGCGCCGCGCCTCAATCGCCGACCGCTCCGCGTCGACACGGCGCTTCGCGAGAGCGTCTTCGCGCACGTCGAGCGCGTCCTCCTCACCTCGGCGACGCTCGCCATGGACGGAGCGTTCGCCCCGGTCGTTCGCGCGCTCGGAATCGATCCCGCCGACGTGGAAGGGGAGTGTCTCGAGTCGCCCTTCCCGCTGTCGAGGATGGTGCGGACCGTCGTCCTCGAAGGGAGCGCGCCGAACGACGCGGCGTACGTCGACGGTCTCGCGGCGGCCATCGCGGCGCTGGCGCCGATGCGCCGGAGCACGCTCGTCCTCCTGACATCGTTTCAGATGCTCGATGCGCTCGCCTCGCGTCTCCGCGCGCCGCTCGCCGCGCTCGGCGTGCCGCTCCTCGCGCAGGCGCCCGGCGAGCCGGCCGCGCCGCTGGCGGACGCCTTTCGCGAGCGGACGGGGAGCGTTCTCCTCGGCACGTCGTCCTTCTGGGAAGGGGTCGACTTTCCAGGAGCGGCCCTCGAGATCCTCGTGATCGCGCGGCTTCCGTTTCCGGTGCCGACCGATCCGGTCGTGGAGGCGCGCTCCGAGCGAATCGTCGCGGAGGGGGGCGATCCCTTCCGCGAGTTGATGCTCCCCGAGGCGGTGCTCCGGTTCCGCCAGGGGATCGGACGGCTCATTCGGAGCGCGAACGATCGCGGCGCCCTCGTCGTGGCCGATCCCCGGCTCGTTCGCTCGAGTTACGGTTCCCGGTTCGCGGCCACGCTGCCCGCTCGCCCCGCGATCGCGCGGACGCCCGCCGACGCGGCGGCGCTCGTTCGAGAGTTCATGGAAACGGAGGCCCTCCCTTGTCCGGCGTGAAGAGCGAGTTCGGCACCACCCCGATCCCGATCGGGGGCCGCCCCCTCACCATCGAGGACGCGGCCGCGCTCGCGGCGGGGGCGCCCGCGCGCCTCGACCCCGGGGCCCCGGCGCGGATGGCGCCGTCGCGCGCCCTGGTCGAGGAGACGCTTCGTCGCGGCGACGCCGTCTACGGCGTGAACACCGGATTCGGCGCGCTCAAGTCGGTCCGGATCGCCGACGGCGACGTGGCCAGACTCCAAGTCAATCTCCTGAGGAGCCACGCGGCCGGGGCTGGTCCCGAGCTGGAGCCCGAGGTCGTGCGGCTCATGCTCGCGCTCCGTGCTCACTCGCTGGCGCTCGGCGCGAGCGGGGTGCGTCCCGAGTTGGTCGCCCGCCTTCTCGAGTTGAGAGCGCGCGACATCCTTCCCGCCGTGCCGAGCAAGGGCTCGCTCGGCGCGAGCGGCGATCTCATCCCGCTCGCTCACCTCGCGCTCGCGGTCATCGGGGAAGGGGAGGCGCGCCACGGCGGCCGCCTCGCCGCCACCTCGGAGCACCTTCGCGACGCGGGCCTTTCGCCCTTCGCCCTCGAGGCGAAGGAAGGGCTCGCGCTCATCAACGGAACCCAAGCGGCCACCGCCGTCGGCATCCTGGCGATCGCGGAAGGGTTCGAGGTCCTCCGCGCCGCGCACGCCGCGTGCGCCCTCTCGGTGGAAGCGCTTCGCGGAAGCGCGGCGCCGTTCGACGCGAGAGTCCACGCGCTCCGTCCCCACGCAGGGCAGATCGCCTCGGCCGCGGCCGTCCGGCGACTTCTGCAGGGGAGCGGCATCCTCGCATCTCACGCCGATTGCGACCGCGTGCAGGATCCCTACTCCTTCCGTTGCGTTCCACAGGTACTCGGCGCGTCGATCGAGGCCGCGTGGTTCGCGCGCGCGCGGCTCGTGACCGAGCTGAACAGCGTCACCGACAATCCGCTCTGTCTCGCGGCCGACGCGGCCGACCGGGGCGAGATCGTCTCCGCCGGCAACTTCCACGGCCAGCCCGTGGCGCAGGCGCTCGACGTCCTCGCCATCGGGCTCGCCGAGGTCGGATCGATCGCCGAGCGGCGAAGCTATATCCTCCTCGACGCCGGGAAGAGCGGACTTCCGCCCTTCCTCGCGACGAACCCCGGGCTCGAGTCGGGTCTCATGATCGTCCAGTATCTCCAGGCCGCGCTCGTCTCCGAGAACAAGGCCCTCGCCCAACCGGCCAGTGTCGATTCCATACCCTCCTCGGCCGGCCAGGAGGATCACGTCAGTTTCGCCATGCACGCCGCGGTGAAGGGGCTCGC